>Ga0315912_10004527_pt1 | contig 13148 bp, 12 predicted proteins | sample VfabasoilMG_FD_204469 | JGI IMG/M metagenome (GOLD analysis project Ga0315912, IMG submission 204469) | Garden soil microbial communities collected in Santa Monica, California, United States - V. faba soil | ecosystem: Environmental > Terrestrial > Soil > Garden | place: USA: California... | reverse complement strand
CACCGTAGTTGGCTTGTGCAAGGTTGCCCCTCATCCGGCCCTGCGGGCCACCTTCTCCCCGTGCGCGGGTAGAAGGGTTCGATTTTCCCCTCTCCCCGGGACGGGGAGAGGGCAGGGTGAGGGGCGCCCTGCGTCGCACGGCGACCGGGCGCGCGGCGTAGCGGTGCGGTCTGCATGCCCGATCAGGTCGTCGAACCGGACTCCGCCCGCAATCGCAACGCGTTCCACACCACCGACACCGACGAGAGGCTCATCGCGAGCGCGGCGATCATGGGACTGAGCAGCAGCCCGAACGCGGGATACAGCAGCCCCGCCGCGATCGGCACGCCGAGCGCGTTGTAGGCGAACGCGAAGGCCAGGTTCTGCTTCATGTTGCGCACGGTCTCCTCCGAGATCCGGCGTGCGCGCAGGATGCCGCGCAGGTCGCCCTTCACCAGCGTGACCTGCGCGCTGGCCATCGCCACGTCCGTGCCCGTGCCCATGGCGATGCCGACATCGGCCGCGGCGAGCGCCGGCGCATCGTTGATTCCGTCGCCCGCCATGGCGACGCGGCGACCCTCCGCCTTCAGGCGCGCGACGAGGTCGGCCTTGTCCTGCGGCCGGACTTCACCGTGCACCTCGTCGATCCCGAGCGAGCGCGCGACCGACTCGGCCGTGGCCTTGCCGTCGCCCGTCGCCATCACCACCCGGATGCCGGCGGCGTGCAGCGCGGCGATCGCCTCCGGCGTGGACGCCTTGACCGGATCGGCCACGGCCACCAGGCCCGCGAGCCGCGCATCCACGGCGAGGAACATCGCGCTCGCGCCGACGCGCCGCAACGCGTCGGCCTGCGCGTCCAGCGGCGAGACGTCGACGCCCGCCATGCGCATCAGGGCCGCATTGCCCAGCACGAGCGCGTGCGAGCCCACGCTGCCGCGCACGCCGATCCCGGTCTCCGACTGGAAACCGGCCGCGGACTCCAGCGCGAGTCCTCGCCGGCGCGCCTCCGCGACGATCGCCGCGGCGAGCGGATGCTCGCTGCCCAGGTCCAGGCTCGCGGCCAGGCGCAGCACCTCGTCGGGATCGAATCCCGGCGCGGCCACGACCTCGCGGAACGCAGGCCGGCCTTCGGTCAACGTCCCCGTCTTGTCGACGATGAGCGTATCGATGGTGCGCAGCCGCTCGATCGCCTCGGCATCGCGGAACAGCACGCCCGAGTGGGCGGCGCGCCCGCTCGCGACCATGATCGACATCGGCGTGGCGAGTCCGAGCGCACATGGGCACGCGATGATCAGCACCGCGACCGCGTTCACCACGGCGTAGGTCCAGGACGGCTCCGGTCCGAACAGGCCCCACAGCACGAACGTGGCCGCCGCGACCGCGAGCACGGCCAGCACGAACCAGTAGCTGACGCGGTCGGCCAGCCGCTGCATGGGCGCGCGCGACCGTTGTGCCTGCGCCACCATCTGCACGATCTGCGCGAGCACGGTCTCCGATCCGACCCGGCCGGCCCGCATCACGAGGCTGCCGTTGCCGTTGAGGGTGGCGCCGATGAGCCGTGCGCCGACGCCCTTCTCCACCGGCATGGGCTCTCCAGTGAGCATGGACTCGTCCAGCGTGGAGGCACCCTCCAGCACCTCGCCGTCGACGGGTACCTTCTCGCCCGGACGCACGCGCAGGCGATCTCCCACGTGCACGTGCGCGAGCGGCACATCCTCCTCGCCGCCGTCGTCGCGCAGCCGGCGCGCCGTCTTCGGCGCCAGTCCGAGCAGGGCCTTGATCGCGGCCGAGGTGCTGGAGCGCGCCGACAGTTCCATCAACTGCCCGAGCAGGGTGAGCGAGACGATGATCGCCGCGGCCTCGAAGTACACGCCCACGCGTCCGTGCTCGCGCATCGAGTCGGGGAACAGGCCGGGCGCGAGCATCGCCACCACGCTGTAGCCGAAGGCGGCGCCCACGCCGGTACCGATCAACGTCCACATGTTCGGACTCCGGTTCGCGAGCGACTGGGCCCAGCGCTGGAAGAACGGCCAGCCGGCCCAGAGCACGACGGGCGCGGAAAGCGCGAACTCGAGCCAGCCGCGGGTGGACGCGTCGATCCCGGGAAGGCGGTGCCCGGCCATCGCGAGCACGAACACGAGCAGCGAGAGCGGCAGCGTCAGCCGGAAGCGACGGCGGAAGTCGACCAGCTCGGGGTTCTCGCCCTCGTCCAACGACGGCATTACCGGTTCCAGTGCCATGCCGCAGATCGGGCAGGTGCCTGGGCCGTCCTGGACGATCTGGGGATGCATCGGGCAGGTGTAGCGGGATCCCGCAGGCGCCGGCACCGGTTCGGCCGCCGAGGGAGCCGCCGCGAGGTAGCGCGCAGGCTCGGCGACGAACTTGGCGCGGCAACCGGCCGAGCAGAACCGGTATTCGATGTCTTCGTGCGTGGCATGGTGGGGTGCATCCGCCGCGACCGTCATGCCGCAGACCGGATCGACCAGGCCCGGTCCGCCGGTCACGCCATGTCCGCCGTGCCCACCGTGCCCGCCGTGCCCAGCGTGTCCGCCGTGCGCAGCATGTCCACCATGCGCAGCGTGACCGCCGTGCGCAGCATGTCCGCCGTGCGCAGCGTGGCCGCCGTGCGCAGCACGTCCACCATGCGCAGCGTGCCCACAGGGCGCGGCGTGGGCGCCATGGGCCGCGTGCGCGCGACCCCCAGGCGCGTCGGGCGACTTCGTCCCCGCGCAACCGAGAGGCGTTCCCGGGTCGACGACGGGCATCGCTTCAGGGGCAGACGACTCGGGCCGGTGGCAGCAGCGTTGCGTCGCGGCATCGGAGTGGGTGTTCATGACGGGTCTTCCTGCGAGAGGGCGTTGAGGATGGGGCAGGACTCGGCGCGGCCGTGGCCGGGGCAGGCGGCGATCAAGGCGCGCAGTCCTGCTCGAACGGCCTCGAGTTCCGCGATGCGCCGGTCGAGGTCGGCGAGCTTCGCCTGCGCGCCGGCCTTCACCTGGGCGACGTTGCGCTGCGCGCTCAGCTCCAGCAGGTCGCGGACTTCCTCCAGCGAGAAGCCGAGCGTCTTCGCGCGCCGGATGAAGCGCAGGCGCTTGAGTTCGGCCTCGCCGTAGCGGCGATAGCCCGAGGCGAGGCGGCCGCTGGGCGACAGCAGGCCGTCGCGCTCGTAGTAGCGCACGGTGTCGATGCGGACGCCGGCGCGTTTGGCGAGGGTTCCGATACTGATCGTGGTCATGGGTGGGCTCCGGTTTCAACCCATCATGCACCCTGGACCCGGGTCCAGAGTCAAGCCCCGGTGTCGAGCCGCCCGCGGGCGCGGGTCCGGACCCGACCTTCGGCACGCCCCGACGCGACATCGCGCGACTATGCTCGCAACGACGATGCCGCCCGACCGGGCCGGATCCTGCGCGGAGTCCCCATGTCGCTGCTCTCGCTCGTCCACGCCATCGCCGGCCTGGTCTCGGTGCTCGTCGGGATCGTGATCCTCTCGTTGCGCAAGGGCGATCGCCGCCATCGCATCCTCGGCTGGGTCTACGTCGCCACCATGGCGATCAGCCTCGTCGGCATCCTGGCGCGCGTCTACGAGCGCGCGCCGCCGTTCGCCGCCTACGCCGTGCTCGTGCTGGTCGTGCTCGCGGCAGCCGTCACCGTGTCGCGACGCAGGCGGCAGGTGGAGGCCTGGCGCGCATGGCACGGTGCGCTGATGACCCTGACCCTGGTGGGGTCGACCATGGCGATGGCAAGCATCTTCGGCGGCCTGGCGATCGGCGCCACGAGCGGCCCGCCGTTCTACCGGCTGTTCAACGCCATCATCGCCGTGTTCACGGCCGTGGGGCTGTGGCTGATCGCGACGCGCCCGGTCATCTGGGGCGTGCGCGCGGGTGCCCGCGAGCTCGCGGTACGCCGGCGCTACCTCGCATTCGCGACCACGGCCTCGCTACTGCTGATCGCGGCGCAATGGCCACTCGCGTACCCCGGCTGAGTCCGAGGACGCACTTTCCGCGGCGGCTGCAGAGCGGAGCTTGCTCCGCTTCCGAACACCCCAAGGTCGGCGCACGGCGGACGTCTGCGAGGTGCGCACGCCTCGCTGGAGGAGCGGTGCGCGCCCGCGGTGTCCATTGCCCGCGGTGGTGCGCGGCGAACAGCCGCTGCGTCCGCCAGCGGTCGTTCCACGGGCATGGCGACCCCGCCTTCAGGCGACGGATTCCCGTGCCGATCACGTGAACGCCGGGCCAACGCGAATCCGTGCGTCTCCCCCGGAAGCGGAGTCCGGGTCTATCCTCTCGGAGCCATCGGGAGATCGACCATGCGTGGATTGCTCGCCTTCGTCTGCCTGTCCTTGCCCCTGCACGGCTTGTCCGCGGCGAATGTCGTCTCCGCGCCCCAGGGCGGCGTGGCGCGCTGGGCCGATGCCGATGCGATGAGCTGCGGCGTCTACGGCAAGCGCTACGCGGCCGTCGACGGCGTGTGCTACTACCCCGTGGACATCAAGACCCCGCCGGGCGCGCACGAGATCGCGCTGTGGGATTCGAAGGAGCGACGCCTGCTCGGCACGCTGGAGGTGCTCGAGGTCGACTTCCCCGAGGTCGCGATCGAGCTGCCGGCGAAGCTATCGCGCTTTCTCGAGGTCTCCAAGGAGGACGCGGCGCGCGCATCGCGCGAAACGGCGGAGGTGGCGAAACTGATCCGCGGCAGTGCCTCGCCGCCGCGCTTCAGCCTGCCGCTGCAGAAGCCGGCGAAGACGCTGCCCAGGAGCGAGAACGATTTCGGCAGCCGGCGCATGTTCAACGCGAAACTGCCCAGTCGGCACAGCGGGCGCGATTTCCCGGTCGGCAAGGGCAACAACGTACGCGCGCCCGCCGACGGCACGGTGCTGCTCGCCGTCGACCACTTCTACACCGGCAACGCGGTGTACGTGGACCACGGCAATGGCCTGGTCAGCATGGCCTTCCATCTCGACAAGCTCAAGGTGAAGGCCGGTGACGAGGTCAAGCGTGGCCAGCCGCTCGGCACCGTGGGCGCCACCGGCCGCGCCACCGGCCCGCACCTGCACCTGGGACTGCGCTGGCTCGGCCAGCGCATCGACCCCATGCCGCTGTTCGACCCGCCGGCGCGCCTGCCGAGCGTGAGCGACACGAGTGCGGAGGCCGAGGCGAAGATCCGTCGCGCACAGGCGACCGAGCCCAGGGAGACGGATCCGGAGTCGGACGAGGGTTGAGCCGACCCGCTCGGGCGTGTCCGGGAGGTTCGGCGTTGCAGCCGTGCGCCAGGCTCGCGACACGACGCAACCACTCGTCCCCCGCGCGCCGTATCCGCGACAATCCGGCTCGAGGTGTCGCCCATGTCCGATTCCGACGATGTCGCCACCACGCACGCCGATCGCCTCGCGGCCGGCCTGCGCCTCACCGCCTCCGACCGCCCCGGCGTGGCGCAACCGGTGCCAGAGCGCGACGTGCCCGATCGCCCCTGGGGCGCGATCACGCTCGCGGCCGCGCTGGTCGCGTTCGCGCTGATGGCGGCGTGGGAATGGCACTGGCGGCGATTCGGCGCCGAGACCGGCTACTACGTGAACAGCGACGCGCTCTGGGCCCTCCAGCGCCGGCGCATCGACCAGGGCGAGGGCGATGCGACCGTGATCGTGGGCGCCTCGCGCATGCTGTTCGACATGCAGCTGCCGGTGTGGGAGCGGCTCGACGGGCGCCGCCCGATCCAGCTTGCCCTGGAAGGGACCTCGCCGATGTCCGCGCTCGAGGACCTCGCGGACGATCCCGACTTCACCGGCAGCCTGCTCGTGGGCGTGGCGCCGGACGTCTTCTTCAGCGGCTACGAGTACCGCAAGGGCGCGCTCGCGCACTACAAGCACGAATCGCCGTCGCAGCGCGTCGGCCAGTGGCTGTCGATGCACCTGCTGGAACCGCACGTCGCGTACTACGACCCCGACTTCGCGCTCGCCCAGCAGATGAAGGAGGAGTTGCCCTGGCCCGCGCGCGCCGGAAAACGCATGTTCAGCGGCGTGCGCAAGCTCACCAACACCGAGATCGACCGCAATACGCACATGTGGCCCAAGGTCGCGCACGATCCCGCCACGCGCGAGCACGCGCGTGCGGTGTGGGCGCAGGACTTCGAACCGCCCGCGACGCCACCGACTGCCGAGCAACTCGCGGAAGCGGCGAAGGGGCTCGAGGACGTGCTCAAGCGTGCCGAGACGGCGGTGGCGACGTTGCGCACGCGCGGCGTGCCGGTGATCTTCGTGCGCCCTCCCAGCGAAGGCGAGTACCTCGAATACGAGGATCGCGAGTTCCCGCGCGCGAAGACCTGGGACGTGCTGCTGCAGCGCACCGGCGCACCCGGCATCCATTTCCAGGACCATGCGACGCTGCAGGGCCTGGACCTGCCCGAGTGGTCGCACCTTTCGCGCGCCGACGCCGAGCGCTACACCGCGGCGCTGTATCCGATCGTCGTGGGCCTCGACCCGCGCTACGCGCACGCCCGGTGAGGCCACGCCGACCCGATCCCCTGCGCCCGTACGCGCGGGAGCGACGCGCTCGGGGATTCCCTGCGTGACCAAAGGCCATTGTCGACCACCGAGGCCATCCCCCAAGATCGCGCACCCCCTCCGAACCGGCAATCCATCATGCGTCTTGCCTTGGTCCTGCTGATGACCCTCATGGCCCCTTCCGCGCACGCGCGCATCCAGCACAGCTACGCCGAGCCCGACCGCGTGCGCGTGCAGACGCTCGTGCTCGATCTCGAGGCATCGTTCGAACGGCGCACGCTGTCGGGCTTCGCCGAGCTCGAGCTCGCCTGGCAGGACCCCGGGGCGCGCACGCTCGCGCTCGACACGCGCGACCTCGCCATCGAGCGGGTGAACTGGATCGATGGTGGCGGGCGCTGGCACGCGGTGCGCCACGTGCTCGCGCCGCGCGATCCGGTGTTCGGCTCGAAGCTCTCCATCACCTTGCCCGAACAGTCCCCGCGCGTGCGCATCTACTACCGGACCGCGCCGGGCGCGTCGGGCCTCCAGTGGCTGACGCCCGCCCAGACGCAGGGCAAGCGGCACCCGTTCATGTTCAGCCAGTCGCAGGCCATCCATGCGCGCAGCTGGGTGCCGCTGCAGGACACGCCGGCCGTGCGCTTCGACTACCGCGCGCGCATCGGCGCGCCCCAGGGCCTGCGCGCGGTGATGAGCGCGGACAACGATCCCGACGCGACCGGTGCCGGCGGCTTTCGCTTCACCATGCCGCAGAAGATCCCCTCCTACCTGCTCGCGATCGCGATCGGCGAACTCGAGTTCAAGCGCCTCGGCGCGCGCAGCGGTGTCTATGCCGAACCGGCGCGGCTCGATACCGCCGCGCGCGAGTTCTCCGACACCGAACGCATGATCGAGGTCACCGAGGGCCTGTACGGACCCTATCGCTGGGGCCGCTACGACATGCTCGTGCTGCCGCCGTCGTTCCCCTACGGCGGCATGGAGAACCCGCGCCTCACCTTCCTCACGCCCACCATCATCGCCGGCGACAAGAGCCTGATGGCGCTGGTCGCGCACGAGCTCGCGCATTCGTGGTCGGGGAACCTGGTGACGAACGCGGCGTGGTCGGACATGTGGCTGAACGAGGGCTTCACCACGTACGTGGAGAACCGCATCGTGGAGGCGATCTACGGCGAGGAGCAGGCGCGCATGCAGCAGCGCATCGACCAGGACGAGCTGATCGAGGAGATGAAGGACCTCGACGAGCGCGATCGCCCGCTGGTGCCCAACCTCGACGACCGCGATCCGGAAGGGACCTCGCAGAACGTCGCCTATACGCGCGGCGCGTGGCTGCTGCGCACGCTCGAACAGCGCGCCGGGCGTGCGCGCTTCGATGCGTTCGTGCGCGGGTGGTTCGACGGCCACGCGTTCCAGAGCACGAGCACGACGGCGTTCCTCGCCTACCTCGATGCGAACCTGCGCAGGGAACTGCCCGGTCTGGTCACGGACGAGGAACTGAAGGCATGGCTGTACGCGCCGGAACTGCCGGCGAGCGCGAAACTCGCCGATTCGGACCTGCTGGAAAAGGTCGACCAGGCGCGCGCCGACTGGCTCGCCGGCAAGCGCGCCGCGAGCGCCCTGCCGGGCAAGGCCTGGACCACGCAGGAGTGGCAGCATCTCCTCAACGGCATGCCCACCGACGTCAGCGCCGAACGGCTCGCCGAACTCGACGCGGCCTTCGATCTCACGCATACCGGCAACGCGGAGATCGCGTTCCGCTGGTACCTGTGCGCGATCCGCGCCGGCTACGCACCCGCGCGCGAACCGATGCGCCGTTTCCTGGTCGACATCGGCCGCCGCAAGCTCATCGTGCCGCTCTACAAGGAACTGGCGAAGTCGCCGGAGAACCTGGCCTGGGCGCGTGCGGTGCATGCCGAAGCGAAACCGGGCTACCACCCGATCACGGAGGATTCCGTGGCCGAGGCGCTGGCGGGCAAGGCCTCGCCGTGACTCGGTAGGGCGGAACCCCTGCGGGTTCCGCCCGACGCGCCGGGACCGGCGCGCTCCGGATTCCGATACGATCGCCGCCTCTCCACGGGAACCCCCGATGCGCCGATCGACGATGCGGATGCTCGCCCTGTTCGCCGCGGTGCCTGCCGGTGCGGAGCCGCCGTACGACGGCACGATCTTCATCGACCCCGACATCATCACCGACGCCGTTCCCACGACCTATGTCGGCTTGAGCTACGCCGGGCAGGGCACGCGCACCATGTACGACCGGCGCATCGCCGCGTTCGGGCAATACAACGCCTATCTCTTCAACGCGACGTACGCCGACGGCCTCACCATCGAGTTCCAGGTCAATCCCGAGTACGGCAGCCAGGCGAACGCGCAGGTGCCCGTGGCGTTCTATGCACCGGTGATCGGGCGCCTGCCGCGCGTGCTGCGCAAGAACGTGCAGACCTCGTGGATCCACAAGGGCGACGAGGTCTTCGGCGGAGGCAACAACAACCTGCTCATCCACACCGGCTCGCTGGCCCAGGGCTACATCGACACCGGCATCCTCGAGGAGACGCTCGCGCACGAGGCCTCGCACACCTCGCTCGACCCCACCATCGCCGCCGCGCCGGGCTGGCTGGCCGCGCAGGCCGCCGATCCGGAGTTCATCTCGACCTACGCGCGCGACAACCCCACGCGCGAGGACGTGGCCGAGAGCTTCGTGCCCTGGCTGGCCGTGACCCTCGCGAGGTCACGCATCAGCGTCACCGACTACGACAAGATCGTCGGCGCGATCCCGACCCGGCTCGCGTACTTCTCCGCGCAGGCATTCGACCTGGCGCCGCTCGACACGCTGTTCAGGAACGGCTTCGAGGATCCGCCCTGATCGACGGCGGCCGGCCGCCATGCGGCACGCCCAGCAGGTTCTCCGCCATCGGCCTGCGATCGGGACGGATGGCGTGGCTGCCGAAACAGAGCAGGCGCAGGATGGCATCGGGCCGGCGGTGCCAGCTGGCCCAGGCCAGCGGCGTGTCGCCATGCGCATCGCGCGCATCGACGCGCGCGCCGGCCGCCAGCAGCAGCGCAACGGTGCCTGCGCCCGCACCGGCCGCGGCGCGATGCAGCGCCGTCTCGGCGCGCGTGCGCGCGTCGCGCATGTAGGCGCCGGTCGGTGCGTCCGGGAGCGTGACGCGCGCGGTGTCCGCGCCATGCGCGAGCAGTACCTCGACCACGCGTTCGTGCGCCAGCCCGTCCCCCGCGCTGCACGCGCTATGCAGCGCCGTCTCGCCGGTCGCAGGCAGCACGGCATCGACCTCGGCGCCCTGCTCGAGCAGGAACTCGCACAGGCGCCAGTGTCCATGGAACGCGGCGGCATTCAACCCGAGGTCCGCGCCCAGCATGGGCAGGGTGGCGCCGTGCGCCAGCAGGTGGCGGATCGCGCTCACGTCGCCGTAGTACGCGCAATGGGACATCAGCAGCGCCAGGTCGTGCGCGTCGCCGGGTGGCGGGACGTCCCCGCCGATGCACAGGAACACGAGGTCCGTTCTTCCATCCGCGATGCGCTCGATCATGGTGGGTACTCCGTGCACGGCCCGGTCCCGCCGCGCGCGGTCGGTCGACCTCGTCGCCCGGGCACGGCAATCGAGCCAGCAAGCGCCTGTTCGCGCAAGTGCGGGTCGCGCCGCGCCGGCCGGCCCGGGTCAGGCGAGCGGCAGCACCACGCGTACTTCCAGGCCACCGAGCGTGCGCGAACGGCCGAACTCGAGCGTGCCGCCGGCATGCCCCACGATGTCGCGCACGATGGCGAGGCCGAGGCCGTGGCCGGGTCGCGATTCGTCGGCGCGCACGCCCCGGCTGCCCATCGACGCGAGCATCTCGTCCGATGCGCCGGGGCCGTCGTCGGAGACCGTGATGGCGAGTCCGCCGCGCGCTTCCAGGTCGATCCGCACGCGGCCCGCGGCCCACTTGCAGGCGTTGTCGGCGAGGTTGCCGATCAGCTCCAGCAGGTCCTCGCGATCGAACGGCAGGGGGTGGTCGGGGGCATGCCACTCGATCGCCAGGCCGCGCTCGCGGTGGATCTGGCCGAGCAGCTGCACCAGCGCCGGCAGCTCGTCGGCGGCGACGAAGCGGACGCCGCCGGGCCGGTCGCCGGCCAGGCGCGCGCGCTTGAGTTCGCGCTCGATGCGGGTGCGGATGGTCTCGGCCTGCTCGCGCAACCGCGCGCGCAGGTCGGGATGGGCGGCGAGGGCGTCGTCGTCGATCAGGCGGAACAGGCCCGTGAGCGGCGTCTTCAGCGCGTGCGAGAGGTTGCCGATCGCGGTGCGCGACTGCTGCAGGCGGCGCTCCACGTGCCGCATCAGGCGCTGGATCTCGTCGAGCAGCGGCTGGATCTCGTCCGGTCCCGCGAGGGGCCCCGCGCGCTCGCCGCCCTCGCGCAGGCGCAGCACCGCGTCGCGCGCCTGCTCCACCGGCGCGAGCGCCACGCGGAACTCGCGCCCCTGCAGCAGCAGCGTGGCGCCGAACACGAGCACGGACAGCAGCGCGAACAGCAGTCGGAACCCCGTGAGCTGGCGATGCAGGTTCGTGAGGTCCTCGCCGATCGCGAGCGTGACGCGCCGCGTGCCGAGTTCGAGCGGACGCGCGACCATCAGCAGGGGCTGTCCACGCGGACCGGTTTCGTGGCTGAGCGTCTCGTCCGCGACCGCGGGTGGTTCGAACGGATCGGCATCGCCGAACGAGGGCGACGCCTGCAGGCGGTCCGCCTCGCGCACGACGTAGTAGTGGCCGGAGTAGGGCCGCTCGTAGACCACATCCAGGCGCCCGTGCTCCAGCCGCAGCCCGCCCTGCGCATCGCTCCGCAGCGCCTGGGCCAGGGAATCGGCGTCGTGCTGCAGGCGTGTCGCCATCTCGCTCTCGCCCACCCACACCAGCGCGCGATCGGAAACGAGCCATTGCACGGCGAATCCCGCGACCAGCACGGCCAGCACGCGCCCGAGGCGACGGCGCAGGGAACTCACGCGGGGCCGTCGAACACGTAGCCCTGGCCGCGCCGGGTCTGGATCAGGTCCTTGCCGAGCTTGCGGCGCAGGCGATTGATGTACACCTCGATCACGTTGCTGTCCGGATCGGTGTCCAGTTCGTACACGTGCTCGCCCAGGTAGGCCTTCGAGAGCACCTTGCCGCGCTGACGCATCACGCAGCGCAGCAGGCGAAACTCGAGCGCGGTGAGCGGTTCGCGGCGGGTGCCGTCGATGACCACGGCCTGTTCCTCCTCGTCCAGCGCGACGCCGTCGATCTCCAGCCGCGCCGGGCGCGAGGCGCCGCGCCGGGTCAGCGCCTGCACGCGCGCGAGCAGTTCCTCCATGTGGAAGGGCTTGCCGAGGTAGTCGTCCGCGCCGGCCTTCAGGCCCTGCACCTTCTCGTGCCACTGGTCGCGCGCGGTCAGCACCAGCACCGGCACCGCGACGCCCGCCGCGCGCCAGCGGCGCAGCACCTCGAGGCCCGGCAACTTGGGCAGGCCGAGGTCGAGACCGAGTTCTACCTGCTCCAGGCCCGGGACGGCGGCGGCGGCGCGAAGGACGAGATCGCCGGCGCGGCGGACGACATGGGCGACGGTTCCGAGACGGTGACGCGGCGCTACGAGTTCTACAAGTACGCCGCCGCCGCCGACACGCGCGACGGCGAGAACGGCGAGGCGATGTGCTCGGAGGTGAACCCCACGACCGACCCGAACGATCCGAACTACCTGCACGGCGTGGGCGACCACGTCGCGGTCACCGGCAGCGACGGCGAGACCTACTATGTCGACTGCTCGGCCCAGGTCGTGGTCGGCGAGTACGTCGGGGCGCAGATGGCCGGGTTCGACGCGGCGATGCCGCTGGGCATGGTCGAGAACCTGCAGGACGGCGAGCGCGACGTGGCGTTCACGCCGCGCACGGTGGTGATCGGCGGCAACACGCCGTACGCGATCCAGGTCACGCAGGGGGCGCTGCCGCCCGGACTCGCGCTCGGCGACTACGTCGACCCCGACTCGGGCGCGACCGCGCAGGGCGTGCTCTCCGGGACCCCGACCAGCGCCGGCCAGTTCGCCTTCACCGTGCAGGCGACCGACGCGGACAACGTCACCGTGTCGCGCAGCTATGCGCTGGCGATCGCCGGCGGGATCGCGATTCCCAAGCACGCGCTCGCGGTCACCAGGGCCGGCAGCGGGACGGGGACCGTGGCCGGCAGCGGCATCGACTGCGGCGCGACCTGCACCACGACGCTCGACGCCGGCACGGCCGTCACGCTGTCGGCCACGGCTGCGGCGGGCAGCGTGTTCACCGGCTGGAGCGGCGCCTGCACCGGCACCGGCACCTGCACGACCACGATGGATGGCCATCGCGCGGTGACGGCCTCGTTCGTGCCGGCGACGCAGAAGTTCCTGCTGACCGTGGTGAACACCGGTTCGGGCACGGTGACCAGCAGTCCCAAGGGCATCAACTGCCGCAACGACTGCTCGAACACCTACAACGCTGGCACCACGGTCACGCTGACCGCGAAGCCGGCGAAGAAGCACGTGTTCCTGGGCTGGTCGGGTGGCGTGTGCAGCGGGACCGCGACCACCTGCAGCGTGCGGATGAACAGCGACCTGATCGTGACCGCGACGTTCCAGTAGCCGCGCATCACCTGCGGACGGTCGCCGCGCGCTCGCGCGGCGCTC
>Ga0315912_10004525_pt1 | contig 13155 bp, 7 predicted proteins | sample VfabasoilMG_FD_204469 | JGI IMG/M metagenome (GOLD analysis project Ga0315912, IMG submission 204469) | Garden soil microbial communities collected in Santa Monica, California, United States - V. faba soil | ecosystem: Environmental > Terrestrial > Soil > Garden | place: USA: California... | reverse complement strand
CGTTCCGCAAGGCCGGACGTCAGCGCGGTTATGGCCGTACCATCATGGTGACTACGCTGGCGCCATGCTGGTACTGCAGCGGCCTGGTCGTGCAGTTCAAGATCGGCACCGTGGTGGTCGGAGAGTCGCGCACCTTCCAGGGTGGCATCGACTGGCTGCGCGAACGCGGCGTGAAGGTCATCGACCTTCAATCAGCCGAATGCGAACGGCTGCTGGGCGAGTTCATCGCCGCGCATCCCGAGGTCTGGCACGAGGACATCGGGGAGTAACAGCTGGCCTGTCAACGCCGCGTCACCACCACTTCCAGGTATTCGGCGTCCACCAGCATGGTCGAGTCCTTGGCCCGGTTGAAGCGCGTCACCAGTTCCAGCAAGTCGCCGCGCAGCGCCTTTTGCCGCGCGGGTTCGAGCGACGCGAAGGCCTTGAGCACCGGCGCGTAGCCCGCGCGCAGCTTGTCCACCCAGTCCATCGGGGTCCGGGCTCGCAGTGCCACGCATTTGCGCGACGCCGCGACGCTGCCATAAGCGCCAAACAACTCCTCGAGTCTGTCCGGCATTCCCCACCGGAAAGGCGCCGCGCCGCAGGTCGCCTGCGGCACATGGCGTCCGATCGTGGCAAACAACTGTCCGACGAAGCCGGCCGGGGTCCAGTTGGCGAGCCCGAGCCGCCGGCCGCGCCGGCAGACGCGGATCATTTCCGAGGCGGCCCGCTCCTGGTCGGCGGCGAACATGGCGCCGAACGCGGAAACCACCGCGCTGAAGCTCTGGTCCGGGAAAGGCAGGGCCTCGGCGTCGGCGTCCACGAGCTGCACCCCGGCGGCGACGGCTTCGGCGCGCTGGCGGCCGCGGTTCGTCAGGTCGGAGGCATAGTCCGTGGCCGTCACGTCGCACCAGCGCCGGGCGGCCGCAAAGGCCGCATGGAAACTGCCTGCCGCGACGTCGAGTACACGCTCGTCCTGGCATAAATTCACGGTTTCACACAGCTCTTCGCTGACAATCTGCAGGGCATTGGCGGCGACGGCATAATCGCCGCTCGCCCAGGCCGTAAGCTGGCGGACCTGGACCTCCCTGTGATCAACGCGTGAGACGTTGCGGGACAAACTAAGACTCATGGGCTCCCTCCTCGAACAACTCGGCAAGGTTAGGCAGGGGGCGTGGTAACCAGCGTGGAAAAGCCCGTGGAATCATTGACCTTCCGCCTGTTGGGACCGCTCGAATTGTCGCGCGGGGGCGACGTGCAGAAGCTCCCGGCGTCGCGCAAGGTGCGCGCGCTGCTGGGCTACCTGGTGCTCGCCAGCCGTCCGGTGGCGCGTTCGCAGATCTGCGAGCTGCTCTGGGACATTCCCAACGATCCACGCGGCGAGCTGCGCTGGTGCCTGTCGAAGATCCGCGGCCTGCTCGACCAGGGTCGCAAGCGCGTGATCGCCGACGGCACCACGATCCGGCTCGACCTCGCAGACTGCGTGGTCGACACGCTCGAGGTCACTCGCGCGCCCGAGCACGGTATCCAGAAGTTAGGCGCCGAGCGCCAGCGCGAGCTGGCGAGCCTGTTCAGGGGCGAGTTGCTCGAGGGCCTGGAGATCGCGCGCAGCCCGATGTTCGACGCCTGGATCATGGCCGAGCGGCGGCGCTTCCGCAGTATCCAGACCGTGCTGCTCGAAAACCTGGCGCGCGAACTGCCGGGCGAAGCCGCCGCACCGTACGTCGACGAGTGGCTCAAGCTGTCGCCCTTCGACCGCAACGCCCACGAACTGCTGCTCACCTCGCTCGCACGCCAGCGCCGCATCGCCGAAGGTGAAGCGCACCTGGCGAGCGCCAGCAAGCTGTTCGAATCCGACGGACTCGACAGCGCGCCATTGCGCGACATCTGGCGGCGCGTGCGCGAGAGCGCCGCGCAGCAGTCGGAGCCGGGCCCGACCATCGAACTGGTGAGCGCCAATCTCACCGAGATCAACCGCTTTGCACTGGACGCCGGCAAGGGCGTGCGTCGCGCCTCGCTGGCGGTGATGCCATTCGTCGATCGTTCGAGCGAGGCCGACAAGCGCGGTGGCGTCGCCGACGCGCTGGCCCACGACGTGATCGTGCGGCTGGCGAAACTGCGCAGCATGTTCGTCATCGCCCAGGGCACCACGTTCGCCCTGCGCGATCGCGGCATCGGTCCCGAGGAAGCGGGCCGCATGCTCAACGTGAACTACGTGGTGAGCGGCGCGGTGCGGCGCAATGCCCGCCGGCTCACCGTGAATGCGGATCTCATCGAGACGCGCACGGCGCGCATCGTCTGGGCGGAACAATTCGACGACACCGTAAACGATACGCTCGACGTGCTCGACGAGATCGGCAACCGCATCGTGGCCGCCGTGGCGCACGAGATCGAAATGGTCGAGCGCAATCGCGCCATCCTCAAGGCGCCCGCCTCGCTCGATGCCTGGGAAGCGCACCACCGCGGCCTGTGGCACATGTATCGCTTCAGCAAGGCCGACAATGAACGCGCGCGGCAGTTCTTCACTCAGGCCGTGGAGCTGGACCCGACTTTCGCACGCGCCTATGCAGGCCTGTCGTTCGCGCATTTTCAGAATGCCTTTCTCGGCTGGAAGAAGCCCGAACCGGAAATCGATCGCGCCTACGAGGCGGCCGGCAAGAGCCTGATGGTCGATGACCGCGACCCGGCGGCGCACTGGGCCATGGGCCGTGCGTTGTGGCTGCGCGGAAACCAGGACCAGGCAATCACCGAACTGGAAAGTGCCGTGGACCTGTCGCCCAATTTCGCCACCGCGCACTACACGCTCTCGTTCGTGCATGCGCAGTCCGGCGATCCGCGGCTCGGTATCGCGTTCGCGGATCACTCGCGGCAACTTTCTCCATTCGATCCGCTGCTGTTCGCCATGTTAGGCGCGCGCGCCATGAGCCTGGCGCGCCTGGGTGACTACGGCGAAGCCGCCGAATGGGCCATCAAGGCTGCCGCGCGGCCCAACGCGCATCAGCACATCATGGCGATTGCCGCCTTCACGCTGGGCCTGGCGGGCCGCGTGGAGGAAGCCAACGCCTACAAGGCCCGGATCAAAGAGCGCGTCCCCGACTATGCGGTCTCGGACTTCCTCGGGGCATTCCGCTACTCGGACGACGCCGCCGCGCTGTTCCTGCGCGGCGCCAAATCCATCGGCATGAAGTAAAGCATCAGCACGCTGATTTTCCGGCTGTTTCGCGCGCATGTGGCCCGCGGTGGCGCGGCGCAGATCCGGGACGCAACTCACGATTGACGCCCGTTCCGTGGCTGTGATCTATTGCAGCGCAAGGGGGATGCCATGAAGCCGTTCGCCAGATCGCTTGCAATTGCCTTGTTAGGCGCAGCGTCATTCGCCCTGGCCCAGGTCAATATTCCGAACCCGCAGTCCCCGGGCCTGTCGCCGGAAAGCGCGGTGCGCATCATGGCCACCTCGGATCTCATGGTGGACCGTTCCATCAGGCGCTGGCTGCGACAGCACTATCCGGGCTGGGATGCCGATCCGCATGAGTTCATGGAGATCGGCATGGACCGTTACGCGGTGGTGTACATCAGCACGTCAAACCAGCCGAGCCGGCGCGTGTACTTCCGCATTGCCAAGTCGCCGAACGACGACGGCATGGACTCGGGCTTCCCACCGCTCTGATTGTCGGGAAGGCCTCGCCGCCCTGTCAGCACAGTCTGATCGTCCCTCCGCGCCGTGAGGTTCATACTCCGGCCGCTTCACGCGCCTTCCCGTTGTGAAACCGGAGATCCCCATGCGAACGATCGGAAAAGCCCTCTTGATGGCTGTCGTCACCTTGATGGCCGCCTGCACCAGCCAGCAGGAACCCGCCGAAAACGCCGTCGCAAAACTCGAAGCCTCGCTGAATTCGATTCGCACCGATGCGCAGCAATATGCCTCCGAGCAATTGCAGACCGTCGAGGCGTCGGTAACCCGCCTGAAGGAAGACCTGGCGAAGAAGGATTATGGCGCTGTGGTGCAAACTGCACCCTCGGTTGCGAGGGACATCGATGCGCTCAAGGCCGCCACCGAGAACGCGAAATCCGATGCCGAGGCCACGCTCGCGGCAGCGCAAGCCGAATGGAACGAACTCACCGCCAGCGTTCCTCCCATGGTGGAAAAGCTGCAGACCCGCGTCGATCAACTGTCCAGGACGCGCAAGTATCCGAAAGGCATGGATAAAGCGGCATTCGAAGCGGCAAAGACCAGCTTCGAAACGCTCAAGACCGAGTGGACCGAAGCCGGCGCCGAGTTTGCCTCCGGCCAGGCAGCCAACGCGGTACGCAAGGGGCGCGGTGCCAAGGCCCGGGCGGAAGAACTGATCGGCCAGCTCGAGGTGGTCTGATACGTAGAAATATCCGGTGCCGAGGTGGGAGAACTGGCCCGCTCGTGACACAACTTGATGAGCCTTCGGAATCCATGGCCGCGGCAAGGAAGCCCGGCCTCCCGAAGCCTCCCTCGATACCCTCCCCTTATGTCATATCGTACGGCCACGTTGTCGCGAAGCGTTGCGCGTAAGTGATTCGTGAGCCCCGGCGGTCGATCCTCGCGCAGGACCCCGTTGGCGCGGGTGAGAGAACTTCGCCCCCGGTGACACAGGTAGATGGGACCGCCCGAATCACGCTAACAACAAGAGCGCGGTGAATCACCATGCGCAAGCTCGTCAGGAACTCCCAGGACACCTTTCGTGTGAAGGCCTACGCCGGCACCAACGGCGTGTTGCTGGCCTTCGATGTCGATGAGTCGCGCCGCACCGGCCTGCTCGGTTTCGCGGTGAAGCAGAAGGAAGGCAACAAGGAGTGGCAGTGGCTGCTGAACAGCCTCACCTTCCCCGGCAAGGCACACACCCTGGAAAAGTGGCAGGCGACACCCAGCAATCTCGCGCCCATCCAGAAAATGCGCTGGGCCGACTACAACATCGCGCCCAGGACCACGTGCAAGTATCGCGTGCAGCTGGTGTACGGCACGCCGGACGCGCCGCAGCTCGACGAGAAGCTCGAACTCGAGGTGCGCACCGACGACGGCCAGCCCGACAAGCACCGCGTGATTTTCAACCGCGCGGTGGCCGCGAGCCAGTCGTTCGGGCGCAGGTTCGAAGACCTGGACAAATGGCTGTCGACGCACAAGAAGGCGCCGATCGAAGACTGGCCGGATCCAAAGGCGCGCGACTGGCTGCAGCACGGGCTGCTGGACCAGATCGAGGATTTCGTGGCTCGCGCCCGGGACAACACCTGGACGCTCGACGTCGCGATCTACGAGTACGAGCTCAAGGCCATTGTCCAGGCCATCAATGCCGCCCATCAGCGCGGCGTCAAGGTTCGGATCCTCTATCACGGCAAACTGAACGACGAGCAGACGAAGCAGAACGAAGCCAGCGTCAGGAAAATTCCCAGGGCACGCAGGCTCGCGCGAGTCACCTCGAAGATCTTCCACAACAAGTTCATGGTGCTCGGCAAGCTCAAGAACGGCGTGTCCGAGCCGCGTGCCGTGTTGTGCGGCAGTACCAATTTCACCGAGAACGGCGTCTACCGGCAGGCGAACGTGGTGCACGTGGCCAGCGACAAGTCCATCGCCGGCAGCTACGCGAAACTCTTCCAGGTCATCTGGGACAGCCCCGCCGACGTGCCGGCGGCGAAGAAATGGATCGGCATCAACAATGCCATGGATGCCACCAACAAGTTGTTCGTCGGCTTTTCACCGCGCGCCGGCGCCGGGGACCTGGCCGAGTTCATCAATTGCATCAATGCCGCGCAGCGCGATGTGTTGTTCGCCACCGCCTTTGCACTGCCGAAGAACATCCTCGAGGCGTTGCTGGGCCAGGCCAACGACCCGGTGATGCGCTTCGGCCTGCAGAACAGCAAGAGCTCGATCACCGGGTTCCATGCCGACCGCACCGCCAGGTTCGTGACGCCGGCGCTGCTCAACAAGGGCCTGGAGGGCTGGGTCAAGGAAGGACTGCGTGGACAGAAAGGAAACCTGCTGGTGCACCTGAAGGCTATTGTCGTGAACTTCACGAGCGACGATCCCATCATCATCAGTGGCAGTCACAACCTGTCCACGGCGGCCAGCGGCGGCAACGACGAAAACTATCTCATCATGCGCGGCGACACCGATCTCGCGGATCGTTATGGCCTCGAGATCCTGCGCTTCTACGAACACTACCGGTTCCGCTTCTTCGCCAGGCTGCTCAAGCTCAACCAGGCGCGCCCGCTGGCCATCGACGGGAGCTGGGCCGACGGCTACTACACGCCCGGCAACATCAAACAACTCGAGCGCCTGCGGTTCGCGGGGAGATAGCCGAAACGGCGCGTCCGATCGGGTAAAGTCTGCGCTGGCTCTCCTGGGGAGGAAGGCTTTGCGTCATACCTGTCGCGCATCATGCGTGCTTGCGATCCTCATCGCGCTCGCCTCGTGTTCTTCGTCTGAAGACCCCCTGCCCGGACGCAATGGTCCCGACTACGTCGCGCAGCTCAATGCCGAGTTTTCGCGCTGGCAGAAGGCTGTCGCGGGCGGCACCGAGCCGGCCCAGACCATCTGGGAGTGCGCCCTGTGTCCAAAGATCTCGTTGGCACCGGCCGATACGGTCTGGACTGGTACGCCCGATTGGGAATGGGGCCGGGAAGACAACGAACCACCACTGGCAGAGGTCGACATCCCACAACCGTTTGGCATCGGCATGTACGAGGTCACCCGCGGCCAGTTCGCCGCGTTCGCCCGCGCCACCGGCCGCGCAGCCGCCGGCTCGTGCGTCACCGACCGGCGCGAGCGCGGAGTGTGGAGCGGCGATACCGGCGCAAACTACCTCGACGTCGGGTACAAGCAGTCCGACGACCATCCGGTAGCCTGCGTGAGCTTCGATGACGCTCGCGATTACGTCGCCTGGCTCAACACGCAGACCGCGGGCGGGTACCGTCTGCCGACCGAGGCGGAATGGGAATATTTTGCGCGCGCCAATGCACACCTGCTGTTCGCGTGGAGTGACGAAGCCGCCGAAGCCTGTCACTACGCCAATGTTCTCGATCAGACGGGCGGACGCGCGCTGCGGCGCAAGGATGTCGTGGGCTGCGACGATGGCGCCGTCACCACCACGCCGGTGGGATCCCGTCTGCCGACGGTATCGCTTGCCTACGACATGATCGGCAATGTCGCCGAGTGGGTGGACGGTTGCGCAGATCAGGCTTCCGCGACGGAAACCTGCGCCACGGGAATTGCAAAAGGCGGCTCCTGGGCATCCGCCGGCAAGCGGCTGCGTCCCTCGGCGCGTTCCCTGCTGGCCCCGGGTCATCGTGAAAACGTGCTGGGGTTTCGCGTGGCGAAAACGCTCGGAGATCTGGACGCGACGCTCGACAGCGCCAATGCAAACCTGCGACGCGGACGAATGCTTTCTTTCCTTCGCGATGCCGACCGCGCGCTTTCGGACCTCGAGCGCGCGGTCGAACTCGATCGCAGTGCTGCGACGCTGGCCGCGCGCGGCTGGGAACACTTCCGCGCCAGGCGGACTGATCTGGCACGCACGGACTTCGAGGCTGCCTTGCGGTTCGATGCAAAAAACGCCCCCGCGATCAGCGGCCTCGGATCGCTGTTGCTGGACTTGCGCGATCCCAGGGCCGCCATTGAAAAATTCGACCACGCCCTGGTTTTCGCGCCTGACTTCGTCTTGGCGCTCGGGGGCCGGGGGTGGGCACATGCTGAGCTTGGACAGTTCGACCAGGCACTGGAAGACGTGGAGTCGGCGCTGCGGCTCGCGCCCACCTACCCTGAAATATTCGATCTGCGCGTCGACATACTGCGGCGGCGCGCGGACTGGCCGCGGATGCTCGACGCCGTCGATCGCCTCGTGCTGGCACTGCCCACGCTGCCGTACTACCAGTCGACTGCCGCGCGTTATTACGCCTTCGCTCTGCAGGACGCGGATGCCCTGCGCGCCGCCGATCGCGCCGTGCGACTGAACGATGGCGTGGTGTCGAATCACCTGACTCGTGCCGAAGTGCGCCGCCAGGCCAACACTGACGGCCGCAAGGACATCGAGGCCGCTTTGAAGATCGATCCGGATTCCCCCGACGCACTCATGATGCGCGCCGAGTTCGAATCTCATGCCGGCGAACATCGCCAGGCGGCCGAGACATTGACCCTGGCGCTGAACGGGGATCGCACGGCGGAATACCGCTCGCACCTCCTGATGCTGCGCGCCGTCGCGTACCTGTACGAGGGCGATCAAAAACTTGCAGCGCAGGATTTCAACGAATCGCTGGGCGATTCTCCCGGCGCCAGCGCGCTCAACAATTCGTGTTGGGAGCTGGGGCTGGCAAACGTGGGGCTGGAGCGGGCGCTGTCCTATTGCAACCGAGCCGTCGCGCTCAAACCGGATTCAGCGCCCTATCTCGACAGCAAGGGCCTGGTGTTGCTGCGCATGAATCGGCTGGAAGAAGCGATCCGCGCCTACGACGCCGCGCTGCGCATCACGCCCGAACTCTCGGCGTCACTCTATGGCCGCGCGCTTGCGGCGCAGGCGCGCTGCAACTGCGCGGCCAACGGCGCCGACATCAAGAAGGCCTTGCAGCTCGACCCCTCGCTGGCACGCAGGTTTGAGCGCGCGGGACTTGCAATGCGCCACATGCCGACGATCAAACCGCCCGAGCGGAACCCGGGATCATCCGCTTCCTGAGCAACACCTGGCGCGCTTCCCACTCCCTGCCCGGCTCCATCTCCACCAGGAAATCTGACTGACCCGCGGTATGTATGGCCACCGGCACGCCGTCGCGAAACAGCACGCGGTTGCTGGTCAGCGCCGGCACGCGCGGCCCGGGCGTGATGATGCCGGTGAGGTTGAGCGGATCGGCCGCTGAAAGCGCGACGAAGTCGCCGCGCAACTCCTGCCGGCGTATGGCCCGCATGGCGGACACTGCGTCGGGTAGCGCGTACTGCTCGCCGCTCATGCCAGCCACGAAGCGGCCGCCACGAATCTTTCCCTGCGCCTCGAGGCGCCGGAACACGCGCAGCAATACGTGCCAGGGCGGCAGCCAGTCGGCTTCGCGCTCGAGCAACCGGCGGAACACCACGCCATAGCGGCGCAACAGGATGTCCGCCACCTGTTCCAGCGCTTCTGTCTCGCTGGCGCCGCCTTCTCTTGAACGAGGGCCTTTGCGTATCAGGCTCCAGCGGCCGGCGTCTTCCAGGCCGAACAAGGCAATGCGCCGGCGGCGAGTGGCGAGCTGGCGTTTCTTGTCGCTGGGAATCAGCAGCGCGCGCAGGCCGCTGAAGCTGTCCGCATTGACGAGGCCGGCGCTGACCAGTTCACCGAGCGCGGTCTCGGCCTGCGAACGCAGCAGCGTGGTGCCGGCGACCATGTCGTCGAAGAACGATGCGCCGTGTTCGCGCAGGTATTCGGAAAGCGCACGGGCACCGTGAGACAACTGAAGCTCTTCGCGTGGCGCTGTGGCCAGGGAATGCCACAGCGACCAGTTGCGGCGCGTCACCAGCGCGATCGGCGTGCCACGCACGGGCGTGGCGCCGGCCGATTTCGCCGGCTGCAGCCGCGCCCACAGCGCGCGGCCCGACAGGCACAGGCTGTCCAGCCAGTGAGGATCGTATTCGTTGAGGCGTGCAGCCAGCACGTCCCCTTCCCAGGCGGCGGCCGGGATTTCATAACCCTCGAGCTGCGCGATCACGGCCGCCAGGCTCTCGACGCCCTCGGGCCGCGGATTGCGCGTGACTCCCTGCCATTCGAGCAGGAATCGCATGAAGTCCGCGGAGGACACGGGTTCGATCTCCGCGCGCAGGGTCTTGATGGTGTAACGATGAATACGCGCCAGCAGGCGGCGCTCACACCACTCGAGCGTGGCCTCGCCCTGCGCGGCGACTTCGGGCGAATTCGCTTCCTCGGTGAAGCGCCCGCGCAGCACGAAGCCCTCGCCTTCGAGTTCGATGAGCGCGATGGCCACGTCCGGGACCTCGAGCTGCAGCGCATCGGCGAGATCGCGCGCCGTCACGGGACCCAGGCCCTGCAGCCGGCCACGAATGAGTTCGGTGATCGCGACTTCGCGCGTCCAGACGCGCGCAGACGCGATCTCGGCTGGCGCGCTTATCCCGGGCTCCAGCCGCGCCTGCGGGTAGACGGCCTCGAGCATGGGCAGGCATTCGGCGCAAACCCAGAAAGTCGCGCCGCCGTCGAGTAGTTTGGCGGCACGGTTTGCCGCGATCAGTTGCCCGAGGTGCCCCGCCCAGCCGGAACTCACGCCTTCCTGGCTGGTGACCAGCCCCAGCGAATACAGGGCGTCGTGCAGCTCGTCCGGTGTCGAGGCATCCGGCCAGGCTTCCGCCCGCACTTCGGCGATGGCCTGCGGATCGAGTTTTCCCATGTCGGCCGCGGTTTCCGGATCCAGCCAGCGGCGCTGGGCCACCGCATTGGTACGGCGCTCCTCGAGCGGAGCATCGTCGAGAAAGGCATAGGGTCGCGCACCCAGGATCTCTGCGGCCAGCGGTGACGGCGTGGGCAGATCCCGTGCGATCACTTCGATGTCGCCGCTTTCCAGTCGCCCCAGCAGTCGCTTGAGCCCGTCGATGTCCATGGCCTCGTGCAGGCAATCCGCGAGGGTCTGCTTGACCAGCGGATGATCGGGAATCTCGCGCGGTCCACTCAGGTTCTCGGCGCAGGCGATCTGGTCCGGGAACACCACCGCGATGAGATCTTCGGCCGCCATGCGCTGGATGTTGGGCGGCGTACGCTTGCCGCCCGACGCGCGGCGAATCGCCAGCGAAATGCTGGCGTTCCAGCGCCAGCGCGCGGTGAACATGGGCGAATCGAGTACGGCCTGGATCAGTGTGTCTTCGACGGTTTTCTGGTTGAGGAAACGCGCCACGCTGGCGAGCTCGAAGCTGTGGGTTTCGCCCAGCGACAACACGATGGCGTCTTCGGTGGCCGCTGCCTGCAACTCGAAGTTGAAAGTACGGCAGAATTTCTTGCGCAGGCTGAGGCCGAATGCGCGGTTCACGCGCGCACCGAAGGGCGCGTGGATGATGAACTGCATGCCGCCGGATTCGTCGAAGAATCGTTCGAACACCAGCGTGTCGAGCGTCGGCAGTCTGCCCAGCACTGCCTTGGCGGCGGCGAGGTACTCCACCAGCTGTTGTGCAGCGGGACGCGGCAGCAGATAGCGAGCTTCGACGCTGTCGATGGCGCGCGCCACGGCAGTGCTGGTCACCTCCGGCAGCAGCGCCTCGATGTCCTGGCGCAAACGCGCGACCGCGGCGGACAGCTCATCGGTGCGGGCCGGCGCCTCGCCCAGCCAGAACGGTATCGTCGGCGGCTGGCCCTTGGCGTCCTCGACGCGTACGCGTCCCGCTTCCACGCGCAGGATGCGATACGAGGTATTGCCCAGCTGGAAGATGTCGCCTGCCAGGCTTTCGATGGCGAAGTCCTCGTTGAGTGTCCCGACGAAGATGCCCGCCGGCTCGAGGATCACCTGGTAATCCGCGTTGTCCGGAATCGCGCCGCCGCAGGTGATGGCCGTGAGTCGCGCACCTTTGCGCGGCCGCAGCACTTTGTTGACCGCGTCGCGGTGCAGGTAGGTGCCGCGCCGGCCGCGCTTGGTGCTGATGCCTTCGGCGAGCATGCGCACCACGGCGTCGAAATCCTTGCGTTCGAGGTCGCGGTACGGATACGCGCGCGTCAGCAGCGCGAACAGTTCGTCTTCGCCATACTCGCGCGCCGCCACCTCGGCCACGATCTGCTGCGAGAGCACGTCGAGGGGATGTGCGGGAATGTGCAGCCGATCGAGCTCGCCGCGGCGCACGGCATCGAGCAATGCGATGCAATCGACCAGCTCGTCGCGACTGCTCGGGAAAATGCGGCCCTTGGGAACACCGCCCACCGAGTGATTGGCGCGGCCCACCCGTTGCAGGAATACGGAAATCGAGCGCGGCGTGCCGAGCTGGCACACGAGTTCGACGTCGCCGATATCGATGCCGAGTTCCAGGGAGGCCGTGGCCACCATGACCTTGAGCTTGCCGGCCTTGAGACGCTGTTCGGCGTCGAAGCGGGTCTCCTTGCTGAGCGAGCCGTGGTGCGCGGCCACGTTCTGCTCGCCGAGGCGTTCCGCCAGGTGGCGCGACACGCGCTCCACCATGCGGCGGGTATTGGCGAACACCAGCGTGGTGTGATGTTCCTCGATGAGCTGTGCCAGCCGGTCGTAGACCGTGGCCCACACCTCGCCCGACATCACCGCTTCGAGCGGGGCCGCCGGCATCACCAGGTTGATGTCGCGCTCGCGCACATGTCCGCTGTCGACGATTAATGGGGACAGCGGAAATGGGGACATTCCTGATTTGCCCGCTTCGCGGGCAAAAGGGGACGTACCTGCCGCAGGTGCGTCCCCTTTTGCTAGCAAATCAGGAATGTCCCCATTTCCCATCCCCACCAGGAAACGGGCGATCTCTTCGACGGGCTTCTGCGTCGCCGACAGGCCGATGCGCTGGATGGGCTGTGCGGCGTTGGCGGCCAGTCTCTCGAGGGTGAGCGCCAGGTGCGCGCCCCGCTTGGTCTGCGCCACCGCGTGGATTTCGTCGACGATCACCGTGCGCACGGTGGTGAGCATCTCGCGCCCGGAGGCGCTGGTCAGCAGTAGATAGAGCGACTCCGGCGTAGTCACGAGGATATGCGGCGGCGTCCTGCGCATGGCCGCGCGTTCGCTCTGCGGCGTGTCGCCGGTGCGCACCTGCGCGCGGATCTCCGGGGCATGTTCGCCGAGCTTGATCAACTCGGTCGAAATTCCCGCGAGCGGCGCGTCGAGATTGCGCTGGATGTCGTTCGAGAGCGCTTTCAACGGCGACACGTACACCACGCGAGTCACGTCCTGCAGCAGGCCCGCGGATCCCTCGCGCGCCAGCGTGTCGATGGCCGCGAGGAATGCGGCGAGAGTCTTGCCCGAGCCGGTTGGCGCCGCGATCAGCGCGTGCTGTCCGCTGGCGATGGCCGGCCAGGCGTCGAGCTGCGCCGGTGTCGCGCCACCCGGAAATGTCCTGCTGAACCACGCCTGCACGGCGGGGTGAAACTGCGGAAGCGGCATGGCCGGCACCTTATATAGGGGCGCGCCGCCGGTCCATCCAGCGGAGAAGGACCGGCGCTACTGGATATCTAAGTCCCTGATTTCCGC
>Ga0315912_10004524_pt1 | contig 13156 bp, 11 predicted proteins | sample VfabasoilMG_FD_204469 | JGI IMG/M metagenome (GOLD analysis project Ga0315912, IMG submission 204469) | Garden soil microbial communities collected in Santa Monica, California, United States - V. faba soil | ecosystem: Environmental > Terrestrial > Soil > Garden | place: USA: California... | reverse complement strand
TTCTTATATCGGGTGTATAATCTAAATCATTTGTAGTACCATCCGCCACTGTTAATGTGCTTATTGTGGCAGCTGGTAATGCTGTTACCGTATTGAAACTTTGCGAATTTACGGTGCAATTAAGGGCTCCGTTAAAATCCTGACCCCTTACTTTTATCGTTTCCGGACTGGCCACTCCATAATTGTACATGGCAGTTTGATTAGAAGCGATCGTATTGTCTATTACATTATCGTTGTTAAAATCAACTAAGTATTGGTTGTATTGTGTGTCAGTGATTTTTATTGAAACCTTGCCACTAGTGCAATTGGAGATTTCGAAAGCAGGGGCAACGTTTGGAGTAACAGTAATGGTGATCTTATCGGGAACGGCTGGTGCCTGGGCATAACCATTCAGAATGTAAGTGCCTGGCTGTGTGAATGTATGGTTGAGGCTGCCTATTGGCATTCCGCTTGGCACCTGGCCTATGCTGGTGGTTCCAACCACATAGTCGCATGCACAATTAGGTGCATGAAGCAAAGGCTTAATGGTAATGGTAAGAGGCGCGCATCCCTTTATCTCGCTCACCTGGAATGCCCCCATTGGACTGCTATAGGGCTGGGCAGAAGCAAGCGTGCATCCTAAAAAACCAAGTAAAAAGAAAGTGATACGGAAAAGCATTTACAATATTTTTTTAATTCTTGATTTCAGGTTTTCAGGCTCACAACTTTTAAAAATCCTTCCGCTTTAACCATATCATGGTGCAGCAATCTATCCACTTCAATAAACGGCACCTGATCTCGAAAAGTATTCAGAAATGCCTCTAACACAGACGATGTTTGCAGGGGTTTTCTGAAGTGCATGGCTTGTGAGGCAGTCATTAGTTCAATTGCAAAAATAGAGTAAAGATTGTTCACAACCCGGTAAGCCTTTGTGGCTGCATTGGCGCCCATGCTAACATGGTCCTCTTGACCGTTCGATGAGGTGATAGAATCTACTGAAGCGGGCGTACAAAGTTGCTTGTTCTGGCTAACCAAGGATGCGGCCGTGTATTGAGGAATCATCATACCCGAGTGTATCCCCGGGTTGGCAACTAAGTAATTCGGTAATTCGCGCGATCCGGAAATAAGCTGGTAAGTCCTTCGTTCTGAGATACTTCCGAGTTCAGCCAAAGCAATGGCCAAGAAGTCCAACCCAAGGGCAAGTGGTTGTCCATGAAAATTACCAGCAGAAATTATTTTGTCCTCATCGGGAAAAATATTCGGATTATCTGTAACCCCATTTATTTCCACCAGCACTACCTGTGTGAAGTACTGAATCGCCTCCAGGCTCGCACCATGAACCTGTGGAATACACCGGAACGAGTAAGGATCCTGAACATGTTTCTTTTCCTGTACCTGAAGTTGGCTGCCGCTCAATAAATTTTGAATAACAGAGGCAACTTCAACCTGGCCTTTATGTGGGCGGATTTGGTGAACGAGGTGATCGAATGGCTCCATCCTTCCATCAAAAGCATCCAGCGAAAGCGCACCAATAATATTTGCCAATTGAATAATTCTATGGGCGTGGATGAGGCACCAACAAGAGTAAGCGCTCATGAATTGTGTGCCGTTGAGCAATGCTAGTCCTTCTTTAGCTTTTAGGTGCAAGGGCTCCCAACCGAATGTCTTTTGAAGTTGCTCTCCCGCTATTAATTTTCCATCTAACCAAACTTCACCTTTACCAATGAGGGGCAACGTGAGATGAGCGAGTGGAGCCAAATCTCCTGATGCACCTAGCGAACCCATTTCAAAAATCCGGGGAAGGGCATTAGCATTAAACAAGTCAACTAAGCGCTGCACGGTTTCTATATGAACGCCTGAATATCCATACGCTAACGACTGCACTTTTAGAAAAAGCATCAGACGGATAATCTCTAGGGGTACATCGGCACCTGTTCCACACGCATGCGACATCACTAAGTTTTCCTGGAGTTTTTCAAGCTGATCTTTGGGAATGTTCCGATTATACAGGGAACCAAACCCGGTATTGATTCCATAGATAGATGAAGATGATGAGGCTAACTTATCGTCCAGGTATTTCCTGCATTTTTCAATTTTTATCCGAGCCTCTTTCGATAATTCAAGAGAATTTCCTTTTTCCAAATATTTCTCCAACACCTGCAGCGTAAGTGGTTCGGATGAAATCTGGTGAAGTTCCTCCATAGGTTATTTTAACAATTGAATAATTTTATCAAGCGTTAATTTTTCCTGGGTGCCGGTTGATAAATTCTTTAGACTTAAAATGCCTGATTGAACTTCGTCTGGACCAATCACTATGGTAAATGGAATTGACTTTTTATCGGCATACTCAAGTTGCTTCTTCAGCTTAGCCACATCTGGATAGATTTCTGTGGCGATGCCATTGGAGCGAAGTGCCTGAATAATTTTTAGTCCGTAAGTCATTGATTCTGAGTCGAAATGAGCAACCAGAACTTTGGATGAAATGGTCGTTTCCTTCGGGAACAAAGTCAATTCCTCCATCACATCATAGAGCCTGTCTATACCAAACGATATCCCCACGCCCGATAATTTTTCCTTCGAGCCGAAAGCCTGTGTTAAATTATCGTAGCGACCACCACCGCTCACGCTGCCAATGGCCACGTTGTTTACTTTCACTTCAAAGATGGTGCCTGTGTAGTAGGAGAGACCGCGGGCGAGAGAAATATCAAATTCGAGATTCGTTATAGGCTGCTCGTTAAAGGCACTGAGAATGGTAAAGACTTTCTGTAATTCCTCGAGACCCCTTTTACCATTTTCGGAGTTGGAAAATCGGTTGGTAAGTTTTTGGAGTTTTTCAGAATTGGTTCCTGAAGTTTTCAGGGTTTCAAATACTTGTTTGATGTTATCATCAGTAAACTCTTTCGTGCGTAGTTCTTCGGCTACCTTGTCTTCACCAATTTTATCCAGTTTATCGATGGCTACAAAAAGTGAACCTTCATTGTCTTTTGCTCCGGCCGTCTCGGCCAAACCCGAAAGAATTCCGCGATGATTGATTTTGATCGTGTAATCCCGGATACCCAATCCTTTAAATACTTCCTGGATCATCAGCACGATCTCGGCTTCATTAATGAGTGAATCAGTGCCAACCACATCGGCATCGCATTGATAAAATTCACGATAGCGACCTTTCTGCGGACGATCAGCACGCCACACGGGTTGAATCTGGTAACGCTTGAAAGGCAACGTGATCTCTCCACGGTTCATCACCACATAGCGCGCAAAGGGAACGGTGAGGTCGTACTTTAACCCCTTTCCAGAAATGAAAGGTGTTATGACCTTTGGGTTTCGGCTTGATAATTTTTGCTCATCAATGTCCTTAAGAAAGTCACCGCTATCCAAAATTTTGAATAATAATTGATCCCCTTCCTCACCGTATTTCCCTGTAAGCGTTTCCAGATTTTCCATTGCCGGAGTTTCCAGTGGCTGAAATCCATACTTCTGAAAAACGGTTCGTATGGTGTTAAAAATGAATTGCCGTTTGGCCATCTGTGCCGGCCCGAAATCGCGTGTGCCTTTTGGTAGGGTAGGTTTATCCATTGTGGCAAAACTAATCAGTTTACGTGTTTTGCTCCTTTGCACGAAAGTTATATTTTTGCGCCTCATTTAAATAAACAGTCATGGCAGTAACGAGGCTTAAGCGTAAAAACAGAAAAGACAGGGCAAAATCAGCTCGCAGGCGGCAATCATTAAAAATCGAGAGCTTTCAGCCGGTGATGAAGGGTGTAGATATTGAAAAAATCAAGGAAGAGTTTAAAGCTAAAAAAGAGGCGAAGAAATAAGTTCTTTAGCTCAATAAAATTTCTCAGGCCGGTTTCGGCCTTTTTTATTGCCCGCGTTTTCCAAGTTCAATCACTTCCAGCTTCGAAACCACCTTATTATCTATCTCAAACCGCACCAGTGTTTTCATTTGATGAAAACCATGATTGCCTGCCGCTCCGGGGTTGATAAACAAGATGTTACGCTCTTTATCTTTTAAAATTTTAAGGATGTGGCTGTGGCCGCAAATAAAAATATCGGGTTTCCTTTCTTTCAGAATTTTTTTGACTCTTGGATTGTAATTGGGAGGTGAGCCACCAATATGGGTAATCCAAACTAAAAGGCCTTCGATCTCTATCCATACGTCTTCCGGGAATTTTTGCTGAATGATTTTATTGTCAATATTTCCAAAGACGGCCCGAACAGGCTTCACTTTTTCCAACTGCGCAGTGATTTCCATATCACCAATATCGCCTGCATGCCAGATTTCATCACAATCCTGAAAATGTTCAAAAACTTTCGGGTCAAGGTGGCTGTGGGTATCAGAAAGCAGGCCTATTCGAATCATAGAGTTACAAATTTCGATTTTGTCTGATCCTTTTCTTCTGCTTAAAACTCAGGGTTATGAGAAAGTTGAGTCAACAATTATAGAGACTTACAATATTTCTTTTCGCCTTCCGTCTAATAATCTTTATTCACTTACTTTGCACCCCTAAAATTTAATTTAACGATGGAGAAAAAGAAGAAGCCCAAAATCTCGATGGCCAAAGTGTTTAAAGACATTATAAGGCCAAGATGGAAAATCCTTATGCTGGGTTTTATATTAATTGTCGTGAGTCGGATTTCTGCCGTCATATTGCCTTATTCCGTTAAGCCAATTATTGACGATGTCATTGCCAAGGGCGATTTCTCAAATTTAAAACTGATTTTGATCGGTGTTTCAGCTTCCATTTTAGTTTCGGCAGTTATCTCCTATGTCCTCACGATGCTGTTGAGTGTGGAAGCTCAGCATTTGATTTCCGTATTAAGAGCGAACGTACAGAAACATTTGCTTCGATTGCCAACCCGCTTTTTTGATAATCAGCAAACCGGAAAATTGGTGAGTCGGGTAATGAACGATGTTGAAGGCGTGCGCAATTTGGTTGGAACAGGCTTCCTTCAGTTGATTGGTGGTATTTTGATGGCGGTTATATGTCTTGTCTTTCTGTTAAATATAAGCTGGGAACTAACCTTGTTTACATTAATCCCTCTTTCAGTTTTTGGGGTTATCTCGATGAAAGCCTTTGGAAAGATTCGCCCAATTTTTCGCGACCGTGGTGCCATAACAGCTGAAGTAACCGGGAGATTAACACAGACATTTGGGGGCGTGCGGGTAATCAAAGGGTTCAACGCGGCTAAACAAGAGTCCCTTGTTTTTGAAAAAGGTGTTGAGAAGATATTCCAGAACGTAAAAAGCAGTTTAACCACTACCAGCTTTGTTACCAGCACAGGAAGTTTTCTTTTTGGTGTGGCATTGTTGGGTATGTTGGGTATTGGGGGGTACATGTTAACGGAGAAAACAATTACTGCGGGAGAGTTGACTCAGTTCGCATTCTTCCTGGGATTCCTTATTGCTCCTATATTCCAAATGAGCAACATCGGAAGTCAGTTGACAGAAGCGTTTGCTGGTTTGGATCGTACTGAAGAGTTGATGAACATGGGTGTGGAGGATGATGAGGCAATACGCACTGTTAAAATCGGAACGATAAAAGGAGATATTGAATTTAAGGGAGTTTCCTTTGCTTATGAAGAAGGAAAGGAAGTGCTGAAAAATGTTTCATTTACAGCACCAGCCGGTTCCGTAACAGCATTGGTTGGAACCTCCGGTTCCGGAAAATCAACCATAGCAGGAATAAGCGCATCATTTTTGGTTCCTCAGTCAGGAACGATCACTATAGACGGCAGCGATCTCTCGAAAGTATCGCTGGATAGTTATCGCAGTCAATTAGGTGTGGTTTTGCAAGACGATTTTTTGTTTGATGGCACGATCCGCGAAAATATTTTATTCGCTAAGCCAAATGCCACAGAAAAAGAATTGCAATCTGCTGTTGATGGAGCTTATGTTGCGGAATTCAGCAGCAAGTTTGAAAAAGGTCTCGACACGGTAATTGGCGAACGTGGAATAAAACTCTCCGGTGGTCAGCGACAGCGTGTTACCATTGCCCGCGCCATTTTGGCCAATCCAAGAATTTTAATTTTAGATGAAGCAACCTCCAGCCTGGACACAGAAAGCGAATCTCTTATTCAAGACAGTTTGAAACAACTTCTTAAAGGAAGAACCACCTTCGTAATTGCGCACCGTTTGAGTACGATCCGTCAGGCCGATCAAATTTTAGTTATCGAGCATGGAGAGATTGCCGAGCGGGGTAAGCACGATGAGCTGATTGATAAGAAAGGAAGGTATTATGAGTTGTACACCTATCAGGCGAGGATTTAATTTCCTATTATTGTGAAAAAATTAAAGTCATCGTGTCCCTGAAGCCAGTCAAAGTTGGGTTAGTTCAAACGTCTTGCAGTAATAATCCTGATCAGAATTTCACCAAGACGATAACTAAAATCAGGGAAGCCGCTGCCAAAGGGGCTCAGATAGTTTGTCTGCAAGAGTTGTTCCGATCGCTTTACTTCTGTGATGTAGAAGATTATGAAAATTTCAAATTAGCTGAATCAATTCCGGGTCCGTCCACCGATGCACTATCGAAGCTTGCCGCTGAATTAGGAATTGTAATTATTGCCTCTTTATTTGAAAAACGCGCACAAGGTATTTATCACAATACAACGGCTGTTCTGGATGCTAATGGAGAATACCTGGGTAAATACCGGAAGATGCACATTCCGGACGATCCTGCCTATTACGAAAAATTTTATTTTACTCCTGGTGATTTAGGCTACAAGGTTTTCAAAACCAAGTATGCCAATATTGGAGTTTTGATTTGCTGGGATCAATGGTATCCGGAAGCTGCCCGCATTACCGCGCTTACAGGCGCAGAAATTTTATTTTATCCAACGGCAATCGGTTGGGCAACTTCGCAAGACGAACTGACCAACTCCGAGCAGTTCAATGCATGGCAAACAATTCAAAAAAGTCACGCTGTAGCGAATGGTGTTCATGTAGTGAGCGTGAATAGGGTAGGGCTGGAGCAAAACGGTGCCATGAAATTTTGGGGAGGATCTTTCATAGCCAATCCACTTGGACGCGTTCTTTTCCAGGCATCTCACGATAAGGAAGAAGTTGAAGTCCTTGAATTAGATTTAAACAGGACAGATAGTGTGAGGGTGCATTGGCCTTTCATGCGTGATAGAAGAATTGATTCCTACAATCCAATCACGAAAAGGTTTATTGATGAGTAATGGAACTCCACGTGAATACGGCTATTATTTCCCTGCCGAATTTGCTCCTCATGAAAGTACCTGGTTAAGTTGGCCTCACAAAGAGGCTTCATGGCCTGGAAAATTGGATACCATATTTCCGGTGTATGCCCAATTTGTTAAACTTTTAGCAGAAGGTGAAAAAGTAAACATTAATGTTGCTGACGAATCGTTGAAGTCGAGCGCCATGAATTATTTAATATTTGCTGGCGCTGACTTGTCAAAAGTATTTTTTTATTTTAATCCTACCAATGATGCCTGGTGCCGGGATCACGGCCCGGCATTCCTGATTAATCCAAAAGCGGAAAATAAAAAAGTTATTGTAGACTGGGGCTATAACGCATGGGGAGGTAAGTATCCGCCATTTGATTTAGATGATGTTATCCCGACCAGGATTGCAGCTACGTTGAAGCTTCCGATATATCACCCGGGAATTGTTATGGAAGGTGGCTCAGTAGAATTTAATGGTATTGGTGACTTGTTGACTACTACATCATGCCTATTGAACAAGAACAGAAATCCTCACCTCAGCCAGGCGCAAATTGAGCAATACTTAATGGATTACTACGGAGTAAAGAATATACTTTGGCTTGGCGATGGAATAGTGGGTGATGACACCGATGGTCATATTGATGATCTTACCCGCTTTGTTAATGAAGATACGGTTGTCACGGTTATGGAAGAGAATAAGTCGGATGAGAACTATCTTCCCTTGAAGGAAAATCTGGAAGCACTTGAGAAACTTCGTCTAGGCAATGGGAAATCCTTAAACATTATTGAATTACCAATGCCTTCGGCCGTGGTGTATGAAGGTCAGCGTTTACCCGCCAGCTATGCCAATTTTTATATTAGTAATAAATATGTGATTACTCCAACGTTCAAAGATAAGAACGATGAGAAGGCGTTATCCATTCTCCAATCTTGTTTTAAGAATAGAAAAGTGGTGGGTCTTGATTCTACGGATATTATTTGGGGATTGGGCTCATTCCATTGCCTGAGCCAACAGGAACCGCTGGTTTAATTTTTTAAGAAGTCATAAAAAAAACGCTGAAGCAGCCTCCAGCGTTTGGAATTAGCTTTATGCTTGATTACACTTTAGCGACAGCCTGAACCAAATCAATTAGTTTGTTTGAATAGCCCCACTCATTATCATACCAGGCAACTAGTTTGACAAAGTTATCATTCAGTGAAATGCCTGCCTTAGCATCAAAAATGCAGGTACGGGCATCACCAACAAAATCCTGAGAAACGACTTCATCTTCAGTATAACCTAAAATTCCTTTTAGTTCTCCTTCGGCTGCCTGCTTCATTGCAGTTTTAATTTGTTCATAAGAAGCAGGTTTGTCCAGCCTTACCACTAAGTCAACCACTGAAACATCGGCCACCGGAACACGGAACGACATGCCGGTCAGTTTGCCTTTCAGTTCTGGAATAACCAGGGCAACGGCTTTCGCTGCACCCGTTGAGGAAGGAATGATGTTAGAGAAACCTCCTCGGCCACCTCTCCAATCTTTTGCTGAAGGACCGTCTACTGTTTTTTGCGTAGCGGTAACAGCATGAACAGTGGTCATTAAACCTTCGGCAATACCAAATTTATCGTGAAGCACTTTGGCGAGAGGAGCAAGGCAATTCGTTGTGCAGGATGCATTGGAAACAATGGTATGCTCAGCAGAAAGCTTCTTATTGTTTACACCCATAACAAATGTAGGTGTATCATCTTTTGCCGGGGCCGATAAAACAACTTTCTTGGCTCCAGCCTGAATGTGCTTCTGAGCATCGGCTTTGGTTAGGAAAAGCCCGGTCGATTCTATTACAATCTCAGCTCCAACTTCGTTCCATTTTAAATTGGCAGGATCTTTCTCAGCTGTTACACGGATTTTCTTTCCGTTAACCACGAGGTTACCCCCCTCAACAGAAACAGTACCCTCAAACTTACCGTGTGTTGAATCATATTTCAACATGTAAGACATGTATTCAGGGTCAACAATATCGTTTATGCCTACAACTTCTACGTCAGGGCGTTCGACAGCGGTGCGGAAAGCAAGGCGGCCAATTCTGCCGAATCCATTTATTCCAATTTTTGTCATTTTAGTTAGTGTTTTAATGAGGGCGCAAAAATAAAACGCAGTCCTGCCAAAACCAATGGAAAAGGTTGGCCAGTTCAAAATAATTATTGGGCACATTTGCAAAGACCTACTGCAGGATTATCTTTGCGCACTTTTCGCACACGGTCTGTTCGTCTAGGGGTTAGGACACCAGATTTTCATTCTGGTAACACGGGTTCGATTCCCGTACAGACTACTTAAATAAGCCACTTTTGAGAGTGGCTTTTTAGTTTTACCTTGGTTTTGCTATGAAAATCTCCTTGTACCTTTTTCTGAGTTTGTTCGCCTTAAGTTGCATGGCTCAAGGCAAAGAGTCAGCCGGAGCAGCATCAAAGGAGTGGAAGGAACTTGATTCCTTCCATATCATAATGGCCGAATCTTTCCATCCGTTTATGGATTCAGCTAATCTGGCACCAGCAAAATCTTTGGCTAAAACAATGGCGGATGAAGCAAGCAAATGGGCATCGACCGAGTTGCCTGCAAAAGTGAATAATAAAAAGATGAGAGAAAAGCTGAACAAGCTGAGTGTGGATACCCAGAGTTTCCTTAAACTGGTAAATGAAAATGCGCCCGATTCGATTGTAGGTCAATCACTTACCGGTCTTCATAACTCCTTTCACGAAATTATGGAAGGGTGGTATAAAGGCGGGGAACATCACCATTAAAATTTTCAACGGATTCCATTACCTTGCCTCCCTTTAAAAATGGGAATCGATGGTCATTAAAGAAGACAAGAAAAAACTTTGGTCAGTCATTACTGCCTCATCCGTAGGCACGCTCATCGAGTGGTATGACTTTTATATCTTCGGGAGTTTAGCTGCAATTTTAGCACAGCAGTTCTTTCCTAAGACAAATCCTACAGCCGCATTTCTATCAACTCTGGCCACCTTTGCAGCAGGTTTTATTGTGCGACCATTTGGTGCATTGGTTTTCGGAAGGCTAGGCGACATGGTAGGGAGGAAATATACGTTCATGGTTACGCTCATCTTGATGGGCGGATCCACTTTTGCTATCGGCCTTATACCAAGTTACGAAAGTATAGGCATGTTTGCTCCTTTCTTGGTTCTCGTACTTCGTTTGCTTCAGGGACTTGCACTAGGAGGGGAGTATGGAGGCGCTGCTACATATGTTGCCGAGCACTCACCTGATACAAAGCGTGGATTTTATACCAGCTTCATACAAACTACCGCAACACTAGGACTCTTCGTTTCTATAGCCGTTATTTTAATTGTTCGTCAATCAATTGGAGTAGAGGCTTTTTCCTCCTGGGGATGGCGTGTTCCATTTTTACTGTCGGCATTTCTCGTAGCTATTTCGGTTTACATACGCATGCGTATGGAAGAGTCGCCCTTGTTTGCAAAAATTAAAGCTGAAGGAAAGATTTCCAAAAATCCTTTAAAAGAAAGCTTTACCAAAAAGGAAAACCTGGGCATGGTGCTACTGGCATTATTCGGTGCCACAGCCGGACAAGGTGTAGTTTGGTACACCGGACAATTTTATGCGCTCTCGTTTATACAAAAGACTTGTTCCGTGGAGTTTGTTCAATCGTATGCCGTAATTGCCACGGCTTTAGTGATAGGCACACCGTTGTTCATTGCGTTTGGTTTCTGGTCTGACAAGATTGGTAGAAAATATATTATGCTGGGCGGCATGTTGCTGGCAGTATTATCTTATCGCCCCATATATTCTAAAATATATTCCCTTACGCGGATTGAAAATCTGAAAGAAGTAACCTCGCAACAAATTATTGAACGTTCCCTTTCCGTAAACGAAGCTGGTGACTCCGTAAAGACAGCAACAATTAACCGGGTTTTTGAAAATGGTTATACATCTAAAGAAGTGACAAAGCAAATCGGTATGGCCAAACCCGATATCGTTAAAGAGGTAAAGCTGAATAATGAAGCATTTTGGATTACGGTTGTGCTGGTGCTAATACAAGTAATTTTTGTTACGATGGTTTATGGTCCCATCGCTGCATTTCTGGTAGAGTTATTCCCCACACGCATTCGCTACACATCAATGTCTTTGCCTTATCACATTGGCAACGGAGTTTTTGGAGGCCTAACACCTTTTATTGCCACCGCGCTGTTCGAAGCAAGCAAAAGCGAAAGCAGCCCGTCAGGCGACCCGTTGGCCGGGCTTTGGTATCCTATAGTTGTTGCCGCTATAACTTTTGTGATTGGTGCAATATTTTTGAGTAATAAGGTTAAAGGTGAGATTATGGAGTGATTCTAAAATCATTCGCGGATTGGACTTAAATAAAATCGGTATTCTTGAAGAAAGTGTAGCCTGACACAGCGCGGCTTGCACGTTAAAACTGCTCGTTAAGTTTTGTAATTAACCAAATGTTTAAACTAAAAGACTTTCGTTTTCGTGTTGCCATACGGGTGATTCTGTTAGGCTTTACGATGCTGCTTTTAGTTTATACTGCGGTTGAAGCAGCGATTTATTTTGCATCAGGGCTCATAGCTTTGATCGTAGTTGCGCAGCTTTTTGAATTACACTACTTCATTTCTCTTACCAACCGAAAACTTACCCGATTTCTGGAATCAGTTAACTATCAGGACTTTATAACAACTTTTACTTCCGATAATAAACTTGGGAAAAGTTTTAAAGATTTGAATTTGGCTTTTAACGAAGTGTTGGAAGCTTTTCGCAAAGCTCGGTCGGAAAAGGAAGAGCATTGGCTATACCTCAATTCTGTTGTGCAGCAAGTTCGAACGGGACTTATTTCATTTGACGATGAAGGAAATATTCAGTTGATCAACTCAAATGCTAAAAAATTTATTGGGCAATCGAATATTAAAAAGCTGGCTGAATTGAAGTTGGCCAATCCTAAAATGTTTGATGCCCTGGAAAAAGTTGAGCCCGGCAAGAGCGTATTGTACAAGGAAATCGATTTTCACCTGACGATTCATGCCACCGAGCTTCGTATTCGTGGAAGTTCAGTTAAGCTGATCACGCTGCAAAATATTCAGACGGAGTTGCAGCGGCAGGAATTAGATGCATGGCAAAATCTTACCCGCGTGCTTCGACATGAGATAATGAACTCCATTACACCGATTTCCTCCTTAACATCTACCTTAAGAGAAATATTGGATCATGATATGTCGAAAGTGAACTCTCACTACGAGTTAAAGGCCGAAGGTGCTGATGATCTGCGCGAAGGTTTAAACACGATTGAAAACCGTAGCAAAGGATTGATAAAATTTATTGATGCCTATCGGGAATACACTTCGGTGCCTCAACCAAAATTAAAAACTGTACGACTAAAGGATTTAATTGATAATGTGTCGAGCCTGATGCGAAAGGAACTGAGCAAACCAAATATAACTTTTGATCATGGCTGTAATTCGGAATATCTAACGATACAGGCTGATGAAGAAATGATTGAACAGGTTATCATCAACCTGGTTAAGAATGCCATAGAATCCATCGAAGGTATGCCGGATGGAAGGATTTCTATTTATGGAAAATATTCTGAATCGTCTGTGGTAATTGAAGTGACCGACAACGGCCCTGGAATAATTAAAGAAGCTATTGGAAAAATATTCGTTCCATTCTTCACAACAAAAAAGACTGGCTCTGGAATTGGGCTGAGTCTATCTCGCCAAATACTTCAAATGCACAACGGCAGCCTTACGGTCGAGTCTGAGCCGAATGTTAAAACTATTTTTTCGTTGCGTTTTAGCGCTTAATTTTACTGCGCAGTTACGGGAATCACCAATTGCACATTATCCCATTCAAAATAAACAAGGATACCACCATCCGATTCTGTCATGCTTACGGTAAACTGTTCTACAGGCGCGTGTGGATTATGAACTGGTACATTCGTTATAAGTAAATCTTTACTGTAATCAGTCTCGGTTAAC
>Ga0315912_10004523_pt1 | contig 13158 bp, 13 predicted proteins | sample VfabasoilMG_FD_204469 | JGI IMG/M metagenome (GOLD analysis project Ga0315912, IMG submission 204469) | Garden soil microbial communities collected in Santa Monica, California, United States - V. faba soil | ecosystem: Environmental > Terrestrial > Soil > Garden | place: USA: California... | reverse complement strand
TGCTCCTTGCACAGCAAAAGACGCGACAAGTGCTAACTGATTACGCCATCATCACATCGCGCAATTGGTGGCTCGCGGCACAAGTGACGGCAGTATCAAAGTGGCTGATCAGTGGAAGCAGATGAAGAGCGAAGAAAAGGCAGTGAATAGTCGCGACATACCGAAAGACAACCCAAACAGCTCATCGCCAAGCAACAATGCGCAGGAGTTCAAGGTGATCCTGTTCGAGAAGAAGGAGGAAGACAGAAGGTGAGTCGTAACAACAGCGCTCTGATCTTCCGCCAACGCGATTAAGTATTCACGACATTGAGTAGCTAGTATCTGCATGTGACCAAATTTCATAGGAGCGTGGTATGCGCCGACTACAGATGACGACTCTTATTGGGCTCGCGACAGTGTTCTTTGCATCGAATGCGTTTTGCCAAGAATGCCCACCTTCAGTAGACGTGACAGAGAGCCCGAAAGCGGTGGACAGAAGTTGGACTGCTAGCTCTGTAACCGCGGAACACTTGCTTTCTGGGGTGGACATCATCATTGGCGACTTAATCGACGCGAATGGAAGGAACTTCATTCAGGCGCCCCAATCCCTGCCAAGAGACGAGTATCTCTGGAAGTTTAAGGGGCCAGTTGGCTCAGACGTGGTTTGGATGCGCTGCACGTATCACAAGACCCGAATCACTTTGGCGCGACGAATTGATTCTACTGCGACAGAGTGTAGGCAGAAGGACAGCCCCGGAAGCCGTGGGGTGACCACCACAAAGGCATATTGCGGAACTATTCAGGCAAACTAATTGATGCTCTTGGGCTAGCAATGCTGGCGATGAGCGAGTTCGTCGAGCAGTTCTAGAGAGTGAATCAATGCTCGTGACGATGTTGATAGAATCGGGCGCCTGCCTAGCCCCTGGCGTGGCGGTAGTCATGCGCATGTGGGCAGAGGCGCAGAGCCCGTGGCCGCAAGCTACCGGAAGAATCACGCGTTCACGCACTCAAGGCGGTCAAAGTTTCCTTCCTGACAGCGAAAACGGGTTCGTAATTGAGGGAGCCGCCTTTACTCAAAGGTGAGATCGTTCCTTGTGGGGTTCGATGGTCAGGCCCTGCTCGGCCCATAGCCAATAGATACCCCGTAGGGTCCAGTGTGGTTGTCTATGTCCATGCGGCGGATCCGGACAACTCTGTCCTAGAGCCCGCAGGCGATCCAGCTTTCCTGCCAGTCGTATTGACCATCGCCGGCGCGATAGTTGCCATTACTATCCTCAAGGCCTGAAAGGCCGCCTACGATACGGCGCCATTTCAAGGAGGTTCCGGTGCCGCATAAGCAATCGTTTTGGACTTTCGTCTATCTGCTGGCGGCGCCCGCCAGCGCATTCGCGCAGACCCCGCCCGCGCCGGCGACTCCCGCGGTGCCGGCCGCGCTCGCCGCACCTGCAGCCCGACCCACTCCCCCGACACGCGCGCCCGACATCCCCGGTGCTCCCACCTTCACGAAAGTCACGGGCGCCGGCGCCAACGCCCCCATAGATAAGAGTGGCGATTTCATCATCGGCCCCGACTACGTCCCCGCGCCCGAGTTCACGGCCAAGGACGGCGTGCCGCAAGGCAAAGTCCACCAGTTCGTCATGGACTCGAAGGACAGCAAGTTCTATCCCGGCATCGCGCGCGATGTGTTCGGCACGCCCGACCCGCATAACCCGAAGTCGCTGATCGTCGAGACGCATCCGAAGGACTACGAGCGCGCGATCACCGTTTATGTCCCGGCGAAACACAAGCGCAGGAAGCCGGCCCCCTTCCTCGTGATGCATGACGGCCCGAAGTTCGGCGACCTGAACACCACGATTCCGTCGCAGGTGCTCGACAACCTCATTGCGCAGAAGCGCATTCCTCCCATCGTCGTGGTGGCCATCCAGAACGGCGGTGGCGATGCGCAAGGCAACGAGCGCGGGCTGGAGTACGACACGCTGTCGGGCAAGTTCGCCGAGTTCATCCAGGCCGAAGTTCTCCCAGCCGTCGAGAAGAACGCGGACGTCAAACTAACCGACAAACCGGACGGCCGCGCCGCAATGGGCTGCAGTTCCGGCGCCGCGGCCGCTTTCACGATGGCCTGGTATCACCCGGAGTGGTACCACCGCATCGTCAGCTACTCAGGCACCTACGTGAACCAGCAGTGGCCGTGGAATCCCGCGAACCCGGGCGGCGCCTGGGACTATCACGATGGCATCATCGCGAACGCCGAACGCAAGCCTATCCGCATCTGGATGCACGTCGGCGATCGCGATCTCTACAACCCGAACGTCATGCGCGATGACATGCACGATTGGGTCGTGGCTAACCACCGCATGGCAAAGGTGCTCAAGGACAAGGGGTACGAATACCAGTACAGCTACGCGCTCGACTCCGGTCACTGCGACAAGAAGGTGCGTGAACAAACGCTGCCGCAGGCACTCGAGTGGGTGTGGCGAGGATACAAGGGACGCAGATGATGAACGGCAAGAACGGAATCCGATGGACGCTGCTAGCGATGCTCTCGGCGCTCAGTGTCTGCGCCACGTCGTCGACATTGAACGAGAAGGCGTCGCCGAGTCCGCAACCAACCGCCGTTGTGAAACTGGATCCCGAGATCCAGAAGTTGTACTCGCAGTTCTCCACGGCATTTGCCAAGCGCGACATCAACTCGATCATGGCGGTGTTCGACAAGAGCGTGACGCTGAGTTACCAGGGCGCGGGCGACGCCGATTTCGAGCAGATCAAGGCCGGATTCGAGTACGACTTCAAGAATGATCCGCCCGGAACCACGTGGTCCGGTTTCCCCGGTGAATCTCACCAGGACGGAAATCTGGCGATTGTCATTGCCCACTGGGAATACTACGTGCTGAGCAACGGCAAGAAGCAGCGGCAGCACCGTATCCGCAGCGTCGACGTACTGAAACGCTCGAACGGCCAGTGGAAGATAGTCCGCACGGTCAACTATCCCGAGAACGAATGAAAAGGATCCTCGACGGCGAAAAGCCGAGCGACATCTTCAAGGGCCTGCTCCGTGAGAAGCCGTCACTGACTACCGCCGACCTCGCACTCGAATTCCGCAAAGCCTTCCCGTCCACCGGCGTCGACGGCATGTCGGTCATCTGGAAGTGGAAAGTGCCCGGCACGAAGGTGGGCCTGAGCGATGAAGCCCTGGACAATCAACTGCGTTATTGGTTGACCCAGTACGGCTATCTGAAGTAGCCAGGGCCTTATTGCATCCGCGCATCGTCGCAGATGCGAGCGATGGCGGAGCGGTTGGTTAGCGAATCAACGAACGCGGAATAACCGCAGACCCTGATCGCGAGAAACGAACTTCCTGTTCGTGAACGAAGTGCGGGGACGGAGACTGCGGACTTCCGACGTGGCCTCATTCGCGGCTTCGGTCGTGACGACACGAACCGAACGCGGAGGATCAGAGAGAAGGTCCGTTGCCGTGTGGTCCATGCGCACAGCAAGATTCGACGAAGACATTGGAACAATCCTTTTCGGTGAAATCGCCACATTGGCGACGGGGCGCATCATATCGACCCGACCCCGGAATAATTGAGATCACTTCGAAGGATTTCTTCTCCCCCATTGGGGGGATGGTAGTTGGAGCCCGCCCTTACCCTAGGGCGAAGCGAGCTCGCGGCAGGATTCTGCCGACGTCACGCGCGCCGCGGCCTCCTGACCGCCCTGACCACACCGCTCTTCCCGCCACCGCAGTAGAAGCGATCTTTGCCGTCCGACTCGAGCCCCGACACGAACACTCCCGCCGGCATCTCGACGCTGTCGAGCACCTTCCCCGTCTGCGGGTCGATGTGCCGCAGTTCGCTGGCCTCGTCTTCCCAGGTGCCGTGCCACATCTCGCCGTCCACCCAGGTCACGCCGGTGACGAAACGATTCGATTCGATCGACCGCAGCACCTTTCCGGTTTCCGGATCCACCTGGTGAATCTTGCGCGCGCGGTACTCGCCGACCCACAGCGAGCCTTCGGCCCATGCCATGCCGGAATCGTTGCCGTTTCCGGGCGCGGGAATGGTATGGAGCACGCGTCCGGTATCGGGGTCGATCTTGTGGATCTTTCCCCCGGCGATCTGAAACAGATGTTTGCCGTCAAACGCGGTTCCGGCATTCGACGCCACTTCGAGCGTGCGCTTCAAAGTGCCGCTGACGGGATCGACGACGTTCAATTTGTCGCCGGAGCAGAACCAGACGTTCTCGCCGTCATAAGTGACGCCATGCACGCCCTCCACGCCTTCGAACGGACCGTACTCTCGAACGATGTCGGCTTTTGAGGTTGTCATGCCGGAATCCTATTCAATCGGCAGCGCGGCGGGGAGTAACAATGACGTCGTGAATCCGGGCAGCGGCGGCGTCAGCCAGCGACGAGAGCGGCCTCGCCCGAAAGTCTGCACTTTGCCGGCGGCCGCCAGTTCGTCGAGCGCGCGCTGCACGGTACGCTGGCTCGTGCCCAACGCCATTCCCAACGCGGAGCTTGACCACGATTCTCCGTCGGACAACAGCGCGAGCACGCTCGCGTATTCCTCTTCCACGGGAAGCACGAGCACTACCACCTCGCGAGTTCGACGCACGCCGAGTGCGAAGCCCTGCGGCGTTGCCGAGATGTCCGCCATCGACCGGAGCAGGCGGCGCAGCCGGCCGATTTCGACACGCAATCGCGCGCGGTGGGATTCATCCGCGAGCTTCAGGCGAAATGCCCGCAAGATGAGCTCATCGCGCGGAACATCCCGTGGCCAGGCTTCGGCCAGTGCGCGCACGAGCGTGAACAGCACCGGTCGCTTCGCCAGAGGAATGACGACACCCGCCTGCCGCACGACGAGACGGCAGGCGTCCACGACGAACGCCTTCGATGCGAGCAGCGATTCCACGTCTTCTAGCTTCATGGGCTGGTCTACGCCCTTGGCGATTCGCCGCGCGGCGATGCCATTCAGGACGCGTAATGCGCCATCCACTTCCGCCCACAACGCCGGGATGCCGGCCGCTTTCGCCGCCCGCTCGGCACGCATCAGAGCATCGCGCGCGTCTTTCGCACGAACGCGCCGTATCGCGATGCCGGCGACCACGAGTTCGTGCGCGGCACGCAGTGCCGGATTGAGTCTGGTCGCATCCAGCTTGCCCAGCGCGCGTTCGGCATCGTCGAGGTGCCCGATGAGCAGGAGTCGCCGCACTTCGAGATAACGCGCGTGCGCCGCGTTCGCGAGATCGCCATGAGATTCGAGCGTCTTGCGCGCGGATTCGAGCGCGGCCACGCGCCAACCCAGATCCCGCGAAGCGAGCGCGACCTCCGCTTCGGCCACGATGCAGCGCGCTCGCGCCTTCGGATCCTTCGTGCCGAAACCGCGTGCGGCTCCGCGCATCAGAACCTTGGCGCGCGCGAACTGGCCGAGTTGGGCCATCGCGATACCGCGCAGTGCGAGCGACGGCGCGTCATCGCGAAGCGATACCAGCTTCAACGCGCCCAGCGGATCACCCGCGGCCAGCGAACGCCCGGCGGCGCTGATCAAAGAGTCCAATGGATTCCCGCCAAACTTGTCACTCCCACCCTGTCGATGCCGGGTCCTAAATTTAGCTCATCAACAACGCGAGGATGCTCTCATGACACACAAAACCGGTACCCGACAGGAATGGCTGGCCGAGCGGCTCAAACTTCTCAAGGCAGAAAAAGAACTCACACGCCGCAGCGACGAACTGGCGGAGCAGCGCCAGACCCTGCCCTGGGTGCGTATAGATAAGGAGTACCGTTTCGAGACCGACTCCGGAACGGCTACCTTGAAAGACCTGTTCCGCGGTCGCTCGCAGCTCATGGTCTATCACTTCATGTTCGGGCCCGATTACAAAGCCGGTTGCCCGTCCTGTTCGATGATTGCGGACGGTTTCGAGGGATTCGCGGTTCACCTCGCGAACCACGACGTGTCGCTCTGCGCAGTTTCGCGTGCCCCGTTGGCCAAGCTGCAAGCCTATAAACGCCGCATGGGCTGGACCTTCCCCTGGGCCTCTTCGGCGGGCGGCGACTTCAACTTCGATTTCAACATTGCCTTCACGGAAGAAGAACAGCGTGCCGGCACCATCGAGTACAACTTCGCACGCGGCGGCCACGCCATGGATGCCAGCGCCCAATGGCCGGAGCCCGTCGTACAGTTCGCAGCCACCTGCGGCACCGATGCTCCCACCTACACGCGCGATCGTCCTGGCATGAGCACGTTCGTATTGAAAGACGGCGCGATTCACCACACCTACTCCACCTACGCACGCGGACTCGACGGCCTCTGGGGCTCGTACCAGTGGTTAGACCGTGCCCCACTCGGCCGCAACGAGTCGGGAGTCTGGTGGAAGCGCCACGACGAATACGTGGTTCCGGGAGCCGCTGTTCGTAGTTGATACCCAGCGATGAACCACGCACGACATTCCGAGCGGGCGTTCTTCGTCGCCGTGGCGCTGGCTTTCGTGGCCAGCGCCGCGGCGACGATCTCCGGCTACCAGGCCATGTCATCGATGCCGGCCATGCAGATGCCAGGCGGCTGGACGATGTCGATGACGTGGATGCGGATGCCTGGCCAGTCGTGGCCCGGCGCCGCCGCCGCGTTCCTCGGAATGTGGGTGGTGATGATGGTCGCGATGATGCTGCCGGCCATCACGCCCGCGCTCGCGCGATATCGGCGTGCCATGCAGCCTCTCGATGGAGCGCGTCTCGAACAATTCACCATCATCGTCGCTGCCGGGTACTTCACGATGTGGGCGCTCGCGGGCCTCGCGGCGTTTTCGGTGGGCGTAGCTCTGGCCCAGTTGGCGATGAAGCTGCCCTTCGTTTCACGCGCCGCGCCCTTCGCCTTCGCAATGACCTTCGTGATCGCGGGTGCACTGCAGTTCTCCGGATGGAAGTCGCGCCAGCTCCACTGCTGCCGCGCCACCCCCATCCACGCACCCGTCAACGCGCGAGCCGCATGGCGACACGGCCTGCGGCTCGGCATTCACTGCATTCGCTGCTGCGCCGGATTGACGGCCATTCTGCTGGTGATTGGAGTCATGGACCTTCGCGTCATGACGATCGTGACGGCCGCCATCACGGCAGAGCGCGTGTCGCCTTCGGGCGAGCGCATCGCGCGTGTCATCGGCGCCGTCGCCATCGTGGCTGGACTCATTCAGCTAATGAGAATTTGATCCCCATGTCGAAGGTGGTGGGCGCGCAGGTAGTCGAGAAGGTCAATGCCTTGATGAACTTTACTGCGGCGACATCCAGCCGCTTGTACGGCGAACGATCGACGACGCGCACTTCCGTTGCCTTGCCTTCCGGCTTTGCCAGCGTGAGCCGCACACGAACCGTCCCCGTCTCTTCGATGTTCTGAGACTCCTTGGGGTAATAGTCCGCGAGATCCGCACCACTTGGCTGTGCCTTGCAGCCCTCTGGCCTGCTCATGACCGGCTCCGGAACATACTTCGCGCAGGCGACGTTCTGCGCCTTGATGGCCAGCCCGTACTTGTCGAGGATGACCGGGTCCGACCAGCTGTCGTTCCCGCGGATCCGCGTCTGGAATTCCTGTCGTTCGCCTCGCACGCCTTTGTACTCGATGAAGCCTTCACACTCGATGACGTCCGCGCTGTCGTTCTGGATATGGAACACCTCGGTGCCGCAATCTCGCCGGCCCGATCCCGCGCATACGTCGTTACCGGGCCAGAATTGAAGTTCCCACTTCCAGGTGCCGTCTTCCGCCGCCCCCTTCGCGAGCACCGCGAGCTTCTTGGATGTGCCCTGTGCGAATGAATCGGCGGAGACCAGGGCAAGGCATGTGACGGCGGCGATGCAAGCGAGTGTTTTCATGCGCCGCATCTTATCGAACGGCTTTGCCGCTTGGCGCGTCCGCCTACGCACTTGAACCTTCAGGGCGGTCCCTACTCGTCCTTCAGATTGATCAGTGACAGAAACTCTCGACGCAGCGCGCCGTCCTGCAGGAACACACCGCGCATGACGCTGTTGGTCATCTTCGACGCGTTGTCCTTCACGCCGCGCCAGTGCATGCAGAAATGATCCGCCTCCATGACCACGGCCAGGCCATCGGGATTCACCCGCTGAACCAGGATGTCGGCGAGCTGGAGCACGGCCTCTTCCTGGATCTGCGGGCGTGTCATGATCCATTCGACGAGCCTTGAGTATTTCGACAGGCCGATGAGGTTCGACTTTTCGTTGGGCATGACGCCGATCCACAGGCGGCCCATGATCGGGCACAGGTGGTGGCTGCATGCACTGCGCACCGTGACCGGGCCCATGATCATGAGCTCGTTGAGGCGCGACGCGTTGGGGAACTCGGTGATTTTCGGGATCGGCACGTATCGGCCGCGGAAGATTTCGGTGACGTACATCTTGGCCACGCGCCGCGCTGTCTCGCGCGTGTTGTGATCGCTCTCGAGGTCGATGACGAGGCTCTCGAGCAACGCCGTCACTCGCCCGGCCACTTCCTTCGTGAGCTCCTCCATCTCGCCCGGCTCGATGAAGGCCGAGATGTTGTCGTTGGCGTGAAAGCGCTGCTGTTTCTCCTTCAGCCGCTCACGGATGCGCTGGGAGACGAGTTCGCGTGCTTCGGCCATGTTGCTCCACCGGTGCCATTCGGGGGCACAGCATACCAGCGGCATGAGACGTTGGCTGACAGCGGAATCGCCTGGCGTTCGTTACTTTTTTCGGTGCCATGACTACCTCCAACGCCCAACCCGGTGACGAGCAAGACCTGAAAGCACGATTGCGGGCTGTGCTCACCCCATATCAGCAGTCTTCGACCCGCCGCGCGCTCTGGCAGATCTTCAACACCCTCGTGCCCTACTTGCTGCTGTGGGTGCTGATGTACCAGGTCAAGCAGATCTCGCTCTGGGCGGCCCTGCCGCTCGCCATCCTCGCCGGGACGCTGCTGGTCCGCGTATTCATCTTCTTTCATGACTGCGGACACGGCTCGTTCTTCAGGAGCACCTGGGCCAACACGCTCGTCGGTTTCATTGCCGGCATGCTGACGTTCACGCCTTACTACCACTGGCGTTGGCAGCATGGCATTCATCACGGTACCTCCGGACACCTGGACAAGCGGGGCGTGGGCGACGTCTGGACCCTGACCGTGCAGGAGTACCTCGATTCCTCGCGCTGGAGACGTTTCTCCTATCGCTTCATCCGCAGTCCATTCGTGCTGTTCGTCATCGCGCCGCTCTATGTATTCCTGTTCCGCCAGCGGTTTTCCTCTTCCACCGCCAGTGCTCGCGAACGTCATTCGGTTTGGTGGATGAATCTTGCCCTGCTCTGCGTATTGATGGTCATGAGCTGGGTGTACGGTTTCGGCACCTACCTGCTGTTGCAGACCGTGGCCTGGATGGTGGCGGGCGCCACGGGCATCTGGCTCTTCTACATCCAGCACCAGTTCGAGGATGCATATTGGGAGCGCGGGGAGCGGTGGGATTACACCGCGGCGGCGCTGCAGGGAAGCTCGTACTACAAGCTGCCGAAGCCGTTGCAGTGGCTGTCCGGCAACATCGGATTCCACCATATCCATCACCTGAGCCCGCGCATTCCTAACTACCACCTCGAGCGCTGCCACGAAGCGGATCCGATCTTCCAGCAGGTGCGGCCTATCACGCTGTTCGCGAGCTTGAAATCGTTGAGGTTTCGTTTCTGGGACGAGGCCGCGAAGAAGCTGGTGGGCTACCGGCGAATGCGACAGGTGCGGCGCGAGCAGCGGGAAAAACGCCGCGACTGACCGCGGCCGTGTCAGGCAGCGCTGACTCCGCACTCGTTTCGTGGCGCGTGCGCACAGGCGATTGCTGCCTGCCTGACGCCTCCACGCCTACATCACCCGCGTATTCGAACGAGTCTAATGCCTGCCCAAGGCATCAACCCATCGAGGGGACTCACATGAATTCCACGCAATTCACCGAACTACTGCTGCAATCGCTCGAACACGAGCGCGGCGGCGTCCATGTTTATCTAACGGCCATCAAGTGCGCCGTGCGCGACGACCTGCGCAGCGAGTGGCAGAGGTATCTCGCGCAGACCGAAGAGCACGTCGAATCCCTCACCGACGTCTGCGACGCGTTCGATATCGATCCGTTCACCACCACGCCCGGCACGCAGATCGTGAAGTCACTGGGCAAGGCGCTGGTCACCGCCATGGAAACCGCGTTATCCGCCGGCAATCCTCACGCAGCTCAGATCGTGGCCGCCGAATGCGTGGTGCTTGCCGAGACCAAGGATCATCTCGACTGGGAGCTCATCGGCGAAGCCGCGAAGGAGCTATCGGGCGACCAGCGCGACATCGTCCTGGAGGCCTATGACGGGTCGAGAACGAAGAGGACGAACATCTCTATCACACGGAGGGCTGGTGCCGCGAGTTGTGGCTGGAGTCGTTGGGCATCGAAGCACAGCTGCCGCCCCCGGAAGAAGTCGAGGATGTAGCGACTGCCGCGGAAGCCCAGGACGCGAAGCAAGAACGGCTGGCGAGGCACTGATATGGCATCGAACAAACGCCCCTCGAAAACCTCGGAAGCTGCCAGGACCTACGCTCGCAAGACCTCCGGAGGTCCTCCGGGAAAACCAAAGCGTTTCGACCCGAGTGATGCTGCGGTCCGCAAGATGGCGGGTACCGCCGCATTGGCCGAGGCGATGCCGTTCAATCGCAACAAGGCCGGCGAATACGGCGATGCCGCCCGCAAGCCGCAGCCCGGCGCCACCGCGGAGCCACGCGAAGCCGCGATCACGGGCAGCACGCTGACGGAAGAGAATCCTTCGCCCAAGGTGGGGTCGGGATCCCCGCCGGCAGGCTTCAACTCGACCATCGGTCCGCTCGACCGCGTCCGCACGGATGCGGGCGGCCAGGTGCTCACGACGAATCAGGGCGTCCCGATCGCCGACAACCAGAACTCCCTCAAGGCCGGGCTTCGCGGCCCCGCCCTGCTCGAAGATTTCATCCTGCGCGAGAAACTGACGCACTTCGACCACGAGCGCATCCCGGAACGCATCGTCCACGCTCGCGGTTCGGCCGCGCACGGTTACTTCGAATGTTACGAGCCGCTGACGAAGCTCACGCGCGCGGCTTTGTTCGCCGAGAAAGGCAAACGCACTCCCGTGTTCGTCCGCTTTTCCACGGTGGCGGGTGAACGCGGATCGGCGGACACCGTGCGCGACGTGCGCGGTTTCGCGGTGAAGTTCTACACAGAAGAAGGCAATTGGGATCTCGTGGGCAACAACATTCCCGTGTTCTTCATCCAGGACGCGATGAAATTCCCGGACCTCGTCCATGCGGTGAAACCCGAACCGCACAACGCGATGCCGCAGGCCGCAAGCGCGCACGACACATTCTGGGATTTCGTATCGCTGATGCCCGAATCCGCGCACATGCTCCAGTGGGTCATGTCGGACCGCGCCATCCCGCGCAGCTATCGCATGATGCAGGGCTTTGGCGTGCACACCTTCCGCATGGTCAACGAACGTGGCCAGAGTGTGTTCGTGAAGTTCCACTGGAATCCGGTCGCCGGCACCCACTCCCTCGACTGGGACGAAGCAGTGAAACTCTGCGGCGCGGACCCGGATTTTCACCGTCGCGATCTGTGGGAAGCCATCGAGGCTGGCGCGTTCCCCGAATGGGAACTCGGCCTGCAGGTGTTCAGCGAAGAAGACGCGGAGAAGTTCAGCTTCGACGTGCTCGACGCCACCAAGATCGTACCCGAGGAGATGGCGCCCGTGCGTCCCGTGGGCAAGATGGTGCTCAACCGCAACCCCGACAACTTCTTCGCGGAGACCGAACAGGTGGCGTTCTGCACGGCGCACATCGTCCCTGGCCTCGACTTCTCCAATGACCCGCTGCTCGCGGGACGCATTCACTCGTACGTGGACACGCAGATCTCGCGACTGGGAGGGCCTAACTTCCACGAGATTCCCGTGAACTCGCCTGTCGCGCAGGTCCACAACAACCAGCGCGACGGCATGCACCGCCAGGCGATCCACCGCGGTCGCGTGGCCTACGAGCCGAACTCGCTGGGTGGCGGATGCCCGTTCCAGGCGGGCGCGCAGGGATTCACGTCATTCCCGCAGCCCATCGACGAAGACAAGGTTCGCGGCAAGCCCGAGAAGTTTGCCGATCACTACACGCAGGCCGCGCTGTTCTACAACAGCCAGTCGCCCATCGAGAAAGCCCATATCGCGCGTGCATTCCGATTCGAGCTCACCAAGGTCCAGGTGCCTGCCATCCGTGAACGCGCAGTCTCGCAGCTCGTGAACGTCGACGCAGAGCTCGCGAGGCAAGTGGCGGTCGGACTCGGCATTCCGGTGCCGAAGGCGCAGCCCGCGGTGCGGCCGCGCAATCCCAAGCCGGAGGTCAAGGTCTCGCCGGCGCTGTCGTTGTTGGCGCGGCCGGGTGATGGCTCGATCCGCACTCGCAACATCGCTCTGTTGGTCGCATCCGGCGTGGATGGAGAATCGCTCACAGGCCTGCATCGCGCACTGTCTGACGAAGGCGCTGTGCCGCGTTATGTAGGTCTGCGTCTCGGGTCGATGAAGACCACGAAGGGCGATGACATCGACGTCGAAGTCACGCTCGAAACGGCGCCGTCGGTCGTGTTCGACGCCGTGGTCATTCCCGACGGAGACGCGGGCGTGCGGCTGCTCGCACGCACCGGCCAGGCGATCGAGTTCGTCAAGGATCAGTTCCGCCATTGCAAGACGATCCTCGCGCTGGGTGCCGGAGAACGATTGCTCGCAGCCGCCAACCTTCCCCCGAAGGAAGAGTCGGACAACCCCGACCCTGGACTGCTTCGATATCCGGATGCGAAGACCGCCACCAGGCCTTTCATCGCGGCCGTGGCGAAGCATCGGCATTTCGAACGGCAGACGGACCCGCCCATAGTCTGACCTGTTCCTGTGAAATCGAGCCGTGGGCCGCCTGAAAAGGCGGTTCACGGCTCGCCACCTGGTGTCCTACGTGCGCTCGAAGGCGCGCGTGATAGCGTTGCGCATGCCTCAACTCCTGACCAAGGGAACGCCCGAAAGGGCGAAGACAGACAAGAACCTCGACATTGAGCGCCGCAACGCGGATCAGGCACTCGCGGAGCAGAAGGCTGCCGTCGAAGCAGACGCCGATCGGGTGCTGGCACTAGCACGCGAGCATGCCGATG
>Ga0315912_10004522_pt1 | contig 13159 bp, 9 predicted proteins | sample VfabasoilMG_FD_204469 | JGI IMG/M metagenome (GOLD analysis project Ga0315912, IMG submission 204469) | Garden soil microbial communities collected in Santa Monica, California, United States - V. faba soil | ecosystem: Environmental > Terrestrial > Soil > Garden | place: USA: California... | reverse complement strand
CACAGCCTCGACGACGATTCTTTCTTCGCGCTACACAAACTCAACGAAAGGAGCCCCAGTCACCATCTCATTCCTTTAGGCTCATCCTTCGATGAGAAAATGCTGCCCAGCCGGGTAAAATCCCGGTTTCCAAGTCTTATAGCTGTATCCTGACGTGCCGCAATAGTCTGTGGTCCCATCGCCACAGGAGAATATCCGCCTACTTCTTAACCGGCTCGTCCCGTTCCACTTTGCCGTCGCGCAGGAACACAATCCGATGGGCATGCATGGCGATGTCGTGTTCGTGGGTCACGAGAATGATCGTATTCCCGGCTTGGTATAGCCGCTCGAACAACGCCATAATTTCGATGCCGGTTGCCGAGTCCAACGCGCCAGTCGGTTCGTCGGCGAGCAGAATCGACGGCCGAGTCACCAGTGCCCGCGCAATCGCCACGCGCTGCCGTTGTCCGCCCGACAGTTCGTTCGGCTTGTGGTACATGCGCTTTTCCAGATCGACCTGGCGCAGCGATTCCCTCGCACGCGCAATGCGCTCGTCGGCTGGCACACCCGCGTAAATCAGCGGAAGTTCAACGTTGTGCAGCGCCGTCGCGCGCGGCAGAAGGTTGAACGTCTGGAAAACGAACCCGACTTCCTTGTTGCGAATGTGCGCCAGTTGATCGTCGTTCATGGACGAAACCAGGTTCCCGTTAATGAAGTAATCGCCGCTGGATGGAGTGTCCAGGCATCCGATCAGGTTCATCAACGTCGATTTGCCGGAACCCGAAGGGCCCATGATCGCGACGTACTCGCCCTTCTTAATTTCAAAGCTGATACCGGAGCAAGCGTTAATCGTCTGGTCGCCCATTTGATAGGTCTTCCAGAGCTCTTCCGTGTGAATGATGATGCCTTGACGGCGGAGTTCTTCGCCACGCGCCTGTGCGCTGAGTTGGGCTGCCTGTGCCATGTTGTGTGTTCGAAACCTACGATTCTGTTTTGACCGGCGACTTGTTGTCTACCTTGATCTTAGCCTCATTGCGAAGCGTGCGAATCACCTTGTAGCTGCCGGTGATGATCTCGTCGCCCTCTTTAAGGCCGCCCAGTACCTCGATGTCCGTCGTTCCGGTGATGCCGGTTTCCACTTTTATGAACTCGGCTTTGTCTCCGCGGACGACGAACACGCCCTGGACCTCTTCTTTCTTGGCGCGCAAAACAGCAGGGTCGGTTACAACTGGCTCGTCCTTTTGCCCTTCTTTCTTTTCCAGATCGCCCTTCGTGCGGACGGTGAGCGCCTGAATCGGAATGGAAACGGCCTTTGAACGGGTGGCGGTAATGACTTTCGCGGTGCAGGACAGCCCCGGGCGAATCTCGTCTGGCGGGTTGTCCAGCGCGATAACTACTTTAAAATCTTTCGCTTCCTGACTGGAGATGGCCGACTGCGAGGCGGCCAGGCCGGTGGAGCGAAGAATGGCGGTATTGCCGATTTCAATCACACGCCCCTTGAACGTCTTCCCGGGAATCGCGTCAATCGTAATATCAGCCGTCTGATCGAGTTTTACGTTGACAATGTCGGTCTCATCGACTTTTACTTCCGCGGTGATCAGCGACATGTCGGCGATTGTCATAATCAGCGACGCGGCCGAATTCTGAATACCGGGAACCACCGTTTCACCGACGCGGACTGGGAGGTTCGTTACTACGCCATCGATCGGCGAAGTCGCGATCGTGCGCTGCAGCGAGTCCGACGCGCGGCGCAGATTGGCCTGGCTGACGGTGATGCGGCGTTGCGAACCGATCAACTGGGCGGCGAACTGCTCGCGCAGGGCGCGAGCCTGCATGATTCGCGCTTCGGCTTCGGGGATAGCGGCGGTGAAGGAGTCATACGAGGCTCGGCGCATGTCGAAGTCTTGTTTGGAGATTAACCCCTGTTCCAGCAGGAGTTTCGCGCGGTCGAAATCCGCCTTGGCACGAGCCAGGTCCGTCTTCACACGGTCCAAGTTTGCCTGCAACGTGCGGATGTTGGAATCCTGGGCCTTCAGCGCGGCTTCCGCCGATGTCGATTCGGCCTCTGTAGAGCTAACCGTAGCGCGCTGTGCGGCCACTTCGGCTTCCGGCTGGACACTCTCCAGTTTGGCCAGCGTCTGGCCTTTGTGTACTTTCGCACCCTCTACGACAAGGATCTCCATGATTCGGGAAGCGCCCTGCGCGTTGCTGCCTATGTTGATGTAATTGCGAGGTTTAATCTCGCCGGACGCCGTCACGACACTGGTCAGATCCTGGCGGACTGCCTTGCCGGTCTGAACCGTGACGATGCCCTTTTCCTTCCATTTCATGCTTGCGAAGATGGAACCGCCCACCGCCGCAAGGCCGATCACTCCGGCGACAATTTTCCACGTTTTCACGAATGCAAACTCCCAGAAAGTTTAGACGGCGCGCAGGCGCCAAAAGTTCAAAGATTCAGGTCTACTAATGTCTAACGGCCCTTGAGCCAGTTCACTTTAACCGGATTCGATATTTGACAGTTATGTGAATCGGTCATTCCCGAAGAAATCTTGGCGCACGCAACTTGGGTGGCTGTATTCATGGCCTCCATCTCGGAGGTCCCCACACCTATTCCACAGGCTTCCCGGCCTTGAAACGATTTGCAAACTTCAACTTTGTATCCGCCGAGGCTCAGCGTGGAGTACGCCATCAGGCCGATCACCGCCACCGCTACACCTACAATGATCCATGTAATCGGCTTCATCGGCTTCAGCCTTCGAAAAAGTTGCCGATTTTACGAAATTTCTCGTAGCGGTGATCCACGAGTTCCTTTGGACTTAACCCCGCCAGCTTCTCTAGTGACTCCGCCAGCGCGGTGCTGAGATTCGCCGCCGATTCATCCCAATTGTTCTGTGCGCCGCCATTCGGTTCCGGCACGATGCCGTCGACAAGTCCCAATTGCAGCATGTCCCCCGCGGTCAAACGTAGCGCGTTCGCCGCGAGTTCCGCTTTGCCGGCATCGCGCCAGATGATCGCCGCGCAGGATTCGGGACTGATTACCGAATAGATGGAGTTCTCCATCATCAGGACTATATTCGCCACACCCATGGCCAGCGCACCGCCGGAACCGCCTTCTCCGATCACGACGGAGACCACCGGGCATTCCAAACGAGTCATTTCGCGCAGGCTGATAGCGATGGCTTCGGCCTGGCCGCGCTCCTCGGCGTCAATGCCCGGGTAAGCGCCCGGCGTGTCCAGCAAGGCAAGTATCGGCCGCCGGAATTTCGACGCCATCCGCATGCAACGGAGAGCTTTGCGGTACCCTTCCGGCTTCGGCATGCCGAAGTTCCGGTAGAGCTTTTGCTTTGTGTCGCGGCCCTTTTGGTGACCCAACAGCATGACCGGCGCGTCTTGAAAGAAACCCATTCCGGCAACGATGGCCGGATCGTCTCCATAGGCGCGGTCGCCGTGGATTTCAGAGAATCCGGTCAGCAGGCGTTCTACATAGTCAAGCGTGTGTGGACGATTCGGATGCCGCGCCAACTGCACACGCTGCCAGGTAACGGCGAATGGCGATGTACCGCCTTCTACGCCCAAAGGTATGTCTTCACTAGGCAACGTTCCTATTGTAACGTGCCTGGAGGAAAGAGCAGGCCGCGCCGGACGAGGTCGGGGAAAATCAGATCGCGCAGGCTCGGCGCTAATAGCGCCGGGTCGTCATCGGGACCGAACCAGATCAACTCCTTGATCTCCGACGCCGCCCGGGGTTCCCCCGCCAGGCTTGCCGCGAATAAGACCACCTTTACGGTCTTTCCAGGAATGGCGGCAGGTGACTCGTAGGTGCCCAGGTAATCAAGAGGGCCGGTCTGCACTTCCCCCAGTTCCTCACGAATTTCACGCCGAAGGCAGTCTTCCGGCGTTTCTCCTGGCTCGATCACGCCTCCGGGCAGAATCAATAGCGAAGTCGAGTGTTTTTTCCGGCACAACAGGACGCGGCCATTGCGAACGGTCAATAACCCTGCCTTTTCGAAATCCGCCATCGCTACCACTTGATTGCGTTAAAGAGAGTCCGGAGTTTCCGCCCTCGGGCCGGATGAATGCTCTCCACAAAGCTCACATGGCCCATTAACACGTCTCTGTTCTCGCCATTCGCGCCATGGCGTGCGCAGTTGTAAAGAGTTGCCTTCAGCCGGTCGTAATCCTCGCGCTTGATGTTGCAAACCTCATTGACGACTAACCCGGCCAACTTCTGGCGCACGCCGCTGCGCATCATCCGAGTCTTGCGGAACTGTACGGCAAACCCCTCCTCCAGGACGATCGCTCCAATACGCGGCTCAAGGGCGCGGAAGATTTTATCGCCGGAAAACGCAATATCGTCGGCGTAGCGGGTATATCGCAGTCCCGCTCCCAAGGCCAGCCCAGCCAGCCGGCAATCGGCGCGATAGAAGCAAATATTTGCCATAGAGGGCGAAGTCGGGGCACCCTGCGGCAGGTGCGGCTGGCGGTAAAGCGGCCCGCCCATCGGCGCCGCGTTGGTGCACAAACCGCCCAACAGATCAGCAACCGCTTCGGGATACCCCAAGGTGCGGAAGACAGCCTGCACCCGGGCTCGGCCGATCGATGGGAAGAAGTCGCGGAGGTCCATGCGAAGAACCACGGGCTTACCCACATGCGGCTCAGCGAAACTGCGAATAGACCGGCCCTTGCGGAACCCGTGCACAGCTTCATGGCCTGGAACCAGATCTAGAATTTCCGTCAAGATGCGCCGTTGCGCTTCCTTCAAGCGAAGTTTTGGCGCCTCGATTAATCGAACGGCGCCATTCTGCTTCGCCACGGTTTGGTAGTGGTAGTGCCCAGGCCGTGCGGTACCTCTAAGGTCCGCGAGCCATTCCAGCTCTGTGACGCCCAGGCAGAGCCAATCGGCCAGTTCGCCGACGGAAACAATGGCGGGCAATGCCCAAGTCCGCGCGGCCATGATCGGCTGCATTTCAGCGGGCGCCATCGTCCCCAACTTCGCCTTCAAAAAGGCCACGGCATCGCGAAGGCGGGGCCTCGTTCCAGCCTGGAACCTGGCGACAAACCGGCGAGCCAGATCCTCCATCCAAGGAGTTTTGCGCCCCAAAGCCAGTTCTCCTCGCGACGCCGCTAGACCGGCGTCCATTTCGCCGGCGAGAAAGGCCTTGGCTAAGTTCTTAGACAGCATGAAGGAATTAGGCCGGACGGGCTCCAACGTGCTCACTGTGCGTGATAAGGCGTGCGCAAGGCGCACTCAATATCACGCGCCGAAATGCTACATCGGAAAAGATCCCTGGGGGAACCCCAGAGTAGGGGACGCAGACAAAAGTCCGTTCCACCCAACTAAGCTTGGAGCCCGCCGCCGCTCCACAGAATACCAGTTACTGCAGGATCGGGAAAACCAGGTAGTCCTTCGGGACAAATAGACTGCCTTCGGTGGTTCCTTCGGGCGCGATTCGCTGCAATGTGGACGACAGATCCGTCCCGGAACTCTTCCCGTCCAGGAACGATTGGAACGCGCGGACGACTCGCGTGACTTCGGCGGCGCCTTCATGCACAAACTCCAATCGAAAATGGCGGATTCCGGCGGCGAGCCAGTCGCGCATGTGGGCGCTCGCTTCTTGGGCTTCGGCTCCGAAAACCGTATTGCGGCAACCCACATCTGCCATCACCGGATGCGCCCGTCCCTGGCGGTCCCGTAATGCGACGCGGTGCGCCTCGCAGGGGCGTCCACAATCTTTGTGTGTCGTGCCCTCCGAAAGGAACCGGCAAAATACGCAGTGCTCGGTGTGAAAAACCGGCAAATGCTGGTAAGCGATGGCTTCAATCTGCTCCGGTCCAACGTCGCGCGCCAGCGCGGCTGTTTGCGCCGCGTTCAAATCGTGCGTCGGCGTCAGGCGCGCCATGCCCATTTCCAGATAGGCCGACGCCGTCAACGAATTTGCCGCATTCAAGCTGAAATCGCCGATTAGCGTCCGCCCCGATTCCGCCAGCGTTTGCAGCATGCCCGTCGCGCGCACGACGATCGGACAATCCAGGCTTACCAGAAACTGCGCGATTCGCGATTCGCCGGGCTTGAGCACTCGCGGACTCGCTACCCGGGCTGCCATTCCAGCCTGCTTCACACGCTCCACTGAGGGCCGCAATCCGTATAGATCCAGATAGTCGAGCGTTATGCTGGCGACGTTCAGCGTTAACACGGCGTCCAACTGCTCCGGTGTCCTCACGAGTACATGCAGCTCCGCGGTGCCGCCGCCTGTATGTACGGTGCGCGCTACCTCCGGGCGCGGTCGGATCTCGCGTTCCAATGGTCGGGTCTGAAGTGTCTGAAGACCTTCAACCGCCTCGCGCCGCAGTTGATTCAATAGCGATGCGGGCGCGAAAACCGAGCCGTCGATCGCGACCGTCAACGCTCCGAGTTCGTAAGGAGTGTTGCCCAATCGCCCAAGCTGTTCGCGCAGCGTCGCTTCATCCAAACCTCGCTTCGATGCGCGCTCCAACGGAACGGCGGAACGGACCGTCAAGCGCACGGAAGAGAGTGACCATTCCATCTCCAATGGCACGCCCTCGCGCCCGGTCACCCGAACATTCACGATCTGTTTCGCGACTGGCGCCGGCGGATCGAGATACGGCTTCACCACCCGCGCCAGATCGGCATCCTGCGTACGCCAAACCAGATCGCCGGGCCGGATTCGGTCAAAGCGAATGGCGCCATTGCCGAACTTCAACAGCAGCGTTCCGTCGAGTTCCGGCAGCACTTCGTAGACGCGCCCGCCTTCTTCCGTTTCCGCCGGGCTGCGCCAATCCGCCGCATCGAACACTAGTCCATCGCCGGCTTTCAACGGCGCGATTTCATTCGCGCTCGATGGCTCGACGGTTACCGAATCCGCTCCCACGCGCACAACATGACCCATGTGAACGCCGCGATGCCGGGGCGCGCGCCCGCGGACTACCGTCTGATGATTTACTCCACTAATAAAATGAGCGCCCAAGCCGCGCGAATAAACCTGTTCAAGCTGCAGCTCATCGGCAGCGGAAAGCCGCCAAGCCCGCCCGGCCCACGCGTCATCGACCGCCTGGCGATACGCCCGCGTCGCCAACGCCACGTAGTCGGCATCCTTGTAACGCCCTTCAATCTTCAACGACGCCACACCGGCATCGACGATCTGCGGAACATGCCGCAACGCCGAAAGATCGCCCGGCGAAAGCAGATAGCGCGCATCGGCCAGCGGCTTCACATCGCCGTCGACCACCATTTCATATTCCAGCCGGCAAGCCTGCGCGCACTGGCCGCGATTGGCGCTCCGCCCGCCCCACGCTTCCGATGAAAAGCATTGCCCCGAGTAGGCTACACAGAGCGCGCCGTGGACGAAGATTTCGAGTTCAGCGTTCGTCTTCGCGTAAATCGCCGCGACCTCTTCGATCGACAGTTCCCGCGCCAATGTCACGCGCTGCACTCCCAGCCCCAAAGCGAACGTAACGCCTTCGGCGCTGGTGATTGAAGTCTGCGTGCTGGCATGGAGTTCGAGCGCCGGCGCGATTTCCCGCGCCATTTTCAAGACGCCAATATCCTGCACAATCAGCGCGTCCACACCGGCGCGCGTTACCGCTTCGATCGCCTTGGCCGCCGCATCGAGCTCGTGCTCAAAAATCAACGTATTGAACGTCAAATACCCACGAACGCCGCGAGCGTGAAGAGTCCGCATCACCTCCGGGAGTTCTTCCAGAGAAAACCCAACCTTCGCTCGCGCGGAAAAGTGATGCAACCCGAAATAACAGGCATCGGCGCCGGCTTCAATTGCCGCGCACAACTGCGGCCAATAACCGGCCGGGGACATGACTTCGGGCTTCTTTTGCGAACGCACTACTACTTAATTCTGCAGGATTTCAAAAGAATCCGCGCCGCAGATCTCTTCCACCGTCTTGCGGAACTCGCGGTCCGGCCGCACTTTTTGCGTAACGTCGAGAATTGCCGCAAAATCCCGCGGCGATTCCAGTCTTAGCCGAACCTGCGCGGTGCCGGGCTTTCTTTCGAAAAGCGCATGCAGCTCCGTTACCGGATCGTGGCCATTTTCAAGGAGGCGTACGCGAATGGCGATCAACGACGGCAACGGAACACGCGTGTTGGCGAGCGGGACAAGCTCCTTAATGCGCAGCCGGGGCGCCGCGCCTTCGTCCGGCATTACGGTGGCGATAATCAAACAGGCGTTGTCGTCGGTCAGGCAGGGCGTCAAATCGTCGATCAGATGCTCGTTGTCCCGGCCGTTGAAAATCATCCCTTCCAACACGCCTTTGTGGTCTTCCACGCCGAGGGTGACGTATTGCTTGCCTTCCTTCGAGCGGCGCTTTTGGATACCGGTGAGAATGCCGCAGAGCTTTACTTCGAAATTTCGCGGCAGATCGCCGAGTTCGTCCGTTTCGTGAGTGCGAAGGTCGGCGATGCGATCTTCGTAGTCGTCGAGCGGATGGCCGGTGACGTAGAAACCGATCGTCTCCTTTTCGCCCTGCAGGGCTTGCATGCGTTTCCAATCCGGCACCTTCGGCAAGTCTTCGTGCGCTGTTTCCTCCGCGCTAAACATGTCGCCAAAAAGCCCGCCCTGGCCTGATTCCTTGTCACGCCTCACCTTCTGCCCATGCTCCATCGCGCGGTCGATGGCAGCGAAAAGCTGGGATCGCGTTCCCTCCAAACTATCCATCGCGCCGGCTTTGATCAGTGATTCGATCGCACGCCGGTTGACGAGGGTTGTATCGACCTGCTCGCCGAAATCGAAGAAGTTCTTAAACGGCCCGTGCTCTTTTCGCGCGGCTATGATCGATTCGACCGCATTCTGGCCCAGATTCTTGATGGCGCCCAATCCGAAACGAATCGCGCCGCCGTCGGGCGAGAACGACAGGAGACTTTTATTCACATCCGGTGGCAGCACTTTGATACCGCGTTCCCGGCACTCGTTGATGTACTTCACGACTTTGTCGGTGTTGCCGGTTTCCGAGGTCAGCAGCGCCGACATGAACTCGATGGGATAGTGAGCTTTTAAGTAGGCCGTGACGTAGGCCAGGTAGGCGTAAGCGGCCGAATGCGACTTGTTGAATCCGTATCCGGCGAACTGCGCCATCAGATCGAAAATCTTGTCGGCTTTCTTGAGATTCAGCCCGTTTTTGGCCGCGCCTTCGAGGAAGCGAGTCTTTTGCCGATCCATCTCTTCGGCGCTTTTCTTGCCCATGGCGCGGCGCAGAATGTCGGCATCGCCGAGCGAATAGCCCGCCAGGACGTTGGAGATCTGCATGACCTGTTCCTGGTAGACGATGACGCCATAGGTCTCCGAAAGCAGCGGCTCCAACTGCGGCAGATCGTAGACCACTTCTTTCTTGCCGTGCTTGCGGGCGATGAAGTCGTCCACCATGCCGCCCTGGATCGGCCCGGGGCGGTAGAGCGCATTCAGCGCGCAGAGATCCTCGATCCTCTCCGGCCGGTATCGCCGAAGGATGTCCTGCATGCCGCCGGATTCAAATTGGAAGACGCCGGAAGTTGCGGCCTTGTGGAAGATTTCGACGTAAGTGTACTCGTCGTCGAGGGGGATTTCTTCCATCACGATCCGTTTGCCGTGAATGGTCTCGATCAGCTTCAGCGCATCGTCGACGATGGATAGCGTCGTCAGGCCCAGGAAGTCCATCTTCAGCAGGCCCAGTTTTTCCAGTCCGCTCATGTCGTACTGGGTGACAATTTCGTCCTTGTTCGTCTTGTACAGCGGCACGAGGGACTTGAGCGGTTCCGGGGAAATGACAACGCCGGCGGCGTGAACGCTGGCGTTCCGCGCCATGCCCTCCAGCCGTTGAGCGACCTCGAGAATGTCTTCGACTTTGGAATCGGCTTTGGCCAGCTCACCAAAGTTGGGCTCCTGCTCGATGGCCTCCTTGAGCTTGATATTCAGCGTGGGCGGGACCAGCTTGGTGAGCTTGTCGACTTCGCTTAGCTTCATTTCCAGCACGCGGCCGACGTCCTTGATGGCCGCTTTGGCGCCGAGCGTTCCGAAAGTAATGATTTGCGCCACCTGTTCGCGGCCGTACTTTTCGGTGACGTACTGAATCACTTTGCCGCGCCCGCGAGGCTCGAAATCGGTATCGATATCGGGCATACTGATGCGTTCGGGATTCAGGAAGCGTTCAAAGAGCAAGCCGTATTGAAGCGGGTCGATATCGGTGATGGCCAGTGCGAAGGAGACGAGAGAACCGGCCGCCGATCCGCGCCCGGGGCCCACCGGAATGTTCTGTTCGCGGGCATAGCGGATGAAGTCCCAGACGATCAGGAAGTAGCCGGAGAACTTCATCTGCTGGATCATCTTGATTTCGCGGGCGAGGCGCTCTTCGTACTCGGGCATGGCGTGGCGGAGCTGGCCATGGGCCGCCATGTACTCCAGGCGCGGACGTCGTTTCTCGAAGCCTTCGCGAACGGCGTATTCGAAGTAGCTGTCGATGGAGTGGTGCGGGGGCACGTCGAACTTCGGGAACGGCTCCTTCACCTTTTCGAGCTTCACCTGGCAGCTCATGGCGATCTCGTACGGCAGAACCAGAGACTCCGGGTAGTTGGAGAAAAGGCTCTCCATTTCCTGCTTGTTCTTGATGTAGAACGCCGGCTTGTCCCACTTCATGCGGCCCGGATCGTTGTACGTTTTGCCGGTGGAGATACACATGAAGATGTCATGCGCGCGCGCATCGGCTTTGCGGAGATAATGCGCATCGTTGGTAGCGACCAGCGGGATTTCCAGGTCCTTGGCCAGCCGTGCGACTTCGGGGATCAGTTTGCGGTCCTGGTCCAGGTCGTGGTCCTGAATCTCCAGGAAGAAGTTCTTCGATCCGAAGATTTCGCGGTAGGTTCCGGCGAGTTGGCGGGCTTCGGTGTACTTGTCTTCGAGCAGCGCTTCATTCACGTCGCCGCGCAGGCAGGCGGAAAGGCAGACGAGCCCTTTGGAGTGCTGTTGGAGGAGATGCTTGTCGACGCGGGGCTTGTAGTAGAAGCCATCGAGGTAGCCCGTGGAGACGAGGTTAATGAGGTTGCGGTACCCGTCCTGATCCTGCGCAAGAAGGACCAGATGGTTGTAGCGCCCGGCGTGGGATTTGTGGTCGTCGACCACGTAGAGCTCGCAGCCCAGCACAGGGTGAACGCCCTTCGCCTTGGCGGCGTTATAGAATTCGACACCGCCGAACAGGTTGCCGTGATCGGTCATCGCGATGGCGGGCATCTGCTCCTTGGACGCGATGTCCATGAGCTGTTTAATTTCGCAAGCGCCGTCGAGCAGCGAATAGTCGGTGTGGCAGTGAAGGTGTACGAAGGGAACGTCTGACATCAATTTTCCGGTTGAGGGATTCCGGGGGGAGGAAACCTCAATTATACTTTTGATGAAATGGAACGACGAAAACTTCTCATTACCGGCGCCGCGGCGCTGTCGATTGGGTCCCGGCGGATTTTGGGCGCGAACGATCGTGTTCGCATGGGAGTTATCGGACTGGGCGGGCGCGGCACAGCGCACCTCAACAGCTACTTGCAGATTGCGGGCGCACAGGTCGCGGCGTTGTGCGACGTCAATCAGGCGGCGCGGGAACGGGCGAACGCCCGCGTAGTTAAGGCAGGCCAGGAAAAGGCCACCGAGTATCCCGATATGCGGAAGCTATTCGATTCGAAGGATATCGATGCCGTATCGATGGCGACGCCGAATCACTGGCACGCGCTCGGCGCGATTTGGGCGATGCAGGCCGGCAAGGACACGTACTGTGAAAAGCCCGCCAGTTACAATCCGTTCGAGAGCAAGCAAATGATCGCGGCGGCGCGCAAGTACAGCCGGATGTGCCAGATCGGATCGCAGAGCCGCTCAACGCCGCATGTGATGGAGGCGATGCAGGCACTGAAGGAAGGGGCGATTGGCCGGGTTTATATGTCCAAGGGCCTTTGCTTCAAACGGCGCAAGTCGATCGGGAAGAAGCCGGACGGTCCGATTCCGCCGGGGCTGGATTGGGACATGTTCCTGGGGCCCGCGCCGATGCGGCCTTTCAACGAGCTGAGGTTCGCCTACAACTGGCACTGGTTCTGGGATACCGGCAATGGCGATCTGGGCAATCAGGGCGTTCACCAGATGGACATCGCGCGCTGGGGAATGGGAGTTGCCAACGACCATTCCGGGCTGAAGAGCGTGGTTTCGACGGGCGGGAAGTACGCCTATGACGACATGCAGGAGACGCCGAATACGCAGTGGGCTTCGTTCGACTACGGCGACCGGGAGATTGTTTTCGAAGTTCGCGGCGTCTTAACCGGCGGCGAGGGAACTCTAGGCGCCGGTCCGCGGGCGACGAATGCGATTGGGAACCTCTTCTACGGTGTCGATGGATGGTTGGAACTCGACGGCGGCGGGTATCGGATTTATACCGGTGAAGATAATAAGGTCGTCAAGGATGTGAAGGCCACACGTGGCGGCGCGGATGGTACAGTGCGCCACATGGAGAACTTCCTGGCGGCGGTGAAGTCCCGCGATTATAAGAGCCTGAACGCTGAGATTGAAATCGGGGCGGCCGCCGCAGACTTCTGCCATTTTGCGAATATCTCTTACCGCGCGGGCAAGCGCCTGAACTGGGACCAAGCCAAGCACACGTTCGATGATGCGACGGCGAACAAGCTGCTCACTCGCGATTATCGGAAGCCGTACGTCGTGCCGAAAATCCAGGCGTAGCATGACCGAGGAAAGACCCGGTTTTTGAGTTTCGAACTGGGTTTTTCCAGGTTATCCGCTGGGTTATTCCAATAGCTAAGTCGTTTGTTTGCAACGTATGCTGGGTTATTCCCAACACAACTACCCCCCCACCCGGGGTTGCGAGGCGGATTGATGACGGGACTGGGTGAGCCCTTCCTAATCCGATTCGACTCTACCAGCCGCGCAAGGGGCAATTGCGACTGCGTGTCGCAAAGTTATTGATTCGGTGGGAAATATAAAATTCGATCCATGATGACGAATGGATCTCATTTCCCCTTTTTCACGGGCGCAAGCTGGTCCATTGAGCGTGAAGGGCCAATCCGGCGTGCTTCAATCGTCTGAACCTAAATCCGGCAGTTTGGTTGAGTGCGGCGAGCAGGAAGTGCTAGAAACGATGAAGGATGACGGGCAACGAAGAGGGCAAAGAGCTTCACCCGGAGGGTGAAGGA
>Ga0315912_10004521_pt1 | contig 13160 bp, 12 predicted proteins | sample VfabasoilMG_FD_204469 | JGI IMG/M metagenome (GOLD analysis project Ga0315912, IMG submission 204469) | Garden soil microbial communities collected in Santa Monica, California, United States - V. faba soil | ecosystem: Environmental > Terrestrial > Soil > Garden | place: USA: California... | reverse complement strand
ATATCCAGAAACTACGACAGACCCAGTAGGTACGCGGCCATAAAATACCTCACCTGTTTCACGGTCATAAATTTTGGTGCTTTGACCAATATAGACACCCATGGAAATTACACAATTGTCCTCAACCACAACGCCTTCAACTACTTCGGAGCGAGCGCCTACAAAGCAATTGTCACCAATTATTGTTGGACCGGCTTGCACGGGTTCTAAAACGCCACCAATGCCTACACCACCACTCAAATGTACATTTTTTCCGATCTGGGCACATGAACCTACTGTTGCCCAAGTGTCGACCATGGTACCTTCACCTACATAAGCGCCAATATTGACGTATGATGGCATGAGTACAGCATTTTTTGCAATGAATGAGCCACGGCGTACAATGGCGTTGGGTACCACACGAAAGCCTCCGGCTTTAAAATCATCTTCAGTGTAATTGGCAAATTTCGGTGCAACTTTGTCAAAATAGCGCGTTACTCCATCATCCATCAAACGATTATCTTCTAAGCGAAATGAAAGCAAGACTGCTTTCTTTAACCATTGATGTGTTTCCCATTGTTGGGTTTCGCCTATGCGCGAAGCTACCCGTAACTTGCCTTGGTCTAAATCGGTTAAAACACTGGAGACAGTTGATTTTACTTCGTTTGAGGCAATTGCCGGGTTAATGTTAGCGCGGTCTTCAAATGCCGCTTCGATAATGATTTGACGTGGATCCATATAATTCTCAGAGTTAATTAAATTGCAAAAGTGCTATTTTAACCTAAACGCTTTATTTTACTAAAATGAATGTTCACCAATAAAAAAGCGCAGCTGTTGTGAGCTACGCTTTAAGTAATATCAATGTTTATTATTGTTTTGTTTTTGCCGCTTCATAAAGTGGGCGCACTTTAGGCGCAAGTGCTTTCAAATCGGCAATACGATTTTCGCTTGAGGGGTGGGTGCTTAAAAATTCAGGTGGTGCACCTTTGTTGTTTGCGCTCATTTTTTGCCATAAAGTCACGGCAGCATCCGGGTTAAAACCTGCCCGAGCTGCTAGCTCTAGCCCCATTTTATCTGCCTCGCGCTCCTGTTCTCGGCCGTTGGGCAGTGCAAAAAATAGTTGACTGCCTAAGCCAGCACCTTGAGCTACTGCGCTACCTGCAGAACCGCCCACAAAAGCCGCCAATGCTTGTAAGCCAAACTGCTGCACATAAGCCTGCGACATACGCTCGCGACCATGTTCGCGCAAAGCGTGGGCAATTTCATGACCGATTACCGCGGCGAGCTCATCATCTGATAAGTTAATTTTTTCTACGAGGCCTGAGAGCACCATAATTTTCCCCCCAGGCATGCAGTATGCGTTGAGTTCATCACTTTTTTCCACATTCACTTCCCAATTCCATTTAGCGGCGTCAGGGCGAAATACGCCAACTTGTGCAATCAGTCTATTAGAGATGCCTCGTACGCGCTCTAACATGGATTTATCAACATTAAGCGTATTTTTATTTTGAGCTTCTTTAATCGTCTGCGTATAAGCTTGGGCTGACATTTTATCTACCGAACTCGATGGCAGGAGCATAAGCTGAGAACGATGGACGCCAGAGACACTATCTTTTGTGGTGGTTGCACAGCCAACTATTTGTAAAGCAATGGCAGTCATTAATATAGAAATGATTTTTTTCATCATTAAATTCCCCTCAAATTAGAACGTTTCACAAAACTTGGTTGATAAACACACTAATTAAAATCTTACTTGTGCTCCTAGTTCGACCACTCGGTTAGGTGGTAGTTTAAATTGATTGGTAATAGTCTCTGCAGTGCGGAATAAACCGATAAAGATTTTTTTACGCCAATATGGCATACCAAGCGGACCACTGGCTTTCAATATCTCTTTCCCTATAAAGAATGAGGTGTCCATTGGGTCTAATTCTAAATTTTGTGCATTGCATAGTAGCAAATCGCGTGGTAAATCTGGCTCATCTTTAAAACCATACTGTACAGTGACGCGATAAAAACCATAAGGTAAGCGTTCTACTTCTACGCGCTCTTCCTGTGTGGTGTGTGGATAATCTAGAAAGCGCACGGTGAGAATGACCACTTTTTCATGTAACACCTTATTATGTTTTAAATTATGTAGCATGGCATGAGGCACCCCCTCTGGGTTGGGGGTCATAAAGAGTGCGGTACCCGGTACGCGGGCAGGTGGGTGGGCACTAACCGCATCAATGAATGGTTCGATTGCCATTGCGTCGCTTTTAAGTCGGTTATAAAGCAGACTGCGACCCGTTTTCCATGTCAGCATCAAAGTGAATATAACAATACCAATGAACAATGGTACCCAGCCACCATCGGGGATTTTTAAAATATTGGCACTGAAAAAAGCCAGATCTATCACTAAGAATAAAGCGACCAATAACCCTGTTCTTAGTTTGCTCCAACCCCAAATTTCGTGGAATACAATAGCAGCCAGTAGTGTAGTAATGACCATGTCACCCGTCACGGCGATACCATAGGCTGCAGCTAAATTGCCAGAACTTCTAAAGGTAATCACTAGTGCCATGACACCAACCATCAACCCCCAATTGACTCGAGGCATATACACTTGGCCTTGCGTACTTTCGGAGGTGTGTTGAATGTGCATACGCGGCAGATAGCCAAGTTGCAAAGCTTGGCGAGAAACGGAGAATGCGCCGGTAATAACGGCTTGCGAAGCGATTACCGTGGCAAGTGTAGCGAGTCCGATTAACGGAAACAATGCCCATTCAGGGGCAAGCAGATAAAATGGATTCTTAACTGAAGCAGCATCGTGGAGAATAAGTGCGCCTTGACCAAAATAATTGAGCAGTAAGGCGGGCAATACAAAGCCAAACCAAGCTAATCGAATGGGAATCCTGCCAAAATGACCCATGTCGGCATACAAAGCCTCCGCACCTGTTACAGCGAGCACTACTGCGCCCAGTGCTACAAATGCAAGCCATGGCCGATGTGCAAAAAACTCAATCGCGTAGCTAGGGTTAAGCGCTTGTAAAATGGTAGTGTCATGAGCGATATTAATTGCACCAAGTACGCCTAGCGTGCCAAACCATAACAGCATGATCGGGCCAAAAAAAGCACCCACTACCGCTGTACCTTTACTCTGCGCCCAGAATAGCCCAAATAATACTAAAAGCGTAATAGGTACAATTAAGGTGTGTAAGCGAGGCGCGGCGACTTCCAAACCTTCTATCGCAGAAAGTACTGAGATCGCAGGCGTGATCATGCCATCCGCATAAAACATGCATGCGCCTAAAATACCCAGCAACATAATATTGCGTTGTTTTCTTGAGCCGAAAGTTGCGTTGCGGCTGGCGAGTGCGAGCAAAGCCATAATTCCGCCTTCGCCGCGGTTATCGGCGCGCATAATAAAAGCGACATATTTGACCGAGACAATTAAAATAAGCGCCCAAGTAATCAGCGACAAAATGCCGTAGACGTTTCCTGGGGTAAGCGCTAAAGGATGGGGACCAACTGAAAAAACCTCTTTCATGGTGTATAAAGGGCTGGTACCGATATCACCGAACACCACGCCAAGTGCGGCAAGGGCTAGGGCAGGGAGCGCAGGTTTATGGGAATTATTATTTTCCATGAGTTAGAGCATCAATACGATTGCACATTATCAAACAATTAAGCACGCAAACCAATAGTTTTTTATCATTTAACGTTTGTTTATGATATTTGCTTGTGCTTCGCCTACATGCAATTGAAGGCGAACCTCCTGCCCAATCTTCAGCTGATTACTATTAGTGACAGCCTTTCCATCACTTTCGACGATAGCATAACCTCTTGCTAATACTGCGTGAGGGCTAAGTTGCTCAATACTGCTTTTAAATTGCATAAGAATTTGTTGATGTTTTTGCAAGTGCTGTTGCATGGCAAAAATAAGCCTGTTTTGCAGCTGTTTGAATTGAAGCGCTTGGTTCTCTAATTGCTGAAATGACGAAATTAAACGTCTTGCCAAAAAATCCAGTCTCTGGGAATTGGCCTGCAACCAAGTATCCATGCGCCTTTCCAGCCTGTGCCTAAGTTGACTTAATTGTTGCTGCAACTCAACCACACTTATGCTTGCCAATTCGGCTGCTGCGGTAGGTGTGGCCGCACGTATATCAGCGACAAAATCACAAATAGTGAAATCGGTTTCGTGACCAACACCGGAAATTGTAGGAATACTGCAGTTTGCACTCGCGCGGGCGACGATTTCCTCGTTAAACTGCCATAAATCTTCTAAACTGCCACCGCCTCGGCAAATGATAAGCGTGTCAACTTCCTGTCGCTGGTTTGCACTATCGATAGCATTGGCAATGGTGATTGCCGCGCCTTTGCCTTGCACCGGTGTTGGATAAACAATCACGCCAATATTCGGGTTACGCCGTTTGAGTGTAGTCAATACATCACGTAAAGCTGCTGCGTCAGGTGATGTAACGATACCAATCGTGGTTGGATGTTTTGGGATTGGTTGCTTAAGAGCTTTATCAAATAAGCCTTCTTGAGCAAGTTTATTTTTGAGTTTTTCAAACGCTTCAAATAATGCACCTAGCCCCGCTTTTTGTACATATTCGACAGTAAGCTGAAAATCGCCACGTGCTTCATAAAGAGTGACTGTGCAGCGTGCCTCGATTTTATCACCCTCCCGCGGGATGAAATCCATGTAGGCATTGCGGCCTTTAAACATCACGCATTTGACTTGGGCGGCACTATCTTTTAGCGAAAAATACCAGTGGCCGCTAGCGGCACGGGTAAAGTTGGAAACTTCCCCCGATATCCAGAACAATGGAAAACTCAATTCCAATATTTCCCGCGCTAAGTGGTTAAGCTCACTCACCGTAAGGATTTTTTGCAAGGGAAGGGTGTCAGAAATCGTCATAGGGTTTATTATCCATTACAATTTGTAATTATTGAAACGTTCGTACTTAATTTGAGAGAAATTAAATGAATGAATTTTTAAAAGGAAAAAATGGTTATTTGCTAGGTTTTGTGGCTTGTTTTGGGCTTGTCGCACTGGCCTTGGTGATTCAGACGAGTTACAAACTCGAACCGTGTCCACTTTGCATTACGCAACGCATCATTTTCATGACGCTAGGAGTTTTGTTTTTAATCACAGCATTTATTAAACCTGCCATAATCTGGAAAAAAATATTTACAGGATTATTGGTGCTTGCCGCCCTAAGTGGGATTGGTGTGGCTGTTCGCCATTGGTATTTGCAGGCAAACAAAGAAAGCATGATTGCAGATTGCGGTGTTGGCTTTGATTATATGTTCGAGAATTTTCCTCTCAAGAAAGCGTTTACATTGCTGTTCCGCGGCACTGGGGATTGCGCAGCGATTGATTGGACATTGTTAGGGCTTACATTGCCCCAACTTGCACTTATTTCCTTTGCTGCATTTGCTGCATACGCAATTTACTTATTCAAACTAAACAAATAATAAATTAATGAAAACGATTAATGACTATATCGGCAACACGCCGTTGGTAGCCTTGCAGCGTATGCCAGGCAAAACAAGTAACACTATTTTATTAAAACTCGAGGGTAATAATCCTGCCGGTTCAGTCAAAGATCGCCCCGCCCACAGCATGATTACACGTGCCGAGGCGCGTGGTGATATTAAACCGGGAGATACCCTGATTGAGGCCACAAGTGGCAACACGGGCATAGCGCTGGCAATGGTAGCTGCCATGCGTGGCTACAAAATGGTACTCGTGATGCCTGAGAATCAAAGTATAGAACGCCGTCAAAGCATGAAAGCCTACGGTGCAGAACTTGTGTTAACGCCGAAAGATGGCAGCATGGAACTGGCACGTGATGTCGCACTGAAAATGCAGGCCGAAGGTGAAGGCATTGTGTTAGACCAGTTCGGTAATTCTGACAATCCGATTGCGCACTATGAAGGTACTGGACCCGAAATTTGGCGGGATACCTCTGGCAAAATCACACATTTCGTTTCCAGCATGGGTACAACCGGCACAATCATGGGTGTTTCACGTTTTTTGAAAGAGAAAAATCCTAAAATCCAAATCATCGGCATACAGCCAGAAGAAGGTGCGCAAATCCCTGGAATTCGCAAATGGCCGGAAGAATATTTGCCAAAAATCTACGACGCAAAAAATGTCGATGAGCTCATTTATGTGAGTCAAAAAAATGCAGAAGACACCACACGTAAACTGGCTACTGAAGAGGGTATATTTGCCGGGATTTCCAGTGGAGGTGCACTTTATGCAGCACTCCAACTTTCTAAAAAAGTCGAGAATGCGGTGATCGTATCTATCGTATGCGATCGAGGTGATCGCTATCTTTCTACGGGAATCTTTCCTTCCTAACATGCTGTTTCGGCGCTATTTTGCGTTAGTTCTGTTGTTGTTAGCACATCCTGCGTTTGCGATTTCTAATATCCAGATTTCAATAGATTCTATCGAAGCGCCTGTTGGACAGCTTAAAAATGCAAAATTTCAGGTAGATATAAAAGGTGCTGAGCCCACGTTGAAATTAAAAGCGGAAATTAAACCCGTACACGAGCCCGCTTTTATTCCTTTCGATCTGCAATGTGCATCTTTCAGAAATGAACAAATCGGTGTCATTGACTGTATAAATGGCAATTTCATTTCTAAGCAAATCAAAGCGCCATTTTCAGTGCATTTCGTAAGTTATCCTAATGACTTCTCAGCAAATATCGATTTTAAGAATGTTAGCTTCAGCGATGAGTCTGGTTTGCATGCGGGAGAAAAGCTCACGGGAGAGATCAGGCTCGCCGCTAAAAAAGAAAAGGATACTTGGTATTGGGGTGGGCTTTTCAGCTGGACAGAAGGCGAGCTCTTTTGGCAGCCATTTTATTTTGGTAAAGCTGGAAATGAATTTGCGATCAATGGCACATTTAAACAACCCACTTTAAATATTGAAAATGCAAGTCTGCTGGTGAATGAAGTAGGGAAGATGAATGCGACCGCGCAAATCAATGTGCAAACGCGAGAAGTTGATGATGTAAAAGTAAACGCACAAGATGTTGATTTCTCAGGGCTTTACAATATTTTTCTGAAACCGAAGCTGGAGAAATCTGCTTTTGGTAATCTGGATGTTTCGGGAAAAGCCAACTGGCAGTTCGAAATTCAAAATCTGCAACCTAAAAGTTTTGAGCTTAATTTGACTGACGCGATTATTGTAGATAAGGACGGAAAATTCGCGTTTAACCGTGTCAATGCGCATATCCCGTGGGATTATGACAATGCAAAAGATATTTCTCTCAGTTATCGCAGTGGTTATTTGCTTAATCTGCCGCTTGGCAAAACAAAATTAAATGCTGTGGTGAATCGTTATTCACTTACGGCGCCAGAACTTACGCTACCAATTTTAGATGGCGCATTGCATTTTGAGGACGTTTCTGCAGGCTGGGTGAGTGATAGCTGGGTGTGGCATTTGCGTATGGATTTAAAACCTATCACGATGAATGAGTTTAGCAAGGCGCTGGGTTGGCCGGAAATGAAAGGGAAAATCGACGGTCAGATTCCGCTTATTACTTATGCGGGAAAGCAACTTAATATGGATGGCGCTATGACATTCAACATGTTCAACGGCACCGTGGGCATGAACAATTTGCGCATTGACGACCCGCTTGGCACAGTACCAAAACTTTATGCAAATCTTGATATGCGCAATATTGATTTGGGTGATTTTACGCGCACTTTTAATTTTGGCGCCATTGAGGGAAAGATGGAAGGTGAGGTACGCGATTTGCAGTTGGAAAATTGGAAGCCCGTGCACATGGATGCCCGCATACAAACGATGGATGGCAAACATACAAAAAAAATCTCACAACGCGCAGTAGAGAATATCACTGCTCTTGGGGGCGAGGGCACTGCTGCTGCCTTACAGCGCACTTTTCTGCGATTTTTTAAAGAATTTAATTACGAAAAAATCGGCATGAGCTGCAAATTGCGACAAGATATTTGCGAAATGGGTGGCATCGAGTCAACCCGCTCTGAGTCAACCACGCAGGGGTACGTTATCGTTAAAGGTAAAGGTATTCCCGCAGTGACGGTAAATGGCTATACAAAATATGTAAGTCTGGATGATTTATTGGGTAGAATAAAACGGATTACTGATAGCAATACCAAAATGATTGTTAAGTAGGTTGAGGATAAAAATGAAACAAAACATAGGGTTACTTATATTGCTGAGTACTGTGCTTACCGCATGCGTTACGATCAATATTTATTTTCCGGCGGCTGCGGCCGAAAGGGTGGCAGATCAAATTATTGATGACGTGTGGCAACTCAAACAAGATGGCACAGACAAAGAAAAAGCGCCCGCGCCAACAGAGCCAACACCAGAAACCAAATAGGGGAATATTGTGAAAAAAATCATTACGAGTTTTATCATATTAGCCGCCTTGTTTTCAGCTAACTGGGCAATCGCCGCCCCCGATTTAGACATCAACACGCCGGCTATTAATGCCATTAAAGCCAGTATGCAAGCGCGTCATGGGCAATTAGCACCCCACTACAATAGCGGTGCGATTGGTTTAACTAACGATGGCCTGATTGCCGTGCACGATGCGACCGCTGTGCCACTGAAAGACAGGCAAGGTATTAACGGATTGGTGGCAGAAGAGAACGCTGACCGCAGCAAACTTTATAAAGAGATCGCCAATGCCAACAAACATCCCGAGTGGGAAGGCGGTATTCGTGATTCATTCGCAGGGCGCTGGATTGATAAAGCACAAAGCGGCTGGTGGTATCAGGGTGCAGGTGGATGGGTGAAGAAATAAGTTGATTTATTCATGAGATTAATCATTCTCTTTTTAAGTGTTTATTTTAGTGTTATATCAAGCGTTTTCGCAGCCGATATTTATACTTGCCCAGTAGAACAGCAGCAAATCGCACAGTTTGTTGATTTGTATAGCGGTAATCCTTCTGATATGGCACTACTCAAACCGGATAACGCAGATACCGATGATACTGGCCCTCAATATTGGAGTATGGGGCCCTCAGAATATGATTATTGGTATGTATGCAATTACAAAGACGGTAAAACAAAACGTGAATTTAAACTCAGCAAAACCTACAGCGTTTGCACTAATATTGGGACAGACAAAGTAAGAAATAAGCTCGAGTGTAAGTGATAACGCGTCTTAACTATTTTTATTGAGAAATAACCCATAAATTCCCCCTTTTTCTTGGCTTAAATTTTGCTGGTGTTGAAATACACTGTAGCTAATTAACTCAAGTTAAGGGAGTTTTGTGATGGAAAGTAATGTCTTTGTTTTCCCCACCTTTGGTAAAGCAATTACCTTGGATGACCAAGGCATTTACTACACCATGAACACGAGTACCAATAAGATTCACAGCGTTTTTCAGCTGGTTTATGAAGATGACTGGTATCTGTGCAAATTACAAAACGACGGTGAGGAGGACGAAGCACGCTGGGCAGTGATGACAGAAAGTGCTGATTACTCTCTATATAGTCTAACCACAGAAGAGATTAGACGCCATTTTGCCAAGGCGGAATATGCAGAACCAAAAGGTGCTTGGCAAGTGCTGAGAAATTCCAAATTCGGCTTCGGTAAATTTACCCCACTTGATCCCGATCAACCACTCAGCTATGCCATGCTTTTATTTTCCGGTGAAGAAATGCGTATGCCCATGTTGGTGCATAAGGTAGAAGAAGGTGCGCTCGAGTTACTCGATGATGTGCCAATGCAAGTGGCGGAGTTTGCTTAAAGACTTAACCGAATAGCGCCGTGAGTGGCGCTACACCTTGTTCCTCGTTTGGTGTATGCTTAGTGTATGACGCCAACCCTCGTTTTTGACATTGAAACCATTCCCGATACCGATGGCCTGAGAGCCTTATTAGACGTGCCTCCCAACGCATCGGATGAAGACATTGCAAACATTGCTTTTCATCAGCGCCGCCAGAAAAACGGCACCGATTTTCTGCAGCTACATCAACATAAAATCTGCGCTATTTCTTGTGCGTTGCGTGAAGGCAGTAATTTCAAAGTATGGACTTTGGGCGATGAGAAATCGACCGAAGCAGAGATCATTCAACGTTTTTATGACGGCATTGAAAAATATACACCACAAATTATTTCATGGAACGGTGGCGGATTTGATTTGCCGGTACTGCATTATCGCGGGTTGATTCATGGGGTGAATGCCGCGCGCTATTGGGACATGGGCGAAGACGACAAAGAGTTCAAATGGAATAATTACATTAGCCGTTATCACATGCGGCATATTGATTTGATGGATGTGATGGCGATGTATAACGCACGTGCAAATGCGCCGTTGGACGAAATCGCAAAACTGTGTGGTTTTCCGGGCAAGCTGGGCATGGATGGCAGTAAAGTATGGGAAGCTTATAAGGCAGGAAAGTTAGCAGAAATCCGCGATTATTGTGAAACAGATGTTGCCAATACGCATTTGGTTTTTTTGCGTTTTCAGTTGATGCGCGGACATTTAACGCAAGCGGCTTATGAGGCTGAAATCAAGCTAGTCCGTGAGACTTTACAAGGCTACAGTGGCAAGCATTGGCAGGAGTTTCTCGCTGCTTGGATTTAGCTATTATTAAATAGAAGGCGGCTCTGTAATTGTTTCAGGCGCGATTTCCGGTAGCGCATCCGGGTTACTATTCGGTTGAACTTCCTGCTTATTTTTAGATTTAAGTTCTGGTGTTAATGGCTCTCCCTTTGCAACCTTTGCATTGATCTCTGCAACCGTTGCCTCGATCGCAACGAATCTTTCCGGAGTAGTCGGGTGCGATGTTTTCATCGTGATCGCTTTTGAGTTATTAACTGCCATTCTTCGCCAAAATGCCGCCGCATTATCTATGTCGTAATTGGCTTTTTTCATGAAATACAAACCTACGTAGTCTGCTTCTTGTTCAAACTCAACAGAATATGCATTGCCAGAAAGTCCTGAACCTAATCTCATAAAATCACCATTGGTATTAACCCCAGCTGTGGCGGCCGCGATATCCAGCAACAAACCGAGAAGCCCTCCTACCATGGCATTCTTTTGCTTCGCATCGATATGTTTCATCGCGTTATGGGCAAGTTCGTGACTCACTACAAGCGCTATTTCATCATCGGTTTTGAAAAAATCCATCATGCCTTTGTAGACAACGATGCTTTTGCCATCTGCATAAGCATTTTTTACGTCATCAGGTACTAAGTGCACTTTAAAGTCACATGCCTTAATAGGGGTAATGGTTGTTTTAAAATTTATACCATTTCTTAAAACAGTCATTTGTAGCGGTGTTAGGGTTTTACCATAATCTAAGATTTTTTGATCTAACTGCTTGTCTGAACCTACTCCTATAGGCACCAGCCAGTCATTGATTGAAACGATGACATCGCCTTCTCTGAGATCAGCTTTATTGGCGGGAGATCCAGCAGGTACGCTAAGTATCGTATAAACTTCACCTAGGTTGTAAGCTGTTTTACTGATCTCTTTGAGGGTGCTATCTAAACTATTCTGGTTCCACCACATAAACCCATAATAGCCAGCCACCTTATCCCCGCATAGATCGGCCCCATTGGTGACGATTCTGGAAGTAACCAGCTGTAATTTTTTATAGTTATTGACATAGTCATCCACCACAAGTGTCTGCTGTTTTTTTGTCTCGATTTCGGCATTATCGTTATCTATTGTTGGCGTACGAGTTTGAGGCGATGCGCATCCCGCTAGCAGTATGCAAAGTAACAGCACTTGCTTTACGTTTTTTATATTTTGAGACATGTTTATTAATTTGGAGCAATTAGGTTAAGTGATGATAGCTTTAATTCGAAAATGGCGCCACATCATTTAGAATAGCGCTTTCATCGCAATTAAGGTTTAGCGTGGCACGTCGTAATCGTAAGCAAAAATCAGAAACCCTTTCTGCTGAAATTCAACCCGCAGTTATCGTCGAATCACTCGATCAGGAAGGGCGTGGCGTGGCGCATGTCGATGGCAAAACCATTTTTATCGATGGTGCTTTACCAACAGAAAAAGTTACCTATCAAATCACTCGTAGCAAATCTACCTACGCTTTTGCCAATGTAACCGAAATTCTCAAACAATCCAATTTGCGAGTAACGCCACAGTGCCCGCACTATGGTCTTTGCGGTGGTTGCAAGTTGCAGCATCTGGATTTTTCAGGGCAGGTTGCAGCTAAGCAGCGTTTACTCGAAAACGATTTAAAACATATCGGCAAAGTGAAACCGGAAAACCTGTTGCCGCCATTGTATGGTCCTGCTTGGGGTTATCGCCACAAAGCACGTTTAAGTGTGAAATATGTAGAAAAAAAACAGCGGGTACTGGTTGGTTTTAACGAAAAGGCTACTCGCTTTGTTGCAGATATGAATAGCTGTGAGGTGCTCACGCCCGCGGTTTCAGCTTTAATAGCGCCGCTACAGGAGCTGATTCTGCAGTTAAGTTTACGCGATAAAATTCCGCAACTGGAATTAGCAGTAGGCGAAGGCAATGTGATTGTCCTGATATTCCGTATTATGGATGCGCTACAAGCCAATGACGAATATCTTCTTCGAACATTTTCCGACACACACCAAGTGCATATTTGGACGCAAAGCAAAGGCCCGGAAACAGTTAAACCGTTTTATCCTGCTGCTGCGAATTTGCAATATTCACTTCCTGAGTTCAATCTTATATACCCATTTAAGCCCAATGAATTCACCCAAGTGAATCCACAAATCAATCAAGTCATGGTGCGCCGCGCTATGCAACTATTAGCACCGCAAAAAGGAGAGCGCATTGCAGATTTCTTCTGCGGCATCGGCAATTTTACTTTACCAATTTCGCGAAGCGGTGCTTCAGTACTTGGTTTAGAAGGGTTGGAGAATTTAGTGGCACGTGCCAATGAAAGTGCTGCGCTCAATAAACTTACTCAAAACTCACAGTTTGGTGTATCCGATTTATTTAAAATGACACCTGAAGCGCTTATCAATTTGGGTCATTTTGACAAGTGGCTTATTGATCCGCCTCGTGACGGTGCATTCGAACTGGTAAAAGCGATTACTCCAGAAAGCGCGCCAAAGCGCATTGTGTATGTCTCGTGCAATCCTGCGACACTAGCGAGAGATGCTGATGTTCTGGTGAATGAAAAAGGTTACAAACTAAGCAGTGCGGGTGTGATTAATATGTTCCCACACACCAC
>Ga0315912_10004520_pt1 | contig 13160 bp, 11 predicted proteins | sample VfabasoilMG_FD_204469 | JGI IMG/M metagenome (GOLD analysis project Ga0315912, IMG submission 204469) | Garden soil microbial communities collected in Santa Monica, California, United States - V. faba soil | ecosystem: Environmental > Terrestrial > Soil > Garden | place: USA: California... | reverse complement strand
CCTGCTCAGTTTCCCGGTATGTGTTCTTAGGCTTACCACGTAGCTCGTTCCTTGCTGGATGATTGGTTCCCGCGATGCTAACGCCGCTCGTGACTTCTTGGAAGACCTAGCAGGACGCCTAGCCAATCGCGTTCAATTGACCACGGACGGCCACAAGGCGTATCTGTCGGCTGTAGACAAGGCCTTCGGCAACGATATCGACTATGCAATGCTCGTGAAGATTTACGGCAATCCCACTGAAGGGCAGAAGCGTTACAGCCCCGCTGATTGCCTTGGCTGCGAACAGAAAGCTATCAAGGGCAATCCAGACCCCGCGCACATCAGCACGAGCTTTGCGGAGCGTCAGAACTTGACCATGCGTATGTCGATGCGCCGTTTTACTCGCCTGACGAATGGGTTTTCAAAGAGGATCGAGAATCACGCCGCAGCCCTGGCGCTCTACTTCATGTACTACAATTTCGTTCGCGTCCATCAGACGCTGAAAACCACACCTGCCATCGCGGCTGGCGTGACGACTCGCCGATGGGGAATCGCAAACATGGTGGACTTGCTCGGATGATTCAAACTGACCCACTACCTATTCGGGGATTGGTAGTACTCGACTAAAAGTGAATCCAGCAATTTGCCGCTCACCCGAAAATTGGTTTTTCGCAACTTCATAAAAGCGTTTTCTAAATCTACTAGGCCGCGTTTCGCGCCGTCCGATAATACGCGCAAGGTTCCAATTGTAGCCAGCTTTCGTTTCTTGGCTTCAGATCGACCGTCCCATTCATCGATCAGGATCAGGTCTGCGGTCAACTCTTCGGCCAAGACGATAGCCTCCAACTCTCCGCGATCCAGTCCCAGAATTGGCAGGGGTGTTTTTGGTTGCCGGATTGCCAACCAGGAGGGCTTTGCCGCCATCCATGAGCTGACCACGCTAGGCGATCCAACATGTTGGAGTTCCTCAGCTACGGCGACGGGGATGATTACTTCGCCATAGAGTCCCGGTAAGACATGTTCACAACTAATCTCAATCAGATATCGAAGCGGGGTTGTATCCGCTACGACAATCATGACCCCAACAAGGCCTTTGTAACTTCACCCTCGCTCCGAAAATCATCCAGGGTGTACTCCAAGAACACTCCACGATCCTTCAAAAAGCCATCTAGCTCATGTCGTGAAGGGATTCCCAGCAAACATTGGAGTTGGAAACCAGTGAGCCGATGTTCCCGATAGGCCTCAATCGCGATGTTCTCGAGTGCTTGACGCGATGCGTCAACGCCTTCTGTTAGGATCTGGCGCGCGAACTCATCGGGAATTGTAACTGTGATTTCCATCCTGGTATCAATCTAGCACTACTCCCACTCAATCGTCCCCGGAGGCTTATCCGTAAGGTCGTAGAACACTCCGCAGATTCCCTCTACCGCCAACAGTTCCGCCGTCATTTGCTGCAGCAGCGCGCCATCCATCATCACTGACCTTGCCGTCATTCCGTCTACGGAATGAACGGGCCGCAGCACGACGGAATCCGGGTTTGCGCCGCTTCCTAGCGGGATCACCACCACGGGGAACTGCCATACCCTGTCGTCGAAGCCGCTGGCGAGGCTTAACCTTCTCACGATTTCGTCGGCTTTGCGCAAACGCCTCAGCCGAACCTTATTCAGCTTGGATCGGCTGACCTTCATGTCAGCGATCGCACACTTGGCTCCGCACAGGCCGATGACGCGGTTCACCCGTGATTCCCGGTTGATGATGTCCGCCGCCAGTTCCGTACCTTGCAGGTTTTCCAACGCCAGCACCGGTCGGTAACTTCTGGAATCTCCCTGCACTCCGACGCTATGCACCGGAACCAGCCAGCCGTCTGGCACTTTTTTTACGCCGCCTTCGATGTCAGAGCAGAGCAGACGGATCGCCAAGCCAGGACCCGGAAATGGATGCCGATTCAGTAATTCATCCGGCAGCCCGAGCTCCTGCCCAATCTCGCGCACTTCGTCTTTATAGAACGACGACAGCGGCTCAATGATTCGATTCTCGTCGATCAGCTTCTGAATCCCGGCGACACGGTTATGGTGTGTCTTGATCAAATCCGCTTTCGCGGTGCCGCCGGATTCAATGGTATCGGGATAGATGGTGCCCTGCCCGAGAATCCAGTTCCCATCCAAATAGCGACCCGATTGCAGCACTCGCTCCTGTACTGCGACAAACTGTTCGCCGATGATGTGGCGCTTTTTTTCCGGTTCTGTGGCTTCTGCCAGGGCGACCAGGAATTCCTGCTTGGCATCGACGATTTCCACTCCGAGCGATCTTTCAACGAACTCGGTTTCCCCTTCACGCATCAGCCCGGTATCCACATACGCGCCGTGAACGCGATCCTTCCCCAGCGCGTCAACGCACAAACGGTAAGCAACTGACGAGTCCACGCCCCCGCTAACGAAGAAGAATACGTTGCGGCCCGCTGCTACTTTGCGAATCTCATCTTCGACAATTTTCAGACGACCGCGCGGGTCCCAGTCTTTCTCACAACCGCAGATATCGAATAGAAAGTTCGACAACACACGCGAACCGCAACGGGTGTGTACCACCTCGGGATGGAACTGCACACCGTAGAGCCGCTTTGCGTCATCGCCTATAGAAGCCACCGCACACGTAGACGTCGACGCCAACGTATGAAACCCAGGAGGCGGCGTTTCTACAGTATCCCGGTGACTCATCCACACAGGCTCGCTCGCTTCCAACCCCCGCAGAATTCCAGCGCCGTCTAGCAAATGAAGTTCGGCCGGTCCATACTCGCCCTTGGTCCCTTTGCGTACAGAACCGCCAAGCAGATGAGCCATCAACTGCTGGCCATAGCAGATCCCCAACACTCCGGCACCGGTGGTGAAAATGCCCGGGTCCACCGTAGGACTGCCCGGTTCATAAACGCTGGAAGGTCCGCCGCTGATGATGATTGCTTTGCGGCCTTGTAGTCCGGACGCTGGAGTTTCCGATGCGCAAACTTCCGCGTAGACACCCATTTCGCGCACTCGACGTGCAATGAGATGGCAATACTGGCCTCCGGCGTCCAGCACCGTTACCTGGGCCTTCGGTCTGTCTTGTGTCATTAACTAAAAGAGACCGGCTATTGGTTCTGAACGTCCGGGGTCAGACGTTGCACGATCATTTTCTTGGCAGTGTCGAGAAGGGCTTTTGCCTTGGGCATGGAATCGACTGCTTTGAGTATGAGTGGATCGCTCTGCAGTACGATTTTGCGGGCTTCTTCGATATTGAGGGCACTGATGAAGATTTCGCTTGTCAGTTGACGTTTCACCCAATCCAGATTGTCGTTGAATTCCACTTCTGTGTAAGGGACGTTCTCCTTGGTCAGGAATTGACGGAACTCTACGAGCAGGCCGGCGTCGGGAGTCCACTCAGGTTTGATGGCCTTGCGGTCGCGCGTGCTGAAGTAGTGCGCGACAAAGTTGACCAGTGCGTAGCTACGGACCACGTTGCTCTGGAAGGGCGTTCCCTTCGGCGTCACAAATTTCTCGTCGGGAGTAATGCCGCCTCCACCGTAAACGGTGCGACCGCTGTCGGTCATCTTCACATCCTGCAAGTTCTTGGTTTCACCCTTGTGATAGTAGTAGTCAAAGAAAGACCTGCTGGAGTAATCACGTTGAATCAGGCGTCCGCTGGGAGTATAGTAACGAGCAGTGGTCAGCGCCAGGGCGGTGTTTTCTGCCAGCGGTAGAACGGTCTGTACCAAGCCTTTGCCGAAGCTGTTTTCACCAAGAATCCATGCACGGTCATGATCCTGTAGCGCGCCGGAAACAATCTCGGCAGCAGATGCGGAGTAACCGTTGATTAGAACGACAATCGGATACTCCCTGCCAGCACCGCTTGTCCGTGCGGCGTAGGTTCGTACAGGCGAAGAGCGTCCGTGGTGGGAAACAATAGACTGATTCTTTTGGAGGAAATGTTCGGCGACGGCGACACCTTCATTCAACAGTCCGCCGGGGTTGTCACGCAGGTCCAAAACAAGCCCTTTGATGTTGGCTTCGCCCAGACGCCTGAGGTTGCTGTCCACTTCGCGGGAGGTATTTTCGTTGAACTGAGTTATGTTCAGGTGGGCGATGCCGGGCTTCACCCAGAATGCCTCCTTCACGCTTTCGCGCGGGATTTCATCGCGGATGATCTCAAAGTGGACAGGCGTCTCCGAGCCATCGCGGGCAACCTGCACCTGAACTTTGGTACCACGCTCACCTTTCAATAAGTCGGCAACTTCGGCAACGGTCAAGCCTTCGGTTGATTTGTCATTGACCATCATGATGACGTCGCCGGGGCGGAGTCCTGCTTTGTACGCCGGGGAACCTGGGAACGGAGCAATCACAATGGTGCGGTTCAGACGCTGGCCAACCTGCATGCCGACGCCATAGTACCGGCCGCGCTGATCTTCGCGCATCGCCTTGAAAGCACGCGGGTCGTAAAAATTAGAGTGGGGATCCAGGGTCCGCAACATGCCGGGAATCGCGCCCTGGTAGATGGCGCGGTCAGGGTCCACCTTGTCGGCAAAGTTCTCTTCGACAAGTCCGAAGACTTTGCTGAACGCGCGCGTGGCGGAGTTGACATCCTCATTGCCAGCAGCCGCTACAGCGTTGACCCCGGGACCAAACATCCCGGCAAGCACTGCGCACAGGCCTATAACAGTAGGAACAAGAAGAAAAGACGACGACTTGCGGGCCATAATAAGCCTCCCAGCTCAACTTTAGTATATATCAGCGTTAGGATGGTCTGGTTTGCAGCCAAAATCTCGGAAGGCCTATGTTGGAGCTTTTTCATCAGCGACATTCATCAGCTAGCCTTCCGTAAAACATCCTCCACTGCCTCAGGATGCTTCGCAATCACCGCCAACAAAACTCGCGTAGAAGCATCAGGAACTGACCGGCCCTGTTCCCAGTTCCGCAAGGTCGCGGGCGGAAAACCGAATTTATTGGCGAACCGTGCCTGACTTAACCCCATCCGGATTCGCACCGCACGCACATCTACTTCCGGCACAGGAACCAGCGTAACCCGTACCCGCGCATTCTCACCGCGACTCCACGCAATCGCCTCCTGCAGTCCTTCAAGGGCTCGAGCACCCACCGAAGTCCGGATGTCCGTCCCTCGTAGTTTTTTGGCCTTGCTTGTCTTGCTCACCGTGTTCACGCAAACCTCCTATTTCCTTCCCAGATAACTGCTAGCCAACACCAGTACCAACTTCTTCAGTTCGTGGCATTCTGACTTGGTGAGGTTCCCCTTCTCACTTTTCGAATATGCCGCCAGTAAAAATAACGGAATCTTGTGGCTATGGTAGTAATAAATCACACGTGCTCCACCCCTCTTGCCCCTTCCCGGCAATCCCCAGCGAATCTTCCTGACGCCTCCCGTGGGAATCAAATCACCTGCCTCTGGACTGCTTCCAAGGAAAGCAACCAACTCTGATCGCTCCCCATCTGACATCAGCCTCGTATCCTTCAAAAACCGCCCAGTTTCTACCACGGTCATCGGAGTAGTTGAAAGCATGCCTGCCTCACTATACGCAATTTGCGTATGAGTAGTCAAACTGGACAGATAAATTCGTATCCGCCATAACCGCCATGCTACAATCCACACGTGTCCGAAGCGTCTTCGAAGCAAGCGTACACGCGGCTGGAAGCTATCCGCGTGCTTGCTGTTACCGAGCGTCAACTCAAAAGTTGGGAGCGGCAGGGTCTGGTTGAACCTTCTGAATCCTATGGTTTCCAAGAACTCGTCGCCTTGCGCACGCTTGCACGTCTTCGCACTGCGCGCATTCCTCCCGCCAAGATCAAACGCGCGTTGACCACGCTCCGGCAGAAGCTTTCCGGTGTTACCGATCCGTTAACAGAACTGCGTATTTATTCTGACGGACCGCGCATTCGCGTGCAGATCGGCGGACAGCGCATGGAGTCCGACAGCGGTCAACTGCTGCTCGATTTCGGCGAGAAAGAACTGCTGCGTCTGGTATCGCTTCCTTCGCGTAAGGAGGAAGAACGCTCCAACGACATTCGCCGCAAGCGTGAAGAGGCGGAAACCTGGTTCCAACGCGGCGTGGAATTTGAGCAATCCGGCAGTCCCATTGATCAGGCGATCGACGCATACAAGCTCGCCATTTCTCTCGACCCGGTCATGGCCGCCGCCATGGTCAACCTCGGCACTATCTATTTCACCGCACGTGATTTCGACCGTGCTGGCAAGTATTACCTCCGAGCCCTGGAAGCCAATCCCAAATACCCGCTTGCCCACTTCAACATGGGCAACCTCTGCGATGAAAAGGGCGACCGCACCAAGGCACTTTTCCACTACCAAACCGCGCTGAAACTCGACCCCGTCTACGCCGACGCACACTACAATCTCGCCCTGCTCCATCAATCCACCGGCCAAGTCATGAAGGCAGTGCGCTACTGGCGCAGCTACCTGAAGCTCGACCCCACCAGCCAGTGGGCCGAGATCGCGCGGCGTGAGTTGGAAAAGATCTACGAAACTACGCTCGTACGCGGAGCTACCAGAAGCGCCACCAACGGCTCGGTTTGACGTCGGGCCTTCCTAGCGGACGCCTGATTCTGGAGTCATAATCGTGTATATGGCCACAATGCCAACAGCGCCGCTCACCGAAGAAGAGTACTTGCGCATCGAGCGCGAAGCAGACGGTAAGAGCGAGTTTCATGATGGGCAGATGTTTGCCATGTCTGGCGGATCGCCGAAGCATGCGTTGCTGATTAGCAATATCAATGCACTGCTTCATGGCCAGATGCCGCCTGGGTGCCGCACGTTCAGCTCCGACTTGCGGATCAAAGTTATCTCCGCCGGACTCTACACTTATCCGGATTGCTCCGTTATTTGCGGGGAACTACAGTATTTCGGCGAGCAGAAAGACGTAGTCCTCAATCCACTCCTGATCGTCGAAGTGCTTTCCCCTTCGACAGAGGGCTATGATCGCGGAAAGAAGTTTGAGCTTTACCGGACCATCAAGAGCTTTCAGGAATACCTGATCATTCACCAGGACCAACAGCATGTGGAGCATTACTCGAAGCAAGATGATGGCAGTTGGGTGCTGCGGGAACACATTGGTGCCGACGGTGTAGTTAGCATTAAGCGTTTGAATGCGCATATTGCGCTGAGCGAACTCTACGCGTCCGTGTTGGATTTGGATTGAACGGCGTTTGACTCCCACTCCTTACTGTGATAGATAATGTGGTGGCCTTTTTCAGGCCGTAAGTAGAAATCTAGGGGTACAAGGGGTCTCAATGATCAAACTGAAGCAGTTGCTTGTCCTCGGGTTGCTAACAGCGTCGTTTAGCTCGGCACAACTCAATCGTGCCACGATGACTGGACTGGTCGCCGACCCGTCCAACGCCGTGGTTCCTAACGTAAAAATCGTAGCCACACATATCGATACTGGAACGTCGGCAACAACGACAACCAATGAAACCGGCAACTACACCATGCCTGGTCTCCAAATCGGTTTGTATCGCGTCGAATTCGAAGCCAACGGCTTCAAGAAATCCGTGCGCGATAAAGTGGAACTTACCGCCGGGTCAACGGTCCGGCTAAACGTCGCGCTCGATATTGGCGCAGTGGGCGAATCCGTGGAAGTCTCGGCTGGCGCAACGCCCATCGAAACAGAAACCGCTCGCGTTGCAACCAATATCAATACGCGCCTTGTGCAGGATCTCCCGATTCAAGTTAGCGGCGCGGTTCGCAGCGTCTTCAACTTGGCAATCATCGCGCCGGAAACCAAAACTGCAAACGGCTTCCGTATCGGCGGCGGCCAAGGCTCAGGCTGGGAAATGACAATGGACGGCATGCCAACTACCAGCGGCACCGTCTTCTATCAGGAACAACGCGCACCTGTCAGCACTGTGCCAATCGACGCCATCGCCGAGTTCACCGTGGAAACCAACGGCATGAAAGCCGAGTTCGGTCGCGCCAACGGTGCCATCACGTTTGAAACGAAATCCGGCACAAACAAGATTCACGGGAACTTGTTCGAGCTGATGCGCAACAACGCCTTCGATGCGCGCAACTTCTTTGACCGCACCGGCAAATCGCCTGTGCTCAAGCAGCACGACTTCGGCGGCACCGTCGGCGCCCCCGTCTATATCCCGAAGATCTACGACGGACACAATAAGACATTTTTCTTCGTGAGCTATCAGGGCTTCCGCAACCGCGCTGGCACCACCAACTCCACGCCTGTGACCATCCCGACTTTGGCCAACTACCAAGGTGATTTCTCCGGCTACACACGCAATCGCGTAATGGCTCAGATCTACGACCCGGCCACCACCCTCGCTGGCGCAGGTGGCACCACCCGTGTCCCGTTTGCTGGCAATCTCATTCCCATTTCTCGCTTTAGCGGCGTCGCATCCCGCTACCTGACGTTGCGTCCCGCGGAAATGGTTCCCAACGTCGTGAACCCCAACGGAGACCCCACGCAGAACTACCTCCGCACCCAGGGTTCCGCCATCAGCCCCTGGAACAAGGGCAGCCTTCGTCTGGACCACTCCACCGACAAAGACCGCTTCTCCGTCCTGATCTTCAAAGGTAAGTGGGAAGATCTGTTCGGCGCAGACGGACCTCCCGGCCTTCCGGTTCCTTTCAACGGCGGCTCCATCTGGGCTCGCAAGAACACCTCCGGGCGCTTCTCCTGGAACCGTAACATCACGTCGCGTGTGATCAACACCTTCCGCATTAGCTATCAAAGAGAGCGTGGCGACTTGGCGACTATCAACTCGGCGGACCCCGACAAAAAGTGGAACGAGCTCCTCAAAATCCCCAACGTTCCTGGTCCAGATCGCGCACTGCCAGCGATGTCCTTCACTGGCTACGCGGGCTGGAGCGGATCATCATGGGGTCTTGATGCAGGCGGTAATTTAAACATCGCCAATGACATCAATATCATCCAAGGCAAACATTCCTTCAAAGCGGGTTTCTTCTACGCGCATGACCGCTGGGATGGCGGCGGACAGCACCGTCCAAACGGCAGCTTCAACTTCTCCAATCTGGCGACCGCCATCCCAGGCGATACCTCGCAAAACACCGGCAACGGATTTGCGGCCTTCCTGCTAGGCTACGCCTCAGGCGGCGGCGTGGAAACTCCGCGCATCGTTCGCCAGTACTACCGTTACAAGGGCGGGTTCTTCCAGGACGATTGGAAAGTTACCTCTAACCTCACTCTCAACCTCGGCATCCGTTACGAATACACCTCGCCTGTACAAGGTGGCGCATTCACTGGTTTGACGACGTGGGAAGACACCAGCACCGGCAAGCAGGATGGTTTTTCCAACTTCGATCCGACGGTGCCGAACCCGGGAGCCGGAGGCAGGCTCGGTGCCCTAATCTTCTCCGGCGAAGGCGCGGGACGCACACCGGGATCTATGTTCGACGGCTACAAAAAGGCAATCAGCCCCCGTATCGGTTTCGCCTACAAGGCAATGCCTACGTTAGTCATTCGCTCTTCCATCGGTCGCCAACTCGGCGCGGTCAAGGCAACCGGAGCCAGCACGCATTTTGACGGCTTCATCGTCAACAGCAACATCACCTCAAACGACAATAGCGTCTTCGACTTCCCGGCAATGTTGGACACCGGTCCACCAGCCTGGACTAGACCACCCTTCATTGATTCCACCGTGCTCAATAACCAAACTGCACACTTCTGGCAGCGCGGCGATTCAGGACGGCCCTCGGAATACTACGCCTGGAACCTCGACATTCAGAAGGAAATCACTTCCTCAACAGTCGCCTCCATCGCGTACTCCGGTACCAAGGGAACCTATTTGGCATCGGGCCTCACACGCTATAACCAGATTGATCCGAAATACTTGGCTCTATACGGAACAACCCTGCTCAACAGCGGCATCAATTCCACCGCCGCCAGAGCAGCAAACATCCCGATCCCGTATGCGGGCTTTGGTTCCTTGGCAGCACACACCGTGCGCCGCGCGCTGCAACCCTTCCCGCAGTATGACCAGATTCTCACCAACGGCGGACAGCCCGAGTCGGTCGGCGAACGCGCCGGTAACTCCACTTACCACGCAATGGTAATGAAACTCGACAAGCGCTATAGCAACGGCATGACACTGCTGGCATCCTATGTGCTCTCCAAGCTCATCTCGGATTCCGATTCGGCGCTAATCTCTGGCGGCGGTTCGCTCGATCACTTCAACCGAGGCTTGGAGAAATCGCTCAGCAACAACGATCAAACTCACGTAGCCCGCTTCGCCTTTAGCTACGAACTGCCCGTCGGCAAAGGCAAAGCCCTGGGGTTGAATGGCATCGCCAATCACGTGCTTGGCGGTTGGACTATGGCTGGTTTGCTCACTTATGAATCGGGCACACCGACCACGGTCACCACTACCGTGAACCCGATCGGCACCGGTAACCGCGTATTCATCACGTCGTACGAGAATTGGCGGATTCCACTCGACCACAAGTTCGATCCGAACAGCGCAGACCGCTGGCTGGATCGCAACGCTTTCAACCAGAACATCACCGCAGCGCAGTTGAACACCATGTTCGGCAACGCAGCCCGTAATAATCCGAAGCTCCGCACGCCCTGGAATCTCAACGAGAATATCAGTATCGGTAAGAACTTCCACTTCAACGAGAACGTGAAATTCCATATCACCATGGAAGCGTTCAACGCCTTCAATCGCGTGCGTTGGGGCAATCCCAATAGCAGCATCAACGCACCCGCAAATGCGTTTGGCCAGATCACCGGTCAAGGCAACTCACCACGCTCTATGCAACTCACTGCAAGGTTCAATTTCTGAGGTTAGTCGTACTCATGGCGGTGGCGGCTTCGGTCGCCACCGCTCAGACATCCACTCAGCTTTTCGAAAAAGCTCTCAACGAATTCTCCCAGGACCGACCCGACTCCGCCGAACCTCTCCTCCGCCAAGCCCTCAAACAAAGTCCCCAGTTCTTCGACGCCCGTTTTCTGCTCGGCACCGTGCTCGCCAGCTTGGAAAAACCCGCCGAAGCGATTACGGAACTACAAACGGCACATAGACTGAAACCGTCCAACATCGATTGCACAAAACTCCTGGCAGCCCAGTATTTGCAAGTCAATCAACCAGCCCCGGTCGTGACGTTATTACGTCCACTCATGACCAGACAACCTGATGAAGAGTTGCTTCTCCTCATGATCGAAGCGCTCCACACGCGCAACAGTCCAGGTGATTCCGACGAAGCGTTCCGCCTCTCCGGGCGAGGCTTGCAACGCTATCCGCAATCGGCACCCATGCTCACTTGGCGCGGTTACGCGCACCGCGAACGTGCGGATCTCCCACAAGCCCGAGTATCGCTGGAAGCCGCAATGAAGATCGATCCAAGCAACATCACAACACAAATAATCCTGGCTGACGTTGCAAGACGCGAGGGCAATTTCACACAATCTTTGTCGCTGTTCGACACCGTGCTAGGACAGCAGCCCTCCGACGTGGAAGCGTTGACAGGCAAAAGCCGCACTCTCTCGGCAATGGGCCAAACCACGCAAGCAATAGCGGCGCTACAAGCAGCAATCATGGCCGCGCCCACAACACCGGCTCTGCATCTGGAATTCAGCCAACTCTGCCAAAAATCCGGTGACAAGGAATGCGCCGCCACCGAAGCGGCTGAATTCCGGCGCTTGCGCCAAAAGGAAAGTAAATGACAAAACTACTGGCGCTGTTCCTCTGCTCGCTCACTACGCTCCAAGCGCAAGGCATGGCCAGCCGCAAAGTAACCGCAACCGCCCCGACAAAAGCATCCGGCAAACCCTGGACATCCAAACTCACCAACATCAGCTTTCAAGCAGGACTCCGCGCACCAACCCTATACGGGCGTGAAGCCGGTGTCCAATATCTCAACGAAGTCTCCGCAGGCGGCATCGCCTTCTTCGATTACGACAACGACAACTGGCTCGACATTTTCGCAATCGGCCACGATACCAACCGCCTCTATCACAACAACAAAAACGGTACCTTCACGGACACCACACAAAAAGCCGGACTTCGCAAATCCGGCTGGGGCCAAGGCGTCACCGTTGCGGATTTCGACAACGACGGCGATCAGGATCTCTTCCTAACCTACTGGGGAACCAACGTCCTCTATCGCAACAACGGTGACGGAACCTTCGCTGATATCACGACAACAGCAGGACTCACACCAGCTCCAACACCCCATCCCTATTGGTTCTCCGGAGCAACCTTCCTCGATTACGACCGCGACGGAAACCTCGACCTCTTCATCGCAACCTACGTCGATTTCGACATCGCAAGAATCCCCAAACCCGGTGCCAGTCCCAACTGCAAATGGAACGGAATCGCCGTACCATGCGGACCAAGAGGTTTCCAACCCAGTCGGAATTTCCTGTATCGCAATCGAGGCAACGGAACCTTTGAAGACGTCTCAGACAAATCCGGTATCGCGGCAGTCAAAACGTCCTTCGGCCTAACCGCAACCTCAGCCGACTTCGACGGCGACGGCTGGCAAGACATCTACCTCGCCTGTGATTCCACGCTGTCCCTCTTCTTCCACAACAACCGCGACGGAACCTTTACTGAAGAGGGCATCCAACGCGGAGTAGCCGTCAACGAAGACGGAGCCGACCAAGCAGGAATGGGCGTCGCCATCGGAGACATCAACAACGACGGCCACCTCGACATCCTGAAAACCCACTTCGCCGACGACACACACGTCCTCTATCAGGGTGCCCCAAACGGCCAGTTCGCCGACATCACAACCAAATCCGGCCTCGGCAGCGAAACCCGCTACGTCGGATGGGGCGCAGGCATGCCGGACTTCGACAACGACGGCTGGCCGGACCTGTTCATAGTCACCGGCAACGTCTACCCAAACGTCCAGGCGCAGCTCCCAGCCTATCCCTACAAAACCCCGCCACTCCTGTTCCGAAACCTAGGCAACGGCCGCTTCGAACCAATGCCCACAATCACCGAACGCCACAGTTCCAGAGGAGCAGCCTTCGGAGACTTCGATAACGACGGCGACGTAGACGTAGTGATCTGGAACCGTATCGACCCCCCAAGCCTTTTAAGAAACGATCTGAAGTCCACCAATCATTGGCTGGAAATCAAACTAAAAGGCAAAGCAATCGGAGCAACAGTAGCCGTGGAATTCAATGGCAACAAACAGTCCCAAGTAGT
>Ga0315912_10004519_pt1 | contig 13164 bp, 9 predicted proteins | sample VfabasoilMG_FD_204469 | JGI IMG/M metagenome (GOLD analysis project Ga0315912, IMG submission 204469) | Garden soil microbial communities collected in Santa Monica, California, United States - V. faba soil | ecosystem: Environmental > Terrestrial > Soil > Garden | place: USA: California... | reverse complement strand
TCGCAGTATCCGTTGAAATCGACGCACTCCAGCAGGTGCCTGAAGTCCCGCTCGCAGTGACACGGCCGGTACCGGCATCACTGCAAGCAATGATGCACGCTGGCGGGATCGAGATAGCTCCGAGATTCGATCAGGTCGATCTTCCATACGAGAGCGCGAGCGGGCCTCTCGATCAAGCCGACCTGTACGAGTTCGCCCAGGCCTGGCGGAGGCGCTCGACTGCGCCAAACGAAACCGCGATTTACGCCCTGCTCGCGCCGGCCCTGATCTCCGATCAGGGCGTGCCTCTCTTCGGCTTGATGTTCGATACCGAGGGACGTGAGGGTTTTGCGGTTGCACCGGCAATGACGGACACCTACTTCGGCGAGCACGAACCTGGTTCCGTTGCCCTGCTGCAGCTACGGACCTTTGCCCACGAACTGCTGCATGCGCTGAATCGCCACCATCTCGATGCTGCGCAGATGAGCGACGGGCGCCTTACCGTGGAAGCACCCAGCTACTGCTTCGCTGGCGGGAAGGGGCGGCAGTTGTCCCTGCGCGACGCGCCACTCATGAGCGTAAGCCCGAGCACCATTCTCTTCTTTCAGACCGCGGCTCAACGCGACGTACTGCCGGGAAAGGGACACTCGGCCTTCGATCTCAGTCGCACATCACCCACCTTGTGCAACGACATTCGTCAAAGGAAGTACAGCTACCCCTCGAGCACACGATGGGAATACGCATTCAGGCGCCTTGGAAACATGTTTTCCATCCGCACGGCCGAAGCTGCTCAACAAACGTCGTACGCGGATACGAAACCGCCCGCTGTGGCTTTGCGCCTGCAGGTAATGCCTGCGCCCTACCCGCTCGGCTATCCGGTTGCCGTGCGCGTACATGTAGAAAACCGCGGTGACGCGCCACTGCCTATCATGGGACGACTGCATCCGGGATATGGGCTGGTGTCGATCGAATATCGCCGCTCCGGCGCATCGGAGTGGCAAGCGCTGCAGCCCGTAGTGCGATTCGAGCCCGTCGAGGACGATCAAGCAATGCTCGCCGCTGGCGCAGCCACGGAAGAGACTGTACCCATCTACTTTGGCGAAGCTGGTTGGACGTTCAAGGCTCCCGGTAGTTATGACGTTCGAGCGCGGCTGCTGCTCGGTGCGCAGGCCGGTGAGGCGCTCAGCTCACCCGTGATCATGCGGGTGAGCGCACCATCCACCGGCGAGGACCAGGCTGCACTGCACCCCCTGCTCGATGAGCGCGGGCAACTGGACGACGAGGTCGGACGTGTCCTTTCCTTCGGAGGTCGCATCCGGTCACGGGCGTCCCTCGCACCTTTGGAAGATGCAGTCCGCAACCATGGGCAGACAGCACTCGGCAGCGCTCTGCGGCTCACGCTGAGCTCGCAGCGCTTGCGTAGACCGGTTGACCCGCTTACCGGAGCCCGCGCACCTCCAGATGTGTCGGACGCGCGTGAGCTACTCGCTGACACTTGTCCGGACAGCGGCGTGGCAGCAATGAAACACGACTTGCTGCGGAGGTACCCGGGAGCGATGCCCACCATGAACAGCATGGCCGCCTCTGCGGGCGCTTGGGACGGTACGACTTCGAAAGATGGGGCAGTCCTGGCAACGTACTCCGATCCATCGCTGCGAAGTTGGGGACCCTCGCTGCACTTCTGCTTCGACTCAGCCCACCTGAAGGCACCCACTCGCAGAGCCATCGGGTTGCTCGCCGCAGAGCTGCGGCGCGACCGAAACGCTCGAGTGGTCGTGGTAGGACATGGCGATGGCGACGGCACCTGCCAATACAACGACGCGCTCGCATTGCGCCGCGCGGAATCTGTGAAGCGCGTTTTGGTGCGTTCCGGGGTCCGCGGCGCCCGCGTGCAGACTGCCAGCCTGGGCGAGCGGCGCCCAATGGATTTCGCAGCGAGCGATACGGCTCACCAGCTCAATCGGCGCGTGGAAATCCTGGTCGATAGCGACCGGCTCAGTTCGAATCCGACACAACAACGTGTGATTCCGAAGTGTCCAGACCGCTAGCGGCAGCCGGTGATTGGCGACTGCAGTTGATTTCAGATGATCGGGATCTCATCACACATTCTGGTGCTGTGGCTGCCACTCAGGCATTTCAAGGAAGGCGCAGCAAGCTAGCGAGGCCCATCAGAGAAGCCGTTCAACAGCTAAAAACAGCGGGCCCGGCAGCGGGCCCGCTTTGAACGACTGAGGAACCAGTCGAGGGAGCAACGATCTACAGTGAACGCAGAAAGTTGAGGACATCCTGCTTTTGGCCTGCACTCAGCGCATTGAAGCGAGCGATGGTACGATTCGCCTCCGACGCGGGGAACTGACGATTTCCATTGCTCGCGTGCGCAGCGATCGCGGTCAGCAGGTTGCTGGTACGGCCATCGTGCAGGAAGAACACGCGCTGACCCAGACCCCACAGTGGAGCTGTGCGGAATTCATCACCACGTGCCGACCCTTGCAGAATGTCGTCCGCCAATCCCGGGCCCATGTTGTGCAAGGCGAGGTCGGAGAACAGGTTGACTGACTTGTTGTTCAGCGCCTGCACCGTCGAATCACCCGTACGCAGCGTTGGCGTATGGCAGTTGTCGCAGCCCGTCGAGTCGAAGAGCCCGGCTCCACGCTGGATCGAAGCAGAGCCACCCGGCGCATTTGCGGAGGGTACCGGAGCTGCGACGAAGCGCATGAAGAACGCGAACTTCTCGTGGCCACCCACCGCGGCGGCCGGGCTCGGCTCACCGTCGGTCGTCGTCACGTCATTCGGCACCGTAGCGAACTGGCAGCTCGGCGTCTCGTCACGCTCGACTTGGAACAGCTCGTTCGTGATACCCATCTCGACGTTGTAAGCCTCGCCCGAGAACAACAGCGCCGATTGGTTCTGCGCCTTCCAGCCGAACCGGGAGATGGTGCCGTCGTTGCCGTTGCGGTTGACGCGCCCCGAGATCGCGAGCAGCGCCTTCACGTTTGCATTTGCAGCCAGGTTATTCAAGATCGCCGTATCTGGAATCTGTTCGATCAAACCCAGGCCGAACACCGGCGTGGGAATGCGGAACACGATGTTGTTGTTGCGGACCTGGGCCTCGAAGTCCTCTTGTCGGATGTTGCAACCAGCAGCGCTGGTGCTGCCATCCTCACGACCACTGATGACGAACAGCGCGTGCACGCCGCCATCACGAGAGCCGTCCGGATTGAACTGGAAGCGGGCTTCGCGAATCGGTCCATTGGCACGGATGAACGAGGGGACGGCATTGCGTTGGCCGAACGCCGTGGCGAAAGCCACTTGCGGGTTGATGGCCGGCGCAGTGCCACCCACTGCGGGTTGCGAATGGCAGCTCACGCAGCCATCGAGGTTGAGTCTGGGTCCCAGGCCTTCATCGGTCTCCTCGGTGGAGTTGAAGTCGGCCAAGCCCTCCCTGAAGAAGTCCAGTTCTCCGGCGCTCAGTCCTGCCAGCGGCCCACCGGTGGCACCAGCTCCGGCACGAACGCCTGGATCCGTCTGTGCTAACGCTGTTCCTCCTATGGTTGCCAGGGCGAGCATGATCGCCAATTTCAGCTTGTACTTTGAGTCCATAGCGCAAGGCTCCTATTTGGAAAAATCTTTGAATGCGCTTTTTCTGTACTCGCAAATGGACACACACCATTGGGATGACGCCGGCACCGCATAGCCGAGTACTGGCGACAGCGCCGGAAGGCCATCGCAACGAATCGTTTGAGAGCAACGCGAAGACGTCTTATAGGGAGCGTGCCGTTACGGCATCAATCGGTACGCCGTACGCTTCGCGGTATCCTCACAGCCAAAAACAAGATCTTCGTATGCGGAGCCGCTCCACTCCCCAGCGGAGGTGTCCAAATCGAGCTAGGCAAGTGTGACCCGCACCCGGCGTATTTGCAGCTATTTTTTGTGTGGCGACCGATCGGTCTAGCAATCGAAAACGACCGTTGCAGGGTCAACAGTGAGGCGCATCCCGTACGAGAGCAGTTGCGTAAAAGGCAATCTTGTAGTTCGTCCCGGTGATTTCCAGGCACACCCGTGCGCCCATTGGTTTGTGCGGCCCTGTTCCACTTGAGCGCCAGCCCTTAAGGGCGGTGGTTTCCATTTGTTATCCAGATTGGTGATAACGAATTGCGGAATTTCACTGTTCACTACTGTGAAGAGCCGCTGCGCGACCGTGTGGCTGCGTAGCATCTAAGAGGATCCATGCGACATTTGATCGTGCTCGATGCGAGCCTGGTTATCCCCGCCATGTGCATAGGCGCGATCGAGACGGGCACCTGCACTCACCAGCGCTCGGGCTATCGTGAGGTGCCCTTCCGCGGCAGTTTCGGACAGCCCCAAGGCCAAGCTGTCCGAATGCACCCTCGAGGCATGGCGCGCGCCATCCGACTGGCGAGTATCGAGCGCACAGCCCTACATTCCTACTCGCGCAGCATCGATGCTTGCGCACCACATGGTTGGAGTCATCGCAGACGATTCCACGATACGAACCAACGCATGGAATCGGCTCGTTGAGATCGCTCGACCGCGAGTCGCGATGTGCCGAGCTCTCGGGCGAAATGCTGGAGCATGCCGACGGGACAGCAGCTGCACTTACCCTGCACTTACAGGCAAACTGGGTGAAACGTCAGTAGCGAAAAACTGGTTATTTTTCTGGTGGCTGGGGAGGGACTCGAACCCTCGACCTCGGCATTATGAGTGCCACGCTCTAACCAGCTGAGCTACCCAGCCTTTGGGCTGCTCGGGCGGCGGGAGGTCCGCTGAGCAGGGGCGGCATTGTCCGGGGGGTACCGGGCGGTGTCAAGAAAGGGGCTTGCCGCCCAGCGGCCCAGGGGTCGGAGCGGTTACTCGACGATACTCAGGGGCGTTTTCCCTTGGATCCGGTCGAGCCAGCGCAGCGGGGACTTGCCGCGGCCGACCGTGTTGAGGCTCACGCCGCCATCGGGGCGGACCACGATCTGGGTCTTCATCCGGCGGCCGCGGATGTAGTCGCCATAGAAATGGAGCGCACCGCGGCGAAACGAGAGGCAGGCAACGAAGTCGGCGACTGAGAGCGTATCTTGCTCGCGGTAGTCGCTCGCGGACGCCTCGCGGGGCCGCGCGTCATTGAACGACAGCATGGCGAGCGCGAACATGAAGCCGAACGCGCCGGTCTCCACGACGTCCTCGACATCGAAGTCCCCCTCCTCGCACTCGAGCTTCAACTCCAGGCTGAGCTCGAATTCTGCGTCGTCCGTGCCGGAGTCGATTCGCTCCGCGCAGATGCGAAATGGCACTGCAACACCGATTTCCAGCAATCGATATCCAATCAATCGATCGTTGTCGCTCATGTGTCTCCTAGCCCGGCCGTCACCTACGGAATGCCGTCCGCGGCATTCCGCGTCAGACGTTGAAGCGGAAATGCATGACATCGCCTTCGCGGACGATGTACTCCTTGCCCTCCAGCCGCAACTTCCCGGCCTCCTTCGCACGCTGCTCGCCCTGGTTGACGATGTAGTCGTCGTAGCCGATGACTTCGGCGCGGATGAAGCCTTTTTCGAAATCCGTGTGGATCACGCCGGCAGCTTGCGGAGCGGTGGCGCCGATTCTCACGGTCCAGGCACGCACTTCTTTTTCGCCCGCGGTGAAGTAGGTTTGCAGGCCCAGCAGGCGGTAGCCGGCGCGGATGACGCGGTTCAAGCCGGGTTCTTCGAGGCCGAGCTCATTCAAGAAATCGGCGCGGTCGGCTTCTTCGAGCTGCGCGATCTCGGCTTCGATGGCGGCGCACACGGCGACCACCTCGGAGCCCTCTGCTGTTGCGCGCTCACGCACCGCGTCGAGGTGCGGATTGTTGGTGAAACCGGTTTCGGCCACGTTGGCCACGTACATGAGTGGCTTGAGTGTGATCAGGTGCAGTTCGGCCAGCAGACGACGCTCCTCCGGATCCTTGAGCAGCGAGCGGGCGGGCTGGCCAGAATCCATGTGCTCGCGCAATTTCTTCAGCAGATCACGCAGCCGGATGGCGTCCTTGTCACCGGCCTTGGCGGCTTTCTCGGCGCGTTGCAGGCCACGCTCGACCGTGTCGAGATCCGCCAGCGCGAGCTCGGTATTGATCACGTCGATGTCGTCGAGGGGCCGAATTCTGCCGGCGACGTGCACGATGTCGTCGTTCTCGAAGCAGCGCACCACGTGCGCGATGGCATCGGTCTCACGAATGTGCGAGAGGAACTTGTTGCCCAGACCCTCGCCTTTGGAGGCTCCGGCAACCAGGCCGGCAATGTCGACGAACTCCACCGTCGCGGGCAGGATGCGCTGCGGTTTGACGATGCCGGCCAACGCAGCCAGACGCGGATCGGGCACGGGCACGATGCCCACGTTCGGATCGATGGTGCAGAAGGGATAGTTCTCGGCGGCGATCTGCGCACGCGTGAGCGCGTTGAACAGAGTCGACTTGCCTACGTTCGGCAATCCCACGATGCCGCATTTGATGCCCATGGTGCTCTCGGTGAATCTCGTCTCGTGATCTTGATCGGGGCAATCTTCAACGGGGCGAACCCTGGTTGCGTGGGGCCGGCCGCTTGGGACTGGTGTTGGTGTGCAGCTGTTGCATGGCCTGCTCGGCGCCCTGCTTCAGGAATACCGGCAACGCATCCAATGCCTGGCCGACTGCAGCGAGTATCTTTTCTTCTTCGGGCTTGGACGCCCGATGCAGCACGTAATCGATGACCAGCGACTTGTCACCCGGGTGGCCGACGCCAAGGCGCAGGCGCCAGAAGTTGGCACCCATGTGCGTCACCAAGTCGCGCAAGCCATTGTGGCCGCCATGACCGCCGCCGGATTTGAAGCGCGCTTCGCCCACCGGCAGATCCAGCTCATCGTGCACGACGAGGATCTGCTCGGGCGCCACTTTCATGTAGTCACTCAGTGCACGCACCGACAGGCCGCTGCGATTCATGTAACAAGAAGGCCGAAGCAGCGTCAGCTCGATGGCGTCCAGCTGCACCTTGCAGATATCGCCCTGGAAATGCGTATGACTGCGGAAACGCCCGTCCAGACGTGCGGCCAACGCGTCGACGAACCAGAAGCCGGCGTTGTGACGCGTCATCAGGTGTTCCGGCCCGGGATTGCCGAGGCCGGCGACGATCTTGAGCGCGGTTCCCGTCATGTGTGCAGCGTCTGGATCGAGCCACGGCAGGGCGTGAACGCGAGCCGACACGGTGGCTCACGCCACCGCGCCGCCTCGTTCCAATTACTTCTTGCCGGCGTCCTTCTTCGGTGCCGCCGCGGCAGGCTTGGCATCGTCCTTCTTGGCCTCGCCCGATGCAGCACCTGCGGCCGGCGTTGCAGCCGCGGCAGTGGCTGCAGCAGCTGTCGGCGCCTCGACTTCCTCGGCACGCGGATGGTGGATGGAAGCCACCGCTTCATCGCGTCCGTGGGTGAGCAGCACCAACTCCACGCCCGGCGGCAGTGGGATATCGGACAGGCGCTTCATGTCGTTGATGTTCATGCCTGACATGTCGAGCTCGAGGAACTCGGGCAGGTCCTTCGGCAAGCAAGCCACCTGCACGTCGTTCAACAAGTGCGAAATGATACCGCCCTGGGTCTTCACGCCCGGGCAGGAAGTGTCGCCCTTGAAGTGCAGCGGGATGGTCATGCGGATTTTCTCGTTGTCCAGCACGCGCTGCAGATCCAGGTGCAATACCTGATTCTTGGCAGGATGACGCTGCACGTCTTTCAAGATGACGGCTTGCGACTCGTTGCCCACTTTGATGGACAGAATCGTGGAATAGAAACGCTCGTTGTCGAGCATCAACAGCAGTTTCTGATGGCTGATCGCCAGCTGGCGCGGCTCGGTGTGGCCGCCATAGAGAATAGCCGGCACCATTCCGCTACGACGCAGGCGGCGGCTCGCACCCTTCCCCTGCTGACCGTCGCGAAATTCGGCGGCGAGTTCAAACGAAGTTTTCATGACATTGCTCCAACACTAGTGACGTGAGTACGGCGCACCGTGCTCACAAACGAACATGCAACCGCACGGTCCGCGACCAGAAACGTGCTGTGCATTCTCTCCTTCAACCCCTGGCCCCAGCCTGAGCTGGGCCCTTCGACCGACTCAGGGTGATCGGCTATTGCTTCGGCATCCCGCTTTGCATCGGGACGACGACTACGAACCTCAATCGATGTATAACGAGCTGACGCTCTCCTCATCCAGGATGCGGCGCATGGTCTCGGCCAGCAGCTCGGCCACCGACAGCTGGCGAATCTTGCGGCACTTGCGCGCTGCCTCGCCGAGCGGGATGGTGTCAGTGACCACCAGCTCATCCAGATGCGAGGCTTCGATGCGCTCGACCGCCGGCCCCGAGAGGACCGCATGTGTGATGTACGCACACACGCGCAGCGCGCCCGCCGCTTTCAAAGCCGCGGCTGCGTGACACAGCGTGCCGGCGGTGTCGACCAGGTCATCGACCAGCACGCAGTGCTTACCGGCAACCTCACCGATGATGTTCATCACTTCGGAAACATTGGCGCGGGGACGGCGCTTGTCGATGATGGCGAGATCCGCATCGTCCAGGCGCTTGGCCAGCGCGCGCGCGCGCACCACGCCGCCGACGTCCGGCGACACCACCACCAGCTCCTGATACTTCTGCTTCCACACATCCCCGAGCAACACCGGCGATGAGTAGACGTTGTCGACTGGAATGTCGAAGAAGCCCTGGATCTGATCGGCGTGCAGATCCACGGTGAGCAGGCGGTCGACACCGGCGCCGGCAATCATGTTGGCAACCAGCTTCGCGGTAATCGGCACGCGCATGGCGCGCTGGCGCCGATCCTGCCGCGCGTAGCCGAAATAGGGAATCACGGCAGTGATGCGCGCTGCGGATGCCCGCCGGCAAGCATCTACCATGATCAGCAACTCCATCAGGTGATCATTGGCCGGCGGTGAGGTCGGCTGCACGATGAAGACATCGCGGCCGCGCACGTTCTCGAGCAGCTCGACGGTCAACTCACCATCGCTGAACTCACTGACGGTGGCGCGCCCCAACGGCACCATCAGGTTGCGGGCAATGTCGTGGGCGAGCTGCGGATTCGCATTGCCCGCAAACACCGCCATGGTGGCACGATCCATCACTGCTCCAAAGCTCAGAGAGATTCGCAATGGTGAGTACAGGTCGCTGCAACGCCAAGGCGTTGCAGCAGCTCACCCATCAAATGGACGCAAACGGGGCGCCGGCATTGAAGTGGCTGGGGCGGGAGGATTCGAACCTCCGAATGGCGGGATCAAAACCCGCTGCCTTACCACTTGGCGACGCCCCAAAATTCAAGTCTTCATCATTCGGCGTTGAGCGCCGAAACTGCATTCATTCGGCGTCGTGCGCCGAACCTACATTTATTCGGCGTCGTGCGCCGAACGACCACAATTCACTTCATGCGACGTGCGCACCACGCTCCTGTGCCAGTCGATCCAGCAGCGGTGAGCGATTCGTGCCGCGAGCCACAATACCAGTCCAGCGGGCCGGCAGCCGCGCGGCAACGCTACGCGCCGCCGCCTCATTCGGCATGCTGGCAAACACGCACGCCCCCGTACCGGTCAACCTCGCGTCGCCATAAACCCGAAGCCAATCAAGGGCTTCAGCAATCTGGGGGTAGCGAGCGCACACGGTGGAGGTGCAATCGTTGTGACCACCCCCGGACAGGAAGGCGCGTATTGTCGTGACCGGGGAATTACGTGTCAATTCAGCGGCCTGAAAGACGTCCGCCGTACTCACCGCGGCGTCCGGCTTGACCACTAGGTATAGGTCCTCGGGATAGTCGCAGGCGGTCAGCTGCTCGCCGATACCCCCCACCCATGCTGCATGACCGCGCACGAAGACCGGCACGTCGGCGCCCAGCTTCAATCCCAGCGCGGCAAGCTCGTCGATGCCGAGGTTGGTTTGCCACAAGTGGTTCAACGCAATCAGCACTGTCGCTGCATCCGAGCTGCCACCGCCGAGCCCAGCTTGCATCGGAATGCGCTTGTCCAGGGCGATCGCGACACCCCGACTCGCTGCAGTGTGCGTCGCGAGCAAGCGTGCGGCACGCACCACCAGATCTTGCTCCGCGAGCACTGCCGCGGGGCCGGACACGCGTTCGATGATGCCGACCTCGCGCGCATAGAACTGCAACTCATCGTGCAGCGCGATGAACTGGATGGCACTCTGCAACAAGTGATACCCGTCGACACGGCGACCGACGATGTGCAAGCACAGGTTTAGCTTGGCGGGTGCTGGCCAGGGAGTACTCCCCCCGAGCGGTGAGCCGAAGTCGACGTGGTTCATGACAAGGACGGGCTAGAAGCGCCAGCGATCGATCACGATGCGCACACGCGCCGCACCGCTCGCCGCCTGGATACGCATGGGCAGGCGCGGGCCAAACTCCGTGGAATAGCGCTGATAGGTAATGCGCCAGCCGTCTTGTTGTAACACGACCGTGCCCTTCTCATCGGGCTCGGTCCACTGGTGCTCACCCGGTGCGGCCAGCCCCAACATCCAATAGCGCAGCCGGCCGGCAGGCACCACCGCACCCAAGCGTGCCTGCAACTCTGCGATCGCATCCTCGGCTTCCAATACCTGATCGCCGGTTTGCAGCCGCAACTGCGGTTGCTGCGGATCGCCGCGCAATTGCAAGGTGACGCTGCCAATGCCGACTGGGCCGCGAATCTGCACATCCGCCTCGTCGGCACGCTGCTGCCAATCGAAAGACCCTGAGCCCCCGCCACCCTCGCCGGTCACGCCGATGCGGCCCGTCGCGCGCCAATTCGTGAGCTGCGCAGGGTCGGCAGGCGCGGCAGGTGAGCGACGCGCAGCAGTGACGCAGCCGGACAGTGCCAGCGCCAACAGCAACCCCACGAATACGCGAGCCAGCGGCATGCGAAGGCCGATCAGCGCGTCAGGCTCTTGAGGCGTTGTTGCAGCTCATTGGCATCGGGAAAGCGCTTGGCCGCGTCGGTGAGCGAGGCCAGCGCATCGTCCTTGCGCCCCAATGCCAGCAGCACTTCGGCCAGGTGCAGCTCCACTTCGGCATCGTTGATCCGGCCCTTGGCGCGCTGCATGTAGGTGAGTGCTTCCTCATTGCGCTTCACGCGATGTAGTGCCCAGCCCATGCTGTCCAACACCGCGCCACTGTCGGGGGTGACGCTCAAGGCCTGCTCGATGAGCTTCAGACCTTCGGCACGCTGGCGGGTGCGATCCACCAAGGTATAGCCAAGGGCGTTGGTCGCCGCAGGGTCGCCGGGACGATCGGCCACCAGCTGCCGCAACTGAGCCACGGCTGCATCGACGCGATCCAATTTTTCCAATTGAAAGACCCGAGCAAAGCGCAGCTCGGAAGAATCCGGATAGCGCTCGATCGCTTCATCCAGCACGCGCAACGCACCGGCACCATCCTTGTTGTCCGTGAGCAGATTGGCACGCGCCGTCACCATCGCCAGCGCATATTGCGGGTTGCTGGTCGCGAACTCATCGAGATGCTGCAGTCCATCCTTGAGAGTGCCACGCTGCACCTTGATACGCGCGATGCGCGCTTGCGCCGGCACAGCCAGATTGCCACCGGTGACGCGCTCGTAAAACTGCAGCGCCTCATCCTTGGCATCGCGCGATTCGGCGATGGCGCCCAGGTAGAACCACGACTCATAGACGAAGGCACCGTTCGCCACCAGATTGGAATAGCGCTGCTTGGCCGACTCGCGATTGCCCAATGCAAAGTCGATGTCGGCCATGGCACGCTCGACGATGGCCATGGTGTTGGAACCCTTGGTCAGCCCCTGGAGCTCCTTGTCGGCCTCTGCATCCTTGCCGGCCTGCAACAACATCAGCGCATATTCCAGGCGGAAATTGTCCTGATTGTCCTGGTTCAGCACTTCCTTGGCAGTGGCCAAACCTTTGTCGGTTTCGCCGCGCGCCAGCTGTGCCTGCGCCAGCAGCAATCCAGCGGGTGACCAGTAGCTGCCCAGCTCACGGGCGCGCTGCGCGCTCTGGTACGCCAGAGCGATATTTTCCGATTGCAGAGCCGCGCGGCCCAACGCGTAGTGTGCTTCGGTGAGGTCGGGGTACTTTTCCACCAGGCGCTGCATGGCGACCATGGTGGCCGGGGCCGAGCCTTCCGCGCTCATCTGCGGCAGCAATGCGAGGAAGCCGGCGCGTGGATTGATGAAAGCCGATTCCACCAGGAAGCCGAGGTGTTCCGCGGCCACGTCGATCCGATACAAATGCAGGGCCGCGAACGCGGCAAAGCGGTGCGCCTGTTCACTGGTCTGGTTGAGCTCCAGCCAGCGCTGCGCGCTGGCCAGGACCAGCGTCCATTGCTCATGCTCGAACGCCACCTGGGTAGCCTGCTCGCACAGGGTCTCATCGCTCCCGAGTTGCGCGGCGCGCAGGTACGCCTGTGCTGCCTCGCGATACTGGCGGCGCTGCAGCGCGACTTCCGCCCCCAGGACCAGCGCATTCGGGTCAGTGGGCAGCGCCTCACTGGCCCCTGACTTACCACCTGAAGTGGCACCTGAACTGGATTGGGCCGAACCGGAACTCGGCGCGGACGAGCCCGCGGGGGATGAGCTCGGAGACGTGGCACAGGCCGAAAGCAGGCCGACGAGCACCACGGTGCACACCCGGGCGGCCAACGGGATGCAGGCAAAGTTGCGGGGTGACATCGTGGTACTATAGCAGGGAATGTTTGCGACGCTTGTCTTCGCGGCGCGGTTCGGCCGACAATCACGCCGAATCTGACGCGCCAGCCCGAATGCCACTCGTCGTCATTGGAATCAATCACCGAACTGCACCCGTAGAAGTACGTGAACGGGTGGTGTTTGCCGGCGAGCAATTGCCGCTGGCGCTGCGTGCATTGGTGCGCGTCGAGGGTGTCAGCGAATCGCTGATCATCTCCACCTGCAATCGTACCGAGCTGTATTGCCTGACCAACGGTGGTCAGAGGCCGATGGTGCAGTGGCTGGTTCACTGGCACGACCTGGCCGCCCACGAGCAGGACATCGAAGCCTGCATGTACCAGATGCAGGGCACCGCAGCCGTCGAGCATATTTTCTCGGTGGCCTGTGGCCTGGATTCGCTGGTGCTCGGGGAGCCACAAATCCTGGGTCAGCTCAAGGGCGCCTACCGTGCAGCCCTGGACGAGGCAGACACCGGTCCGTAC
>Ga0315912_10004518_pt1 | contig 13167 bp, 9 predicted proteins | sample VfabasoilMG_FD_204469 | JGI IMG/M metagenome (GOLD analysis project Ga0315912, IMG submission 204469) | Garden soil microbial communities collected in Santa Monica, California, United States - V. faba soil | ecosystem: Environmental > Terrestrial > Soil > Garden | place: USA: California... | reverse complement strand
CTCGGCTCGCGCGAGCCCCTGCTCTTGATTCGTGATTTGGCGCACGATCTGGGCATGTGTTGCGGGGGCAGAATGGAGATTTTCGTGGAACCAATTCTGCCGGCCCCGAGGCTGTGGTTGTTGGGCGCCGGACACGTAGCCAAACCTACGGCCGCGCTCGCGCGCAGCGTGGGCTTCGAAGTGCACGTGCTGGACGAGCGCGAAGAGCTGAACACCGAAGAGCGCTTCCCCGAGTGTCGGCTCGTGCTCGGGGATCCGGCGGATGAGCTGCGCAAAGCCGCGCTCGGCGATGCGGATTGGGTGTTGATCATGACCCACGACCATCAGCTGGATGAAGCCGCGTTGGCCGCTGCCGCCGGTCAGAACGCACAGTATGTGGGGCTCGTCGGCAGCAAACGCAAAGTGTTGCGCTTGGTCGAACGCGTGCGTGAAAAGCGCGCCGGGGATTTTCCGCTGGAACGCGTGTTTGCCCCGGTAGGGCTCGATATCGGCGCGATCAGCCCAGAAGAAATCGCGGTCAGCATCGTGGCCGAACTCATCGCCTTGCGCCATGGGCGACCCGCCGCACACCTGCGCGCACTCTCCGATCTCCGCTTGGAGCGCGCGCTACAGCGACAAACCACCGAATGACGACCAACGACGCAGGCACGCCCGGACTCACCGAACTCGCTCGCCGCGTGGCGCGCGACCTCGAGCTGCTCGACTACCCACGGAGGCCCTGGCTCGTGCCGCAACGCTCGCCTTCGGGTGAGCCCGTATACGACGTCGTGATCGTGGGCGGCGGGCAGAGCGGGCTCAGCGCGGCTTTTGGCTTGCTGCGCGAGCGCGTGAGCAACCTGATCGTGCTCGACGATCAGCCGCTGGATCGCGCAGGCCCGTGGCTGAATTTCGCGCGCATGCGCACACTGCGCACGCCCAAATACTTGACCGGTCCGGACCTCGGCATCCCGAGCCTCACCCCACGCGCCTTTTATGAAGCGCAATTCGGTGAAGGCAGCTGGGAGAGCTTGGGGCTTTTGCCCAAGGAGCTGTGGGCGAGCTACCTCGCTTGGTACCGCGAAACGCTAGGCATCCCTGTCCAGCCAAGAACGCGCGTCGGCGCGCTGCAATATGACAGCGAGGCGCGGCAATTTTTGGTGCCGTGCACGGCTGAAAGCGGCAAGCAGGTGCTGCGCGCGCGACGCGTGGTCTTGGCCACCGGCATCGACGGCTCCGGTGAATGGCGAGTGCCGCGTGCGATCCGCGAAGCGTTGCCCACGCGGCTCTACGCGCACACGCGCGACGAGATCGACTTCGCGGCGCTGCGCGGCAAGCGCATCGCGGTGTTGGGCGCGGGAGCCTCGGGCTTCGACAATGCGGCCACCGCGCTCGAGCTGGGCGCGCGTGAAGTGCATCTGCTTTTTCGGCGTCCGAAGTTGGTCCACGTCAACGCTTACCGCTGGGCTGAATTCGTGGGCTTCTTGAAGCACCATGCGGACCTGCCCGACGCCCAGAAGTGGCGCTTCATCTTGCAGATCTTGCGCATGGGGCAGCTGCCCCCCAAAGACACGCTAGCGCGCGCGCAAGAGCACGCGGGCTTTCACCTGCACGCGAGCGCGAATTGGAAATCACTCCGCGCACAGGGGGATACGGTGTCGATCGAAACCGAGTCCCAGCGCTTCGAGGTCGACTTCGTGATCGTGGCCACGGGCTGCGTGACGGACTTGGCGGCGCGCCCCGAGCTCGCCCACTTCGAAGCGCAGATCGCGCGTTGGGCGGATCGCTACACGCCCCCCGCCGAAGAGCTGCACGAAGACTTGCAGCGGCACCCGTACCTGGGCACAGGCTTCGAGTTCAGCGAGCGCTATCCCGGGCAAGCTCCGTACCTGGCCCATTTGTACAACTACACCTTCGGTGGGCTGCTCAGCATGGGCTTCGGCGGCGCCAGCATCTCCGGCTTGAAGTATTCGGCGCCGCGCTTGATCGGAAGCATCACGCGCTCGCTGTTCATCGAGGACAGCGCGGCGCATTTCGAGCAGCTGTGCCAGTACGCGGAGCCTGAATTCTGATGGCAAATCACGGTTATTTCAGTGCGCGCGTCGTGCGCCCCGAAGGCATTGGCCCAGCCACGGTGTTGCTAGATGGTGAGCACATCGCCGAAGTGGTCTCGGGACCGAAAGCTTTGCCGGGCGCGCATGATTGCGGCAATTGGGTGATTGGGCCGGGCCTAGTGGATTGCCACGTGCACGTGAACGAGCCTGGCCGCACCGAGTGGGAGGGCTTCGAGACCGCCACGCGCGCAGCCGCTGCCGGCGGCGTCACCTCGCTCGTCGACATGCCACTCAATTCATTGCCGGTGACCACGACGGGCACGGCGCTTTCCGCGAAGCTTTCGGCCAGCAGCGGCAAGTGCTTCGTCGATGTCGGCTTCTGGGGTGGCGTGGTACCGGGCAATGCCAGCGCGCTGCGCGAGCTCGCCGCAGGCGGAGTACTCGGCTGCAAAGCCTTCCTCGTGCACTCGGGCATCGACGAATTTCCGAACGCGACCGAAGCAGATTTACGTGAAGCCATGCCCGTACTGCGCGACGCCGGCCTACCACTGCTGGCGCACGCCGAGCTGGATTTGGGCGCGGAAATGCACTCGAGCGATCGGCGTTCGTATCGCCGCTATTTGGAATCGCGCCCCAAAATCTGGGAAGACGAGGCCATTCGTTTGTTGGTCAAGCTGTGCCGCGAGACGCGCTGTGCGGTCCACATCGTGCACTTGTCCTCGGCGGCTTCGGTGCCCATTCTGCGCGCGGCCAAAGCCGAGGGCTTGCCGATCACGGTCGAAACCTGTCCGCACTACTTGTGTCTCGAGGCCGAGAGCATTCCGGATGGCGCCACGCTGTACAAGTGCGCGCCGCCGATCCGCGAGCATGAGAATCGCGAGGGCTTGTGGAGTGCACTGCTCGAAGGCGTGATCGACTTCGTGATCACCGATCACAGCCCGTGCACGCCCGCGCTCAAGCTCGCCGAACGCGGCGATTTCGAAGACGCTTGGGGTGGGATCGCATCGTTGCAACTCGGCCTGCCGGCAGTCTGGACCGAGGCCCGAAAGCGCGGCGCCAATCTGGCAATGCTGTTTCGTTGGCTGAGCGCCGCACCTGCGAAATTTGCCGGGCTTTCGGGCAGAAAAGGGCAAATTGCCACGGGGCATGAAGCGGACCTGTTGATTTGGGATCCGGACGCGTCGATCACCGTCGAAGCCGAGCGCTTGTTCTTCCGGCACAAAGTTTCACCCTACCTTGGACAGCAGCTACAGGGCCGGGTTCAGCACACCGTGCTGCGCGGGAAATGCGTGTACGATGGTCAAGAGCACCCGGAGGGACCCGTGGGTCGACACCTCCTTCACCGCAGGACTGCACCTTGAGCGACGCGAACACAACCGGCGCGGGCTTCAACGGCCTGGTCGATCTGGCAGCTTCGTCGATCGGCGGCAAAGCACTGGCCACGAGTGATGATTTCTTCGCAGGGATGGATAACTTGTTGCTTTCGGGCCGTGCGGTGTTCATCCCGGGCAAGTTCACCGAGCGCGGCAAATGGATGGATGGTTGGGAGAGCCGTCGCAAGCGCGGACCCGGTCACGACTGGTGTCTGATCGAACTGGGCGTGCCCGGCACGCTGCTCGCGTTCGACATCGATACGCAGCACTTCGTCGGTAATCATCCGGCTTTTGCGTCCGTGGAAGGCACGTTCGCGCCGCGTGGCACGCCCGCGAGCGAGCTTCAAAATCGGGATTTCCAAGAGCTGTTGCCGCAAATGCCGCTGCTTCCGAACGCGCAGAATCTGTTCGTGGCCAGCGCCGGCTCGGTCGTCAGCCACTTGCGCCTGAATATCTTTCCGGACGGAGGCGTGGCGCGCTTCCGCGCCTTCGGCAAGGTATCCGCCACCTGGGCCGCGCCCACGCTCGATGCGCTTTCAGCAACGCACGTGCCGCCCGGTTCCTTCAATCTGGCCGCGCTCGAGAACGGTGCGCTCGCGCTGGCTTGTTCCGACGCGCATTTCGGCGGCATGAACAACCTGCTTTTACCCGGCCGCGCCGAGAACATGGGCTCGGGCTGGGAAACGCGCCGTCGCCGCGGTCCAGGCAGTGACTGGATCGTGATTAAACTCGGTGCGCGCGGCACGGTTCGGCTGCTCGAAGTCGACACCAATCACTTCAAGGGCAACTATCCGGATCGCTGCGCGCTCGAGCTGATCGACGCACCCGGCGCGCGGCCCACGGATCTGATCGAGAGCGGCGCTTGGCGACCACTCTTGGCCGAGACCAAATTGGCGGCAGACACGCGCCACTTCTTCGCGCGTGAGCTGCTCGCGGGTCCGCCCGCCACGCACGTGCGCCTGCGCATCTTTCCGGACGGCGGCGTGAGCCGTCTGCGCGTGTGGGGCGATCCCGATGGCTGAAGCACGCGAACCCGAACCATCGCTGAACGCCTTGTCGCATGAGGCAGCAAGCGAGGCGCTGACCCGTTGTTGCGGTGCCCGGCGCTGGGTGCAAGGCATGCTGCAACGCCGGCCCTTCGCGTCGCACACTGCCCTATTCGCGGCGGCCGTCGAAATCTGGGCGCAGCTCGGTCCGGATGATTATCGCGAGGCCTTCAGTCATCACCCGGAGATTGGCGCGAACCTCGATGAGCTACGCAAGCGGTTCGTCAAAACCGCGGACTGGTCGCAAGCCGAACAGAGCGGAGCCTTGAACGCCAGCGAAGCCACGTTGCACGCGCTGCGCGACGCCAACCGCGCGTACCGTGAGCGCTTCGGCTTCTCGTTCATCGTCTGCGCCACCGGCAAGAGCGCGGAAGAAATGCTTGCGCTGTTGCACGCGCGCCTGCGGCACGCCCCGGATCTGGAGCTCGCCATCGCCGCCGCCGAGCAAGCCAAGATCACCCACCTGCGCTTGGAGAAGCTCGAGTCATGAGCGGCATCACCAGCCACGTCCTCGACACCTCGCTGGGCAAGCCGGCTTCCGCCGTGAGCGTCAGCCTCGCGTACTTAGATGACGGCGCGTTCCGCGAGCTCGGCCGCGCCCTCACTGATCGAGACGGCCGCGTGAAGGAACTGCTGGGCCAGCACGCGCTCGTCGCCGGGCTATACCGCCTGAGCTTCGAAACCGCTGCTTACTACCGCGCGCTCGGCCGCGAAACATTCTACGAACGCGTCGAGATCCAATTTCATGTCACTGATGCGACCGAGCACTACCATGTGCCGTTGCTCTTGAGCCCGTTCGGGTACTCCACCTATCGCGGAAGCTGAGCCATGAGTCTGACCACGTTAGCGGCAGCGCATTTCGAAGCGCTGAGCCAAGCCAACCGCACATTTTCCCGAGTTTATCCGGGTGATCGGCCAGCACGTCAGCCCGTGCACACGGTCTACGGTGGTGCGCAACTGTACAAGGCGGAGACCACGCAGCGCCTGGGTGAGCTCGCGCTGGCCAGCTTCGAAGCCTACGCCAGCAACGCCCTCGAGCTCGCGACCGGCGTGGGTTTCCTGTCCCCCGTTGCACTCGTCGGCCTCGACCCGGTCACCCTGTCCGAGCGCTACCAAGCGGATCCGGCCGAACTCCGGCGCGTGAGCCCCAACGGCTGGCTGGCGCAAACCGTATACGAACGCGTGCGGGCCAAGCTCTCCCGCGAAGCCGTGGAAGACTTCCGGATCGACTTCGAAGACGGTTTCGGGGCTCGCCCAGACGCGGAGGAAGACGAAACTGCACAGCGCGCAGCGAGCGAACTCGCGCGCGCCATGAAAGAAGCGCGCACGCCACCCTTCATCGGCATTCGCGTCAAATCCTTCAGTGAAGAGTGGAAGTTGCGGGGCGCGCGCACACTCGAAATCTTCCTCGATACGTTGCTCGCCCAGAGCGGCGGTGCGCTGCCCGAAAATTTCGTGGTCACGTTGCCCAAAGTCAACATTCCCGAGCAGCCCCGCACGCTCGTTCGACTGCTCGAAATCCTGGAAGATCGTCATCACTTGCCCGCCGGCACGCTGCGCTTCGAGCTGATGGTCGAGACCACCCAAGCCCTGATCGGTCCGGACGGCTATTGTCCGCTGCCCAGCCTGCTCGCCGCTGGCGAAGGGCGCTGCGTCGGCGCGCACCTCGGTACCTATGATTTCACGGCTTCGTGCAACATCACCGCTGCCTATCAGATGATGGATCATCCGATGTGCGACCTGGCCAAGGGCCTGATGTTGCTCTCCTACGCTGGGACGGGGGTGTTCCTGTCCGATGGCGCCACCAACGTCATGCCCGTGGCTCCGCACCGTGGCAAGCAGCTCTCGCCCGAGCAGCTGCAAGAAAATCGCGCGGCCGTGTACAGCGCCTGGCAACTCGCCCATCGCCACATCCGCCATTCACTCCAAGGCGGCTATTACCAAGGTTGGGATCTACACCCCGCGCAGCTGCCGGTGCGTTACGCGACGTGTTACGCATTCTTCCTGGAAGGCTTGGCCAGCGCCGGGGAACGCCTGAAAAACTTCATCGAGAAGGCCGCCCAAGCTACCCTCGTGGGTGAAGTCTTCGACGACGCAGCCACCGGCCAGGGCCTACTCAACTACTTCCTGCGCGCGTTGAACTGCGGCGCGATTGACCTGAATGACCTCGAACAAACCGGGCTGACTCCGAGTGAAGTGGAGCTGCGCTCGTTCGCCAAGATTCTAGCCGCGCGCAGGGCGCGTCTGACGACAGGTTGAGCGGGCCGCACACTGACTCGTGGGGAGTGAAATGACGGCCGAAAGAATGCGCAAAGCACGCCAAACGCTAGGCGCGTTCGCATTCCTTTTCGTGGCCTGTGGCGGCCGAACCAGCGTTGGGGATTACGACCTGGGAGGCCAGGGCGGTTCCGGAGGCGCAAGCCTTGGCCAGGGCGGCAACACTGCCGGCGCGCCCGCGGCAGGAGCAAACACAGCAGGAGCAAACGCAGCAGGAGCAAACGCAGCAGGAGCAAACACAGCAGGAGCAAACGCAGTGGGCGGCGCGCTGCCAGCGGGTGGAGCGCCGTCCGGCGGAGCATCCGGCAGCAGCGGCGGGAGTTCCGGGAGGGGGTCAAGCTTTCGGAACAGCCGGGTCGCCTTGTGCAGTCAGGTGTACGGGAGACCTGGCCAACATTCGATTTGGAGCGATGGCAAGTCCGTCTACTTCGTGGGCAGCAACGTCAGCAGCACCGGTTTCGTTTATTCCAACAACGGCACCGGCTGGGGCGAGCAGGCCTTTCCGGCGCGTGACTTTCGGGGTGTAGCGGGGCCTGCCGGATACCTGCAGTTGTTTCTGCAGCAAAACTCTACGGGTTGCGGAGTCGCGCTGCTCTCCCAGGGCGCCATCATTTGCTCGGCGCCGACGCGCGTCGACCAGATAGCAGTCGTGAGTCAGGCGCTCTCCTTCGCTTTGGCCGAGGGCGGACAAGTCATTCGCTTCAGCGACAACTATTGGATGAGAGTCGGCGCGCGTTTGGATACGGGTGCGATGCCACAGGTGCCGCACGGCAGCATTTGGGGCACGCAAAAGCGTCTGTTCGTGACCACCGTCTCCGGCTCTTTGTACCGCTTCGAAAGTCCCGCGGGCGCGAACCCAGTGGGACAACCAGAAAATGCCCCGGTTATGACGTACTCGGCGCTGTTCGGGTTCTCCGAGAACGACGTCTGGGCGGGTACGACGGACGGCGCGCTCGTGCACTTCGACGGCAACCGCTGGGATCCGACGACAATCGTGCCCAACTGCGGCGGAGGAGTGCAGGCGCTTTGGGGCTCGAACGGCATTCTCTATGCCATTTCGGACAACGTGCTGGTTCGGGTCATTCAGCGCAAAGCGGAGGTGCTGTCGCGCGAGGAGTGTGATGGCCCAAAGTGGGTTTCGCTCTGGGGGGATTCACCGCAAGAGGTCTACCTCGTGCAAAACGATACCAGCTTGGAAAACGGAGCGTGCGGCAGCACGCGGCTCTTCTGGTTCAACGGCACTCGCATCGGACCGCTGTAAGACTGCGCTCGGGGGCTACGAGTGAACGCGCCCCTTCAGCCGAAATCACACAGCGCCTCGACGTAATCCTTGGAGCCGTCGCGCAGCCAGCCATCGAGCTGTCCCACGTCTTTCAGCTGCTGGCCGCGCGGGCGGGGCACGCAGAAAAATTCCACGGAAATGTCGGGCAGCGTGCTCATGTCACCCCACAACTTCTCGAATTGGGTGACCGGAAAAACGTCTTCTTGAGCGTTGCCCCAGCGGCGTTTGACCTCTTTCAGCGTGATGTACGTCGGCAAGCGTTGCGCCAGGGCGCGCACACCACGGCGCACGGCGCGCTGATCCGAAAGGTCCGCGCGCGACAGGCCAAAGTGGCCGAGCAGCGCGTCGATGCTGATGAACGTGGTGAGCGAGTTGTAATAGGTGAGCTTGGCTTCGTCTTCTTCGCGCGGCAGCGCCAAGCCTTCGACCAAGCGCGGACGACCTGCGACGCGAGCTAGCCCACCGCCGCGATCTTCCAGCCGGCGCTCCATGACCTCTACGCTCAAACAAGCGCCGCTCTGGATGTGACGGCCGAGCCAGCTCGGATCCAAGTCCGCACCGAGCGTGTCGATGTTGTGCAGCATCGCGTACTTGAGCTCGGGGCGCTGCCGCAGCAGGCGCGAAAGCGTGCCGTTCAAGAGCAGATTCGCGACTTCGTACCAATGACCGACGGGATGCAGGCATTGCCCGGCGATGTTGTCGCGATAGTCACTGGCTTCACCGGTGCGAATCGCCCAGTCGATCAGGGCGGCGCGGCCGTCATCGCGCACCTTTTGTTTGCGCTCTTCCAGCTTCTGTTCGCGCAACTCCGCCCAGGCAAAGCGCAGATCGCGCGCCGTTGGCACCAATCTGAGACCGATCGAGCGTCCTTCCGAGAGCAGCACGAAGTCAGCGAGGCCGTAACCCTGCTCGCGCGCGAGCAAGCTCGCGATCGGCGCGTGCGTGAGGTGACTCGTGGTGATCACGTGCAGCGGCGTGACCCCGAACTGTCGCCCACGGCGGCGCGTCTTCGCCAGGTGCACTTCCAAGAACGTGCGGAAGCGGTCCGCGAGCTTGGCGAACGGATAAATGGCTTTGACGGTGCCCGCGCCGTGCGTCCAACGCGAGCCGGCGCCCGCAGCCAAAGTGATCACGAACACCTCACCGCGCTCGAGCGCCGCGCGGCCCGCGCGCTCCTCGGCGGCGCCCAATGCCTGAGGCTGCACGACATCACTCGGGCGCACGTCTTCGATCGGCGTGTCGGCTGGCAGGCGATTTTTGGCCAGCCCGATACGTTCGCCTCGTAGATCGGCGCGGATGCGCTCGTGCTGTTCGGCATCGAACCCAAAGCGTTCGAGCAAGGCCGGCAGCGAATCCTCGCTGTCGACGGCCGCTTGGGCTGCGGGCAGCAGCCGCCCGAGCAAGAGCGGCCCGATGCGCTCGGCGCGCGCGCCGCGCAGGTGCAGCTTGGAAAAACCGTCCAGCTCCGCTCGCCTGCGCTCGGAAAACGAACGCGACCCTTCCTGCAACCAGCGCGGCAACATGCACAAGTAGTAGTCAGCGGAGAACAGCGCGCGCTCGCCCGTCAGCAGCTCTGCTGCCGTGCCAGAGGAGTTGATGGCAAAGCGATAGACCACCGGATCCATCGCAAACGGCAGGCTCGAAGCGAGCTCGTTCTTGCGCTTCTGCATGATCTCGAGCATCGCGCGCTCGGCTTGGTCCTTGACCTTGGGATCGAAGATGAAGCCCATGCCGCCGCCGGACATGCCACCCAGCATCCAAAAACCCCAAAAATCCTGGCCGAATTTGGCGCGCGCATCGGCGATCAAGGATTCCGTGTAGAAGTTGGAGACCCAGGGGATGATGGTCGCGAGCGGCCCTTCGAAGATGCGCGTGGTCAACCGGCCGAGTTCGCGCATATCGCCAGCAGCCAAGGCCTCGACGACGCTGTCGAAGGCGCGCAGCAGCTCCTGTCGCGCGTTCCAATCACGCGCAGTGCCGAGCAGAAAGCGCTCGGTCACCATTTCCAGGATCGGGCCGACATTGGCGGCCATGCCGCCGTGCACCACGACCAGCGACGCCTCGAGCTTCTTGCGAGCCGCCTCCGAGATGCGATCGTCGCCGAGCAACGTATGCCGCGGGAGCAGCCGGCCCGTGCTCGACCCGAACTCGACGTCGCCTTCTGCCGCTCGCACGCCTTCGATCAGCTTGATGCCCGGCCAGACGCCACCGCTGTCTTGCCAACCGCCGCCGGAACCGCCCAGCCACTCACCGAGAATCGCGCGATTGGCAACCACACGCCGCTCCGACTCGGTAAGCGCACCCGACAGCGATTCGATCTGCCCCGTTGCCCGCATGCACACGGCGATCAACCCGCCGAGCAAGTTGGTCGAGACCGCGAGGCGACTGCCCTTCGGAATGTCGTTCACCTGGCTGGCGAGCTCGATGCCGCGGTTCGGCCCCACGAGCTGCTCGAGCAGCAACGACAAGGGTTGTCCCGAGCCTTCGAGGGCCGCCGGAACGAGCCCCGAGGCAATCACGGCCGCCTTGAGTAACCCCAGGTAATCACTCGCGTAATTGAAGAGCTCCGAGGTGTCCCGCAGATCCGCTACCGCGTCCAGATCGATGCTCACCAGCCGCAAGACGGGCTCGTCGATGATTCGAAAAAAGCAAGTGATGGGCGGCGCCGTCTGCTCATCGCGCTGGTAAACAGCGAGATCCACGGACACGTTGATGACGCGTGCGCCCTCTGGGTAATCCATGCCCAGAAAGAAAATGTCGCTCCAACCGCTGTGGGTGAGATCCATGCGCACCGGCGTGCGTTCCACGAGCACGGGGTAGACCCCATCCGCGTCGGGCTGCTTGAGCTTGTCGCGTACGCGCAAAGGGTGGTCGAGCGCGTGACCGGTGCGAAACATCCAGCGATTGCCGCGCTGGGAACGCACCGAGCGCTGCACCTGCTCGGCCAAAATGTGAAAACCGAGACCGTGATAAGCGGCCGCGAGCGCGCTGGCCAGCGGATCGGATAGTCCGTGCTCGTCCGCTTCCGCCAAAAAGACGTCGGTCGCGGCAGCATAGTGGCGATCGAGCAGCAGCTCCTGACCTTCGTGCGGAATGCGGCCGGCGCGCGGCAACTCTGCGCGCGCCGGGATCAGGTAGCGATACAGCGCGTAGGTCTGAAAGATCGCGCGCACGCGCTGGTACAGGTTGTGGCTAGTATCACGCGCAAACACGTCGAGCGCGCGGGCCGCGGCGCACAGCTCGACGAAGCTGGCCGATGAAGCGAACTCCTCCAGCACGCCGATGCGTGCCTCTTGAGACGGATCCGTGATCGCCTCGAGCAGCCGGTGCTTCAATGTCCTCCTCGCTTTTCGGGGGTGCGCGCGACTTCTTCCAACAACAAGCGCAGTACCTCTTCACGGCGGGGGCCGTACAGCGCGAGCGCCAGCTGCGCGCGCAGCAAGCCAAACGGGCTCTCCAGATCGATGCGCTGACCGTCCACCTCCAGCGCTAGGTACTTTTCCCGCGCAGCCAGCAATGCCAATGCCTCGGTCAGGCCCAGCTTCTCGCCCTCGGCGAGCCGGCGCTCCTGCTCGCGCAATACGTCGAACACCTGCGGCGTGAGCGCGTGCGTCCCGAACAACGCCAGGTACGTGCCTTGGCGGAGCCCCGGAATGATGCAGCGCTCCTCGGCGACGGTCGGCGTGGGCTTTTCGATCACGGTCTCGATGCTGTACAGCCGCGTCGCGGCTTTGACGCGACTGCCGCCGATCACACCGAAATACGGCAGCTGACTCTCCGCGTTGACCTGCACGGCCGACACCGCGCATTGCTCACGCGCCGCGACCTCGAGCAGCTGATGCGTGCAGGAAGCCGCAGCGTGCGTGATGAAGACGTGATCGCAGACCTGCACGATGAACGGCTCTCCCGCAATCCAAGCTTCGGCACGCAAGATCGCGTCACCGAAGCCCCGCGGTTCGGGTTGCTCGACGGCCACCAAGGCGCCACCAAACTGAGCCGAGAGCTCTTGGAACACGCGCTGATTCTGGGGCGGGATGATCAGCGCCACCTGCGCGATGCCCGCCTGCAACAGCTCTTCGATTTGCAACGCGGCCACGCGGCTGGTTCCGCCGTCGCCCGTAGTCACGTGTTGCAGCGGCAGATCTCCGTGTAGCGGGCGCCCCATCGGAATTATGGCTTTGCTGAGTCTCAAGCGGTCATCTCCACGTTCGCGGGGCGCCGAGCCTAGCATCGTCGCGCCGCGATTTGGGACGATCTGCGAGCGCCCAAAGCCTCGGCCGGCCGCGCTCGGAGGCCAGCTTTCCGCCACTTTCCCGCCAAAAAGGCGGGGACTGGCTTGGCCCTGCCCGCGCCCGAGCGGCATGAGCGCGTCGTCCATCGCCCTTCTTCTTGGGGGTTCAATACGCCCCAGCAGCGCGCCGGAGCCTCACCGGAATCAGCCATCGACCTTGGCCGAATCGCCGAATTGCCGCACGCACGCACGCACGCACGCACGCACGCACGCACGCACGCACGCACGCACGCACGCACGTCCGGCCACGGCACGTCCGGCCATGGCACGTCCGGCCACGGCACGTCCGGCCACGGCACGTCCGGCTACGGCACGTCCTGCCACGGCACGTCCGGCCGCGCGGACGCGTGCGTGATGCTTGTCGCGCGCGACAGAGCACGGAGCACTCGCGTTCGGCGCTTTCGATCGAAAATACGAATTCGAACTGCAGGTTCGAACCGCGTCCCCTGTCGCGGCTGGCGTTCGGCTTTGTTCGTCGAAGGGCCTCGTCGTTCCTCGAAAATACGGTTCGAATTCGAACTGCAGGTTCGAACCGCGACCCCTGTCGCGCCTCGCGTTCGGCTTTGTTCGTCGAAGGGGCTCGTCGTTCCTCGAAAATACGGTTCGAATTCTGTTCGAATTCGCTCAAGATTGGTCACATCGCTTTCAGCGAGGACATCACCCAGCGTTTTCTCACGCGGGTGCCCTTCAGTGACAAAAATTGTTGTTCGTGCACGAACATGATTTTCGCGCGTAGATGAGCACCGCCAGGCAAAAGCACCTCGTCGATCGGGATGTGTAGAATCTTGAGCGAATTCGAACTGCACCTTCGAACCGCGCCCCCTGTCGCGGCTGGCGTTCGGCTTTGTTCGTCGAAGGGCCTCGTCGT
>Ga0315912_10004517_pt1 | contig 13172 bp, 9 predicted proteins | sample VfabasoilMG_FD_204469 | JGI IMG/M metagenome (GOLD analysis project Ga0315912, IMG submission 204469) | Garden soil microbial communities collected in Santa Monica, California, United States - V. faba soil | ecosystem: Environmental > Terrestrial > Soil > Garden | place: USA: California... | reverse complement strand
CGAGTGGCTCGCCGATCGCATCTACTCGGGCGTGCCGGCCGGCGCGATCGGCCGGCGCCAGGTGATCAAGGTGGGCGCGATGTCGGGACGCAGCAACGTCGCGCACTGGCTGAAGGAGCACGGGCACGCCGTCACGGACGAGACCGTGCAGCGCATCCTCGCGTTCGCGAAGCAGTCGCCGAGGAACCTCGAGGACGAGGAGCTCACGCGCCTCGCGACCTCCGGCTGAGACGCGCCCCCTGAGGGCTCGCGGCTCGCGGTAGGATGCGCCGCCTTCCTCCCGGAGATGCCCGATGCCGTCCTCGATCCGCCGCCTCGCGCTCGTCGTGGCCCTCGCCTGGTGCACGAGCGCCGGCGCGACGACGCTGCGCCTTCGCACGCTCGAGGCGCTCGTTGCCGAGTCCGACCAGGTCGTCGATGCGCGCGTCGTGGCGAGCCATGCCGAGCAGCAGGGCTCCGACGGTCCGATCTACACCGTCTACGAGCTCGAGAGCCTCGACTGGCTGAGGCCGGGACCCCTCGGGCGGCCCGCGCGCTTCGTCGTGCGGCAGCCAGGCGGGACCGTCGGCGAGCTCACGATGGTCGCGTCGGGCGCCGCGCACTTCCAGCTCGGCGAGCGCGTGCTGCTGTTCACGAAGGACTATGGCGCGGGCTTCCAGCAGGTGAGCAACCTGACGCAGGGGGCGTTGCGCGTCGAGAGCACGGGCGCCGTGGCGGGCGGAGCCGTCGCTGCGCCGCGCGTGCGGCCCTGCGCGCCGTTTCCCGGCGGCGTGCCCGACGATCTCGCCGCGCTGAAGCAGCGCGTGCGCGACCTCGTCGCGGGGACGCCATGAGGCCGCTGCTTCGCATCGCCGTCGCGCTCGGCGCGCTCGCCATGGCGCAGGTCGCGCACGCCTACGCGCATCCGGGCAACTCGGATCCCGACAACGGCGGGCTCCCGCGCTGGAACACTTCACCCGTCATCTATCGCATCAACGACCAGACCTCCGCCGCGCTGCCGAACATCGTGGATGGCTCGGATCCGCGCACGGCCGTCAACGCGGCGTTCGCCGAGTGGGAGGGCGAGTCCGGCATCGACTTCACTCTCGGCGCGGACACGGGCCTCTCGAGCGCGGGCGTCAACAACGGCGTGAACCTCATCACGTTCGCGGACACCTCGCAGAACCGATCGATCAACGGCGGCGCGCTGGCGGTCACGACCTTCTTCTTCAACGGCTCGAACGAGCTCGTGGACGCCGACATCACGTTCAATCCGACCGAGACCTGGTCCACGCTGGGCGGACCCGACGGGACCGTTCCGATACGCGCCGTCGCCCAGCACGAGACGGGCCACTTCATCGGCCTCTCGCACTCGGCCGTCGTCGGCTCCACGATGTTTCCGTACGCCGGCGACTACGGCAACATCTCCAACTCCGCTACGGTTCCGGACTCGATCTCGGGCGACGATCGCGCGGCGGCGAACCTGCTCTATCCGGATCCCGCCTTCGGTGCCAGCGACGGCGAGATCCACGGGCTCGTGACGCGCAACGGCGCCGAGGTCTACGGCGCGCACGTCGTCGCGGAGGACATCGACACGGGTCTCGTCCGCGCGTCGAGCATCACGCTCGGACCGAACCAGGGCGCGAACGAAGGTCGCTACCGCATCACCGGACTGACGCCAGGGCGCTACCGCGTCTACGCGGAGCCGATCGATGGCCCGGCGAGCTCGAGCAACTGGCCGGGGGACTGCGACGAGGGCGGCGACGACTTCTTCGGCTGCCCGTTCGACACGGCCTTCGAGACGACGTTCGCGGCGGGCCCGACCTGCCTGCTGCCCGGCGCGTCCATGACGGTGAACCTGGCCGTCACGGCGGGCGCGCCGGGCGTCAACGTCACGCAGCTCGGTCTCGGCACGATCCACGAGGGCGGCCACTCGTTCGGGGTCTCGGGCCTGCCGGTGCGCATCGCGCGGGGCACGATGCGGGCTGTCGCATTGCGCGGCGCGGGATGCGCCGACGCTCCCGACGCGGGCCTGACGGTCTCCGATCCGTCGATCGTCGTCGATACCTCGCGTCGCGTGATCCACGACGCGACGACGACGCTCTTCGAGGTGGAAGTCCCCGCGAACGCGCTGCCCGGTCCGCGAACGTTCTACGTGCGGCTCGCCTCGGGCGAGGTGGGGGCCTGCGTCGGATGCCTCGACGTCGATGGTCCGGGCGACGAGCTCGGCGCCTGCGCCAACGGCATCGACGACGACGGCGACGGGTTGGCGGATGCTGCCGATCCCGACTGCTTCGCCGATCAGTGCCCCGGCAACGCGGCGAAGGTGCTGCCCGGCCAATGCGGATGCGCGGTGCCCGACACGGACTCCGACTGCGACGGATTCGCCGACTGCGTGGACGACTGCGACGACGATCCCGAGGTGCACGAGGCCTCGCCCTGCGGCTGCGAGGGCGGCCCGCTCGACACGGACGGCGACACGACGCCCGACTGCAACGACGGTTGCCCCGGCGATCCGCTGAAGGTCGCTCCGGGTGCCTGCGGTTGTGGCACGCCGGACATCGACACCGATGCCGACGGCACCGCGAACTGCCTCGACGGATGCCCGATCGATCCGCTGAAGGCCTCGCCGGGAGCCTGCGGCTGCGGCGTGGCGGGGGAGTCGGATGCGGACGGCGACGGGATCCCGGCATGCGACGACAACTGCCCGCTGGTCACCAATGCGAGCCAGGATGATCAGGATCAGGACGGCACGGGCGACGCCTGCGACGGCGCGCTCGTGCGGCTGGATCGCGTGGGCCTGCCGGCAGCCGGAACGGCCGAGGTATCGGCGTGGCTCGATGCGCCCGGCACCTGCGTGTCGAGCTTGTCGTTTACCGTCGGATTTGACGACGACGATCTCGACTTCACGGGGCTCACGAGCGTTCACGCGGACTGCATCGCCGTCCCGACTCCGGCGGCGGGTTCCGTCGAAGTCTCCGTGGAGTGCAACCCGGGGCTCGCCCAAGGTCGCGTTGCGAAGCTCGCGTTCGCCGGACCCGCCCCGGATCCGCCCGTCACCTACGCGCTCGAGATCACGTCGGCGTCGGCTTTCGACTGTGGCTCGCCGCCCGCGAGCCTCGCAGTCTCGAGCGAGGACGGGGCCATCGACGCGGGCTGCGTCATGGGTGACATCTCGCCCGATGGCGTGGGCAACGGGGTGCTCAGCCTCTCCGACTACACGCTCGGACGCGCGAAGCTGCTGAGCCGCGTCGCGAAGAACTCGCGCGATCTCGCCTGCGGCGACGTCAGCCCTGGCGCGTTGACGTGCTCGCGCGTCGGAGCGGCGTCGAGCTGGTGCCGCGAGGGGAACGGCGACTTCACGCTGTCGGACGTCCTCGTGATGCGCAAGCTCCTGCTGGGCGCGCAGATCCTCGACTGCGCGACCTGCCAGCTCCGGGTGGCGCGAGCGTCGGCTCCCGGCGACCTCGCGCCTCTCGGCGGCAACGGCCGCGTGGACGTCGGTGATGCCGTGCGAGCACTGCGCCTCGCCGTCGGCCTCGAGGCAGCGCGGTCCGAGGACGAGATCCTGCGCGCCGACGTCGCGCCCGCGCGGCCCGGTGGTTCCGGCCTCGACGCCGTCGGCGATGGCTTCGTCGGTGTCGCGGACGTCGTGCTCATCCTGCGGGCCTCCGTAGGTCTCGTCGCCCTCGAGTGGCCCGAGCGCGCACTCGTCGTGGAGCTGCGCGACGCGCCGCCCCACGTGGCGTTCTCGGCGCAGCTCATGGGCTGGCCCGCCAACACGGTGCTCACGTGGTTCGACGCGGCGGGCTGCGACGACTTCGGAGGAAGCGACGAGATCCCGGGCGGGCTGGCGCTGACCTGCGCGAGCGAGCCCGTCGTCCTCGGGGGCGAGCGCCGCCTGGCGACCCTGCGCTATCGCGCGCCGCGACCCATCGACGGCACGGTGCTCTCGACCCGGGTGGACGTCCTGACCCCTGTTGGCGAGGAGGCCGGTGGCCGCCTCGTCGTCGGGCCGGATGGCCCCTGAAGCGTCGTAACGCGCTCCGTCCGGCCCTCGCGAGGCCCCGCATCTTGACGGGAGGGCGCCGAAAGCGTCAGCCTACGCGCTCAAACCGTTCGAACGCGCCGCAGCGGGGCTCCGCGCGGACGTTGCCTCGCCGCGTCGGCGGCCTGAGTCGCTCGAAGGAGCGGCAGGGAAGGGGTCACGCACCATGTCGCGCACTCTCCGGTTCGCACTTCCGGTCATCGCCGCCCTCTCCCTCTCCACCCTCCTGAGCTGTGACGGCGAGGGCGCCGATCCGATCCTCATCGGCATCCTGACGGCGGACACGGACAGCGACGGCATCCTCGACGACGGCAGCGGCGACGGCGTGATCAACAGCTTCCGCTGCGCGGGCGGCAACAGGCTCGCCTGCGACGACAACTGCCTCGTCATCTCGAACTCCACGCAGGCCGACAACGACAACGACTCGCGCGGCAACCAGTGCGACAACTGCCCCGACGCGGCGAACGTCACGCAGACCGACGGCGACGGCGACGGCATCGGCGACGTCTGCGACATCGTGGACAGCGACCTCGACGGCATCCTGAACGACTTCGACCTCGACGGCGTGTTCGAGCCCTGCGTCGGCGGCGACACCACCGAGTGCGACGACAACTGCCCCGACCTCGCGAATCCCCTGCAGACGGACGACGACTCCGACGGCGTCGGCGACGCCTGCGACAACTGCCTGGAAGTGGCGAACTCCGATCAGGACAACGCCGACGGCGATGCGCGCGGCGACGCATGCGAGACGTGCGACAACGACGCGAACAAGTTCGAGCCCGGCGCCTGCGGCTGTGGCCAGTCGGACAACTCCACGGATGGCGACACCGTTCCACCCTGCGACGACAACTGCCCGAACCACGCCAACCAGGATCAGGACGACGACGACGGCGACGACGTGGGCGACGTCTGCGACAACTGCCCGGACGACGCCAACGCGAACCAGGCCAACACGGACGGCGATGCGGCCGGTGACGAGTGCGACGGCTGCCCCAACGATCCCGACCGCACCATCGCGGACGACGCCGACGGCGACGGAATCCTGGGCTGCGTGGACAACTGCGCGGCAATCAGCAATGCCGATCAGGCGAACTCGGACGGCGACGCCTTCGGCAACGTCTGCGACAACTGCCCGAACTTCGCGAGCGACAACGGCACCGACGCCGACGGCGACGGGAACGGCGACATCTGCGAGCGCTTCGCCACGTTCGTCATCACCGCCGACTTCGGCGCGCAGGTCTCCCTCCAGGGCTTCCAGCTCTTCGTGCAGGACGCCTCCGACAACGGACTGCGCTTCTTCTGCGCGACGCAGACCGGCACGAACCTCCCGCCGCCTTCGGGTGGCGGCGGCGCCGGCTGCGACATGGGCCTGCCCGACTCGACGGACGACGCGACCTTCAACGCGACCTTCCTCTGCGCGTCGGACAACTACACCTTCACGACGGTGCAGCTCGCGCGCTTCGCCTACGAGTTCCGTCAGGGCGACGTGGTTCCGAGCTGCAACAACCTCGTGATCCCCGGCCCGGGCACGGAGTTCATCAAGACGGACAACAACACGGCGAACCCGAACCTGTCGTGCACTCTCGAGGGGATCACCTCGGGGGCGCCCTGCACGAACCCGTAGCCTCGGACGCTTTCGGGGCGGCCGCCCGCCCCGAGATCATTCGCGGCGAATGGGAGCGCATCGATGCCGCCTTCGACGCGGCGCGCTCGAAGCTCGGTGCTCGGATCCCCTGCCGGCGAGGCTGCAGCGCGTGCTGCGCCGAGGCCGCCGTGTTCGACGTCCACGCAGCGGACGCGCGCCTCCTCGGCGCCTGGCTCGCCGCGGCGTCGCCATCCGAGCGGTACGACGTCGTCGCGCGCGCCCGGCGCGTGGTCGCCGCCGTCCAGCGTGCCGCGCGCCGTCTCGCGAAGGCGGACGCCTGGCTGAAGGGCTGGCACTGGCGCGAGGGGCTGGCGGCGCTGCCGGCCGCCTCCGTCGCGCGACTGGCGGAGGAGGCGGCCTCGCCATGCCCACTTCTCGACGCCGGCTCCTGCCGGGCTCACGCGTCGCGCCCCGCGCTTTGCCGCCTGCAAGGCGTCCCCTGGCGCGACGCGGCCACGGGCGCGGAGCTTCCCGACTTCTGCAGGCTCGAGCCTGGCCAGGAAACCCTGGAGGCCCAGCCTGTCGACCTCCTGCGGCTGGACGACTTCCGGGAGGTGTCGAGGGCGGCCCTGCCGGCGCCGGGGGGACGGACCTTCGTCGCGGCGGCCCTGCTGCAGGCGGCAGGGCGGGGGGGCCCCCCTTTCTCTTGAGGCGGGCGCGGAGCCGATGGCATGCTGGCCCCCTCTCGGCATGTACCCGGCGCGCGCGTGCGCTCACGGGCAGGGAAGGGGCTACCCAGGCGGGAGCTCCCGCCATGGGACGCCGGGTGATCGCTCGCCGCGGAACCGGTCGGGGACCGGCAACAGGAGACCTCATGAGTGCACGGACTCGCAGCGCTGCCCTTCGCCTCATCGCCCTCGCGGCCGCTGGCGCGACGCTGCTGACGCTCAGCCTGGTCGGCTGCGGCGGCTCAGGCAACAGCACGACGGTGCCGCTTCCGCCCGGCGGCGTCGCCATCGGCAACCTCGTCTGCAGCAACAACCTTCCCCAGCAGACCGTCATCGCGCACGGTCAGCAGCTCGTGATCGAGTTCACGCTGACCGACGTCAACACGGCGGTGCCAGGCCGTCTCCTGCCCGTGTCGTTCGACGTCGTCGGCGGCACGCTGCTGACGCCGCCGACCGCGACCGATGGCGCCGGCCACGTCGTCGTCACCTTCATCGCGACGGACTTCAGCTTCGTCGGCGCGGCGCGCGTGCGGCTCATCCAGCCCGGCGCGCGGCTCGAGTGCGACGCCTCGTTCCTCATCCAGCAGCCGGCGTGCATTCTCCGCGCGAGGGTGCTGACGCTCGCCGACACCGTCGTCGTCCCCGAGGACGCGTGTGGTGGCGCGGCCGTCCAGATCGAGCGCCACCTGCCGCACAAGATCCGCTACCGCATCACGCGGCCCAATCCCGTGACGCAGGTCGAGGAGCCCGTGCCGGGCGCGTTCATCCACGTCGTCGCGCAGGGCGTCCTCTTCCTCGACGAGGAGATCGGCCCGACGGACGCCTCCGGCGAGGCGACGCTGATTGCCGTTCCGTCGCCCACGGGCGTCGGACCCATCACGATCGTCGCGGAGGTCGTGCACGTGGATCTCGACGGGCCGCAGGGCGTGCCCGACGGCATCGACGACGAGCTGCCGTGCAACACGTGCACCATCGTCTTCCAGGTCATCAACCCGATCTGCGACGCCAACTTCCAGCCCATCGTCGCCAGCGACATCGACTACTTCACGGCGGCGGGCGTTCCGCGCACCGCGCCGCTGCGCCCCGGCGAGTACGCCGAGGTGACGGCGTACTACATCCTCGACGGCGTGCCGCAGGCCTTCCGTCCTGTTCTCGTCGATGCCGTGGACGGATTCGTCAACGGCTCGGCCTTCCCGGTCGTCGTGCTGACCGGGGCCGACGGCCACGTGACCGTCACCTACACGGCGCGTGACGGCTTCGAGGGGAACGACACTCTCGTGTTCCGGGACAACCAGGGCACGCTGCAGTGCACCCAGTCGGCGACGATCTCCGTCGTCACGTGCGACTTCACGTTCGACTTCACGCCCGACCCGGTGGCCGGCGGCCAGTCGCTGCTCGTCATCCAGTTCAACTCGGTCGATCCTTCGACGCTGTTCGGCGAGTCCGTCTCGCTGGACGTGCAGGGCGGCTTCTTCACGACGCAGCCCCCGGACTACACCGTCCTCAACGTGGGCGGAGTGCCGACGGTCCTTGCGACGCTCAACATCACTCCGGGCTTCTTCGGTCCGAACGTGCTATCAGCGAGCTTCGTCAGCGGCTACCCGTGCGAGACGGTGAGCAAGGCGTTCTCGGTCAGCCCCTGACCCGCGTGGCGCCGGCCCGCGCCGGCAGCCGTCGCGTGGCCCGGCCATGCTGTTGAAGTTCGCGACGCGCGTGAGGAGCCGAGCCGAATGGCTCGGCAGCCTGACGGGCGTCGTGATCGAGCCGAACGACCGCATCCTCCTGCGCGTGGTGGTGGAGGAGCCGAAGGCATCGCCCCTCGTGCACGTCGGCGTGCCGTTCGGCCACGTGGACGCCGCCGATGCGAGCCAGGTGGTCCTCAGCATCAGCCCGGCCGAGTTCAAGAAGCTGCCGACCGTCGATCGCGACGGTGCCGCGCAGGCGCGCCGGCGCCTCCCGTCCTCTCGCAGCCGGCGCAGCGACGAGGCCACCGAGCGGATGATTACCGCCCGGTCTCGCGTGACGTGTCGCGATGGGGAAGTCGGGACCGTGTCGGCCATCCAGGTGGACGGGCGGACGGGCGACCTGCAGGCCTTCACCTTCGCCTTCGGCATGCCGCTGACGCGCGAGGTGCTCGTGGGCTTCGAGCGCGTCGAGCGGATCGAGAGCGATGGCCTCGAGCTCGGGATCGACATGGACGATCTCGCCGAGTTCCCCACGCTGCGCGACTGAGACGTTCGCGTCGGGCGTGACCGCGGCGCCTGGACGCTCCCTGGGGCGGCTGCTAGCATCTGCGCCCTCGACAGCCGAAGAAACCCGAAGAGAACAGGAGAGTCGCATGGCGGCACGTGTCGGTCAGAAGGCGCCATTCTGGGAGGCCCAGGGCTACGCGCCGGACGGATCCTTCAAGCCCTACAAGTCCACCGACTACGACGGCAAGTGGGTCGTGCTCTTCTTCTACCCGCTCGATTTCACCTTCGTCTGCCCGACGGAGATCCGCGGGTTCGACGACCACATCGAGACCTTCCGCAAGAAGGGCGCCGAGGTGCTCGGCGCCTCCACGGACAGCGTGTTCTCGCACAAGACCTGGTGCGAGGGCGAGCTCGGCAAGCTCCGATTCCCGCTGCTCGCGGACACGAACCACGAACTGGCGCGCAAGTACGGCGTCCTCATCGAGGACAAGGGCATCGCGCTCCGCGGCACGTTCATCACCGATCCCGAGGGCGTGCTGCGCTACTCGGTCGTGCACGACCTGAACGTCGGCCGCTCGGTGGACGAGGCGACGCGCGTGCTCGAGGCGCTGCAGACCGGCGAGCGTTGCCCGGTGGGCTGGAAGCCCGGCGAGAAGACTCTCGGGAAGTGAGCCATCGGCCGATTCGGCCAGGATTCCCGGGGAATCCCGCCGTTTCGAGGGATCGCCTTCAGTTTACATAATGCACCTTATCGGACCTAGGCTGCGCCTGCACTTGGCGCTGCCGAGGTCCGGACCGGGCCGTCGCCTTGCCGGTGTCCAGACGCGACGCCCAGCCTCGATGCCGCGCTCGGCTCGACCGCCGAGGCTGAAGCGGTCCGCCTTCGCGCGACCTGCCTCTCACTCCACATCGCTGCCGGCGCTCCGCGTCTCTCGCGCATGAGCCGACTCCGCCTGCCAGTGGTGACGCGCGTTTTCCAGAGCGTGCGGCCCCGGCCCGCCGTGGAAACGGCGGGCGTCCCATCGCTGGGAGCGCCCGCCGTGGGCTGGCCCGATCGGGGTTCTGAATCCGCCGGCGTCCGTCCGGGACCACTTGCCAGTGCCCGGGCCTCGCTCATCGCGAAAGGCTGCGCGGACGCGTTCGACGGACCTTCCGCCGACATCGACTCGAGCGCGTTGGATGCCGAGACGACTCGGCCCGGTGGTGCGGCTCGAGAACGGCCATGGGCCGCCACCTCCGCACGTTGCCCACCGCCTGCGCGCGGGCGCTTCGATTGTCAGGGGAAGATCTCGGCGAAGCTACCACGCGATCGGCCTGCCTACAAGCAACCCCTTGGCCCTTTTCGCTCAGTGGTTTACAGTACGCTGCATCCGTCCCCCTGAGGTCATCCGAAAAAGGCCTGTCAGCGTCCCTTGGCTCGTCGCTCCTCAACGTCGAGCGATTGTTGCATCCGCCCTCTTCCCGCACCGGCGACAAGCTGGAGGCTCCGTGCTACGTCCACGCCCGCTGCTCGTGCAGCATCGACTGGCTCGCCTCGTCCTGGCTGCATCCCTGCTCGCGCCACCCGCAATGGCCTCGTTCAGTGCTCCGGGCATCGAGATCGACGGGAACTACGTAGACGACGCGGCGCCCGAGGAAGACTGGCATCCAGGCCATCCCCCGAGCGCGGATCCCGTCGGCGGCGCCGACGACTCGCTTTGCGGCACGAATCCCGCGCCGAAGAACGACATCTCGCAGTATTTCCTCGCCAACAACCGCGACTACCTCTACGTCGGCATGGAGCGGCTGACCAACAACGGGAACACGTCGTTCTTCTTCAGCTTCGACCTGGCGCCTTACGGCCCCTCAGTTGGCGACTTCATCTTCGTGTTCTGCTTCGGCTCGGGCGAGGTCGTCACCGACACCTACGTGCTCGAGTGGGATCCCGTCCTCGGCGACTTCGCCGTCGACGCTACGCCGCCGAGCGTCCTCTTCGACGTCAACCACGTGCCCACCCTCGCCCCCTTCGGCACCTTCGACGAGCACGGCTCCCCCGTCAGCGTGATCGATCCCGGGCGCTTCGCCGAGGCGCGCATCACGCTGGCCGACATCGAGGGCTTCGACATCTGCGCCGCCGCCGCCGTCGTGGGCGAGGTGCTGTCCAAGTCGTCGTGCAGCCTCAGCAGCGAGTGCAAGGACACCACCGGGCCGTTCGAGGTCTCGTTCGTGCAGCTCGGCCTAGGGCTCGAGCTGTCGCAGCCGCCGTCGTGCGAGGAACTGATCCACGCCGCTGCCAACGTGCACGACGCCTCCGGACCCGTCGCCTATCGCTGGTTCCTCGACGGCATCGAGATCACGGGACAGGACCCGTCGTGGAGCAGCTCGGACGCGATCGAGATCCCCGTGCCCGGTGCCTGCGGGCTCCACGAGGTGCGCGTCGAGATCGACGACGGCGAGTGCACGCGCGAGGACAGCACCACGATCGAGATCGACCGGCGCCCGGATGCGGTCATCGTCACGCTGGCCGTGGGCGCCTGCGATCGCGTGCTGACCTTCGACGCTAGCGCCTCCTCGGACTGCAACGGCGCAGCGCTGACCTTCCTCTGGGACTTCGACTCGGACGGAAATGTCGACGCGGTCGAGCCCAGCGGTACCTTCACCTATCCGAGCTGCGGCGATCGGCTCGTGACGCTGACGGTCGCCTCGGGCGACTGCCTCTCGGAGCCGGTGACGCGGTCGGTGCACGTCAACGAGGCGCCGGTCGCCGGCCTCCAGGTGGTGCCCTCGGGATGTCTCGGCATCGAGTGGGCGTCCGTGACGACGGACTGCGACCTCATCAACGGCGCCGGAGAGTCGGTGGCCGTCATGGTGGACTTCGGCGACGGCACCTCGTCGGCCGATGCAGCCGGCAGCCACGACTACGGCGAATGCGGCTCCTACCTGGTCACGCTGACAGCCATCGACGGTGCCGGGTGCAGCGACGCCGAGTCGCGCGTCGTGACGTTCACCGGCTTCCTGGACGTCCAGTGAGGAGCCCTGCCATGAAAGTCGCACGACTCCTCGCTGCCGCGTCGCTCCTCTCCTCCGCCGCGATGGCGCAGCCCGTCTCGCACTTCGCTCCCGACGGGCTCGAGATCGACGGCGACTACCTGGACGCCGCGGCCCTCCCAGGGGCCGACTGGTACCCGGAGTTCGAACCGTTCCGCGACCCGATCCGCCAGGACGACGACACGCTCTGCGGCACGAGTCCCGCGCCGAAGAACGACCTGACCAACAGCTACGTCGCCAACAACTTCGAGCACGTGTTCATCGCCATGGAGCGTCTCTCGAACAACGGCAACACGTCGTTCTTCTTCCGCTTCGACATCACGGGCGACGGACCGTCACCGGGCGACTTCATTTTCGTGTTCTGTTTCGGCTCGGGCGAGCGGGTCACCGACACCTACGTGCTCGAGTGGGACGCCTCCAGCGGCGAGTTCGTCACCGACGCGACGCCGCCCCGCATCGACTTCGCGGTGAACTCATCGCGCGAGCTGGCGCCCTTCGGCGCGCTCGATCGCCACGGGCGACCGAGCACGACGATCGAGCCCGGCAAGTTCGGCGAGGCGCGCGTGCTGCTCGCCGACATCGAGGGCTTCGACATCTGCGCCGCGGACGACGTCACCCTCTTCATCGAGACCAAGTCGTCGTGCAGCCTGCGGTCGCAGTGCAAGGACACCACGGGCGAGCTGCACTTCACGTTCGCGCCGCTCTCGGCGTCCCTCGAGCTGACGCAGGCGCCCGACTGCACGCCTCAGATCGTCGCGACGGCGAACGCCGTCAGCCCGCGCGCGGACCAGATCTCCTACCGCTGGTTCCTCGACGGCGAAGAAATCACCGATCGCGATCCGTCGTGGGCCGCCTCCGACACCATCACGATCGTGCTGGGCGACGAGTGCGGGCCGCACGAGGTGAGCGTCGAAGTGAACGACGGAACCTGCGTGGTCGAGGACACCTCGCCCATCGACGTCCAGCGGAGGCCGGAGGCCCTGATCGGGGCGGCGAACGTCGCGGCGTGCGACGGGATCCTGACCTACTCGGGCTCCGGATCGAGCGACTGCAACGGGACGCCGCTGGCCTTCGCCTGGGACTTCGACTCCGACGGCGTGGTGGACGCGACCGACGAGGAAGGCACGTTCGACTACTCCGGCTGCGGCGACCGGCTCGTCACCCTGGTGGTGAGCGACGGAGGCTGCGACTCGGAGCCCGCCAGCCTCCTCGTGTTCGTGAACGAGCCGCCGGAGGCGGGCCTCGCCATCTCGGCGTCCGCGGCGAGCTGCCTCGAGATCTCCTTCGAGGTGACGTCGTCGGACTGCAACCTCACCCAGCCCTCCGAGCTCGTCGCGGAGAGCCTGACGAGCGTCACCGACTTCGGCGACGACAGCGCGCCCGTCCACGAGCTCGGCGGCACTCACCGCTATGCCGCCTGCGGCACGTACGTCGTGCAGACGACGACGACCGATGCCTCGGGCTGCAGCGACGTCGTCGAGCGGAGCGTCACGGTGGACGTGGTGGCCGAGGTCCAGTGAGTCGCGGGGCGCCCCGCATCCGTGGGGGGGCCCCGCGGCGCATTACCGTCGGGTGGCGTGCGGCGCGCGCGGCCACGACGCCGGGGCGGCGCA
>Ga0315912_10004516_pt1 | contig 13174 bp, 13 predicted proteins | sample VfabasoilMG_FD_204469 | JGI IMG/M metagenome (GOLD analysis project Ga0315912, IMG submission 204469) | Garden soil microbial communities collected in Santa Monica, California, United States - V. faba soil | ecosystem: Environmental > Terrestrial > Soil > Garden | place: USA: California... | reverse complement strand
GGCGCAGCGCATCAATATCCTGCCCCCCGGGCGGCTTGCGGAGCTGCGGGTGATCACCACCGGGGGCGGCAGCGCCTGGGGCGCGGTGACGGTTTCCGGCCAGCGTTACCTGCGCAGCTTCGTGAGCACGGGCGCAGGCGTGCATTTCGCCGCCATCGGCTGCCCGGAGCGGGGCGGGCGGGCGCCGCTGCTTTATATCAACCTGCGCGATCCAGATGGCAGGATATTGAACGAAGCGTCGCGCTGGCCGGTGCGGCTGGAAGCCGATGGCGTGGCGCTGGACGTGACGCAGGCGGATATCGCGGCGCCGTCCCGGGTGGTGGAGCAGTCCCTGGCCTTCGCACTCCGGCTATCACCGCGGCTGATGGCATCCCTGAGCCGGGCGGAGAAGGTGCGCGTGGAGCGCGTGGCGTCGGATGGCGGGGGAAGGCTGGGATTGGAACTGGATATGACCGCCGGTTGGGGCGAGGTGGGGAATTTCCTGCGGACGTGCCGGTAGCGGCGGATCAGTACCCCTACGGTCTGGGCGGCGGTGAGGCCCCCCACGAGAATCGGCCGGTTGCAGGGCACACCGAATAAGTAAAATTTAGTAAATTCAACATATTGCAGAATTCGGGGTCCGGTCAGGCTTTCAGGTCCGGCCTGCGTAACCCAATTTGCGATTTAGAACACAGGAACGACGGATTTCTTTACACGTTGGCAGCCCAAAAATTTGTACGGATTGGTTGTGTGGATTCTTTTGAATCCACTGTTTTTGCCAACAAGGCGAGCATGTTAGTGAGTCGCATTTGATATTGGTAGAATCTCGAACCCTGGTCGTGTGATCCCTTAATGTCGGAAAGTTTTACATCATTTGTTATTCTATATCGTAATTATCTAATAGAATCAGTTAATTAAACATATGGTACAGATATTGCATTTGATTAGCCGTCGAGCTGCGGTCATGCCGTGGGTCGGGGGCGGCGGGTGGAGGGGCATGATGTCGCTGCATTCCCGTGCATTGCTGAGGGTCTCAACTGGAGGAGTAAATTTCGTGAAGCTACCAACGTTCAACCAAACGGTACGGGTGTTGGCACTGGGTTCGGTGCTGGCGTTTTCGATACCGGCAGAAAAGGCGGAGGCCGTCGCCGTCGGCTTGGAACTCGCGCTGCTGACCGACGTTTCCGGCTCGGTCGACGCCGGTGAATACTCGACTCAGCTGAACGGCTATATCAGCGCGTTCAACAATGCGACCGTCCAGGCAGCGATCGCCGCCACACCCGGGGGCATTGCGGTGACCTACATCGAGTGGAGTGGCGCGGCCCAACAGTCGCAGCAGGTCGGCTGGACGCACATCACAAACGCCACGGAGGCGGCGGCATTCGCCACGGCGCTGAGCGGGACGTCGCGGGCCTTTTCTGGCCAGACCGCCCCGGGCAGCGCGATCAACTTCGCCGCGCCGCTGTTCAATAACAACGGTTACGAAGGTGCCCGCCTCGTGATCGACGTCTCCGGCGACGGCGACCAGAATGATGGAGCAGATACCGCGACAGCCCGGAACAACGCGCTGTTGGCCGGTATCAGCGCCATCAATGGCCTGCCCATTGGTGATGCCACCCTGCAGGCGTGGTATGCTGCCAACATCCAGGGCGGTACCGGTTCCTTCACCACGCCGGTATCTGACTTCTCCGACTTCCAGCCGGCCATCGAGGCCAAGCTGGCCCGGGAAATCACCGGCGAAGTTCCTGAGCCCGCATCCCTCGCCCTGCTGGGCGCCGGGCTGCTGGGCCTGGGGCTGGCGCGCCGCCGTCGTCGCTAGTTTACCGGCCTGACCAGGAAAACCCCGCGTGGCGGTGCCGCGCGGGGTTTCTCATGGCATCAGTATTCGTATTTCTCCGCCGCCAGGAAACGGTCGATCCGCCGGTGGCGGAAGAACCAGCGGCCGCCCTGCTTCACCACCGTGTCGTGGTACTCGCCGCCGGAATTGATGCCGGGGCCTTCCTTGCGGTTTTCCACCACCAGCCAATTGGACTTCACCGTGGCGGTGTCGCCGGCCAGCGTGATGAGAATGTTTGTGGTGTAGTGCACCCGGCGCGGGCGCGGGCCAGGGGAGAGGGCGGCGATCTTTTCCAACTGGGCGACGATGCCCGCGCGGGTGGTGCCGGTGCCGAAGGCGGTTTCCCAGGTGCCGTCCTCTGTGAACAGGGCGGCCATCGCCTCCTTTTGCCCGGCGTCCAGCTTGTAGCAGTAGTCCGCGAGCAGTTCGCGGATGGCGTCCTTGTCTTCCAATGCGGTGGACATTGGGTCCCCTTCCCTTTTCGTTAGTTCTTGGCGAGCTCGGCTTCGATGGCGACGAGGACGCGGCCCTGGCCGGGGCGGTCACCGGAGCCATAGGTGGATTTGATGCGTCCGTCGCGGCCTATGAGGACCTTGTTGAAGTTCCAGTTCGGCTCCCAGCCATTCGTTTGCGATTTGACCCAGGCATAGAACGGTACGGCGGACGTGCCTTTCACGTGGCTGACCGTGGTCATCGGAAAGTCGATGCCGAAGGTGACTTCGCAGAAGGTCTTCACCGCCTGGTCGTCGGCGTATTCCTGGTTGAAGTCGCGGCTGGGGACGCCGATGACTGTGAGGCCACGCGCACCGTGCGATTTATGAAGCGCCTGCAGCTCCTCGTATTGCGGGGTAAAGCCGCAGAAGCTGGCCGTGTTGACGACGAGTATGACGCGGCCCTTGTGGTCGGCGAATTTGAGGTCTCCGCCCTCGATGTTCGGGAGGGAGAAGTTCCAGGCGAGTTGCTCGTTCGCGTTGGCGTTCATCGCGATCCCCATGAATGCCGTGGCCAGGAGAGTGCGGCGGTGCATGTCAGGAATAACGCTCCTCCAGCCAGGGGTCGCCGTTGTTGTTGTAGCCGCGGACTTCCCAGAAGCCGGGCTTGTCCTGCGCCGAGAGTTCAATGCGGCGGACCCATTTGGCGGATTTCCAGAGGTAGAGGCGCGGGATGAGGACGCGGACCGGGCCGCCATGCTGGCGGTCGATCGGCTGGCCTTCCCATTCGTGGACGAGGAAACAGTCCGGCTGGTCGAACTGGTCCAGGCGGACATTGGTGGTGTAGCCGTCATACGAATGGAAGATGACGTGCTTCGCTTCCGGCTTGGGCTTGGCCATCTCCAGCAGGGTGCGGGCGGAGACGCCTTTCCAGCGATTGTCGTAGCGCGACCATTGGGTGACGCAGTGGATGTCGCAGGTGTGTTCGGCCATGGGCAGGGCGAAGTAGTCGTCGTGGCTGAGGGAGAGCTTGTTCTCCACAGCGCCGTCCACATCCAGGCGGAATTTCTGCGGCGGGACGCTGGGGTGCACGCCGAGGTCCAGCACCGGCCAGTCCTGTACCCGGCGCTGGCCGGGGGGGAGGCGTTGTTCGTATTCGGCGGTGGTACCGGTGATGAGGCGGCCGTCCCGCGCCCAGTTCTGCTTCGTCTCGATCAGCTTGGACTTGATTCGGCCGGTGAGGGTGATTTCGGTGTCGTCGTTCATGCTGGGTTCCATCGGGGTGACATGGCGGTCACCGGTGGGACTTGGATGGTGGGACTATGTGACAGGTTGGTCCGGCTTTCCAATACGCTGGTGGTCCGCGCGTGGATCAGCCGCGGGCACGCATCAGCCGGGCCTTGTCGCGCGCCCAGTCGCGGTCCGCGATGGCGGCGCGCTTGTCGTGCGCCTTCTTGCCCTCGCCGAGGCCGAGCAAGACCTTCGCGACGCCACGGTCGTTGAAGTGGATGTCGATGGGAACCAGCGACATGCCCTGGCGTGTGATGGCGCCGATGAGCGTGTCCATCTGCTTGCGTTTCACCAGCAGTTTGCGGGGCGCCAACGGTTCGAAGCGCGAAAGCACGCCGCCCTGGTATTCGGGGATGTGGCAGTTGAAGAGCCACAGCTCCCCGTCCCGCTCCCCGGCCCAGGCATCGCCCAGATTGGCGCGGCCCATGCGGAGCGACTTTACCTCCGGCCCCTTCAGGACGATGCCGGCTTCCACCGTGTCCTTGATGGCGTAGTTGAACTTCGCCTTGCGGTTCTGCGCGGCGATGCCGTGGGAGATGAGGGATTTCTTGCGGGGTTCGGCCATGGGGCCGTTCATATGGTGATCGGGGCGGATGAGGGAAGCCTCATCCGCCCCGATATGGTTGCGCCGGTGGTGTCGGTTGCTAGTTCAGGATGCCAGCGTGCTGCATGGCGGCCTTGACGCGCTCCTTGGTGGCGGGCGCGCAGGGGGCCAGGGGCAGCCGGCACTTGTCGGCGGTGCGGCCGAGGAGGGAGGCGGCGTATTTCACCGGGCCGGGGCTGGTTTCGCTGAACAAGGCGTCGTGCAGCGGCACCAGGCGGTCCTGGATCTGCATCGCGTCCTTCAGGCGGCCTTCCTGCCAGGCGATGTGCATGTCCGCGCACATGCGTGGCGCCACGTTGGCGGTGACGGAGATGCAGCCGACGCCGCCGGAGGCGAGGAAGGCGAGGATGGTGTGGTCTTCGCCCGAGAGCTGGCAGAACTCATCGCCGACCGCGAGGCGGGTGTGCAGGGGGCGCGCCAAGTTGTTGGTCGCGTCCTTCATGCCGATGATGTTCTTGTGCTTGGCGAGGCGGGCGATGGTTTCCACCGACATGTCGATGACCGAGCGGCCGGGGATGTTGTACATCACGATCGGCAGGTCCACGGCGTCCGCGATGGCGGTGTAGTGGAGGTAGAGGCCTTCCTGCGTCGGCTTGTTGTAGTAGGGGGTGACGACGAGGCAGGCATCCGCGCCGGCCTGCTTGGCGTGGCGCGTGAAGTCGATGGCTTCTTCCGTGGAGTTGGAACCGGTGCCGGCGATCACCGGGACACGGCCCTTGGCGACGGAGACGGCGATCTCGACGACGCGCTTGTGTTCCCCGTGGCTCAGCGTCGGGCTCTCGCCCGTGGTGCCGACGGGGACGATGCCGTTGGTGCCTTCGTTGATCTGCCAGTCCACGAAGGATTCGTAGGCTTTCTCGTCGAAGCTGCCATCTTCCCGCATGGGCGTGATGAGCGCGACGAGCGATCCCTTGAACATGTTATCCTCCGCTGGGATTAGTGTGATCGGCTAAACTAGGGCCATGGGGGATGCATCGCAAGCATCCGGGACATGGATTTGGCGGCGATGGGCAGTCTGGTTCGCATTGCAATGATGCTGGCGGCGCTGGCGGGACAGGCGGCGGCGCAGGATGTCGGCGGGGCGTCGCGTGGAGATGTCGGCACGGCGTTGAGGGCGCAGCGCTGGGCGGAAGCGGCCGGCCGGGCGGGCGATGCGCTGGGCGTGAAGCTGGTGGACTGGGTCCGGCTGCAGGCGCCGGGCCAGGCGGGGGCGGCGGAGATCGGGGCGTTCATCGCCGGCAATCCGGACTGGCCCTGGCTGGGGGCACTGGAGAAGCGCCGGCAGGAGGCGCTGGAGAAGGAGACATCCAACGCCGTGCTGGCTGCGGAGTGCGGGCGGGCGCCGCTGAGCCATCCGCCGGCGGTGCTGCGCTGCGCGGACTGGGCGGCGAAGGCGCAGCGTGGGGACGAGGCGGCGGCGCTGGCGCGGCGGGCCTGGCGGCGCGGGGAGTTTTCCGAGGCGAAGGCGGAGGAGGCGTTCGTGGCGCGCTGGGCGGCGGCGCTGCGGGCGGAGGATGAGCGGGCGCGGTTCGACGCGCTGCTGCCGGAGAGTGCCCTTGCTGCGGCACGGCAACTGGGACGGCTGCCGCAGGACGACCAGGCACTGGCCCGGGCGCGGCTGGCGTTCCGGCAGAGCGGGACGGATATCGGCGCGGCGCTGGCGGCGGTGCCCACGGCGCAGCGGGATGATCCGCGCCTGTTCCTGGCCCAGGCGGTGGATTTGCGGGAGAAGGAGCGGGCTCAGGCTGCCCTGGCGCTTTGGCGGGAACGCGGGGCGGCAGTGCAGGCGGGGCTGGACGCGGACCGTCTGGACGCGTTCTGGACCGAGCGGCACCGGTTCGCGCGACAATTGCTGCGCCAGGGGGATGCCGAGGGTGCCTATCTGCTGGCCGCCGGGCATGGGGCGCTGAAGACCGAGCGGCTGGTGGATGCGCAGTTCCTGGCCGGGTTCATCGCGCTGCGCTTCCTGAACGATCCGGCGCGGGCGGAGGGGCATTTCCGGGCGCTGGCGGAAACATCCCAGGCCGCGATCACGCAGGGGCGGGCCTGGTACTGGCTGGGGCGCGTGGCCGCGGCGCGGGGGCAGGACCCGGCGCCGTTCTACCGCCGGGCCGCCGCGTGGCCGGTGACGTTCTATGGCCAGTTGGCAGCCGCAGAGCTGGGGGAGGACGGCGCGGCGCTGGCGCGGCGGATAAAGGCGCTGAGCGATCCGAAGCCGGTGCAGCTTGCGGCGGGCACCGATGAGCCGGAGCTGGTGCGCGCCGCGGTGCGGCTGGCGGAATGGGGCGAGCGCAAGCGGGCCTTCGCCTTCCTGGTCCGCTTCGACGAGACCCTCCGCGAGCCGGCGGACCGGGCCTTGCTGGCGCGCACCGCCTTCAGGCTGGACATGCCGGAAGCCGCCGTGGCGATCGCTCGGCGCATGGGCCGCGACGGGGCGATGCTGCCGGAGGCTGGCTGGCCGCTGGCGGTGGAGCCGCCGGGCAAGCCGGTGCCTCGGGCCGTGGGGCTGGCGGTGATCCGGCAGGAAAGCGCGTTCGAACCGACGGCGGTGAGCCGGGTGGGCGCGCGTGGCCTGATGCAGCTGATGCCGGCAACGGCCAGCGTGGTGGCAAAGAAGCTGGGGGAGACGACGTCCCCGGTGCAGCTGATCAATGACCCGGCGCACAATATGCGCCTCGGCACGGCGTATCTGAGGCAAATGGAGGAGCAGTTCGCATCCCTGCCGCTTGCGGTGGCGGCGTACAACGCGGGGCCTCACCGGGTGAATGCGTGGCTGGCGGCGAATGGCGATCCGCGCGGCAAGGATTCCGAGGCATTGCTGGACTGGATCGAGCTGATTCCGTTCAACGAGACGCGCAACTACGTGCAGCGGGTGCTGGAGAACGTGGCGGTGTATCGCGTGCGGCTGGATGGTGCGGATGGCGTGCCCCCGGGCGGTTTGCTGGCCGAGTGGCGGAAGTGAGGTTCTCCCGGCTGGTGGCAAGCGGCGGCGGCGTGGGGTTCGTGCCGGTGGCGCCGGGAACGGCGGGATCAGCCCTGGCCCTGGTGCTGGGGGCCGGGCTGCTGGCGTTGGGCTGGTGGGTGCTCGCAATTGGGTGCGTGGTGGCCTGTGCCGCGGGCTGGTGGGCCTGCGCGGCCGAGATTGAAGCTGGTGACGCCGGGTGGATCGTGGTGGACGAGGTGGCGGGGCAGTGGGTCGCGCTGCTGGGGCTGGCGGGCATGGCCCCTTCCCTGCCCTGGATTGTCGCGGCGTTCGCGCTGTTCCGGTTGTTCGATATCGCCAAGCCAGGACCAGTGGGCTTGATGGACCGGCGGCACGATGCGATCGGCGTCATGGGCGATGACATGGTGGCGGGGGGAATGGCTGCGGTGCTGCTGCTGGTGGTACGGACATGGGCCTGACGGCACTAGCCTTTTTCGGCATGCACGCGTTGTTCTCGGCCCTGTTGATGGGGCTGGTCGTGGGGTTCGCCACGGGCGCGAGCGTCATCCGCTACGCATCCAAGCCCGAGCCGCCGGCGATCAACCTGGCGGAGCAGCCCCTCCTGGTACTGGTGCTGTGGGTGGCTTTGACAGCGGCGCTTCTCACCGCGACGCTATGGCGGGAGCGGCGGCGGGCGCGCGCGATGGGGCACACGCTTCGCTCCTACGCCGCGCTGGCGCCGGTGGAGCGGGCGCGGCTGGATGCCGGGCGCGGGGTGTAGGCGGAAGGAAGGACCGGACGTGCTGCCTGAGACATTGCTGACGCAGGCCGAAAGCTTGCTCGCCGCCTGCCGCACCGTGGGAAAGAAATTGGTGACCGCCGAGAGCTGCACCGGCGGGCTCGTGGTGGCGACGCTGACGGAGATCGCCGGGTCATCGGACGTAGTGGAGCGGGGGTTTGTTACCTACTCCAATGCGGCGAAGCACGAGATGATCGGGGTGCCGACGGCACTGATCACGGAGCATGGCGCCGTTAGCGAGGAGGTGGCGCGGGCGATGGCGGAGGGGGCGCTGGCGCATTCGCGGGCGGATATCGCCGTGTCCGTCACCGGCGTCGCGGGGCCGGAGGGCGGCACGCAGGAGAAGCCGGTGGGGCTGGTGTGCTTCGGCCTGGCGCGGCGGAGTGCGGCGGCGGTGAGCGAGCGGTGCGTGTTTCCGGGTGATCGGGCGGCGATCCGAGGTGCGGCGGTGGCGCGGGCGCTGGTATTGCTGCGCGGGGCGCTCTGACGGGCACTTCCGCCGTGCCGGAACGCGTGGCCGGCTGGGCCCTGCTGGGGCTGCCGGTGGCGCTGCTGCTGGGGCCGCTGCCGATCGAACTGTGCATCGGGGCGGTGAACGCGGCCTTCGTGGCGCGACTGGCGCTGACGCGCGATTGGGCGGTGCTGCGCGTACCGTGGCTCGGTATCGCGGCGGCATGGTGGGGCTGGGTGCTTATCTGCTCCCTGCCCGCTGTGGCGGAGGCCGGGACATGGCCGCGCTGGACGGTGCAGGCGCTGGTCTCCATCCGGTTGCCGTTCTTCGCCCTGGCCGCGTCCGTGTTCCTGGCGGCGGATGCGCGGTTGCGGCAACGTCTCTACCTGACGGTGGCCGGCGTGGCGGCGGTGATCGTGGCGCTGGTGCTGTGGCAACTGGCGGGCGGGCGGAACTGGTATGGCCAGGGCATGCGCGACAACGGGCTGCTGACAGGGCCGTTCGACCGGCCGCGGGCGGGGCCGGTTCTGATGCACCTTTTCTTCCCCGTGCTGCTGCCGCTGGCGGTGCTCTGGCGCGGGCGTTGGATGGGCGCGGTGGTTCTGGCGGCGGGGGTGGCGGTGATGGTGCCGGTCGGGCAGCGGATGCCGCTGCTGCTGGTGGGGCTGGGGCTGGTGGTGTCCGCCTGGCTGTTGCCGGCGCTGCGGCGGGCGGTGGTGGCGGCGGTGCTGGCGGGACTGATGATGCTGGCGGCGGGCAGCGTGCTGTTTCCGAATGCGCAATTCCGGCTGGTGAACCATTTCGTGGAGCAATTAGCGCATTTTCCGACGAGCCATTACGGGCTGATCTTTTCGCGGGCGGCGGCGATGGTGGCGGCGCATCCGCTTATGGGGCGCGGGTTCGCCGGGTTCCGGACAGGGTGTGGGGAGGAGCGGTATTTCGCGCCGTCAGTGGATGGAGGGCTGGCGGATGGTGGGGGTGCCGGGATTTGCGTGACGCATGCGCATAATTTTTATCTGGAGGCGGCGGTGGACGGGGGCGTCGTTGGGTTGGCGTTGTTTGTGGTGTTAGTGGGGTTGTGGTTGCGGGCGGTGCGGCCTGACGAAGACGTGGATCGCCGCATGCGCGGCCATGACGGGGCTTACGCGTTGCGGTTGGGGTTGTTTGTCGCGGCGCTGCTGCATCTGTGGCCGGTGGCTGGGGCGAATACGTTCACCAACCCGTATATGGCGGGGTGGTTCTTTTTGATTTTGGGGTGGGGGTTGGCGGAAAGGAAGGCGGCGGATGTCCTGGGGACATCCGCCCTACGCTGTTAGGCGGCCAGAGTCCGGATGATCTGGATGGCTTCCTCGATGCCCTTGGCGTCCACGTCCAGGTGGGTGCAGGCGCGGGCGCGGTAAGGGCCCATGGCACCGAAGCTGAGGCCCTGGTTGCGGGCGCGGCGGGAGAATTCCTGGGCGGTGACGCCGAGTTCCGAGGTGTCGAAGAACACCAGGTTGGTCTCCGGCTCCTCCACCTTCAGGCCCTTGATCTGGGCGAGACCACGGGCCAGCGCCTTGGCGTTGGCATGGTCCTCCGCCAGGCGATCGATGTGGTGGTCCAGCGAATAGGTGCAGGCAGCGGCAATCACTCCGGCCTGGCGCATGGACCCGCCGAAGCGCTGCTTCCAGCGCCAGGCATGGCCGATGAAGTCAGCGCTGCCGCACAGCACGGCACCGACCGGGGCGCCGAGGCCCTTGGTGAAGTCCAGCCACACGCTGTCGCAGTGCTTCACCATCTCGGCCGCCGGGATGCCGGTGGCGACCACCGCGTTCATCAGCCGCGCGCCATCCATGTGCGTCGCCATTCCGGCGTCCTTGGCGGTCTTCAGCACCGCGTCCAACTTGGCCTGCGGCCAGACGGAGCCGCCGCCGAGGTTGGAGGTCTGCTCCACCTCCACCAGCGTCTGCGGCGGGGCGTAGCGGGTTTTGGCGCGGAAGGCGTGCTTCAGCGTCTCGGCGCTGAACTGGCCCTTGTCGCCGTGCAAGCCGGTAAGTAGCACGCCGGTCAGCGCGGAGGCGGCGCCGCCCTCGGAGGTGATGATGTGGGCCATGTGATGGGCCAGTACCTCGTCGCCGGCGCGGCAATGGGTGCGGATGGCGATCTGGTTGCACATGGTGCCGGACGGCATGAACACCGCGGCTTCCTTGCCGAGCAGCGTGGCCATGCGGTCGCAGAGTTCATTAACGGTCGGGTCTTCGCCGAACTGCTCGTCGCCCACCTCGGCGGCGAACATCGCCTCCCGCATGCCCTTGGTGGGCTTGGTCTGCGTGTCCGAATACAGGTTCACCCGCACGGGCGGGGCGCCGGGATCGGGGCGGTTGGGGGCATGGACCATGGTGGCGAAGGCTCCGGTTTTGCTGCGGCGGAGGTAAGCAGGCATCGAGGCGTCGCGCCAGGGGGTGCCAAAGGGAAGCGGAGAAGTCGTTGCGGCGCGAGCGCCGGAGTGGGACGGTTGGCCCCTGCCCTTCCCGGAGTCCCCGCGCGGCGATGAAACCGCTCGATATCCTGCGCCGCGCCGACTGGCTGACCGATGACCGCGCGCGCTCCGTCTGCCGCGTGCTGTTCTGGGTCAGCCTGGCCGCGACTCTGGGGACATGGTTCGCGCCGCGCGGTTGGGGCCTGTTCCAGGGTGATCCGCGCGACATCGACTTCCTGAGCTTCTGGATCGCGGCGCAACTGGCGCTGGAAGGCCGACCGGCGGCGGCCTACGACCCGGAGGTGATCCGCGCGGCGGAGGCGGCGCTGATCGGCTCGCGCGGGGAGGCGTATGCCGCTTTCATGTACCCGCCGAGTTTCCTGATGCTGTGCCTGCCGCTGGGGCTGCTGGGCTATGGCGCGGCGGTGCTGGCGTGGCTGGCGGGCACGGCGGCCGCCTGGCTGGTTGTCGCGCGGCGGTTCCTGCCGGCGTCGGCGGGGATCATCGGCCTGCTGGCATTTCCGGCGGCCTGGAACAATGTGTGGCATGGCCAGAACGGCTTCCTCAGCGCCGCGCTGCTGGGCGGCGGCGGGTTGCTGCTGGAACGCCGGCCGTTCCTGGCCGGGCTGTTGCTCGGTTGCCTGAGCTACAAGCCGCAGCTGGGGTTGCTGGTGGCCCCTGCCCTGCTGGCGGCACGGCGCTGGGCGGCGGTGGCGGGCGCCGCAGTGGCGGTGGCGGTGCTGGCGGGCGCGTCCGTGCTCGTATTCGGCTGGGACAGCTGGGCGGCCTTCCTGCGCAACAGCGCGCTGACGCGGCTGGTGCTGGAGCACGAGTTGTATATCGCCGTGAAGCTGCAAAGCCCGTTCGCCGCGGTGCGCGTGCTGGGCGGCGGCGTGGCGCTGGCCTACGCGGTGCAGGCCGTGGCGTTCCTGTCCGCCCTGGCCGTGGTGGTGGCCTTCTGCTTGCGCCGCGTGGGCGGAATGGCGGAAACGGCGCTGGTGGCCGCCGCCGCCGCGCTGGCGAGCCCCTATGTGTTTGACTACGACCTGACCCTGCTGGCCCTGCCGATGGGCTGGGTGCTGGCGCGGGCGGACGCCACGGGCGGGTTCCTGACCTGGGAACGCGCCGTTCTTGGCGCCGCATTCCTGCTGGCGCTACTGGCGCGGCCGTTGGCGATGAAGGCCGGACTGCCGGTGGGCCCGCTGGTGATCGCCGCACTGCTGGCGGTGGTGGCCCGACGCGCGGACGCCTTGCCGCCTAGGGCAGCGTGATCTCCTTGCCCGCGCACAGGTCGGCCGTCGCCTCGCCCTTGCGGCCATCCCGGTACAGGGCAACAAGCGTGTAGTTGCACTGCCCGGCCACCGGCGCGGCAAGGTCGAACGCCTCGCCCGGTTCCACCGTCTCGCTGCCCAGCCGGTCCAGACTGCGTTCCGTTCCCACCGGGTCCGCGAACAGCGCCACCAGTTCCGCCTGGCCCGCATTGCGCAGGCGGGACATGCCGGCGGGGATGTCCCCTTGGGCGCCGCCACGGCGCGCGCCGTCCCGCCGCGGCGTGGCGGTCGCGCCGCCGGCCTCGCGTTCGGTCAGCCGGATTTCGTCGCCGGCGCACAAATCCACCTCGTCGCGCTGCAGGTCGTCGCGCGGGCCGTCGAACACGGCACGCAGGCGGAAGCGGCATTCATCCCCGCGGGCGACGCGCACCGTGGCGCGGGCGTCGGCATCCAGCGTGTCGCTGCCCAGCAGGTCCGGCCCCTGTTCGCTGCGATTGCGCGGATAGATATACAGCTCGTTGATCGTCGTGCCGGTCTCGTTGACGATGGTGAATGCCTCCATTTGGCCGGCGGCCGCCTGGCTGGGCATGTCGGAGGCCGAGGTCGGCATCTCGTCCGTGGTTGTCCAGCCGGGGGCGATATAGGCGGTGGTGCGTTCGCAGAAATCGACGTCGCGCCGCTCCTCCGCGCTGTTGTTGTCGAAGACCACGCGGATATCGTTCACGCATGGGCCGCGGAAGCGCACGTCCGTGTCGTCTCCCGTGTCCAGTTCGCCGCGCGAGAGCAGGTCGTCGCCCCAGGAATTGGCGCTGCGGGCGGAGATGAACAGCTGCTTGATGGAACGCGGGGCGCGGTTCATCACCGTGACCGTGCGTTCTTGCCCCTGCAGCCGGGCCTGGCTGCCGTCGAACGTCACCTGGCGGTTGCGGCAGAGGTCCTGGTCGCGCTTCTCCTCGATCTTGCTGTCCGCATAGACGACTTGGACATCGAACTTGCAGTCCTTGCCGGCAAGGCGCAGCTGGAAGGACCTGGTGGCCGCGATATTGGGAATGGTGAGGCGATTGGTGCCCCAGTTGTCCTCCGTGGTGGCGGAGACATAGAGCGTGGTGATCGCCTGCGTCGTCCGGTTGG
>Ga0315912_10004515_pt1 | contig 13174 bp, 12 predicted proteins | sample VfabasoilMG_FD_204469 | JGI IMG/M metagenome (GOLD analysis project Ga0315912, IMG submission 204469) | Garden soil microbial communities collected in Santa Monica, California, United States - V. faba soil | ecosystem: Environmental > Terrestrial > Soil > Garden | place: USA: California... | reverse complement strand
GAAGGGGAGATCCGCCTGTTCCCGGACGACACCAATCTCCTGGCGCCCGGCGTGGACCCGATCGAGGTGCGCATGCGGCTGTCGATGGTGTTTCAGAAGCCGAATCCCTTCCCGAAATCGATCTTCGAGAATGTCGCTTACGGCCTGCGCGTGCGCGGGGAGCGTTCAGGGCGCGCGATCGCCGACAAGGTCGAGGTGGCGTTGCGCAGCGCTGCCCTATGGGATGAGGTCAAGGACAGGCTCAAGGAAGTCGCCTTCAACCTTTCCGGCGGCCAGCAGCAGCGCCTGTGCATCGCGCGCGCTCTCGCGACCGACCCGGAAATCCTCCTGTTCGACGAGCCCACCTCGGCGCTCGACCCGATCGCCACTGCCAGCATCGAGGAACTGATCACGGACCTGAAGAAGAAGGTCACGATCCTGATCGTGACGCACAACATGCAGCAGGCCGCGCGCGTGTCGGATTACACGGCCTACATGTACCTCGGCAAACTGATCGAGTTCGGTCGCACCGATCAGCTGTTCATCAAGCCGAAGAACAAGCAGACCGAGGACTACATCACCGGCCGGTTTGGCTGAGCGCACCTTCCGAGGACATCACATGGGCATTACCGAGCACATTTCCAAGCAGTTTGAAGCGGATCTCGACACGACGCGCACGCGCGTGCTCCAGATGGGAGGCCTGGTGGAGGCGCAGATTCTCGCCGCGATCAATGCCTATTCGACCGGCTCCGCGGAGCTGATCACCCAGGTGGTCGACAACGATGCGCGCGTCAACGGCTACGAAGTGGCGATCGACGGCGCCTGCGGCCAGCTGCTGGTGCGGCGCCAGCCGGCGGCGGTCGACCTGCGCCTGATCATGGCAATCAGCAAGATCGTCACCGACCTGGAGCGCATGGGCGACGAAGCGAAGAAGATCGCGCGCATGGCGAAGAAGATCCATGAAGGCGGCGCGCACCACGCGGCGCGCTTCCCCGCGATCCGCCATGCCGCGCAGATTGCCGTCAAGATGCTGCGCCAGGCGCTCGACGCGTTCGCCCGGCTGGATGTGCCCAGCGCTGCTGAGGTCCTCAAGGAAGACTCCGAAATCGACGCCGAGTTCAAGTCGGTGCTGCGGCAGTTGATCACCTACATGATGGAGGATCCGCGCACGATATCCACGTCGCTGGAGACCGTGTGGGTGGCCAAGGCGGTGGAGCGCATTGGCGATCATGCGAAGAATGTCGCCGAGCAGGTGATTTACATCGTCAAAGGCACCGACGTCCGGCATACCTCGTTCGCCGACATCGAACGCGAGATCGCCAAGGAGTAGATCGAAGCCATGCCGGCCACGATACTGATCGTCGAGGACGAACCGGCGATTCTCGAGCTGGTCGCGGTGAACCTCGAGCATGCGGGTTACGAGACCTTGCGCGCACGCTCGGCGGAGGACGCGGGCCGGCTGCTTTCAGACATCCTGCCCGACGTGGTGCTGCTCGACTGGATGCTGCCAGGTCAATCCGGCGTCGCTCTTGCCCGCCGTCTGCGTGGCGATTCGCGCACGCGCGACCTGCCGCTGATTTTCCTTACCGCGCGCGCCGAGGAGCCCGACAAGGTGGCCGGACTCGAGGCGGGTGCGGACGACTACATCACCAAGCCGTTTTCCACCAAGGAACTGGTCGCGCGCATTCGCGCGGTGCTGCGCCGAAGGAAGCCGCAGCACGGCGATGCGCCGGTGGAAATCGCGGGCCTGCGCCTGGACCCGGCCGCGCACCGCGTCACCGGCAACGGCGAGCCGCTTGCGTTCGGGCCGACCGAGTTTCGCCTGCTGCACTACCTGATGACGCACCCGAACCGTGTGTACTCGCGCGCCCAGTTGCTGGACGAAGTCTGGGGCGACCACGTGTTCATCGAAGAGCGCACGGTCGACGTGCACATCCGGCGATTGCGTGCGGGGCTTGCGCCCACCGGCCACGACGCGCTGATCGAGACCGTGCGCGGCAGCGGCTATGCGCTGCGCGCGGATTCTCCGCAAGCGGCGGCGGCCGTGAGCCGCGGCTGAGGGCCGCCCTCCCGTGAGCGGGCTCGAAATCGGCCTCGCGCTGCTGGCGGCGGGACTGGCGGCCGTGCTCTGGCGGGAGTTGCGGGAGTTCCGCAAGCTCAGGAACTGGGTATCGCAGACCCGTCTCTCTGATCCGCCGGAGGCCGAGGGCGCCTGGGGCGAAGTATTCAACGCGTTGCACCGGCACCGCCGGGCGACGCTCAAGCGCCGGCGCGAGCTGGCGCAGATCATGGTGCGCTCGCGGCGCGGCGCCCAGGCGTTGCCCTACGGGGTTGCCGTGCTGGTCGCCGACTATCGCCTCGACTGGTGCAATGCGGCGGCGCAGGATCATCTGGGGCTCGATCCCGAGCGCGACCGCAATCAACCCATCATCAACGTGGTGCGGGCCCCGGAGTTCGTCGAGTACCTGCACATCGGTGATTTTTCGGAGCCCGTACGTCTCGGTGCGCCAGGAGGCAGGCGCACGCTGTCGCTGCAGGTGGTTTCCTTCGGCGCCGAGGAGCACCTGCTGCTGTCGCAGGACGTCACGGGCGCGGCGCGGGTCGAAGCGATGCGCCGCGACTTCGTCGCCAACGTGTCGCACGAATTGCGCACGCCGCTCACGGTGCTTGCCGGGTTCCTCGAGACGATCCAGGACCTGAAGCTCGACGCGGGACGTGTGCGCGACTACGTCGGCCTGATGGCGCCCCAGGCCGAGCGCATGAAGCACCTGATCGACGATCTGCTCACCCTTTCGATGCTGGAGCACGCGCCGCCGCCCCCGGACGCGGATCGCGTTCCGATGAAAGTGCTGCTGCAGCGCGTGCGCGCGGAGGCCGAGGCGCTGTCGGCGGGCAAGCACCGAATTTCCCTCGAGATCGCCGGCGGCCATGACCTGCTGGGCGCGGAGCGCGAGATCGCGAGCGCCTTCACCAACCTCGCGACCAACGCGGTGCGCTACACGCCGGCGGGGGGCGAAGTGCGCCTGCGCTGGCGCTCTGGGAGCGAAGGCGGGGAGTTCTCGGTCGAAGACAGCGGCATCGGCATCGACCCCGAGCATCTGCCGCGGCTCACCGAGCGCTTCTACCGCGTCGACCGCGGCCGCTCGCGCGAGACTGGCGGCACCGGGCTCGGCCTGTCGATCGTCAAGCACGCGCTGGCGCGCCACCAGGCCGCGCTCGCCATTGACAGCACGCCGGGCAAGGGCAGCCGCTTCGTCGCCCGTTTCCCTGCGAACCGCCTTGCTGCGGCGGCACAAAAGGTGGCAGGCTAGGCCATGGACCTCATCCTCTGGCGCCACGCGGATGCCGTGGAGGGCGGGCGCGACCTGGACCGCAAGCTGACCGCCAAGGGCCACAAGCAGGCGGCGCGCGTGGCCGAGTGGCTGGTCGCCCAGCTGCCGTCGAAATACGCTGTGCTATCCAGCCCGGCGCGGCGCGCGCGCGAAACGGCGGACGCGCTTGGCGTGCGCTACAAGATCTCCGAGCGGCTCGCGCCGGGCGCCGCCCCGTCGGACATCCTCGAGGCGGCGGGCTGGCCCTCGCACAAGGGCGCGCTCATCGTCGTCGGCCACCAGCCGGATTTGGGGCGCGTCGCGGCCGTGTTGCTTGCCGGAGCGGAAGCCGAGTGGTCGGTGAAAAAGGGCGGCCTGTGGTGGCTGACCCACCGCGAGCGCGAAGCCAAGGCGCAGGTCGTGGTGCGCGCGGTGCTCGCGCCGGATCTGCTCTGAGCGTGGCTTAGCCGCGCAACTGCGCGACCTTCTTTTCGGACAGGCTGTTGACCGTAAAGCGCAGGTCCACCGCTTCCCAGTGCCTGCGCTCGGTGTCGAGCGCGACGGCCGCAAGCGGGTTCTCCTCCAGCCAGGCCTCGGGCAGGTCGATGCTGTAGCCGGACTTGTTGCCCTCGACGCGCAGCATCGGGAAGCGCGCGTCGGTGCGGTTGCGCAGCACGAGGGCCGCGATGCGCAGCGCGAACACGAGGGTCCAGTCGCCGCCCTCCAGCCCCGCGTCCTGCATCTTCCCCAGCTTGCCGCGATGCGCAAGCACGAGGCGCGCGAGGCGCTGCTGCTCCATGCGCGAGAAGCCCGGCATGTCGGCGTTCGACAGGATGTAGGCCGAGTGCTTGTGGTACTGCGCGTGCGCCACCGACAGGCCGATCTCCGCCACGCGCGCGGCCCAGTCGAGCATGACGCGGTCCGGTTCCTGATCTTCTTTTTCCTTGTTGACCGAATCAAAAATCCTAAGGGCCAGGAGTCGAACCCTTTCGGCCTGCGCCGCGTCGACGTGGTAGCGGCGCGTGAACTGGGCGATGGTGGCCTCGCGCATGTCGCGGTGCTGCACGCGCCCGAGCAGGTCGTAGAGCACGCCGTGCCGCAGCGCGCCTTCGGAAACCGCCATCTGCTCGATCTTCAGCTCCTCGAACGCGGCTGCCATGATCGCCACGCCGCCGGGCAGCACCGGCGCGCGGTCCTTGCGCAGTCCGGCGATGCGCTCCGGGTCGGCGCGCTCGTGCTTGATGAGCAGGCTGCGCAGCCGGTCGAGGCCCTCGCGCGTGATGCCTTCGTCGGCAAAACCGTTCTCGCGCAGGATCGATTCCATCGCGCGCGCGGTGCCGGAGGAGCCGACCGCTTCGTCCCAGCCGCGGTCCCGGTACGCGCGCACCATCCCGGCGAGTTCCTGGCGCGCCGCGAGCTCGGCTTTTTTCATGCGCGACTTCTCCACCCTGCCGTCCGGGAAGAACTCGCGGCTGTAGCTCACGCAGCCCATGTAGAGGCTCTCCGTGAGCAGGGGTTCGAGGCCTTTGCCGATGATGAATTCGGTCGAGCCGCCGCCGACGTCCACGACCAGCCGGTTTGCCGGCGAGGGCGGCATCGAGTGCGCGACGCCGAGATAGATCAGGCGCGCTTCCTCGCGGCCCGCGATGATCTCGATGGGAAAACCCAGGGCGCTGCGCGCCTCGCGCAGGAACTGGGGGGCATTTTTCGCCACCCGCAGCGTATTGGTGCCGACCGCGCGCACCGCGCTCTTCGGCAACCCGCGCAGGCGCTCGCCGATGCGCTCCAGCGCCTCCAGCGCGCGCTCCTGCGTGGCGCGGTCGATGCGCTTCTCCGAGGTCAGGCCCGCGCCCAGGCGCACGACCTCGCGCAGCGTGTCCAGCGGGTAGATCTGCCCGTCGGAGACACGTCCCACCTGCAGGTGGAAGCTGTTGGAGCCGAGGTCGACCGCAGCCAGCAGGTCCGAGCGCGCCATGCGCGACGCTAGCACCCGCCGGGTCATGCGGCAAATCCGGCCTGCGGCGGCGTCACAAAAGCGCAAGATTTGTGGAGTAGCATTGACTGGACAGCCGCAAACCCCCCGTTTTCATCCCATGGTCAAGAAAAACCTGCCGACGTCCCATTTCCTCAACCGGGAGCTGGGCCTGCTCGAATTCAACCGGCGCGTGCTCGCGCAGGCGGCTGACGATTCCGTGCCGCTGCTCGAGCGCCTGCGCTTCCTGACCATCGTGTCGTCCAACCTGGACGAGTTTTTCGAGATCCGCGTCGCGGGCCTCAAGGAGCAGGTCAAGGCGGGCATCAAGGAATCGGGCGCCGATGGCCGCAGCCCGGCCGAAGTGTTCGAGCTGGTCGCGGCGCAGGCGCACGCCCTGGTCGGCGAGCAGTACCGGCTGCTGAATAGCGTGCTGCTGCCGGCGCTGGCGAAGCAAGGCGTGATCTTCCCGCGGCGCGAGGACTGGACCGGCCCGCAGGGCGCCTGGATCCGCGACTACTTCATGCGCGAATTGCTGCCGGTGCTGACGCCGATCGGCCTCGATCCTGCGCACCCGTTTCCGCGCGTGCTGAACAAATCCCTGAACCTCGCGATCGAGCTGGAAGGCCGCGACTCCTTCGGCCGCAACTCGCGCGCGGCCATTGTGCAGGCGCCGCGCGCGCTGCCGCGGCTCATCCGCCTGCCCGCCGACGTGGCCGGCGCCGAATACGCCTTCGTGTTCCTGTCGTCGATCCTGCACGCGCACGTGGACGAGCTGTTCTCGGGCATGAAGGTGACCGGCTGCCACCAGTTCCGCGTCACGCGGAATTCGGACCTCTTTGTCGACGAGGAGGAGATCAAGAACATGCGCATCGCGATCCAGGGCGAACTGATGCACCGCCATTTCGGCGATGCGGTGCGCCTGGAGGTCGCCGACAACTGCTCGCAGCAGACCGCGGATTTCCTGCTGCAGCAGTTCGGGCTGTCCGAAGCCGATCACTACCGCGTGGACGGGCCGGTGAACCTTTACCGCCTGCGCGAGGTGTGCGACCGGGTCGAGCGCCCGGATCTCAAGTACGCGCCGTTCCAGCCCGCGATGCCGGTGGCGCTCGCCGGCCAGAAGGACATCTACGCGGTGCTGCGCAGGCAGGACGTGCTGCTGCACCATCCCTACGAGTCTTTCGCGCCGGTGATCGAGTTCATCCGCACCTCGGTGACCGACCCGCGCGTCATCGCGATCAAGCAGACCGTCTACCGCACCGGCACCGACTCGGAACTGATGGAGATCCTGATCGAGGCGGCGCGCAAGGGCAAGGAAGTGACGGTGGTCGTGGAACTGATGGCGCGCTTCGACGAGGAAGCGAACATTACCTGGGCTTCCCGGCTGGAGGAGGTCGGCGCGCACGTGGTCTACGGCGTGGTCGGGCACAAAACGCACGCCAAGATGGCGCTGGTCGTGCGTCGCGAGGATGGCCCGCAGGGCAGCGTGCTGCGGCGCTATGCGCACCTGTCCACCGGCAACTACCATCCGCGCACCGCGCGCCAGTACACCGACTTCGGCCTGCTGACCGCGCACGAGGAAATCTGTTCGGACGTCAACGAAGTCTTCAAGCAGCTCACCGGTCTCGGGAAATCGAGCCGCATGAAGCACCTGGGTCTGTCGCCGTTCACGCTGCACAAGCGCGTGGTGGCGGCGGTGCGCAACGAGATGCGCATCGCCAAGGAAGGCAAGCCGGCGCGCATCATCGCCAAGATGAACGCGCTGCTCGAGCCCGAATTGATCGAGGAACTCTACGCGGCTTCGCAGGCGGGCGTGCAGATCGACCTGATCATTCGCGGGGTCTGCGCGCTGCGGCCTGGCGTGGCGGGGCTGTCCGAGAACATCCGCGTGCGCTCGGTGGTAGGGCGGTTCCTGGAGCACACGCGCCTCTGCTACTTCCTGAACGAGGGCGCCGAGGACGTGTTCCTCTCCAGCGCCGACTGGATGGACCGGAATTTCTTCCGCCGCATCGAACTCGGCATCCCGGTGCTCGACCCGGCGCTGAAGGCGCGCGTGATCCGCGAGGGGCTGCAGGCGTATCTGGACGACGCGAACCAGGCCTGGGTCATGGGGTCCGAGGGCGCCTATGAGCCGCCCGCCCCGCGCCGCGGCAAGGCGCGCGTGGTGCAGGAAGAACTTCTGCGCACGCTCGTACCGGCCGCCTAAACGCATCTCGTCCGGTCGGACCGCGGCCGTAACGTCGTCGGCGCCGGCCTTGACCCGGGCCTTCAACACGCTCGACAAAAACCGCGACGGCAAGATCGACCGCAAGGAGTTCGACGGCGTCTCGATTTCCAAGTAGCGGCACGCGGGTCCCGCGTGATGTGGGACCCATAGTGCCGAGGTGGATGGAATGCCGCTATGCGGAGCCGCAATTCGTGGCGCACAATGGCGGCAACCGCGTGACCGGCAGGGGGGGTAAATGGCCGTACAGAAGGAAAGCTTCCACCAGGCCTCGCCCAGCGAGCCGTTCCTCATGGATTGCTGGTACGTCGCAGCGTGGGACCACGAGCTGATCGACGCGAAGCTGATCGCGCGCACGATCCTCGACAAACCCGTGGTTCTGTTCAAGGGCGACTCGGGCAAGCCGGTGGCGCTGGACGACCGCTGCTGCCATCGCGGCGCTCTGCTCTCCAGGGGCCGCGTCGAGGGCGACTGCGTGCGCTGCATGTACCACGGCCTGAAGTTCGATGCGACCGGCAAGTGCGTGCAGATTCCAGGACAGGACAATATTCCGCCCAAGCTCGGCGTGCGCAGCTACCCGGTGGTCGAGCGCGACCGCCTCGTGTGGATCTGGATGGGCGATCCGGCGAAGGCTGATCCGGCGAAGATCCTGGATTTCCCGTACCTGCGCGACGCGGGCTGGCGCGGTCATCCGGGCTATATGCACTACGACGCCAACTATCTGCTGATCGTGGACAACCTCGCGGATTTCTCGCACCTCGCCTTCGTCCACACCAGGACGCTCGGCGGGTCCGAGGAGTACGCGTTCAAGTCCAAGCCCACCGCCATCGAGCGCCTCGACGACGGTTTCCGCGTCGAGCGCTGGCACATGGGCGCGCCGCCGCCGCCGTTCCACAAGAAGGTGGCGCGCGACGCCGGCCAAGTCGACCGGCGCAACATCGCCCGCATGTACGTGCCCGGCATCTTCTTCATGGAAACGCTGTTTGCGCCTGCGGGCTCGGGCGCCGAAAAGGGCGATTTGCAGAACGCGAAGCAGTACCGCAACTGCCAGTTCTTCACCCCGGAGACTTCGCGCAGCACGCACTTCTTCTGGGACTACCTGCACGACTACGCGCTGGACGATCCGAACGTGTCGCTGTCGCTGTACCGCTCCATGGTGGACGGCTTCAACGAGGACAAGGCGATCATCGAGGCGCAGCAGAAGACGCTGGAAGCCGACCCCGCGTTCCAGATGAACGCCATCGTCGCGGATGCGCCGCTGGTGCACTTCCGCCGGACCCTGGCGCGCATGATCGAAGCCGAGCGCGCCGGGCTGAAGGCGGTCGCCGCTTAGCGATGTTCAGCCATGTCACGGTGGGGACGCGCGATCTTGCGCGCGCCGAGCGGTTCTATGACGCGCTGATGGCAGCCCTGGGACATCCGGTGCTGTTCAAGAATGCGCGCGTCCTGGCTTACGGCACGGGCGCTGGCGAGAAGTTCTTCGTTCTATTCCCCTTCGATGGCAAGGAATCGACGCCCGGCAACGGCATACACGCGGCCTTCAAGGTCGACAGCCGCGCGAAGGTGGATGCGTTCCACGAGGCTGCGCTGGCAAGCGGCGGCAGCGACGAAGGCGCACCGGGGCTGCGTCCGCAATATCACCCGAACTATTACGGCGCCTACGTGCGCGATCCGGACGGCAACAAGCTGCAGGCCGTCTGCCACCGCAAGGACGGCTAGAAGGTTCCAGGAAACGCGCCGCCGTCCATCAGCAGGTTCTGGCCGGTGATGAAGCCGGCGTGCACGCTGCACAGGAAAGCGCACGCGGCGCCGAACTCCTCGATGGTGCCGAAGCGTTTGGCGGGATTCGCTTCCATGCGCAGCTTTTCCAGCTCTGCTTCCGTCTTGCCGAGCTTTTGCGCGTTGAACTTGAGGTTGCCGCGCAGCCGGTCGGTATCGAAGGGCCCCGGCAGCAGGCCGTTGATGGTGACGTTGTGTGCCACGGTCTGGCGCGAAATGCCGGCGACGAAGCCGGTGAGTCCGGTGCGCGCGCCATTGGAGAGCCCCAGCTCCGGGATCGGCATCTTCACCGCGCCGGAGGTGATGTTGACGATGCGGCCGAACTTGCGCGCGATCATGCCGTCCACCGTGGCCTTGATGAGTTCGATGGGCGCCAGCATGTTGGCGTCCAGCGCCTTGATCCACTCCTCGCGCGACCAGCTGCGGAAATCGCCGGGCGGCGGGCCGCCCGCGTTGTTGACGAGGATGTCCGGGCTCGCGCAGGCGGCGAGCGCCGCGGCGCGTCCTTCGGGCGTGGTGATGTCGCCGGCAACCGCGCTGACCTTCACCCCATAGGCTTTCCGGATCTCCGCCGCCGTGGCCTCGAGCGCCTCCTGGCCGCGCGCGGTGATGACGAGATGCACGCCTTCGGCGGCGAGCGCCTGCGCGCAGCCCTTGCCGAGGCCCTTCGATGCCGCGCAGACCAGCGCGGTCCTGCCCCTGATACCCATGTCCATGACGAACTCCTCTAGTTTCTCTTGATGGTAACCAGCAATACGCCCGAAATCACCAGCGCGGCGCCGGCGATCTGCGCTGCGCTGAGCGCGCCGTCGAGCAGCGCGACATCCGCGAGCACCGTGGTGACGGGCCCGAGCGCGCCGACAAGCGCGAAATGGTTGGCGCCGATGCGCTTGAGCGCCTCGGCGACCAGCAGCACCGGCAGCACGGTGCAGGCCACCGCGAGCACGATCGCGACCCACCAGAGATTGGCGGGCAAAGCGAGCGCGGCGGCGTCCTCCAGCACCAGGAACTGGATGATGGCGGGCAGCGTCGAGACGATCATGGTGAAGGCGGTGAAGCGCATGCTGCCCACGCGCTTGACGAGCTGGCTGCCGGCGACGAGGTACACCGCGTAGCACATGGCCGAGGCAAAGATCAGCAACGCGCCGAACACGAACAGCCGGCCCTCGGGCGCGGCGGCGATCTGGCTGGAGAGCACCAGCGCGATGCCGGTGTAGGTGATGGCGAGCGCCGTGAGCTCCTTCGCCGTCGGGTGCTTCTGCAGAAACAGCGCCGACAGGATGATCACCAGCGTCGGGTAGAGGAACATGATGAGGCGCCCGACGCCTGCCGAGACGTACTGCAGCCCGAGGAAGTCCAGCAGGCTGGCGAGGTAGTAGCCGAGAAAGCCCAGGCCGACGATGCCCCACCAGTCGCGCTTCGCGATCGGCGAGCCGTCCCGCATCCACCATGCCATCGCCAGGAAGAACGGCAATGACAGTGTCATGCGCAGGAAAAGAAGGGTCGTCGCGCTCACTGGGTGCATCGAGTAGCCCAGCTTGATGAGGATCGGCCGGAACGCGAACGAAACGGTGCCTGCAAGGGCGAAGGCGATGCCCCAGATACGATACGAAGGACTCAACGCTTTTTGCCGAGAATCGAGCCCAGCACGCCGCGGATGATTTCACGCCCGGCCGTGGAGCCGATGCTGCGCACCGCGCTCCTGGCCATCGCTTCGATGAGGCCCTGCGACTGCTTGCCGCCGCGCGGGCCGGTGCGGCCGAAGAGGATGTCGTTGACCGGGTTCGACTCGGCCTTTGCCTTGGGACTCTCTACCTCACGTTTTTCTTCCGTACGGACTTTCAGCTTCTCGTAGGCCGACTCCCTGTCCACGGCTTTTTCGTAGTGGCCGTAGATCGTCGATGCAGTGATGCACTGCTTGCGTTCGTCCTCGGAGATCGGGCCGATGCGGCTGCCGGGCGGCACCACGAAGGCGCGCTCGACCACGCAGGGGCGGCCTTTCTCGTCGAGCAGCGACACCAGCGCCTCGCCCACTTCCAGCTCGGTGATCACCTGTTCCACCTTGAGCTTGGGATTGGGCCGCATGGTCTCGGCGGCGGATCTGACCGCTTTCTGGTCGCGCGGCGTGAAGGCGCGCAGCGCGTGCTGCACGCGGTTGCCGAGCTGGCCGAGCACCGTGTCCGGGATGTCGAGCGGGTTCTGGGTGACGAAGTAGACGCCCACGCCCTTGGAGCGGATCAGGCGCACGACTTGCTCGATTTTATCGAGCAAGGCTTTCGACGCATCGGTAAAAAGCAAATGCGCCTCGTCGAAGAAGAACACCAGCTTGGGCTTCTCCGCGTCGCCCACTTCGGGCAGGTGCTCGAACAGCTCCGAGAGCATCCACAGCAGGAAAGTGCCGTAGAGCTTGGGCGAATTCATCAACTGGTCGGCGGCGAGGATGTTGACGACCCCCTTGCCCCCGGCGGTCTGCATCAGGTCGGCGATGTTCAGCATCGGCTCGCCGAAGAACTGCGCCGCGCCCTGGCTCTCCAGCGCGAGCAGGCCGCGCTGGATGGCGCCAATCGATGCTGCCGAGACATTGCCATATTGCGTGGTGAACTGCGCTGCGTTGTCGCCCACGTGCTGCAGCATCGCGCGCAGGTCCTTGGAATCCAGCAGCAGCAGGCCATGGTCATCGGCGATGCGGAACACGAGGTTCAGCACGCCTTCCTGGGTGTCGTTCAGGTCCAGCATGCGCGCGAGCAGCAGCGGGCCCATGTCGGAGATGGTGGCGCGCACCGGATGCCCGCTCCTGCCGAACACATCCCAGAACGCCACCGGGCAGGCGCCATAGGCAACGTCGAGCATCAGGCTCTTCGCGCGCGCTTCGACCTTCGCATTGCCGCCGCCCGGCCTGGCGAGGCCGGCGAGATCGCCCTTGACGTCGGCCATGAACACCGGCACGCCGATGGAGGAGAAGCCCTGCGCGAGGGATTGCAGCGTGACCGTCTTGCCGGTTCCGGTGGCGCCCGCGATGAGGCCGTGACGATTGGCGAGCGCGGGCAGCAGTACCAGCTCCGCCTTCTGGGCTTTGGCGACGAGGAGAGGCGCGGCCATGACGCTAAAATTATGACATGGCCGGTCACAGCAAATGGGCGAACATCAAGCATCGCAAGGCGGCAGCCGACGCGAAAAAGGGCAAGGTGTTCACGCGCCTCATCAAGGAGATCACCGTCGCGGCGAAAGCCGGCGGCGGCGACCCGAACACCAACCCGAAGCTGCGCCTGATGCTCGACAAGGCGCGCGAAGCCAACATGACCAAGGACAGCGTGACGCGCGCCATCCAGCGCGGCACGGGTGAACTGGAAGGCGCTGCGTACGAGGAAGCGCGCTACGAGGGCTACGGCCCGGGCGGCGCGGCGGTGATGGTGGACTGCCTCACCGACAACCGCACGCGCACCATCGGCGAGGTGCGCCACGCGTTCACCAAGCACGGCGGCAATGTCGGCGCCGACGGTTCGGTGGCCTTCCAGTTCCGGCACTGCGGGCAGTTCGTGTTCGCGCCCGGCGCGAGCGAGGACAAGCTCATGGAGGTCGGCCTCGATGCGGGCGCCGACGACGTCGTGACCAATGGCGACGGTTCGATCGAGGTGATCTGCGCGCCTGCCGACTTCGACAAGGTGAAGGCGGCACTCGAGAAGGCCGGCCTGAAGCCGGACGCGGCCGAGGTCACCATGAAAGCCCTGAATGAAACCGCGCTCGGCGGCGCCGAGGGCGAGAAGATGCAGGAGCTGCTCGACGCCCTGGAAGAGCTGGACGACGTCCAGGACGTCTACACCACCGCCGCCATACAGTAGGAATGAGAATCCTCGGCATCGATCCAGGCTTGCGGGTCACTGGATTCGGCGTCATCGAGCAGGCCGGCAG
>Ga0315912_10004514_pt1 | contig 13175 bp, 10 predicted proteins | sample VfabasoilMG_FD_204469 | JGI IMG/M metagenome (GOLD analysis project Ga0315912, IMG submission 204469) | Garden soil microbial communities collected in Santa Monica, California, United States - V. faba soil | ecosystem: Environmental > Terrestrial > Soil > Garden | place: USA: California... | reverse complement strand
CACAAGCCGAAATCCGGAGCAGAACCTCGGTTATCTGCCTGCAAACCGACGGCTCCGGTTTGATCTCTCCCAGCCTGACACCTGGAGGAATATCCCCCGCGATGCCGACCTCCTCTGGTGCTTTCCGGCAACGCCGATTGAGCTGGTCCGGCAATTCATTGCGACTCTGACGGGTTCTCCTCGCCGCATTGTCGTACTCGGCAGCACCTCCGCCTATGACCTGGGAGACTCACAAGCATACCCGCCTCCCTGGATCGACGAAACCGCCCCGATCGATCTCACAAAACCCCGCGTACAAGGCGAGGAGTATCTCCGTCTGGAACAGGGCGCCATCGTCCTGCGGGTGGCCGGGATTTATGGCCCCGGACGAAACCCTCTCGACTGGATCCGAACCGGCCGCGTCAAGCCATCACGCAAGTATGTGAACCTGATTCACGTCGAAGACCTCGCAGCCATCTGTCTTGCCGCGCTGGAACAAGGAACGCCCGGCGAGATCTATAACGTCAGCGACGGCACACCGCGCACATGGGACGACATCTGTGAAACGATGATGAGGCCTGAGACTCGCGGCTCTGCTGACAGAGCCGCGCAGGAAGAGGTGGGAAAACGAATCGCCTCCATCAAATTGCTTCGAGATGTCGGACTGCAACCGGCCCACTCCGATCTCTATCGCTCACTCCATGAACTCGAATCTCCGGACCAATGAACCGGGCGGCCTTCGTTGCCGTGTGGGTACGAGAAACACATCGAGAAGCCTTGCGAATAAGCACTGCTAGACCGGCGGTTTCCTGTTGATTTCTACGATGGTGATTGACTGGTCCTTCGCGCCGACATCCTGCTGGAGTTCCCAGCGGCTGAAGACCGTGATTTTCGTGCCGTCGCGGCGCTCATGAATAAGGCGCCCCTCCCAAAACCCTTTTGCCAGGAGTTCTGTTTCAATCTGCTGCAGCGAAACGGGAAATACCGTATGGAGAAGCTGGTGGGACACCTTCCCCAGTGCGCTCTTCTTGTCCCATCCATACAACTCGCTTGCACTATCGCTCCAGTAGCGAATGGTCCCGTCCTTATTCCGCACCATCATGGCACCCTTGGTCATGTCCACAGTGCCACCGGCCTTCGCATGCGTCCGGCTTTCATAACTTACGGGTGACTCCGGCCCCGCGTGGGCGAGTGCGTGGTGCAGCGCCTCGGCCACAACTCGATGGCCATCGCTGGTCCAATGGGTGTCGTCAGGGATGAATACCAGCTGTTTTGTCTTTGCAGCGGCTGACAGTGCAGGCGTGAGGTCGACATAGCGGATGTCCGGGGAAATATCAGCGACCAGATGATGAAGCCGCTCCGGCAAATCGTTCAGCACCCACCACTTCAGATCCCCATGTGCATTCCCGTCAAACCGGGCAATGTCGTGGTACACCCTGAACTTGGTCGGAGCAAACGCGACCATAAAGTCTGCGCCCTCGCTGCGAGTCAATTCATAGGCCTCTTTGAGAGTGTTCGCGGTTGTCTGTAACGCCTTCAATTCCTGTCCTGTCGGCACAACTGATGAGGAGTGATCCAGGAAATAGACACGTTCTTCGTGACCATCCCCTCCATCAATCAGGCCATAATTCCCTGCGATCCGCTGGTTCGGCACACAACCATGGGTCCATCGTGCAAGTGCCATGAGGCTATTGAGAATGAACGAGCGGTCCCAGGCCAGATTCATCGAATTCCACATGCCGTTCAGAACAGACACCCGTTCCTCGTATCTTTGGGCGTCAACAAGATCATTGCCTTCGTAGAAGACCCACACGATCCACTTTGGGCGAAGAGGAAGCGCATAGCGCTTCAACACCGCCAATTCCTGCTGAGGACCGTAGCCGGATTGCCCGAGGTTAGCGACTGCTCCTCCGTACAGCTCCGCCAATCGAGTCGTCGCGAGAACCGATCCCGGCATCATAGGAGACTCCACATACGAATCCCCGATAACCGCGACCTCTGCCTCTGCGAGATCCTGTTCGTTCCTGAATCCCTTCTTGTCATACTTGACGTCGAAGGGTTCGGACGGACGGACGGGAAGGCAGATGCTTTCGCCGATGTTGCCCCGGCTGAACACCGTCTTCACGGTTGACCCGGGACGCGGGAGCGCCAACAGTTCACGATCGGGAACATAATTGGGCCGTTCCCACGGAAGAAAGCTGGTGGTCCCGAAAGTCTTTCTATAATCGATGAGATTGAGCCAGACAGGAACTTCGGCCAAAAGAAGCGCCGCTACAAGGGACAGTGTCATCAATACGAATTGGCTTCTGATTTCATCCCGCGGGATATGAGAGAGCAGCGCGTATGCGCCCCATGCGAGGAAGTACGATGTACCCAGAATGCTGAACAGATGCCGTGCATCCGGCACAGCGGTCGACAACCCTGACTTAAATGCAAGGATCACCCCTCCAACAAAGAGCACACCGGTGATGAAGAGGATAGTTCGTTTGATGCGAGTTCTTGAAGTGACAGTCATGGGCGCATTGTTTTCTTTCAACCATCGAGCATGAAACGGTCAGCTCCGCTGAGGCACCAGTCCCGAAGAAGTACGATAGCAGGCGCATTTCAGTCCTGTCGACCCCTCCACGTACTTGAAAACCGTTTAGAATTGATACTTAGAAAAAGTATAACGAGCTTTCCCGGTCCATCCTGTCCCCCGATCGCTCCTTCCGGGAGCGCATTGTGGAGATGACGGTTCAGCACCGGAAATAATGACCCGGTTCTAGCGCAGGAGGGCCATCACGGCCAGACACACCAGCAGATTATTCGTGGCATGCGCGATCATGCCGGGTATCAGACTTCCGGTTCGCTCATAGAGCCAGGCCCAGAGCACGCCGCTCCACAGCACGCTGATAAAACCGATGAGGCCGTACCCGTGAGCTAGGGCAAAGATGCCGGCGCTGATGAGGGCCGCCGGCAACGGATTCAGCCGCCGGCGCAGGATCGCATACAAGATGCCGCGAAATGCCAGCTCTTCGAAGATGGGCGCAAAGACCACATACTCGAGCAAGCTGATGGTCAACACCGATCCCGAGGCCCAGACCAGATCGGGGTCAAACCATTCCGTCCAGTGGTTGGCCAGGTGCAACGACTCCGCCATCCGCCCCATCATCCACTCGCCCCAGAGCCCGGCCGCGACGACCGCGAGCACCACCCCCGCCAGCCGCCCGATCTGCCGCCACTGAATCTGCAAGCCAAACCCGGTGATGAGGTTTAATCCCGATGGTCGAAGCAGGTAGTAGTACGCCATCCCCAATAACGGCAGGTTGGCCATTGGAATCGCCACGGCGCGCAGCGAGACATTCTCTGACGGTGCCATTGAAATAAATGCCAGCGAGAGAACCGCGCCCAGTGCGCCGCCTCGCAAGAGCACCGCTGTGCCGATGCCTCCGGGCCAGGGCGGCGGCACCCCGGGCTGATGCAGCCGCAGGCCGTCGACCCGTTGAATCTTCAACCAGGCGAATCGCAGCAACATGAGCGACCCGCCGATCAACCCCAGCAACTCCAGGCCCGTGAGCAGTTGTGAGAACGCCTGAATCCGCGCCCCACGCGCATGCATCTGTTCGCGCACGGTCGCGCCCAGGGCCACATCACCCGCTCGCTCAGCCAAGGCTGCCGCGAGATGATTGTAAAACCATCCGGCCGGGAGGGCCTCCGCCAAAGCAGACTGCAATTCCATTTCACGTTCGCTCGTGAGCGAACCCTCGCCATAGGCGGCCTCGATGAACTCTGCATACAGCGACAGCGGCGCATCCCCGCCTGCCCAGAGGACGGCGGCGGCCAGCGCGTCCGAAGGGTGTCCGGATTCGGCCTGCAGAATCGCCAACCGCAATTTCCCTGCCGGCGAGGCAGTCGCGGCCACTAGTTCTTGATACCACTGGATCGCCTGCGCCCGCTCGACGTCGTTGCTGCCGGCCGTCCACTCTGTGACTCGCTGCTGCCAATCCGGCGCAAGCAGCAAGCCGTCTTGAGCCTCCATCGTCCGGCTGACCATCAGATCCAGCGCGCGCTCAGGATCCTCAAATCGATTAAACTTGGGTGAATTTGAGGACGGCCAGAGCAGCGTACTCAAGGCCGTGATGAGTAGCATCGCAGCAAACAGGCTGACCCCGAACGAAAAGCGCGGACGATCGGGACCATTGAACGGCGAAGGGGTCTCGGCTCTTCCCGTCTCGGCAAAGCCTGCCTGGTCGCCCTCTCGCCTGCTTGCATCAATCATAGGGGTGACTATACCATCGGCCCCTCGCGGTCACCTATCCCTCGAAATAGCTAGATCCTCTCCCTCGATCCCGCCACTATCACGTGGCCTCTCACGCCGGACTTGGCTATACTAACATCGCAAAACCGTTCGGAGACTTCGGCATGATGCGCGACTTTGTTCCTCCCCGGCGCCTGTTGCTCGGCCCCGGTCCCAGCATGGTGCACCCCCGCGTCCTGCAGGCCCTTGCCACGCCGTTGCTCGGCCATCTCGACCCCGCCTTCCTCGGGGTCATGAACGATGTGCAGCACCTACTCCGGTTCGTGTTCGCCACCACCCATCCTTTCACCATCGCGGTATCCGGAACCGGATCAGCCGGGATGGAAGCGGCCATTGTCAACGTGGTCGAACCAGGCGATGCCGTCATCGTCGGTGTAAACGGCGTCTTCGGCACGCGGCTCGCGACCGTCATCGAACGATGCGGCGGCAAAGCGATCAGGCTGGAGATACCCTGGGGCCAAGTCATTCCTCCGGATATGATTGAGTCGGCCTTGCGCCGGTCAGGACCGGTGAAGGCCGTGGCGCTTGTCCATGCAGAAACGTCAACCGGCGCTTGCCAACCGCTTGACGCGATCAACTCGCTGTGTCGGGATCACAATGCGCTGCTGATTGTCGATGCCGTCACCTCACTCGGCGGCATGCCCGTCGATGTCGACCGCCTGGGGATTGATGTCTGTTACAGCGCGACGCAGAAATGTCTGAGCTGCCCGCCGGGACTGGCGCCGCTCACATTGAGTCCGCGAGCCCTGTCCGTTATCAAAGGCCGCCGCACTCCCTGCCAAAGCTGGTACCTGGATATGGCGCTGGTCGCAGAATACTGGGCTGAAGGGTCACGCGCCTATCACCATACCGCACCCGTTTCGATGCTCTATGCGCTGCGTGAAGCCTTGCGGCTGATTGAAGAAGAAGGATTGCCCACCCGCGTTGCGCGTCATCGGCTCAACAGCGAAGCGTTAGTCGCCGGGCTCATGGAGCTGGAACTCACGCCGCTTTCCCTTACGGAGTATCGGCTCCCGATGTTAACCTGCGTGACGGTCCCTCCGCATATTGATGAAGCCGCGGTCCGGCAACAGCTGCTCCAGATCTACGGCATTGAAATCGGCGGGGGGCTGGGTCCGCTCAAAGGCAAGGTCTGGCGTATCGGATTGATGGGGGAGTCCAGCACTGAAGCGAACGTGCTGACGTTCCTCAACGCCCTCGAAGAAGTATTGATCCGACTCGGCCGGCTCTCGACGCCGGGGGTCGCGCTGCAAGCCGCCGCGCGAGTCTATAGCCGAACTGTGCGAAAGGAGTATCGAGCATGAACCGTCCTCTCTTAGTGGTGTTGGGAGCTGTGGTCTTCGCGTTGATGAGCGTCATCTTTTTCTGGGTCTTCAAGCTGACGATGGCTAATTCCATGAAGACGGACATGGTCTCCCCGGAAAAAGTGGCGGCATTTATCCAAGCCCTGCTCGAAGCCAATCGCAACAACTATACGGACAACGTCGTGGTAAAACTGCAGAAAGAAGGGATTCAGGCGCACGAACATTGGAAAGACGAACGCGGGGTCGCCTTGCCCGCCCAGTATCTGATGGAATCCGGCCGACTGGTGTCGATGAAAGATCTGAAATTTTCGTTCCGCCTGGCCAGCCTCACGCCGATCTATGTATGGAACGGCCCCAACAGCGACTTTGAACGCCTCGGCCTCGCCGCGGTGGACAAGAACCCTGAGAAACCGCACTATGGATACATCACCAAAGGCGGCACACGCTACTTCCAGGCCATTTATGCCGACCGGGCCGGCTCGCAAGCCTGCGTCGATTGCCACAACCAACACTCCAACAGCCCACGCCGCGATTTCAAATTGAACGATGTGATGGGTGGCATCGTCATTTCCTTCCCGGTCGGAGAATAATCCCATGGCCATCGCCATTCAGCATGTTCGCCTCATTGACGGAACCGGTTACACGATCGAACGCGCCACCATTCTGATCCGCGGCAGTAAGATCGTCGCCACAGGATCGAGCCGCACCATGACGATCCCGAAAGGCGTGACCAGAATCAACGGCCGCGGCCTGACCGTCATCCCCGGCTTGATCGATTGTCACGTGCATCTCTGTCTGGGAGGAGAACCGGACGTCGTCGCCACGGTCGAATCGGATGCTCCTTCCATGACGCTGTTGAAATCGGCGCGCCATGCAAGGCAGACGCTGGAGTCGGGCTTCACCACGATCCGCGATGTCGGTTCGCGCGACCACTCCATCTTTGTTTTGAAGCACGCCATCGACCAGGGAGTCATGCCGGGTCCCCGCATCGTCGGCGCCGGGCTCGCGATCTGCATGATCGGCGGCCATGCCCGTTTCATCGGTCAGGAAGTCGAGGGAATCGAGCAAGTACAGCGTGCCGTCGACGCGCAACTGGCGGCCGGAGCCGGGGTGATTAAAGTCATCGCCTCAGGCGGCGTCCTCACTCCCGGCACCTCGCCGGATCAGGCGCAGATGACCATGGATGAACTCACGGCCGCCGTCGCTACAGCCCGCCGGGCGCAGAAAAAAGTCGCCGCCCACGCCCACGGAGCTTCCGGCATGAAAAACGCGATTCGCGCCGGCGTCCACTCCATCGAGCATGCCACCTTGCTGGATGACGAAGCCGGCGAATTGATGAAGCAACACGGCGTCTATATGGTCCCGACACTCTCCGCACTCTCCACGACTGCGGCGGGACGGCCGGGTTGCGGTATTCCCGTCAGCGCGCTCGACAAGGCCAAGGCGATGACCAAACGCCATCAAGCAAGCTTCAAGAAGGCCCATCAGAGCGGACTCTGCATTGCCATGGGCACCGATGCCGGAACCCCCTTCAATTACCACGGAGACAATGCGCAGGAACTGGAACGGATGGTGGCCTTCGGCATGAGCCCGATGGAAGCGATTCTCGCCTCAACCGCGGCCGCCGCGCGCTTGATCGGCATCCATGACACGGTCGGCACCCTGATGCGCGGCCGGCAAGCGGATATGGTGATTCTTGATGGCAACCCGCTCAAGCGGATTGAGTACTTGCGGGACCGCAGTAGGATCATGGGCGTGATGCAGGCGGGGAAGTTTGTGGCAGGACCGCTGTCAGAAGGTTAAGGCTCAGACCAAGGCTAAGCGTCTGCTCTCAACCTGAGCCTCGACCTTGAGCTTCGCAGCCTCACCGTCTTTCATAGAACAGTTCCAACGCCGAGGCATAGCCATGGATACGGCCCTTTCGGAAGCTGTCCTCCAGCTGCCCTCGCAATGAGCGAAACCCGCCTTCGTCGCTCTTCTTCACAACCCCTTGCGACACCATCATCTCGGCGGCCACTTCGACGAGTCGCCCCTTGCGGGCTTCCATCTCTTCGGTGAGAAAATCATCCATCACTTCCGCTCCCCGCTCTGCGACCAGATCCTCTTTAAACGTGTCGTAACCCTGCGCCGCCACGGTCCGCTCGCGCAGGATGGCCAACTCGGCTTTCACTCTGGCCACATTCTTCACCAACAGCGCGAACAGCTCTTTTCGTCCCTCATCGAAGAGCTTCTGCTCCATCTCATGGAGGACGACCGACAGATCCACGAAGTCCGCGCGGGGCTCGTCACCCCAATAGAGCCGGTCATAGCTGCGCCGTTTTTCCGCATCGCCGACAATCTCATAGGCCGCGTTGATCTCGCGGATCTTCGCCTCTGCATCTTTGGCGTCGGGGTTCCGGTCAGGATGATGCTGGAAGACCAGCTTTCGGTAGGCCTTCTTGATCTCGTCGTCGGAGGCCTCACGCGAAACGCCCAGCACGCGGTAGTAGTCCATTTGCGCCATGCGCGAAACTATAGCACGAGCCTTCTCCGGGCTTCACCTTGCGGCCTCCCCGCCCCTTGACCTTCTGAGCATCAGGCTTATCTCATCACTATGACAAACAACACAACTCCAAAAACACTGACAAACGACGAAAAGAAGGCCGCAGACGCTGCATTCGCCGGACGCCCGTTCAATCCTGCTTGGTCGGCCTCTGCACGAGTGATCTACGATGGCATTGTGGACGCCTTGCCGAAGGACGTCGTCGCGGAGCTTCCAGAAGTTGAGGCCGTGCTCGCTGATCTAGAGGCAAAACTACCAGCCGTATCAGGCGTCGGGAAGGAGACTCCCGCCGATCTGGACTTGAAGCAGGAAGGCACGGCAGCCGACTCCACCGCTGGACCAGGCGTCCCGACCATCAAAGACCGGCAGGAGGCGATTCAGTCCGGGATATTGATCGATGTCACGCCGACAGCCAGGGAACTCGGGCTCACATTTCCAGTCACCATCACCAAGCCGTTATGGGACATCGGGATTGTCACGAATCAATCGCTCTCCCGGGAAGAGCAGTCGGGACGGCTTCGCGACGTCTTGATGGCGTTCAGACTGAGGCTCGCAAGTCTTGCGACCATCTCGCCGCTGATTGATTTCCCGGCTCTCCTGGCGATGCCGCCGAGTACCGTGCCGCAACCGGTCCCGTTGTTCGCCATTATTCAGCCGGACGCTGGAAACCAGGCCAACGTGACGCTCTTACTGCCGAACGAAGTGTCGTTGTCCATCACCAACTCGTATTAAAGCAATGTGCTGCGGCTCCGACTGGCTTGGCCCGCTATGACAAACAGGCAGCCATGCAGGCGGGGGCCGCTTCGACCGATTCCCCCTGCCTCTCCGATACGGTTGCAGGACGACCGCTCGGCGTGTAAGTTAAACTCGTAGACAGGTTCGAGGCGCGGGGCTCACACACAGGATGGGGCGAAGATGACACGCAACGATCACCGGCCGCTGCAGATGGTCTTGAACGTCCTGAGTTCGATTACCTTCACAGCTCTGCTCCTCGCCGGTTGCGCGAGACTCACCTTTGACCCCACTCCCGTCGCTCCCACGACGTCTCCCCTCTCTTACTCAGCTAAGGTGAAGGTGAGCGAGATCGGCACATACGAAGTTGAGGCCGGCGCCAGCATGAGCCCGGACCCAACCCTGCAGAACCACGTCAGGCGGGCGGCCCCAACATTGTTCCCCACCAAGGACCCGGCGGAATGGGAACGCACGACCATCGAGTACCTCACCACAAGAAAGACGTTTCAGAAGATCGTTCAGGAAGGCCCGGCGGACCTGAACCTCACACTGCGCATCAATATGTACATCGACCCGAGTGTGTCCTCCTCATTCAGCCACATCTACCTGGTCGTCACAGACGCCACGTTGAGCGATCCTAAGACCGGACGATCCTTGATGAGCTATTCAGGGTTTGGCAGGAGAGCTGGAGACGCGCAGGACAGACCAGCGATGGAAGGGGCTCTTCATGCCGCCTTTCGCGATCTCTTCGGAAAAATGGAACACGACAAGCGACTGCCCCTACTCTGAGGGCTGCGGTCTCCCGCCTGAAACAGCAGTACACTCTATCTGCGGCCTGATCCCTGATGGCATTGCCCCTACTGTTTGATGAGCCGTGCCACCAACTCACGCTCTTCGGTCTCGCTTTTGACCACTCCGTTCAGCCGTGCGTCGAGCAAGCGGTCGAGAATCTTCTTGAACTGCGGCCCCGGCTTTAATCCCATGGCCTTCAACTCGACGCCGGTCAAGACCGGCTTCACCTGATGGTAAGATGTCAGAAAAGCCGATACCTGCCGCTTCACTTGCTCAGACGAACTCTGCGCCATCACCGCCACCAACGCTTCATCCGGCATATCCTGCAACAGGCAGACAACCGCCGATGGTTTGAGCGGGGGCTGCTTCGCCAGTTGGCGCAGAGCCCGATGGACGCCGCCGCGGAAGGCCTTCAGCGTAGTCGCTTCACGCTCGCTGAACGGAAAGCGCTTCATGAGTTCTCCCGCACCACGATCCGGCAGCACGGCGGCAAGCGCCATCACATACACCAGCCAGGCTTCCGTCTTGCGGTCGAGGTAGAGCAGCCGGTACCAATCCAGCGTTTCCTCCGTCGCAAGCAGCAATTTCTCCAGCCGTGCCGACCAGGCTAGTTTCGGATGAATGAATCGAAGCAGGTCGAGTTCCGCCAATCGCTTCAGGCCGGTTTTCGGTTCCCGCTCGGAACAGAGAGCCTTCAGTTCTTCCAACAGGCGATGCCCGGACAGCCGATGGAAGAGTTCCATCTTGACCGCCGCCTTGATCAACGCCATCGTGTCTTTGCCCAGGTGAAACCCGAAACGCGTCTCGAACCGGATCGCGCGGAATACACGGGTCGGATCTTCGACGAAGCTCAAACTATGGAGGACGCGAATGACCTGATTCTTCAGATCCCGCTGGCCGCCATAGAAATCAAGCACGTCCCCGAATCCACGGCCATTCAGCCGAACCGCCAATGCGTTGATCGTAAAATCACGGCGATACAGATCTTTCTTAATCGAGCTTTGTTCGACGGTGGGAAGCGCGGTCGGATATTCGTAGTACTCGGTCCTGGCCGTGGCCACATCGAGCTTGAATCCATTCGGCAGCACGATGACCGCGGTCCCGAATCGCTCATACGCCTTGACGCGCCCCGACTGTTCCACCGCCAGTTTACGCGCAAACGCGATCCCGTCGCCTTCGACCACCAGATCGAGATCGAGATTTTCAATCCCCAGCAACAGGTCGCGGACGCAGCCTCCCACCACATAGAGCGGCAGATCCAGCCGATCCGCCAGCTGCCCTGCTTCCTTGAGCAGTGTGAAGAGCGGCGGCGGCAGCTTGTCCTGCAGTTGTCTCTTGAGATTGCGATGATGCAACAGACCGGGCACGCCGGTCGGGTCCGTAACTTTCGGGCGAATCTTCACGGAGCGCAGCACATCGTCATGCCACGCCCTGAGCAGATCCGTGCGCGTAATGACCCCGACGACTCTCGTGCCTTCAAGAATCGGCACGAAGCGTTGATTCCGCTCCAGCATCGCCTGCTCGATCGTATGGAAGTCCGTGTCGGGATGAGCGGTGAACTGATCCGCCTGGAGAATATCGGCCGCCGTCATCTTGCCCAATCGATGAAACAGCGCCTTCTGTATCTGCTCCCGGCTGACCAGCCCGGCATACCGGTCTTTGCCGTCCAACACCGGGAGGACATTCACGCCATAATTCGTCATCCGCTGTTCCGTTTCAGTCACGGTGGCCTCTCCGCTGATTGTCTTGACCGGCTTGGTCATGACATCCTTCGCTAACAGCGTCGGCCGGTACCGCTCCGTCAACAACCGGACAAGCCGCTCCTTCACCTCTGTGAGCGGTTGCCCTTTGACAATCGCGGCCGCCGCCACTGCGTGACCACCCCCGCCGAACTCCTGCGCGATCCATCCGACATCGATCTCCGGCGTGCGGCTGCGCCCGATGACTTCCACATGCTCTTCGTTCATCACGGCAACCAATACCGCGTCCACTCCTTCAAGCTCGGCCAGCTGATGCACCGCCTCGGCCGCCTCTACACGATCACGATCGAAGGCGCTGGTCGCCACGAGTACCTTCCGGCCTTCCAGATAGTGCACTTCACTGTGCTGCAGCAAATCGTTCAGCAACGCGACAATATTCGGGTCAAGCGGACGGTGCAGCGTCTGGGTGACTAATTTCAGATCCGCCCCCGCACCGATAAGAAAGGCCGCAGCCTGCAAATCGCGCGAAGTGGTCGAGGAATATGTGAATGACCCGGTTTCATCGTAGAGGCCGAGCGCCAACACGGTTGCTTCCACCGATGTGAGCGGGACACCGGCTTCTCGCACCCGTTCGATCAGCATCGTCGCCGTAGCCCCGACGGTCTCAATGACCTGAGTGATGGATTTCCCGATTGACGGAGCACCGGTCACACCCGGATCTACTCCATGGTGATCAAACACCAACACCTCGACCTTCGGATCCAGCCAACATTGTTTGAACGGACCGATCCGATCGGGCTCATGAGTATCGACCAGAATCAACTTCGTTACTTGCGTAACATCGAGATCTTTAAGCTTGGTGAGATTCAGGTCATGCGCCAGAAGAAAGGCATGCACGGCTTCCTGCGCCCCGCCGGAGAGCACCAGCCGTACATCGGGGTACAACTTGCGCACGGCGACCATCGAGGCCAGGCCGTCGAAATCCGCGTTGTGGTGGGTCGTCACGACATCCATAACGCCATTCTAGCAGGGTCGATGACCTCGCGAAATGCGAGGGTTTACCTTTCAGCTCATCTTACTCAGTGACAGATCGATTGAAGGGCGGGTGATGCCGAATGTCGTGTTCGCGCAAGCGGCTGTCCGGCCGGAGAGTCGGCGGGCGAATCGGCAGCGGGATCGACGGGAAGACCATCGGACCGACTGGGACGATCGCGGTCGCGACGGTCCCTCTTCATAGACAAACGGCGTCAGGATAGAAATCCCGACGCCGTTGTATTGTGCCCGCCCCCAGACATCTAGAGATGCCGCTTGCCTGGGCATCATGCTTCTCGCGCGCGATATGGCGCGATGCGCAGTCCTGTGCGCGATCAATCCTGGCCCGTTCGCCCTTCGTCATGACACCATCGGCCTTTGCCTTATCTTCCATCTTATTGATGTGTTCCTATTGCCTGTTCAATCGATTGGCTTGACGCTCATTCAATTCAATTGGCCGCTGGCAATCCCCTGATCGATCCGCTTTTCCTGATTGGGCTGACGCTGGTCAATCACCGGCGTTTCGGCTTGGGCATGGGCCATCCTGCTGAAACCAAGGATCAACCCACACATCGCAAGCAGCATCGGCTTCACGATCATTGCCTCAAAGATTGAGTCTCCTTGGTCCTAAGCAACGCGCGAGAAACCGGTCGGTTGACACAGCCCGTACGACGGATGAATCCAGAGACAGCCTTATCTATCAGGCTGTTTGGGTTCTACCTGGAATTTATGCGGCATTGAGGGAATGCCGGCGGCGTACTTTTTCAGCATCTTGCTAGCGGACGTCCTGGAAGAAA
>Ga0315912_10004513_pt1 | contig 13183 bp, 9 predicted proteins | sample VfabasoilMG_FD_204469 | JGI IMG/M metagenome (GOLD analysis project Ga0315912, IMG submission 204469) | Garden soil microbial communities collected in Santa Monica, California, United States - V. faba soil | ecosystem: Environmental > Terrestrial > Soil > Garden | place: USA: California... | reverse complement strand
CTCGCCGCTCGGCGTCCGCGCGCGCATCGGCCTCGCGGGGCTCGCCGCGCTCGTCGTGGCGTGCGGCACCGCGTCATCGCCCGTGCACCACGACGAGCCCGTGCCCCCGCCGCCCGGGCCGTATGCTCGGCCGGAGTATCAGGCCATCTCCGAGACGGGAGCGTACGCCGATCTCGTCGCAAAGACGCTCGCGCCCGGGTTCGAGGCGTTCGCACCGAGCTACGTGCTCTTCGCCGATGGCGCAGGAAAACGCCGCTTCATCGGGCTGCCGCCGGGCACCGTCATCGACACGAGCGACCTGAATCACTGGACGTTCCCGATCGGAACGCGCTTCGTGAAGGAGTTCTGGCTCGACGGCACGCTGCTCGAGACGCGCCTGATCGAACGCTACGGCGAGGGCCAGAACGACTACTTCATGGGCGCCTTCGTCTGGTCCGAGGACGGCAGCGACGCAGAGCTCGCGCCGGACGGCGCGAGCGACGTGCTCGCGACGCCGCACGACGTGCCGGGACAGAAGCAGTGCACGGCGTGCCACAACGGTGAGGCGGGCCGCGTGCTCGGTTTCTCGGCGCTCCAGCTGGGTCGTGCGAGCGAGAGCGCGCGCGACCTCACGCTCGAAAAGCTCGGGGCGCTCCGGCGCCTGAGTGATCCGCCCGCGCAGAACCTATGGCCGCCGCCCGGCGACGCCGTCACCGCGCGCGCCTTCGGCTACCTGCACGCCAACTGCGGGCACTGCCACAATCTCCACGGCACCTCGTGGCCGGACACGCAGATGGTGCTGCGCCTCGACGTCGAGGAGAGCGTGGCCGAAGACTCCGCGCTGTTCCGCTCGGTGGTGGGTCAAGCGGTGCAGTACTTCCGCGACCAGGGTGTGCAGTATCGCGTCGCGCCGGGCGAGCCCGACGCGAGCGCCCTCGTCGTGCGCATGCGCGCGCGCGACGCGAACGGCAGCGACGACGACACGGACGACCGCAACGACCGTAAGCAAATGCCGCCGCTCGGAACGGAGATCCCCGACGACGACGGCATCGCCGCCGTGAGCGCCTGGATCGTCGGTCTCACTCCGTAGCTGCGGAGCCCTGGCTAGGGAGGTATAGTGATGGGACTCGCCCATGAACGACCAAGCGCTCGGCGTCAATCTGCACCAGCTCCTGCGCGCCATGATCGAAAAGGGCGCGAGCGACATGCACATCACGACGGGGGCGCCGCCACTCCTGCGCATCGACGGCGCGATCGTGCCGCTCAAGCTGCCACCGCTCTCCCCCGTCGAGACCAAGCAACTCTGCTACTCGGTCCTCACCGAGGAGCAGAAGATCCAGTTCGAGAAGGCCAAGGAGCTCGACCTCTCCTTCGGCGTGAAGAACCTGTCGCGCTTCCGCGCCAACGTCTTCTTGCAGCGCGGCGCCGTGTCGGGCGCGTTCCGCTCGATCCCGTTCAAGATCCTGACCTTCGAGGAGCTCGGGCTGCCGCAGGTGATTGCGGATCTGGCCGCCAAGCCGCGCGGGCTCATCCTCGTGACCGGCCCCACGGGCTCCGGCAAGAGCACGACGCTCGCCTCCATCCTCGACAAGATCAACAGCGAGACGCGCCAGCACATCGTCACGGTCGAGGATCCGATCGAGTACTTGCACCCGCACAAGCGCTCGATCGTGAACCAGCGCGAGGTCGGGGCCGACACGCAAACGTTCAAGGTCGCGCTCAAGTACGTCTTGCGCCAGGACCCGGACGTGGTCCTCGTGGGTGAGATGCGCGACCTCGAGACGATCGAGGCGGCGCTCACGATCGCGGAGACGGGCCACCTCGTGTTCGCCACGCTGCACACGAACTCCGCGGTTCAAAGCATCAACCGCATCATCGACGTGTTTCCGCCGCACCAGCAGTCGCAGGTGCGCGCGCAGCTCTCGTTCGTGCTCGAGGGTGTCATCAGCCAGCTGCTCCTGCCGCGCGCCGGCACTCCGGGCCGCGTGCTGGCGCTCGAGGTCCTCGTGCCGAACGCCGCGATCCGGAACCTGATCCGCGAGGACAAGGTCCACCAGATCTACTCGCAGATGCAGGTCGGCCAGGCGAAGCACGGCATGCAGACCCTGAACCAGTGCCTGCACGCGCTCTACACGCGCCGCCTCATCACGCTCGAGGAAGCGATGGGTCGCTCCAACGAGGTCGAGGAGCTCCGCGGCATGATCGAGGGGAGCAAGCCGGGGCCCGGCGGAGGCGGCGGGGGCGGCGTGCAGGGCTCGCTGCCGCCGCGCTGAGCCGCAAAAAAAACCCCGGCGGTGGGTGTTCTCCCAGCCGCCGGGGGTAAGTGCTGGCTCGCGCCCGGAGCTCAGAAGTTGTGAACGAAGGTCAAACGGCCGGTGAGGTGCTTGTCGTTCGGCGTGTCCTGCGTCTCGTAGCCGCCGAAGATGTAGAGGACGTTGTTCTTGCCGTAGCTCGACAGCATGATGTTCGCGCCAACGGGCAGGCTGCCGAGCGCCTCGCCGTTCGCGAACAGCGCCTTGCCCGCCTCGTTCAGGCCGATCGTCGCTTCCACCTCGGGACCGATGCCGAAGTATTTGCCGATCTTGTAGTCGATGAAGAAGCGATAGTAAGCGGTGTTGGAGCCGGAGGTCTTGTCGAAGACCTGGTTCTCGTAGTTCTGGAACCAGAACTCGAGGTAGATGGGATCGGGACCGCCGGTGATATAGAGCTGCGGCACGAGCGACATCGCGCGGTGGTTCACGAAGTCGGCCTGGATGCCGAGCATGGGCGTGATGACCAACGGCCCTGCCAGGAACGATGGACCGAGATCGAACTCGCCGAGGGCCGGCGTCGCGTTCAGGTAGATGTCCGAAGCGATGCCCACGCTGTCGGAGAGCATGTGCGTCGCGCCCGCCCAGAGCTGCAGGCCGGCGCCGTCGGAATCGATACGGAACCAGGCCGCCGGGAAGGTCTCCTCTTCCGCGGCAGGGGGAACGACAACCGGGGCCGGGGCCTCGGGCGCCGGCGCCGCTGGGGCGGGCTCAACTGCCGGGGCGGGAGCTGCCGCTGCCGGGGCGGGAGCTGCTGCTGCCGGGGCGGGAGCTGCTGCCGCCGGGGCGGGGGCAGCCGGCGAAGCGGCCGGGGCGGGGGCCGCGGCGGGAGCGGTGGCGGGAGCCACAGGCGCGGGGGCTGGCGCGGTCTGCCCTGGTGCGCCTGCGGCGTACAGGGTGAGGGCGCTAGCGAGCATCAACCCCGGGGGACGAAGCGAGGTGGTCAGGCGCATGAAACACATTCTCCGAAGGTTTTAGGGTCGGCGGACTGCCCACCGGCCATACCGTTTCCGAAGGTTTCCTCCGGCTCGGCAACCGCTGCCTATCGTTTCGTACGTTGCATGTGGATGTCTTGATTGTTTCTAAACGTCGCGAACGACTAGCAAACGGGCCTGCCGGCCATCCGACCATCACGGTCTGGCGAGAAGTCCTGTTTCGCCACGGTGCCGGAGGGCCCGTCGAACGTTTCAACGAGGTGCGCGGCCCGAGCGCGCGCCGGTCAGAGCTCTTTGATGGCGAGCTGCACTTCCGGGTGCTTCGGAGCGCGGCGCGCGAGCATGCCGAGGTAGGGCTTGGCGCGCTTGTCAGCGGTCGCCACGAGAGCCCGGAGCGCGAGCAGTCGGATGGCCAGCGGCGACGCGTCGGGTGGCAGATCGAGCTTGGCCACCCGGGCGACGGCTTGAGCCTGCTCGTTCTTGTCCTTGCCGTGGGCGTCGACGAAGGCGGCGAGCCAGCCGCTCAAGGGTCCGAGCACAGCGGGATACTTCGCGATCAGCGTGCGCGCCGCACCCGCGTCGTCACCCGCCACGAGGTCGTACGTGCGCTCGACGAGCAGCGGCGCCGTCACGTTGCCTTCGAGCGCGCGCGCCGAGGCCGCGACGGCTTCCGCGGCCTTGCCCTGGTAGCGACGGAGCCGGGCCAGGCGCAAGAGGTGCACCGGACGCAGCGCCTCTCCGGTGCGCGCCCCGAGCGCGCCCTCGGCCCCGGTCAGGTCGGCCTGGTCGAGCGCCGCATCGATCACGACGATTTCCCCCCAGGGCACGCTCGGATCCTTGAGCGCCGGGACTTCCGCGGGAAGGGGGTACTTCGTGCCGAGCAACACGGCCGAGCCCGCTGCAAGGCCGGAGAACGCGTGCGAAGTCGCCGCGTCGCCGAGCACCTTGAGGGCGGCGTCGACGTCCGAAGGCTCGAGTGACTCGTAGGCCGCCACGGCGCGCACCACGGCCACGTCGGCGCTCGCCGGATCGAGCTGCTCCACCGCCTTCTGCGCCTCGTCGATGCGCCCACCGAGCAGCGCGACGCGCGCGGCGAGCGTTCGCGCCCGCGGGTACGTCGCCGCAAACGAGACCGCGCGCAGAGCGGCCTTGCGCGCCAGGGTTTCGTCACCCGCCTCGATCGCCAGAAAACCGAGCCCAGCAGCGAGCGCGGGGCTGTCGGCGGAGCGGATCGCAGCGTCGAGGGAACGGGCGAGCTTCTCGTGGTCGCCGGCGCGCACGGCGCGCGCAGCCTCGAGCATGGGAGGTGCGCAGGAAAGCGGCGCGGGAAGCTTCGCCGCGTCGTCACTCGACAGCTTCGCATCCGCCGGCGGCTCGTCGCCGCGTGCGGGATCCACGACCCACGCGAGGGCGCGCAGCGCGCGGGTGCTCGGGGAGTCTCCCATCTTCGACTGGAGCGACGCGATCGCGGGCATCGCCCGCTCCTTGCCGAGCTCGAACAGCGCCAGGCGTGCGAGGAAGATGTCCGCGGCGACGAGCTTCGGATCGAGCGAGCGTGCAGCCTCGTAGCGCTCGATGGCGCGAAGGTCGCCAGCGTGCTCGAGCACCGCGCCGGCCGCCAGCTGGTACATCGCGTCGTGTCCCGCTTCCTTGTCCCACTTCGGAAGCTGCGCGGCGGCGCCCGCCAGATCGCCCTCGACGAGGAACGACGCCATCCGGCCGAACGCGAGGTCCTTCTCGGGGAGCCCGACGGTTCGCCCGCGATAGATCGCGGAGTCGATCCCGCGCGACTCCTCGTTCAGGAGCAGGGCGCGCAGCACGCGATTTTCGAGCCAGAGCCTGCCGGCGCGCTGACTCCTCGAGTCGAGATCGAAGGCTTCGCTCAGCTTCTGGTCCGTGGATTTGAGCTCGGCGACGCCGCCACTCTGCAGGAGCTTCTGGACCTCGTTCGTGAGGGCAAGGGCGCGAGCGGCGCGCTCCGCCTTCACTTTTCGGGCGTACTGCCAGCCGCCGACGCCGGCGCCGGAGATCAGGACGATCAGCGCGAGCATGAGCCAGAGGCCGCGCGCCTTCTGCTTTGGCGGCTGCTCCCAGGCCGGGGCCGCGCCGCCGCTAGGCTCGAACACGCCCACGCGCGCCAGGTGCTCGAACAGGACGCTCGGCGCGGGAGGGCCTGCGTCGTAGCGCGCCGTCGGTCGCAGGCTGTCGTGGCTCTCGGGCTGCTCGACGAAGGCCGGAAACGGCTCCGGCTGCGTGCGCGCGGGATGCGCGGGTGCTTGCGGCACGAGCGCGGGCGAGAGGCGGCCGGCTGGCTGCGGCGGCGACGCGAGCGCCGGTAGCTTGGCGGCAGGCGGCACCTTGATGTCGGAGCGCACCTGCGCGGGACGCGTCGGCGCGTCGAAGGGGTTCTTGGCGCGCGAGTGGGTCGTCTCCTCGGGGGCGCGGCCGTCGCTGTGGGTCGGCAGCTCGTCCTCGTGGTAGCGAACCGTGAGGTCGTCCTCGTTGTCGGGGCGTGGCGGCGGCGGCGACGGCATCGTCAGCGCTTGCGCCGGTGCCGCGTGCTGCGCCTTCACCGGCATTTGCACGCGACCCTGGGGCGCGACGCCGCCCGCCGGTGGCGCGACGCCAATCATCGTCCGGGCGCGCATGTTGCGAGCGTGCTGCGGCGCGACGTGGGGGGTGGGGGCCGGCAGCTCCTCGACCTGGCTGATCTCCTCCACGGAATCGAAGCGAGGCAGGCTACCCGCACGCGGATTGGTGGGCTCGTCGCCGGGGAACTGCGGCGCGCTCGCCGGCCGCAGCGGTCTGGCCCGCACGGCCGGAGCCGGAATCGAGACCTGCTTGGGAAGCGCGCGCGCCACCTCCGTCGCGACGGCCGGCGCGCCGACCCGCTTCTGGAGCGCCATGTAGAACGTCGCCCGGTCGTGCCAGTGCGTCGTCTCCGCGTCGTTCAGGCCGAGCTGCATGGCGCGCGCCAGCACCTTCTCGGCCCGCATCGCGTCGCCGCGCCGGAGCAGCACCTCGCCGAGAAAGCGATAGGGCTTGGGGCTCGCGGCGTCCGCCTTCCCCGCCGCCACGAGCGAGGCCTGCGCCTCGGCCAGGAGCGAGGCATCGAGGTACATCCGGCCGACCGAGAGCATCACGGTCGCATCGCGGCCGTGCCATTGCTCGCCGATGCGGCCCACCTCGCGGACGAGCCGCTCGTCGCCGGAAGAGCCGAGGTACGCGCAGAGCGCGACGGTAGAGTCGGCGTCGGGGTTGGACCGCCAGGCGGCGAGCAGGTCGTCGAGGGCGCCCAAAGCTAGTGGCTCTCCGAACCGGTCATCCCAGGGCCCGAGGATAGCGGAGCTTTTCGACACAACGAACCCCTTCGCATCGAAATTTCGGGCCCGCTGGCCGGCCCTCGGGCGAGAGCGCCTCGAGCACGGCTCGGGTTCGCTCACCCTGAAACGTGCGGTCGACAGAATCTGCTAGAGAGAGTCTCGCTCAGACCTACCTCTGACCACGATGTGCGGCGTCTTCGGCATCTTCGGCCATCCTGAGGCCGCAAATCTCACCTACCTCGGCTTGCACGCGCTTCAACACCGCGGGCAGGAGAGCGCAGGCATCGTCACGAGCGATGGCAGCCAGCTCGCGCTCTTCCGAGGGATGGGGCACGTCATCGACGTCTTCCCGCCCGAGCAGATCGCTCGCCTGAAGGGCGACGTCGCGATCGGCCACGTGCGCTACTCGACCGCGGGCGGGTCGATGCTCAAAAATGCTCAACCCATCGCAGTCGACTACTCGCGAGGGTCGATCGCCGTGGCCCACAACGGCAACCTCACCAACGCCGAAGCGCTCCGCGAGCGTCTGGAAGCGCGCGGGTCGATCTTCCAGAGCACGAGCGACACCGAGGTCATCGTCCACCTCGTGGCGATCAGCACCCAGCGGGCGCACGAAGACCGCGTTGCCGACGCCCTCTCTCAGGTTCAGGGCGCGTACTCACTCGTGTGTCTGACGCCGACGGCGCTGATCGCCGTGCGCGACCCGCTCGGGATCCGGCCACTTTGCCTGGGCAAGCTGAGCGAGACGGGCACCTGGGTCGTCGCGAGCGAGCCGACGAGCTTCGACCTGATCGACGCGCACTACGCGCGCGACATCGAACCGGGCGAGATGGTCATCATCGACCGCAATGGCCTCCGGAGCACGCGACCGTTCGCCGAGGTGAAGCGGCATACTTGCATCTTCGAATACGTCTATTTCGCGCGCCCCGACTCGACGCTCGACGGCGTCAGCGTGTACCAGGCGCGCAAGAATCTCGGGCGCGAGCTCGCGGACGAGCACCCGGTCGAGGCCGACGTGGTGATCCCGGTGCCCGACTCGGGCGTGCCGGCGACGATCGGTTACGCGGAGGCGTCCGGCATTCCCTTCGAGCTCGGCCTGGTCCGCAGCCACTACGTCGGTCGCACGTTCATCGAGCCACGCGCGAGCATCCGGCATTTCGGCGTGCGCCTGAAGCTGAACCCGGTCGGCGCGGCCCTGCAGGACAAACGCGTCGTCGTCGTCGACGACAGCATCGTCCGCGGCACGACCAGCCGCAAGATCGTGAAGATGCTGCGCGACGCCGGGGCGCGTGAGGTGCACATGCGCATCTCGAGCCCACCGACGCAGTGGCCCTGCTACTACGGGATCGACACGCCGACTCGCGGCGAGCTCATCGCGTCGACCCACTCCGTCCAGGAGATCAACCAGTACATCACGAGCGATTCGCTCGCCTACCTCTCGCTCGATCGCATGCAGCGCGCGGTGGTGAGCGCGCAGAGCGACGCTCACGGCAGGGCCTCGCGCCGCTCGCTCCCCATCGCCCACCAGGCGCTCCAGACGACTTCGTTCTGTCAGGCATGCTGGACGGGTGAATATCCGATCGCGTTCGTGCCGCATCCGAGGGTCAAGCAGATGAGGTTGCTGGATTGTTAGGTGGGATCGAGCTGGTGGGGCTCGAAGCGACTTGAGGGATTTTTGGGGTGCGATGGGCTGAGATGCCTGGCGTCCTTGGCGCGTTGAGAGAGGCTCCTTACCGAACTCGGTTGGGGTGCCTTCCTCGTCATGAGTGGCCGCGGCTCGGCCAGAACCACGACCTCCCCGCCTGCGCTACACTTCCCCGATGCTCGAGGCGCTACCCGACTCCGTATCCCTGTACGAAGTCTCGCCTCGGGACGGCCTGCAGAACGAGGCGGCGCCGGTGCCGCTCGAGGGCAAGGTGCGCATGATTCGGGCGCTCCTCGCGTCGGGGCTCAAGCGCATCGAGCTCACGAGCTTCGTGTCCCCCCGCTGGATCCCGCAGCTGGCCGATGCCGAAGAGCTCGTGCGGACGCTCGGCGTAGGCACGGGGGACGTGACGTTCAGCGCGCTCGTGCCGAACGCCACGGGGCTCGAGCGAGCGCTCCGGGTAGGGCTGCACGAGATCGCGGTCTTCCTCTCCGCCTCGGAAACGCACAACCGCAAAAACACGAACAAGAGCATCGCGGACTCGCTCGAGACGTTCGCCGAGGTCGTGCCCCCCGCCCGCGCGGCCGGCTTGCGCGTGCGGGCGTACATCTCGACCGTGTGGGGCTGCCCCTACGAGGGCGATGTACCCATCGCGCGCTCGCTCGAGATCGCGGAACGGCTCGTCGAGCTCGACTGCTATCAAATCTCGCTCGGCGATACGATTGGCGTCGGCACGCCGCTCCAGACGCGCCGCCTGCTCGAAGCGTTCCTGCCGAAGATCCCCGCGCCGCGGCTCGCGCTGCACTGTCACGACACGCGCGGGACGGCGCTCGTGAATTGCCTGGTCGGCCTCGAGATGGGTATCCGCGACTTCGACGCCTCCGTCGGCGGCCTCGGCGGCTGCCCCTACGCACCGGGCGCCGCCGGCAACCTCGCGACGGAAGACCTCGTGTACATGCTGCACGGCATGGGCATCCAGACCGGCATCGATCTCGACCTGCTCGTCGAGGCCGGGCGCATCGCCGAACGCACCGTCGGCCGGCCGCTACCGGGCAAGGTGCATCAGGCCGGTCCGCCGCGCATCCGCGTCGACAGCCGCGCGCCACGCCCCGGCTCGTCCTGAAGACCCCCGAGCGCTAGGGGCGGTGCGGGGGGCCGAGCATGCAGCCGAGATGCATGAAGTAGGCTTGATCGAAGGTCTCGTCCGTGAACGCGACCCCCACGTCACCGTCGGGGCCAAGCTCCGCGACCGGGTCCGTCAGGTTGGACATGCTCGTGACGAGCGCTTGCCGTGGCGTGACCACGCTGAGGTCCCGTGCCGAAATCACCTCGTAGTAGAGCTGGTACGGCGCAGCGTCGGTGGCCTTCGCCGCCCACACGACGAGCACGCGATCCCCGAGCGAGACCAGCGCGCGCGCCTTGGCATTCGCGTCGCCGCTCGTGATCGGCCCCGCGGCGAGCACGGCGCCTCGCTCGTCGAGCACGGCCGCCTGCAGCGGACCGTCCCAGCCCCGCATGGTGTTCCCCGTGTGCCATGCCACGACGAACGCCTCGTCGGTACGCACGATGGACGGCTCCTGCCCCTCGCTGCCGAGGTCCACGGGCCCCGAATCGTCCGCGAGCTCGTAGTCGAAGGAGCGGAAACGGACCACCGTCGGAGGCTCGGGTGCGCCGGGCACGATCTCACCCCGCACCGTGTACGTCACCCCCAGGCGCGTCTTGGACAGCGCCAGGTCGGGGGTTTGCCCATCCTCGTCGTCCGCGGTGAGTCGCACCTCGGCGCCGTCGGCATGGCCTTGGAGCGTGAGCTTGCGCGCGTACAACGCGCTCGGACCGCCAGCGTCCTTGAAGCGCCAATCCTCCCACACCACGCGGTAGTTCGTGCCGGTGAACGCCGTGCTCGGGTTCAGTGAGAACCAGGGCGCGTCGGTCAGTCGCTGGTCGGGCTCGAGCTTCTGGGCGCTTTGATTGAAGCGCGTCCCGTAGATCTCGTAGTTTGCCGCCTGACGGTCGTCCGACCAGGTCGTGAGGAACGCGCTGCCCGAGGTGGCGATCGAGCCGGCGAAGCTATCGGCGTTGATCTCGCTCACCTTCGAGGGCCCGAACGCGAGCGAGCCCTCGCCGTTCAAGAGCGCGAAGTACGCCGTGTAGTGCCCGCTCACGGACTGGTCCGTGTACGTGACGGCGAAGCTCGTTCCGTCGAAGGCGAGGTCTCCTGCCGACGACTTGAAGCTGTCCGGCGCGAGCAGCACCGGCATGCCGAGCGTCGCGTAGCTCGCCCCTTCGTCGATCCCTCCGCTGCAGTCGTTGTCCTTGCCGTCGCAGATCTCCGCTGCCCCCGGGAACACGAGCGGGTCGTCGTCGTCACAATCGGACCCGCCACAACTGGCCGGCATCCCCTCGAGCGCCTCGCCGCGGTAGCCGTCGTGGTCTGCATCTCCCCCGCCTTCGTGCTCGCAGCGTCCGTCGTCCGGATCGCAACGATCCGCGGTGCACGGGTCGCCGTCATCGCAGATGACGGCGCGGATCACGCAGTAACGCGCGTCGTGCTCGGCGTCGGCCGGGCGGCAGACGCCCGGGAAACAGGCGTCGTCGCGGGGGCAGTCGGCATCCGTGGTGCACTCGTCCACCGGCGGCACCACGACTTCCCCACCCTCGCCACCGCTGCCCGAAACCGTGTCTCCACCCCAGAGACCCGTGCGGCCACACGCGAGCGCCAGCAGCCACGCGCTGGCGAGCAGCGCCCGTCGCCCGCCCCTCACCCGCAGACTCCGATGCCCTCAGCGTCGGTTGCCCCACAGACGGCCCACGAGGGGCAGTTCGTCGGCCCGTCGAGCGGGCACATCTGCAGGCAGTGCGCGCCGTGCTCCCCGCCGACGACGCAGATGAGTCCCGCCGCGCATTCGGACATGCCGTTCTCGCACGGAGCCCCCTGCTGACCCGTACCCGGCGTCGTGCAGCGCATGTTGAACACTTGCTGATCGCAGCCGTCGCCGTACGGATGCACGATCTGAGGCTTGCAGGCGGTACCGGGCGGGCAGCTGCTCACCTCTTCGAACACGTCGCACTCGAGCACGGGCGCGGGCGCCGCCGCGTCCGGGCAACCGGGATCGACGTAGGGAACGTCGCCTCCGGTCCCGGCGCTGCCGCCTTGGCCCGCGGCACCACCTTTACCGCCCTGGCCACCTTTGCCGCTCGTCCCGCCGTTCGCGCTGCCGCCGCCCTTGCCGCCGTTGCCGCCACGGCCGGAGACGTGGTCGTCGTCGTCATCGGCAGCGTTGCTGGTCGAGCGTCCGGCACAGCCGAGGGCCACCGCCAAGGCGAGTGGCAGCACCAGCTCACCACCGAGTAGAGAGCGGCGCGGCTGCCGTCGAATTTTCCCCGACCACATGCCCGAAAGTTATAGCGGACCGAGACTCGGTCGCCAGGTGGGTGGTAAAAACCCGGACCCATGCGGCCGCCGGTCCTCCTCTTCTGCTTGCTCGCCGGGGCGACGTGTCAGCGCGTCGACGAGCCTACACTGGCGCCAACGCCGAACGCAGAGCCGACCGCAACGAGCGCACCTGCGCCCGCCGCTGCCACGCCCACCGCCGCTGCGCCCGTCGACGCCGGCCGCTGTATCGAGCCGCTCGCCGACCCGCCACCACCCGTCGCCAAGCCCGCCACCACCTGCCCGGCGGACAATCTCGCCACACCCCCCGACCTCGCGCACGGCAAGATCACTGCACCCGAAGCCAAGAGCGCACCCGTGCTCGACGTCGAGATCGCCGACACGCCCGCGACCGAGCAGCGCGGGCTCATGTACCGGACGAAGCTCGGCGAAAACCAGGGCATGATCTTCGTCTGGCCGAGCGAAACCCGGCGCACGTTCTGGATGCACAACACGTGCTTGCCGCTCGACATGCTGTTCCTGGCGAAGGACGGCACCATCGTGGGCCTGCTCGAGCAGGTGCCGACGCTCAACGATCGACCCCGCTCGGTGCGCTGCCCGGCCGCCTATGTCCTCGAGGTGAACGCCGGGTGGACGCGCCGTTACGGCCTGAAACCCGGAATGAAGCTCGAACTTGCGCTATAGCGCTTCCCCGAAAGTCAGCACCATGTCCTTCATCGCACGACAACTCTCTCGCACCGCTCGTCTCGCTTTCGCGGCAAGCCTCGTCGCCTGCCAGTCCACTCCGCCCGAGCCGCCGGGCGCAGTGCCCGAGGCCATGAAGCCGCCCTCCACGGCGATGCCGACCACGGCTCCCACGCCCACCGCGACGCCCACGCCGGCGCCGACGCCCACGACACCGCCGCCTGCTCTCACCGCGGCCAAGCCGGTCGCCTCCGTCGCAGCGAGCCCCGACGATCCGTTGAAGGGCGTCTTCTCGCTCGACGAAGCGACCAAGGGCATCGCCGGCAAGGGCACGCTGGTCGCCGAGCTCAAGACCGACCTCGGCACCTTGCGCTGCGAGCTCTTCGAGGACAAGGCGCCGATCACCGTCGCCAACTTCGTCGGCCTCGCGCGCGGCACGCGGCCCTGGAAGAACCCCAAAGGCGAGTGGGTGAAGACGCCGGGCTACGACGGCACCACCTTCCACCGCGTGATCAAGGGCTTCATGATCCAGGGCGGCGACCCGCAAGGCACGGGCGCAGGCGAGCCCGGCTACGTCATCCCCGACGAGATCTGGGAGGGCTCGGCCCACGACCATCGCGGCCAGCTCTGCATGGCCAACCGCGGCAAGAATACGAACGGCATGCAGTTCTTCATCACCGACGGCGGCCCCCGCCACCTCGACGGCGGCTACACGATCTTCGGGCAATGCGGCCCCGACGAGACGATCGAGAAGCTCGCGAGCGTGGAAGTTCGCGGCGACAAGTCCGTGACGCCGACGAAGATTCAGAAAGTCGTGATCAAGCGCGAAGCCGGGAAGAAGTAGAGACCAGGCCTCCGGACGCCGACGGAACGTCCGTCCGTCTCCGTCTCGCAAGCTTTCAGAACGCATCCGCGTG
>Ga0315912_10004512_pt1 | contig 13183 bp, 14 predicted proteins | sample VfabasoilMG_FD_204469 | JGI IMG/M metagenome (GOLD analysis project Ga0315912, IMG submission 204469) | Garden soil microbial communities collected in Santa Monica, California, United States - V. faba soil | ecosystem: Environmental > Terrestrial > Soil > Garden | place: USA: California... | reverse complement strand
GGCCGGCCTGAGTGCGCGGCACCGTAACGCGACCGGCGCGTCGAGGTAATGGTCGAGCGGGAATCAGCCGAGCTTGGCGCCCGGCTTGAGAACCCAGACCTTGCACCACCCCGCCGCGGCAACGTCCTTGCCGGGGAAGATGTTGCAGGGGCCGGCTGCTGCGCCGGCCTTGCCGGTGTACTGCATGCAGTTCGCGCAGTGTTGTCCCGCCTTGTAGTTCGGGTTCGCGGCGGCGTTCACCTTCTTCGCGTCGGCGACGTAGCCGAGCGACTTCGCCGTTGCGTCGCTCTCGGAAAGCGTCTCGGCGCTCGCCGATGCGGCGAAGAGGCCTGCGGCCGGCACGGCGGCGAGGCCCGCGATCGCGGTCTGGAGCAGCTGCCTGCGTGAAATCTTTTCGTCCGACATCGGGAGCTCCTGGGTTCTGTGCGGGGTTCCGCCTCTTCGACCGCGATTCTGGCAATTCCGCAGCGGGCGTGCGTCGAATGAGAACCATTCCCAGTGCGCCGCCGCGCGTGTAACTTTGCGTTGCGGCGCGGCCCGCGCCCCGGGGAGATCCAGCGTGCCATCCAAGTTCCTGTTCGTGTCCTACGACGGCCTCATCGGCGACATCGCCTGGCAGGTGACCAAGGAAGGCCACGCGGCGAAGTACTACATCGATCATGCCGAGGAGCGCGAGATCACCTCGGGCTTCGTGCCGCAGACATCCGACTGGCGCGCCGAGCTCGACTGGGCCGACGTCGTCGTCTTCGACGACGTGCTCGGCCACGGCACGCTCGCCGACGAGCTGCGCAAGGCCGGCAAGAAGGTTGTCGGCGGCACGCCTTACACCGACCGCCTCGAGGACGAGCGCGGATTCGGGCAGTCGGAGCTCAAGGCCGCCGGCGTCAACATCATCCCGCAGCAGGATTTCACGTCGTTCGACGACGCGATGGCGTTCGTGAGGGCGAACCCGAACCGCTACGTCATCAAGCCGAGCGGCGAGGCGCAGAACCTGAAGGGCCTGCTCTTCGTCGGCGAGGAGGAGGACGGGCGCGACGTCATCGAGGTGCTCGAGGACTACAAGCGCGCCTGGTCGAACCAGATCCCGAGTTTCCAGCTGCAGAAGCGCATCCTCGGCGTCGAGGTCGCGACCGGCGCGTTCTTCAACGGGCGCGAGTTCGTCTACCCGATCTGCGTCAACTTCGAGCACAAGAAGCTCTTCCCCGGCGACATCGGGCCGTCCACCGGCGAGATGGGCACGGCGATGTTCTGGAGCGAGCCGAACAAGATCTTCAATCAGACGCTGCGCAAGATGGAGCCGGCGCTCGCGCGCGAGGGCTACGTCGGATACATCGACGTCAACTGCATCGTGAACGCGAACGGCGTCTATCCGCTCGAGTTCACCGCGCGCTTCGGCTACCCGACGATCAGCATCCAGCAGGAGGGCCTGCTGACCCCGATGGGCGAGCTGCTGGAGGGACTCGCGGCAGGCTCGCTTTCGCGCGTGCGCGCACGCACGGGATTCCAGGTCGGCGTCCGCGTCGTGGTGCCGCCGTTCCCGTACACCGACCCGAAGCGCTTTGAGACCAGCAGCAAGGACGCGGTGATCCTGTTCAAGACCAAGTCGCGCGAAGGCTTCCACCTCGAGGACGTGAAGCTCGTGAACGGCGAATGGCTGGTGACCGGAACCTCGGGCGTCGTGCTGATCGTGTGCGGCACCGGGCCTTCGATGCGCCACGCGCAGAAGCAGGCCTACAACCGCGTGCGGAACGTGATGATCCCGAACATGTACTACCGCGAGGACATCGGCGACCGCTGGAGCGAAGAGGACAGCGATCGCCTCCATGCCTGGGGCTACCTGCGCGAGTGATCCGCGGTCGCGCCCCTGCGGCGCGGGTCCTTGCTAGACTCCGGCCGGGCCTGTAGCTCAGTGGTTAGAGCAGGGGACTCATCTTTTTAGGGAAAGGTGCCCCGGCGTTGAAAGATGCCGGGTGGACGGGACGAATTCAGGGAAACCTTCCAGCGCAAGGGCGGCTGATGGCAATCCTGAGCCGAGCCGGCGGTGCACCGCCGGAAGGTGCAGAGACTACCTGAGGGCTTGAAGTGCCCTTGATGACAGGCGAGAGCGTCCCGCACCCTCACCCCCGGACCGGGGACGGGTGAAGAGATAGTCCGCTCCCGCCGGAAACGGCGGGGCCACGCGAATCCCTTGGTCCTGGGTTCGAATCCCAGCGGGCCCACCAAATTTGCTCTTCCCGGACTCGGGTTTGGTGTTGCCGTGGCGCAACAACTGCGTCGGACTTGCGGCATTTACTTAATCTAGACACACTCTTGCGTACAACACCGCCCGGGGATACGGGCACGAATAGGGGCAGGATCATGAACAGGAATCTCCGGCTGCGACCCGCATCGCTCGTTGCGACCGCGGTTGCTCTCGTCCTCGCGCAAAACGCGATCGCGCAGGAAGCGGAAGAGCCGACGTCGCTCGGCGAAATAACGGTGACCGCGCGCAAACGCGCCGAGTCATTGCAGGACGTTCCATTCGCCATCAGCGCGCGCACCGGCGAGCAGCTCGACGAATTCGGCGCCACCAACATCGAGGACGTGTCGCGCAACGTCGCCGGCCTCTCGGTGCAGAACCTCGGCCCCGGCCAGAGCCAGGTGGGCCTGCGCGGCGTATCCGCCGGCAAGACCGACCGCGACCTTCCGGGCGTGAAGGAGCAGGTCGGCGTCTACATGGACGAGTCCGTGATCTCGCTGTCGCTGTTCACGCCGGACCTCGACCTCTATGACCTCAACCGCGTCGAAGTGCTGCGCGGCCCGCAGGGCACGCTGTTCGGCTCCGGCTCGCTGGCCGGCACGGTGCGCTACATCAGCAACCAGCCGGACCTGTCCGACGGTTACGGAGATTTCGAGGTCGGCATAAACACGATCTCCGACGGCGGCGACGGCGGCTTCGTTCGCACCATGCTGAACGTGCCGCTCGGCGACCGCGCCGCGCTGCGCGTCGTTGGCTACTTCAACGAAGTGCCGGGCTGGATCGACGCCCATGGCCCCAACAACACGCTCGACGAGGACGTCAACGACGGCGAGCGCCAGGGCGGCCGCGTGGCGCTGCGCTGGGAGCTGACCGACAACATCGTGGTCACACCGCGCATCATCTACCAGGACATCGACTTCAACGGCTACAACCGGCAGGACGCGTTCAACATCCTCGCCAACCCGTTCACGACGACCGAGCCGCGGGTGAACATCGGCGAGCGCGAGCAGTATCGCCAGCTCGACGAGCATTTCGACGACGACTTCACGCTGGCCGACCTGACCATGGAGTTCGACCTCGGACCGGCGGTCCTCACGTCGGTCAGTTCGTACACGGATCGCGACATCCTCGTGACCCGCGACGCCTCGCAGCTGACCGGCAGCGTGACATACGACATCCTCGGCCCAGGCGCCACGTCGGACCAGGTGCGAATCAGCACGCCGCTGCTCGACTACACGACGGTCGAGGTGTTCACGCAGGAACTGCGGCTCTCCTCCGACAACGACGGCCGCTTCCAGTGGGTGATCGGCGGTTTCTACAGCGACATCGAGCGTAACTACGGTCAGACGCTCATTGCGCCTGGCTACGACGACTTGCTCGGCCTGCCGAGCCCGTTGGTGGGCTCTCCGGTGGACAGGCCTTTCTACTCGCGCATCCCGTATGACTTCAAGCAGACGGCGTTCTTCGCTGAAGGATCGTTCGACATCACCGAGCGGTTCGCCGCGACGCTCGGCGCGCGCTACTACGATTTCTCCGAGGATCGCGACCTGTACTTCGGCGGCGTGTTCGCGGACAGCGACGGCCTGCCGACCGAGCCGAGCAACGGCCCGGGCTCTTCGGACGACGACGGCGTGCTGCCGCGCGTGCTGTTCGCCTACGACCTCTCGGACAACGTGCAGCTGAACGCGCAGGCTTCCGAGGGCTTCCGCCTCGGCGGCATCAACGACCCGCTGAACCAGGGACTGTGCTCACCGGAGGACCTCACCACCTTCGGCGGCCGCGACAGCTTCGACAGCGAGACGCTGTGGAACTACGAGGTCGGCTCGAAGATGTCCTTCGCCAATGGCCGCGGCCAGTTCAACATTGCCGCGTTCTATGCCGAGATCGAGGACCTGCAGATGCCGGTGGTGGCGGGCACCTGCTCGTCCCGAATCGTGTTCAACGTGCCGAAGGCGCATTCGACGGGCGTCGAGCTCGAGCTCTCCGCCGCGCCGACCGACCGCTTCGACTTCGGCATCTCGGCGAGCTACACCGAGTCCGAGATCGACTCCAGCGTCACGTCCACGAGCGGTGGCATCACCTCCATCGTGGCGGGCATCGAGGAGGGCAATCGCCTGCCGTCGGTGCCGGAGCTCCAGGTCTCGGCCAATGCGACCTACAGCTGGCCGATGGGCGACACCGTCAATGGCTTCATCACCGGCGTCTACCAGCACGTCGGCAGCCGCTACACGCAGATCGCCGACCAGGCCGACGGCTTCGGGACCTTCGGGGTGCGCGGTTTCGGCAACCCGACCATCACCGAATTCACGTTCGATCCGCTGCTGCCGGCTTACGACATCGGCAACCTGCGCGTCGGCGTGCGCGGCGACGACTGGGAAGCCGCACTGTTCGCGAACAATGTCACCGACGAGAATGCGCTGCTCGGCCTCGACCAGGAGCGCGGGCGCGTCGCCCGTGTCGGCTTTCTGGTGAACCAGCCGCGGACCTACGGAATCTCGTTCCGCAAGGACTTCGGCCACGACGAGCCGGCCGCTGCGCCGCCTCCGCCGCCGCCGGCTCCTGCACCGCTGCCTCCGCCGCCCCCGCCGCCGCCGCCGCCCCCGGGCGACCAGGACAAGGATGGCGTCACGGATGACAAGGATCGTTGCCCGAACACGACGCCGGGCGTCGCGGTGGACGACATCGGCTGCTTCCGCGAGGTCACGCTGCGCGGACTGCTGTTCTCCACGGATTCGTCGGAGTTGACCGCGGAAGACAAGAGCCGCATCGACGCGGCGATCGCGCAGTACAAGACGCTGCCCGACGACATCGAGGCGCAGACGCGCGTCGTGGTCGAAGGCCACACCGACAACACGGGCGCGGATGCCTACAACCAGGCCCTGTCCGAGCGGCGCGCAACCGCCGTGAAGGACTACGTGGTGGCGCAGGGCGTGAACCCCGCGCAGGTCACGACGGTGGGCAAGGGCGAGGCCGAGCCGGCCGACGACAACACGACCAAGGAAGGGCGGCAGAACAACCGCCGGGTCGTGATCCGCGCCACCCGCTGATCCACAGCTGACGGCACAGGGCCGGCCCCTCGCGGGGCCGGCCCTTTCTTATGCCCGGATTCAGGGCCTTCCGGGTCTGAAACCGGCCGTTTGTCATATATTTGCGCCTCCCGTCACGTTCGCGATCCGCGGGGTTTGTCACTGTCTTCCGGTATCGGCCGGCCCCGGAACGCCCCAACTTGCCTCACGTGAACTCGATCGAAGCCACCAACGCTTCCCCGCAGGTTTCGGCAGGGTCGAGCGCCTATGCCGATTGCCTCGAGGCCATCCGCACGCGGCTGGCCGCGCGCGAGGCGAAGCTCTACGGCATCGCGGTCCTGCTCGTGTACGTGCACGAATTCGAGCGCCTGACCGCCAGCGCGGGCGCGGTCAACGCCGTGCGCATGGTGGACGAGGTGAGGAACCGCCTGTCGCAGGTGATGCGCCCCGGCGACTATTTCGCGCGCCTCGGCGAGCGCAAGTTCGTGTTCGTGCTCTCGAACCTCCGGAACGAGGGGCACGCGCTGCTGGCCGCGAACAAGATCCTGCGCACGGGCGCCGAGACTGTCGCGACGGGCGGACAGCACGCGACGCTGCGCCTGTCCGTCGGCATCGCGATGCATCCCGCACACGCGCGCGGGGCCGAGGAGCTCATGCAGTCCGCCGAGACGGCACTGCTCGAGGGCTGGCGCACGCAGCAGCAGGCCGTCGTCTACGCAGAGCGCATGCGCGCGGAGCTCGCGGCCGGCTGGGACCTCGAGACCCAGCTAGCGAGCGCGATGGAGCACGGCGATCTCGCGCTGAACTACCAGCCCAAGCTGGCACTTCCGAAACTCGAGCTGGTGGGCGTCGAGGCGCTGATGCGCTGGAACCGCGCGGACGCCGGCAACGTGCCGCCGTCGGTATTCATCGACGTGGCCGAGATGACCGGCCAGATCGACCCGCTCACGCGCTTTGCGTTCCAGAGGGCGCTGCGCCAGCTCGGCGAGTGGCCGAAGGCGCTCGGCAAGTGCCGGGTCGCGGTGAACGTGACCCCCTCGATCATTTGCAACCCGGACCTCGTCGAAGTGATTCGAGGCGCCGCGGACGTCGCGTCGGTCACGCTCGACCGCCTGACGGTCGAGATCACGGAAAACGCGCTGATGGTGGATCGCGAGCGCAGCCACCGCGTGCTCGAGGAGCTGCGCGAGATGGGCGTACGCATCTCGATCGACGACTTCGGCACCGGTTATTCGTCGCTCGCCTACCTCAAGCGGGTCCCGGCCGACGAGCTCAAGATCGACAAGTCGTTCGTGATGAACATGCTTGCGGACGCGGCGGATGCGCGCGTCGTGGAGCAGATCATCGCGCTGGGGCACGGCTTCGGGCTTGAGGTCGTCGCGGAGGGCGTCGAGAGCGCGGAAGTCGCCGCGAAGCTCGCGACCCTGGGCTGCGACTTCGCGCAGGGCTTCCACTTTGCCAGGCCGCTCCCGCCCAAGGAGATTCCGGGCTGGGCGCAGGAGTGGCGCCGCGCTCACGGCGACTGAGCGACGAAGGGGACGCACCCCTTCATATTCGCAGGGCGCGCGTCCCCTTCGTCGCTCAGTTGTTGTCGTAGGGGTTGAAGCCCCCGAACTTGTCCTTCTTCGTGGCCGGCTTCGCCTTCTCGAGTTCTGTCTTCCCGTCCGGCTTCACGACCTTGCGCAGGAACTGCGTGCTGGCGAGCGACAGCTCGCTGGCTTTCTGCAGCGTGGCCTCGGAAAGCGGCTTTGCGGTCGTCACGCCGCTGCGCGTCGGTCCGTCGGCCGGCGGCGCCGTCGCGGCTTTCTTGAGGTCCGCGTCCGAGAGGATGCGGAAATGCCCGGTCGCCGTGTCGCGGGCGAGGACGCCGTTCTTGCGGCCGGCGGCGAGCTTCTGGATCTCGCTGCGCGTCTTGCCGTCTTCCGTCTTCATGATCTTCTGGAGTGCCGTCGTCGACACCAGCTCGAGCTCGACCGGCTCGATCTTGCCGAGCCACACGGAACGGCCGCGGTGGTCCGGCGCGACCTTGTCGATCTTGCGGATCTGGACAGTGCGGGTAGGGTCCTTCGACATGGTTTCCGTCCGGGGTCGCCGGCAGCGCGCGGCGCGAAAACTATATACTCCCGCCCGGTGAACGTCTTCATCCTCAGCACGGGCCGTTCCGGTTCGCAGACGTTTGCGCGGGCCTGTGCCCACCTCGCCAATTACACCAGCGCGCACGAGTCGCGCAGCGGCCTCCTCGGCGAGGCGCATTTCGACTACCCCGACAACCACATCGAGTCGGACAACCGGCTGTCGTGGATGCTCGGCCGGCTCGACCGCAAGTACGGCGACCAGGCCTTCTACGTCCACCTCACGCGCGATGTCGGCCCGGTGGCCGCGAGCTGGGCCAAGCGCGCACATACCGGGATGATGAATGCGTACCGCTACGCGATCCTCTGGCACTGCCCGAAGGACGCGACGCCCTACGAGGTTGCGCTCGACTATTGCGAAACCGTCGATACCAACATCCGCCTGTTCCTGCGCGACAAGAAGAACTGCATGGATTTCCGGCTGGAGGAGGGACGCGAGCGCTTCCCCGAGTTCTGGCACCGCATCGGAGCCCAGGGCGACCTCGACGCCGCGCTGGGCGAGTTCGACGTTCGGCACAACGCCGCCTGGGACCAGCGCACCGACGTCGCGCCCGGCCTGCTCGAGCGGGTCGGCGGCAAGATCTACCGCGTCGTACGCAAACTCCCGGTCTTCCTCCGGAATGCCTGAGGCCCGCAGCGGGTCGGCGCACGTCATTGGCGCCTCGGCACTCGGCACGCTCTTCGAGTGGTACGACTTCTTCCTGTACGGCGCACTCGCCGGCTACATCGCATCACATTTCTTTTCCGGCATCGAATCGACGGCCGCCTTCATCCTGGCGCTCGCGACTTTCGCGGTCGGCTTCATCGTGCGCCCGCTCGGCGCCCTCGTGTTCGGCCGCATCGGCGACCGGGTGGGCCGCAAGAACACCTTCCTGGTCACGCTCGCGATCATGGGCGTCGCCACCATCCTGGTCGGCGTGCTGCCGGGCCGCGCGGAGATCGGCGTCGCGGCGCCGCTCCTGCTGGTCGCGCTGCGGATCCTCCAGGGACTTGCGATCGGCGGCGAGTTCGGCGGCGCAATCGTCTACGTCGCCGAGCACGCCGAGGCCGGGCGCCGCGGGCTGCACACCAGCTGGATCCCCGGGATGGCACTGGGCGGGCTGCTGCTGTCGCTCGCGGTGATCACGGCAGTGCGCTCGGCGATGCCCGCCGCAGACTTCGCGGACTGGGGCTGGCGCGTGCCCTTCCTGCTGTCCGCCGTGCTGCTCGTCATCTCGCTGTGGATCCGGATCCGCCTGCAGGAGAGCCCGGTCTTCCGCCGCATTAAGGAAGAGCAGGCCCTGTCGCGCGCGCCGTTGTCGGAGGCGTTCCTGCACGGGCCAAACGCGAGGCTCATGCTCGCGGCGCTCTTCGGTGCCGTCATCGGCCAGGCCGTCACCTTCTACACCGCGACGTTCTACGCGTACTACTTCCTCGAGCGCATCGCGCGCGTGGATGCCGCCAGCGCCACGGTCCTGACGGGCATCGCCATCGCGATCGGCGCGCCGCTGGTGCTCGCCTGCGGCTGGCTGAGCGACCGCATCGGGCGCAAGCCGCCGCTGCTCGCCGGCCTCGTGCTCGCGGTGCTGCTGTACTTCCCGCTGTTCGGCGCGCTGCTCGACGCCGCAAACCCGGCGCTGGCGAAGGCGCGGGCGGACGCGCCCGTGGTGTTGCGCGCCGATCCCGCCGAGTGCGCCCTGCAGTTCGACCCGATGGGCCGGCGCGCCTTCGACGGCAGCTCCTGCGACGTCGCCCGCTCGTTCCTGGCGCGCGCCGGCATCGGCCACGCGACGATCGCGCTTGCCTCGCCGTCGCCGGCGCGCCTCGAGATCGGTGGCGTCGTGATGGCGGCGCCCGACCCGGCGCGGCTCGCGGCGGACCTGCGCGCCGATGCGATCTCGGACTTCGAGCGGCGCGCGCGGGCTGCACTGGAAGCTGCGGGCCATGGGCTCGCTGCGGACCCCGCGGCCATCGACCGGCCGCGCGTGGTCGCGCTGCTGGTCGCGCTGCTCTTCATCACCGCGCTCGTGACAGGCCCGTACTCGGCGTTGCTGGCCGAGCTGTTCCCCGCACGGATCCGCTACACGGCGCTGTCCTTCCCGCAGAACTTCGGCAACGGCTGGTTCGGCGGGCTCCTGCCCGCCGTCGCTTTCACGATCGTTGCGGCGACGGGAAACGTTTTCGCAGGCCTCTGGTACCCGGTGTGCCTCGCGGCGCTCTGCTTCGTGGTCGGCGCGCTGGCGCTGCCGGAGACGCGCGGGCGCCCCATCGACCGCTGATGCCCTAGGCGAGTTTCTCGAGCTCGAGCTGCGCGAGCTTCACGTCGCGCAGTCCCGGGCGATCCCGCCCGCCCATGTTCTCTTCCTCGGCGACGGCGAGCAGCTGCGCATCGACAGCCCACGATTCGAGGATCCGGCGTTTCTCGTCGATCGTGAAGCGGCGGTCCGCGACCACCTCGCGCGGCGCGGTGAAGAACTTGTCGGGGCACTTCATGATTGCCTCGACATCGGGCTTTTCCATCGGGCTCGCCATGCGTGATCTCCTGGGTGGGTTCCAGCATGTCCCCGGGGCGCAGGCATCCGCCATGCTCGCCGCCCGGTTCGGAACGTGGGCCGGTTCCTACGCACTGTAGGCGGGTGAACCGACGGCCTGGCGCTGTCGGACCCGGCACGATTCTGGCCACGTAAACCGGAGGAGTTGTCATGCTCTACTACGCAGTGGTTTTCTTCGTGGTTGCACTGGTCGCAGCGGTCTTCGGCTTCTCCGGCATCGCGGCCGGCGCCGCGGGTATCGCCAAGATCCTGTTCGTGCTGTTCCTGATCGGCGCGGCCATCGCGTTCTTCATGAGCTTCAGTCGACGCGCCTGAGGGGCCCGGCGTCCGCGGCCCCGTCGGGCGCCGTGTTAGGATCGAACATCGAGGAGAAGTGACATGGAAATGGAAAATGCAATGGAAACGGGGAAGCGGGTGCGCAAGGCCGTCAAGAACGGCGGCGCCGCGGGCCGTGACGAATGGCAGCGCCTGGTCGCGGACGTCGAGGACCTCGTGAAGAAAGTCGCGAACGTCGACGACGACGAGATCGCCGAGATCCGCTCCAAGGTCGAGAGCACGCTGGCCGAGGCCAAGTCTTCCGCAAGCGCGGGGATCGCCCTGGCCCGCGGACACGCCGAGGACGCATCGGAAGCGACCGACGAATACGTGCGCGAGAATCCCTGGGCCGCGATCGGCATCGCCGCGGCGGTTGGAATCATCATCGGTTTCGTTGCCGGGCGCCGCTGAACCGCGGCTCGCGGAGGGATCGCACACCGTGGAACCGCTGATCGGGCGGCTGGCGCCGGCCATCCTGAGGCATCTCGATGCCTATGCCGACATCGTCGGCGAGGACGCCCGCGAGGCGGCCGGGCAGGTCGCGCGCCGTCTGCTCGCGCTCCTGGTCGCCGGTGCCTGCGCTTTCGTCGCGCTCCTCATGCTGTGCGCCTGGCTCCTGATCCTCGCGTGGGACACGCCGTGGCGCGCCTGGACGGCGGCGGGGCTCGCGCTCGCATTTGCGGCCGGCGCCGTGGCGCTGGCCTGGCCGGCACTGCGACGCGGCAGCAATCCGGATGCGCTATTCTTTCCGCGTACCCGCAGTGAGTTGAGCCGCGACCGCGAGTTGCTCGGGCGCGCATTCGACCGCCGGGACGAGGCGAGGAGTGGCGGTGAGCGACATGCCGACTGAAGAGAATCGCGAAGGCAGCGCGGCGCCGTCTCCTGGCGAGCGCCGCCTCGCCATCAGCCGTGCCGAGCTCGAGCGCATTCTCGCGCCCGGCCCGGACGAATTCCCGCGCAGCCGCACGATGCGCTACTTGATGGGCGGCAAGGGCCGCATGGTGGCGCTGGGCGCGTTCGCCGGCCTGATGGCCGTAAAGCCGAAGTTTGCGCTCACGCTGGTGCGCTTCCTCCCGCTCGGGAAGCTGCTGCCGGTCGCCCGGTTCATCCAGACCCTGCGACAATAGAAAGCCGCGCTTGAGTATCCCGCACCGCAAGTACCTGCTCGTACTTTCGCTGGTGTTCGCGGTCTGGTGGGCACTGCTCGCCATCAAACCCTGGGACCGCCACACCTGGCTGCTGGAGAATGCGCTCGCATTCGCGGCGGCCGCGCTCATCGTCGGCTACCACCGCAAGCTCCTGCTCTCGCGCGTCTCGTACACGCTCATCTTCGTCTTCATGTGCCTGCACCAGGTGGGCGCGCACTACACGTACGCGGAAGTGCCCTACGACGCCTGGTTCGAGTCGCTGACCGGCACGACCTTCAACGAGCTGGTCGGGTGGGAGCGCAACAACTTCGACCGCGTCATCCATTTCCTCTACGGCCTGCTGCTCGCGTACCCGATCCGCGAGGTGTTCCTGCGGGTTGCCGACGTGCGCGGCTTCTGGGGCTACTTCCTGCCGCTCGACCTGACGATGTCCACGTCGATGCTGTTCGAGCTGATCGAATGGCTCGCGGCCGAGGTCTTTGGCGGCGACCTTGGCCAGGCATACCTCGGGTCACAGGGCGACGTCTGGGATGCGCACAAGGACATGGCGCTTGCGAGCGCGGGCGCGCTGATCGCCATGCTCGTGACCTACGCCATCAACCGGCGCTACCAGCGCGATTTCAACCGGGAGTGGGCTGCCAGCCTGCGCGTCAAGCACAAGAAGCCGCTCGGCGAGGATGCGCTCGCGCGGCTGGTGCGCGACGGCAAGCGCTAGGGCTGCTTTAACGCGGGTCCGGCATCAGCCGTGCCCGCAGGTCCGCGCCCGCGCGCCGCAGGCCCGGGAATCCGAGGATCACCGTCGGCACGACCATCAGCACGTTGTAGATCACGGAGGCCGCAAAGGCTTCCTCGTGGGGGACGCCGAACGGCGTGAGCCCGGCGATGAACGCGAGCTGGACCGTGCCGACGTGGCCCGGCGCGGCCGGCAGCGTGAGGCCGATGACATTCAGCAGCAGCACGGAGACGGCGCCCGCGATCGTCACCGGGGCGTCCACGGCCCGCAGGCTGAACACGACGCAGCCGAGGATCGCGACCCACTGCAGCACCGACCAGCCGAAGATTCGCGCGAGCAGCCACGGCGCACCGTTCGCGCCGAGCCCGACCCGCGCCTGGCGCAGGTGGTAGACCGCCATGTTTGCGAGCTTCCTGGAGAACAGCGCCGCCATCCGCCGCGCGATTTCGATGCAGCCCTCCGTGCGGAACACGAACAGCACGACGCCCGCGAGCAGGATCGCACACAGCCCCGCCACGGCGAAGCTCGCCGCGCGGATCTCGTCGTCGATGCCGCCGAGCGGCAGCAGCACCACCAGCACGATCACCAGCAGCGCGAGGAAGTCGAAGAAGCGCTCGATCGCGATGGACCCGAGGAAGGCGCTCGGCGGCACGTTGAGCTGCCGGCCCGCGAGCACCGCGCGCGCGATCTCCCCGAAGTGCGGGAACACGTAGTTGCCGGCGAGGCCCGCGAGCACCGCGGGTTGCAGGTCGCGCCCGCTGGCATGCGCGAACGGCGCGATCAGGTGCTTCCAGCGCTCGGCCTTAACCCCGTAGTAGGTGAAGAGGCAGACCACGCCGAGCGCGATCTGGCCGACGTGGGCGCGGCCCATTTCCGCGGCAAAGGCGGCCCAGTCCAGCCGGCGCACGGCGAGGTACAGGAACAGCGCACCGAGCGCGGCGCCGAGGAAAAGGAGCAATGCGCGGCGGCCGGGCATGGCGGGCCGCGCGGCTAGGTGGGAAAGACGGGGGTGAGGGTCGGCAGCCCGTCGCGGGTCGCGCCGGCGCGCCGCGCGTGCTC
>Ga0315912_10004511_pt1 | contig 13183 bp, 4 predicted proteins | sample VfabasoilMG_FD_204469 | JGI IMG/M metagenome (GOLD analysis project Ga0315912, IMG submission 204469) | Garden soil microbial communities collected in Santa Monica, California, United States - V. faba soil | ecosystem: Environmental > Terrestrial > Soil > Garden | place: USA: California... | reverse complement strand
GAGAGGATCGCCATGGAACCAGCCCGTGCGCGTCGCCGCGGCCGTACCGATGGACGTGGACATACGCGTGCGGTAGTTGAACGTGACCGTGAGCGACTGCGACGGCGTCATCGCGACGTCGCGATACAGCATCTGGTCGATCTGGTCGGGGTAGCCCGGGAAGTTGTTGGCCGATCCAAAGAGGACGGCGTCGTGCAGGAACTGGACGACGTCCTGGTTGAACGGGTTCCCGGTCACGGCATCCGCCACCGTGAGGTCGCCATGCTGACGCAGGCCACACCACGCCGAGCGTGTACCGCTGAGCGGCGTCCACCGCACGGCGTTGGCGGGACCGCCGGGGTCCGCGTGCCAGTAGCCCACCACGCCGAACGTGCGCTTCGCGGCTGCCTGCTGGCTGATCACGTAGTTGCCGAGGTTGCCATGGTCCAATGCCCACCACGGTCGCTGGTCGTCCGTGAGCGTCAGCCCACCGGTGGAGTTGTACTGCCGTCGCAGCGGCCACCAGCCATGCAGCGAGTCCGCGGCCTGGATACCCACCGAGTTGTCCCAGTCCCACATCGTGTTCGCGGCGTCGTTGATGCCGGGCAGGTACTTGCCCACGTAGAGGTTCCAATAGTTGTCGGGGCCGGTGTGGTTCGTGGCGGACTTGCCCACGTAGACCGAGTCTGGATCGGGGCCTGCGGACGTGCCCAGCCGATGGGCGCGGCCCGCCAACAGCTTCTTCACCATCTGCCCGTTGCGCAGGACCTGGCCTTCCTCGAGGCCGTCGAACTGCGCGAACGCCGGTACCGCCGACCACAGAAGCAATCCGCCGATGAGGATCGGCATGGCCTTCACGGTGACACGGATCATGAGCGTCTCCTCTGATGTCGTTCGTGAAGCAGGCCTATGGGTTGAGCACCACGATACGGCCCGCGTCCTTCTGCGTGCTGCTCCTGACGAAGTACACGCCGCGCGCGACCTTGCGGCCGCCGTCGTCGGTGCCGTCCCAGACCAAAGTCTGTTCGCCGGCGGGGAAGACGCGGTCGGCGAGCAGGCGCACCCTGCGACCCGCGACGTCGTAGACCTGCACCTGCACGCGGCCCGCCTGCGCGATGCCGAGCAGCACCTTGGACTCGCCACGGCGCATCAGCGCGTCGCCCAGCTTCATGAAGTTCACATACGGGCCGCCGCGAGGGGTCACGGGCGTATCGAGCGTGATCGGGAGGTGCCCCCACACGCAGATGCCGCCGAACACCTTGTTGAGCATGTAGTAGTAGTAGGCGAGCCGGCCGCCGCTGGTGTCGCAGTAGCGGCTGAGCAGGTGCTCGATGTCGTACCCGCTCGTCACCGCAACCCAGTTGCGTTGAGCGACCGCTGTCTTCACGACGTCCGAGACGTAGGGGCCGTTGAGACCTTCGTTCGCGTACGTGGCTCCCACCTTCACTTCCGAGAGCGGCGGGTTCGGCACGAACACGTCGTTCGACCACGTGCACTGGTTCGCGACGCCATAGATGTCGGGGCTGGGTATGAGTTCGGTCGTGGTCAGTAGGTCGGCGCAAAGTTCGACGTTCCCCGAGATCCCCTGGTACGTGGGACTGCGGAAGATCACGCCCAGCCGGTCCACCAGGAACAAGTGGTGTGAATTGAGGATGTGGGCGGAGCCGTCCTCCGACTGACCGAAGCCGTTCCCCTGGACGAAGATGCCGCGCGGCTGGGGCGTCCCCCCGGCAGCCATGAGGAAGTCGTTGAGCAATGCGACGTCGTCCTGGCTGCGGTTCACGAATGGGCCGAGGATGCCCGAGTTCAAGTCGCCCGAGAGGATGCTCACGATCCGGTAGTACGCCCGCAGCATCTCGGGTGTGGGCCCCGCCTTCGATTCGCGACCTGCGGCGAAGCCCATGTTCGCGCGATTCGCCAGCCGGCTGCCGAGCTGGCCGGCGCTGGTCGTGAGGGACTCGGCCGCCTTCACGCCGTACATGTCCCAGAGTGTGCCCGGCTGAGCGTTCTTCCCGCTCACCGCCACCGACATGTCCGTGCGCACGTCCAGCCCATTCACGTTCACGTTGCCCGGCGCATGCCAGCCGTTGTGTGCACCCCACTTGGAAAATGCGGTACCACCGATCGAATCCATGACCGAGACGAACCGTCCCTCGTTGCCGCGCCGGTCGTTCCAGTCCACGTACAGCATGCAGGCCGAGCCCGCCCCACCGAACGCGGCGTTCTTCCAACGGTCCGGCAGCACCGAGAACTGCTGCCAGCGGTGCATGTCGGTCGAGCCTTCACGCGACTGCGGCGTGATGAAGTTGGTGTCGGGCGTCATCGCGTAGCTGAGGAATGGATCGATGGCGTGCGACTTCCTGTAGAAATACTGCACGTGCGAGCCCGGCGTGAGCAGCCCGTCGGGGATGATCTTCGTGAACTCCTTGGTCGTGGCCGAGCCGTTCCAGCCGGTGCGCGACTGCGGAATCGTCGTGAGCCACGCCGGTACCGTGCCGTTGCAGGCCACGTTGTTCACCGTGGGCGAGCTGGTCGCAGCCTTCGTCGTGTCCAGCACGAAGCACCAGAACTTGTTGACGCCCAGCGTGGCGAACTTGGGATCCGCCTCGTGGATCGTCGTCATGAAGCCGGTGTTCGGCGCGGTGATGATGCCCGTCCCCGTGGGCACCGCACCGCCGACCGGGAAGATGTTCAGCTGGGTCGTGTCCATGCGACAGCTGTTCCACACCAGTGGACTCCAACCGCCCGGACCGCCGTGCGTGCCGGCCGAGACCAGCCCCGGGTCGGCCATGTACTGGCCCCAGAACGAAGCGTCGCCCGACATCGCGACCGCCGCCTGGTTGGTGGGCAGCTGCAGCAGCAGCCCGTTCGGCACGCCGCCCGGTGTCATGGTGCGGCCGGCCGTGACCTGGTAGTTACCAGGACCCGGAAGGATGCGGAACATCAGGTCCACTCGTATCTGTGCGAACGCGGGGTCGTCCGAGGTACCAAGAGTGGCGTTGCCCGCGATGACGGTTGACGAATCCCCGGGGATGTCGAACCGCAGCATGTTCCCCGTGGCCTGGGCGTTGTTGATGCCCGTGCGGATGAGCGCCGTGGTCGTATCGAACGACGACGTACCGGGCAGGCCCGCAGTTTCATTCGCCGGGAACGTGTCATTGACGAGGTGCCAGATGTCCGTGGACACGACGCCCAACGTGACCGTGTTACCCGCGCTCGCCTGTCCCGGCACGCCGGGCAGGTCCACGAAGGCCATGGTCACATTGTCGAAGTAGCCACCCTCGTTCGAGTTGCAGCCCAGCGAGATCGCGAACCGGAAGCACTGTTGCTGGTGGGCCATGTACAGGCGCAGCGAGTCCGGTATCCCACCGGCGCGAGAGGTGCGGAACGGCGAGCCGTTGCCGCGGAAGCCCTGGATGTCCGTGAAGCACTGCGGCTCGGGATTGAAGGCGATCCCCGCGATGAAGTTCGGCTGGCCCCAGATCTCGGCCCCGTTCTGTTGCTGGGAGGGGAAGCACTGCGAGCCGAAGATCCACGTGTTGCCGGAGAAGAACAGGTTGAACATGCCGGCGTACATGTCGTACCAGAGGATGTAGTCGTCGGTCGCGTTCCGGATCGTCGCCGAGATGCCCTGCGAGTTCGCGACCCCACCGGGCCCGGGCAGGAGATTGATCGTCGGCGACATCGCGAACTGGGAGATCTCGCGGAATGCCGTGAACCGGGAGTCCCCGGAGTTCTCGTTGTCATCGTGGTTGCCGACCGTCAGCACCAATCCACCGATGTTGCAATTGCGCGCCGGCGAGGTCGGCGGCCCGCACAGGTCATTGTACGTGAGGTTCGACAGCGCCTCGATGTGCATGTACTCGCCTGGCGGCTTGCCCGTCGAGCGCCAGTTGTTGACGGTCGTGACGGTGCCGGGAGGATCCGCTTCGCCGGGAATGCCGGGGAAGCGATTGTCGATCGAACCGACTCCGCCCTGCTCGGCCAGCTCGAAGTCGCCGAACACCTCCGGGCCCGAGCCGGTGTCGATCGTGATGTCGTCCACGATCACGGCGCCGCGGCCTCCCGAGTTGTAGCCCGAATTCCGTGAATCGGAATCCGCGAAGCCACGGTTCGTCTTGCAGCGGAAGACCAGGCGCACGTTGCCGCTCACGCCACCCAGCACACTGCTGATCTGGGCCGCAGGCACGAGGATCGCGCCCGAGGACGGCGTGGCATCCAGCGTGTCGGCCGGGTTGTTGCCAGCCCTCTGGAAGATCTCGAAGTAGTTCGCACCCGCTCCGAACACCTTGATGACTTCCGAGAACCAGCGGCGCTGCTTGTCGTACACCGGACGCGTGACGCCGTCCGAGTACACGCAAGCCGCGTCGTTGACCGGCGCACCGACGTAAACCATGAACGAGTCCTGCGGGGCGTTGGCGCCGGCCGAGGAGCTCGAGATGAAGTTGCCGGCCGTCACGGCGAGAGGATCGCCATGGAACCAGCCCGTGCGCGTCGCCGCGGCCGTACCGATGGACGTGGACATACGCGTGCGGTAGTTGAACGTGACCGTGAGCGACTGCGACGGCGTCATCGCGATGTCGCGATACAGCATCTGGTCGATCTGGTCGGGGTAACCCGGGAAGTAGTTGGCCGAGCCAGTGAGTACGGCGTCGTGGAGGAACTGGACGACGTCCTGGTTGAACGAGTTCCCGGTCACGGCATCCGCCACGGTGAGGTCGCCGTGCTGGCGCAGGCCGCACCAGGCGGACTGGGCCCCACCGAGCGGCGACCAACGCAACCCCTTCTTTGGAAGCTGGGCGGGATTGCCGGGATCCGCGTGCCAGTAGCCCACCACGCCGAACGTGCGTTTCGCCGCGGTGTGCTGGCTGATGACGTAGTTGCCGATGTTGCCGTGGTCCAGCGCCCACCACGGGCGGTTTTCGTCTGTGAGCGTCAATCCACCCGTGGAGTTGTACTGCCGGTGCGCCGGCCACCAACCTTGAAGTGAGTCCGCGGCCTGGATGCCGGTCGAGTTGTCCCAATCCCAGAAGGCATTGCCCGGGTCGTTGATCCCGGGCAGGTACTTGCCGACGTAGATGTTCCAATAATTATCCGGCGCGGTGTGGTTCGTCGCCGACTTGCCCACGTACACCGAATCGGCGTCAGGGCCCGCCGACAGACTCAGCCGATTGGCGCGGCCGGCCAGGAGCTTCTGCACCATCTGCGCGTTGCGCAGGACCTGGCCTTCGTCGGTGCCCTCGAGCTGCGCGAGCACCGGCGCAGCGAGGACGTGAGTGAGCACGAGCGAAACGACGGCGGCTGCCAGTCGCGGGCGAATGCGCATGGCGGACCTCGCGGTATGGGAGTCAGCCGCGAGACCTGGGGGTCTCCCGCGAGGCTGACGCTTCGGGGAATCTCGTGCGGGGTGGGCCCCGATGCGAAGCCGTCGGACACGAGAGTGGTGGCCGGACCGGGCAGCGACCGGGTCCGGCTCGCGCGCAATTATGGACTCCCTGACACCAAGTGGAAGGGAAATCTGGCTCGAGGGCCCGGCGACGTCGCGCCCTGGGGCCTGTCACACCCCACCAAGTCGCTGACACCAGCGGATATCGAACTCTCAGTACGCGCGTTGCGCCTCAGCTCCTCGCCTGCCTCGCGCGTCCGACGGCGGCCAGCACCATCAGCCCCACAGCGGCGACACTATAGAAGAGCCACTGGCTCGCGCTGCGCGCCGACGTGAGTCCGGTGTAGTCGAGCCAGGCGATGTGCTGCATCGGGCCCGCATACCACGCGAACAGGTAGAGCACTTCGAACAGCGTGCGCCCGCCGCTCCAGATGCCGCTGCACAGTGCGAGCGCGGGTACGAATGCCGCTCCCAGCGCCCAGGCGGCGAGTGCGGCCCAATCGCCGCCGCCGGCGAAGCGCAACAGTGCGGGTGCGCCGGCGAGCAGCATGACGATCGCGCCCGCGAGCCACGCGGCGGGCAACTGCCGCGTCACCGGCCGCGGGCAGGAGAACAACACCGGGCCGGTGGCATCGCGCCGTTCGCGCTGGCCGAGCGCGGACCACAACAGCGCCGGCCAGAACGACGCCAGCGGCAGCACGACCTCGCGCACCGCCTTGAGGGGCGCGGCGATCTGGGCGATCCACAGCCCGAGCACGACCACGTACCACCACGGTGACGGGCCCTTGAGCAGCAATGCCAGCTCGGCGCGCAGTACGCCAAACACCGCGAAGCCGCGGCGTGCCACCACGAGTTCGTGCGCGCCGCGCGGGGCGGCAGTGCCTGAAGCACGCGCTCGCCGGCCCGGCCACCGCCAACCGAACCACGCATGCCCCGCGGGCCGCGGCGCGGTCGCGAATCGGTCGAACGCCGTGCGCGCACCCAGCAGCAGCAGGCCCGTGAGCACCAGCCACGGCAGGCGCGTGGCGAGTGTGCGCCACGTCCAGCGCATGCCGGTCCATTCGAACGTCTGCGGATGTTGGTTGCGGAATCGCTCGCTGAAGTTCACGCCCATGCTGAACACGCGGGGAGCCGATGCGGTCTCGGGGTGCTGCTGCGCGAGCGCGTGGCGCACGTCGTTCACCACCACGCGCGTCCCGCTGTAGTCGCGCCATTCCGCGGCGTTCGGGTCGTCCATGCGCGTGCCGGCCATGAAGAAACCGAACAGGAAGAACCACGCGATGTTCCCGAGCCCGCCGCGGAGCGGCCGGACGCAATCGAACAGCACCGCCGCGGCACTCACCATGAGCGCCATCGGCCCGGCGATCATCACGAACGGCGACGCACTCGCCCACAGGTCCACGCGCCGGTCCTCGCCCAGCACCTGCTGCTGGATGAGGGCGGCCGCCAACACCATCGCGGCCTGCGACGCGAACACGGCGGCGTTCCCCAGCATGCGTACAGTCAGGTAGGTGAGGCTGCCCAGTCGCGACGCGGCCAGCACCTGCCCCACGCCGGTGCGGCGATCGCGTTCGACCGAACCCTTCACCTGGTAGAACCCGATCAGCGCGAACCACATGCCGGTCAGCATCGCGGTGAGCGTGCCCACCCAAGCGGCGTTGTAGATGGGGCGGTAGACCTCGTGCAGCACCATCGTGCGGTAGGGCGCGCCCGAGGCCGGCAGCATGTGCTGGCCCAGCCACAGCATGGCGAGCAGCGAGACGAGGTAGCCCGGCCTCCGCGTGCGCTCGAGCACGTCGGCCATCACGAGCCGCACCAGCATGCCGAGCCCGGCGTGACGAGCGCGCACAGGGTGCGCGGCTGCCGTGCTCAACGCGATCGCCATCGCGGGCTCAACTCGCGACCGAGGTAGCGCGTTGCACGTCGAGGTAGGCGTCCTCGAGCGTGGGCTCCACGGCGCGAGCGCCTGCCGGCGGGTCGCCCGAGACGAGCCGGGCCAACACACGATCGCCGCGGCGGAGCGTGGCTCCCACGTGGTGCCGCGCGCGCAGGGGCTCCACCTCCGTAGCCGCCACGTCGCACTCCCAGACGCGGCCGCGCATGGACTCGAGCAGCGCGTCCGGCGCGGCATCCGCGAGTAGCCGGCCCTGCCCCATCATCACGATGCGCGACGCGGTGGCCTCGACGTCCGAGACGATGTGTGTGCTGAGCAGCACGATGCGCTCGCCCGCCAGGTCGCCGAGCAGGTTCCTGAACCGCACGCGTTCTTCGGGGTCGAGCCCGGCGGTGGGCTCGTCCACGATCAGCACGCGCGGGTCGTTCAACAGTGCCTGCGCGATCCCGACGCGCTGTCGCATACCGCCCGAGAAGCCACCGAGCGATCGGTGCCGCGCGTCGGTGAGGTTCACGAGCTCGAGCAGTTGCTCGATGCGCTGTCGCGCACTCCTCGCGTCGAGCCCCTTGGCCGCGGCGATGTAATCCAAGAACTCGAGTGCGGTGAGCTGCGGGTAGACCCCGAAGTCCTGCGGCAGGTAGCCCAGCACCTCGCGCAGCGTGTCGGGCGATCGCGCGAGATCGGTGCCGTTCCAAAGCACGCGGCCCGCGCTCGGCGAGGCGACCGTGGCCAGGATGCGCATGAGCGTGGACTTGCCCGCGCCGTTGGGCCCGAGCAGCCCCGTCACACCCGGTGTCAGCGTGAGCGTGAACTCCGACAGCGCCCAACCGCGACCGGCGTAACGCTTGCCGAGGGATTCGAGGACGAGCTGCACGGGAGCCTCCGGGGAACTTGTCGGGTGATGCGAAGGGTCGGTGCAGCCGCGAGCCGGAGGGACTGTTACGGGGCGCGGCGCTCCCGGGTTGCCATGGCCGCTCGACCGCGCGTCAGTCCTCGACGCCGGGCGGCGGCGTGAGCAGCCATTCCAGGTCGGTGCGCGACAGCGAGCGCGCGAAGCTCTCCTCGCCCAACAGATCCTTGGCGAGCGCGCTCTTCCGCTGCTGCAGCTCCCAGATGCGCTCCTCCACCGTGCCCTCGGTGAGCAGCCGGTACGCGATCACGGTGCGCGTCTGGCCCAGCCGGTGCGTGCGATCGATCGCCTGTGCTTCGATGGCCGGGTTCCACCACGGGTCGAACAGGATCACGTAGCTGGCCGCGGTGAGGTTGAGCCCGAGACCGCCCGCACGCAGCGACAACAGGAACACGCACGGCTTGGGGTCTTCGGTGAACGCAGTCACGACGCGCTCGCGCTTCGTGGTCTGCCCGGTGAGCATGTGGTACGGCACGCCGCGGCGCTCGAATTCGGTCTCGATGAGCTTCAGGCACTCCACGAACTGCGAGAACAACAGCACCTTGTGCCCTTCCTCGAGCAGCGGCTCCAGCAGGTCGAACAACTGCTCGAACTTGCCCGAGCCCAGGCCGTCGCGGCCACCCGCGAGCGTGGGGTGGCAGCAGATCTGCCGCAGGCGCGTGAGCGTGGCGAGCACCGGCATGCGATTGCGCTCGAGTCCCTGCGGGTCCGCGAGCAGCGTGCCGAGGAATGCGCGGGCGCGGCCCAGCTCCGAGAGGTAGAAGCGGCGCTGTCCGGCGGTGAGCACGCAGTCCACGCGCTCCTCGACGCGCGCCGGCAGTTCCTGGGCGACCTGTCCCTTGAGCCGGCGCAGCAGCAGCGGGCGCAGCCGAGCGGACAGCAGCCGCCGCCGATGCGGCGGCGAATCGGGCTGGTCGAATCGAGCCGAGAACGAGGCGCGCGTGCCGAGGAACCCGGGCTGGACGAACGACGCGATGCTCCACAGGTCGAGCGCGCGGTTCTCGAGCGGCGTGCCCGTGAGTGCCGCGCGATGTCGCGCGCGCAGTTCGTGCGCGGCACGCGTGACCGCGGCCGACGGGTTCTTGATCTGCTGCGCTTCGTCGAGGATCGCGGCACGCAGCGGGGTCTCGCGCCAGAAATCCACGTCCTGCCGGAGCAGCGCATAGTTGGTGATGATGAGGTCGTACTCCCTCACCTCGGCACGGCGCCCGGCGCGCTCGCGGCCGCTCTCCAGCACGAGCACACGCAGGTTCGGCGTGAACCGCTCCGCCTCGCGCGCCCAGTGGTGCATGACCGAGGCCGGGCAGACCACCAGCGACGGGCCTTCGCCCGCACCGGTCTCGATGAGGTGCGCGATCCATGCCAGCGCCTGCACGGTCTTGCCCAGTCCCATGTCGTCGGCAAGCACCGCACCGAGCCCGATGGACGATGTCCACGCGAGGAAGTCGAGGCCCTCCTGCTGGTAAGGGCGCAGCTCGGCCTTCAATCCCGCGGGGACCGGCACACTCGGCAGCCCCGTGAATGCCGCAAGCCGGTCGCGCAGTGCGCGCACCGCTTCGAGGTCGGCGGCCGACGCACCGTACGCTTCGAGCGAGTCCAGGCTCTTGGGGTCGGCCTGGGCCAGCTGCCAGAGCGGGACGCGCACGTCGCCTGCGCCAGGTTCAAGTCCGAGGTCGGCCAACTGGCGCGACACGTCGTCGAATGTTTCGAGGTCGGCGCGGCGCACCCAGCCCGACGACAACTTCACGAACGGATCGCGGCTGGCGCGCAGGATCGAGAGGTCCTCGTCCTTGAGCGCCAGGCCCTCGGCCTGCCACTCCGCCGACACGGTGAACCAATCGAGGCCGGTGGACCGCACCCGCACCTGCGGCACCGCGCGGCGGACCTTGAACAGTCCGGTGGCACCCGCATCCGCGTACCAGCGCACGCCCTGCGGCCGCGCTTCCCACGCATCGGCCAGCGACTCCAGCACGTGGGGCGTGAGCCGGAGCCACCAGCCGCTGGGAGCACCCAGCGGCACCTTGGGCGCGCGCTTCTTGCGGCTCGCCATGTCGCCCTGCGGGAGCATCTCCACCCACTCCACGATCGGCGCCACGTGTTCGGGATCGGGCAGCTCGAACCACGCGCGTTCCCCTCCCTCGCCGGACTCGGCGTCGCCGTTCACGTGCACGGGCGCCGGTTCGGGTGCCGCTTCGGTTGCAGGCTCGATCGCGTCCGCTTCCGGCGTCGCTTCGGCAGGTGTTCCCTCGACGACGCGCGACAGCGTCTCGTCCACGGCCTCGAGTCCGCGGATCACCGTGTCGTCGGGCTCGAGCCGCACCCAGCCGAGCGCCGGCCGATACTCGAACACCGCACCCTCGGGTGCGATCACGCCCGGCACCCACTGCGCGGCTCGCGAGGCGGCGAACACACGCACGCGCAGCCAGTCGTCGGTGGCCAGCTCGAACGAGCCGATCACGTCCACGTCGTGCACACGCGTGAGCCGTCGCATCGCCGAGCGCACGACCGGGAACGAGCGCGCGAGCCGGTCGAGCACCGCGCCGTCCTTGCGCTGGAGCGGCAGCCCGCCCTCCTGCAACAGCCTCACGACTTCCTTGGGCGGTTCATCCACGATGCGAACGAACTTCCCGCCCGCGAGTGCGACGTGCGTGCGGCCGCCGACCGTGAGGCCCAGCGGCGTGAGCAGCACCGCGTCGGCGAGTGCGCGCGTGACTCCGCCGGGCCATTCGAGCGCCAGCTCCAGGCGCGGCGCCTCGCCCGCGTCATCGCACACGGGCACGACGCGGACTTCTTCCGTGTGCAGGCTGGCGCGCGCACCGGGCGAGACCCCGGCGCGGTTCGCGAGCGATTCGGGAAGTGCGGGATCCCACGTGAAGTGCGGCGACTCGGGCACACGATCCATGAGCGCCTGCATGCGCTCGCTCGTGAGCTCGATGCGCGTTCCGCCGGGCACCAGCGGCAGCGCGAACTCCGCCGACGTGAGCGCGCGCAGCAGCCGGGCTTCCGGCGGCGCGAACAGCGTCGGGTGTCGCTTGAGCTCGCCCGCGAGCAGGTCGAGCTGTCGCCAGGTGCGTGGCGTGTCGTTCAAGCCAGGAGCGCTGACGCGTGCTTCGAGCGTGAGCAGTGCGCCGAGCGGGCCCGGTTCCAGGTACAGCACGGCGCGTAGCCGGCGCGGCTCCGGCGCGCCGCGGTCGGCCCAATGCGCGAGCGCTTCCACCGCCTGGTCGTGCTTCACACGCGCGGCGCGATCCTCGGGTGGGGCTTCGCGCCCGGCGGGCTCCCCCGCCAGCTCCGGCGGTGCGACACGTGCCCAGCGCGCGTGGTTCCACCGCCCCGCGCGGCGCGCGGCGGCGAGCAACAGTGCACCCAGCGCATAGGCGTGCTCGCAATCGCGTCCGGCCGGGCAGGAGCACAGGTTCGTGGCTCCGTCCTCGGTCCACGCCCAACGCGTGACGAAGTGGTGTCCATCCTGCACGTTCGCGCGCACGCCGCGTGAGTCCGCACCCACCGCGCTCACGCGCTCGGGCTGAGACAACTCGTGGCCGCGGCGGATGCGTTCGGCGGGAATGCGCGACAGCGCCTCCCACAACACATCGAGCGCGGTGCGGGGAAGTCCGCGTGCGAGAAGGGGAAGCGTCGGGTCCATCCCCGCAGCATCGGGGGGAGGTGCCGGTTGGCGCAAGTGTGGGGGGCGGCGTGTACGGCGGGCCGAGTACTCGCCTCGATGTCCTCATGGTGCGCGCGAGCGAGCCGGGCCGCGGCTGAACCGACACCTCGCGCTGGCGGCGGCGGCGCCCCGAGGCTAACGTCCACCGGACATCCTCACCGTTGTCACCCGCGCCGGAGGAAACCGTGCCCCAGGACCTCTATCCCGTCCCGCCCGCGATGCGCGGACACGCGCATGTCGACTCGATGGAGCAGTACCAGGCCATGTACCGGCGTTCGATCGAGGAGCCCTCGGCATTCTGGGCCGTGCAGGCCGAAGCGCTCGATTGGTTCCATCGCTGGCACCAGGTGTTCGATGCGGATTACGAAGCGGTGGACTTCGCCTGGTTCCTGGGCGGCCGGTTGAATGCCTGCTTCAACTGTGTGGACCGCCACGTGGAGCTCCATGGCGAACGCACCGCCATCGTGTGGGCGGGCGACGAACCTGGAACGTACCGGCGCGTCACGTACCGCGAGTTGAAGCACGAGGTCTGCCGGCTCGCGAACGTGCTGCTGGCGCACGGCGTGAAGAAGGGCGATCGCGTCTGCATCTACATGCCCATGATCCCCGAGACCGCGTACGCGATGCTGGCGTGCGCACGCATCGGCGCCGTGCACTCCGTGGTGTTCGGCGGCTTCTCGGCGGAGTCCCTGCGCGACCGCATCGTGGACGCCGGCTGCAAAGTCCTGATCACCGCGAACGAGGGGCTGCGGGCGGGCCGCAGCATCCCGCTCAAGGCCATCGCCGACCAGGCGATCGAACAACTCGACCTCGTGCACACGGTGCTCGTGGCGCGCCGCACGCCGCGCGACGTGCCGATGAAGGCGGGCCGTGACCTCTGGCTCGACCAGGAGATGCACCGCCAGCGCAGCACGTGCTCGGTGGCGTGGATGGATGCCGAGGACCCGCTGTTCATCCTCTACACGTCCGGGAGCACCGGCAAGCCCAAAGGCGTGCTGCACACCACCGGTGGCTACCTGGTCTACGCCGCGTTCACGCACAAGCTCGTGTTCGACTACCACGACGGCGACGTCTATTGCTGTGCCGCGGATGTGGGGTGGATCACCGGCCACAGCTACATCGTCTATGGCCCGCTCGCGAACGGTGCGACGACGGTGATGTTCGAGTCCACGCCGGTGTATCCCGATCCGGGCCGCTACTGGCGCATGGTGGACGACCTCGGCATCAACATCTTCTACACCGCGCCCACGGCGCTCCGTGCCATCGCCCGAGCCGGCGACGAGCACGTGAAGCGCTATTCGCGGAAGAGCCTGCGTGTGCTGGGCTCGGTCGGCGAGCCGATCAACC
>Ga0315912_10004510_pt1 | contig 13185 bp, 11 predicted proteins | sample VfabasoilMG_FD_204469 | JGI IMG/M metagenome (GOLD analysis project Ga0315912, IMG submission 204469) | Garden soil microbial communities collected in Santa Monica, California, United States - V. faba soil | ecosystem: Environmental > Terrestrial > Soil > Garden | place: USA: California... | reverse complement strand
ACGCACGGCAAGACCACCACCTCGAGCATGCTCGCGTGGATCCTCGAATACGCGGGGCTCAATCCCGGATTCCTCATCGGCGGCGTGCCCGGGAATTTTTCGGTCAGCGCGCGCCTTGGCGGGCGCAAGTACTTCGTCATCGAAGCCGATGAATACGACACGGCGTTCTTCGACAAGCGCGCCAAGTTCGTCCACTACCGCTCGCGCACCGCCATCCTCAACAACCTCGAATTCGATCACGCCGACATCTACGAAAACCTCGCGGCGATCAAGAAGCAGTTCCATCACCTCGTGCGCACGGTGCCGGGTTCGGGCCGCATTCTCTGGAATGCCGCGGACGAAAACCTCAAGTCCACGCTGGCCATGGGCGCGTGGACGCCGCTCGAAGGGTTCGCCCGAACGCCCGGGCCGGAAGCCTCGTGGTCGCTCGACGTGGAAGAGGGTGGAGACTACTCGAAGTTCGTGGTGCTCGAGGGCGGCAAGCCGGTCGGCACGGTCAAATGGTCTTTGTTAGGCGCCCACAACGCCGAGAATGCGCTGGCCGCCATCGGCGCCGCACGCCATGCAGGTGTGCCCGTGTCCCAATCCATTGCGGCGCTGGCGGAATTCAAGGGCGTGAAACGCCGCATGGAGTTGCGCGGCGAAGTGCGCGGTATCTCCGTGTACGACGACTTCGCCCATCACCCGACGGCCATCGCATCGACGATCGACGGCCTGCGACGCAAGGTCGGATCGAAGCGCATCGTGGCGGTGCTCGAGCCGCGCTCGGCCACCATGCGCATGGGCGTGCACCGGGAAACACTGGCGCCCTCGCTCGCCGCCGCGGATGCCGTGTGGATGTTCGCTCCGCCGGATCTCGGCTGGGACGCGGACGCGGTGGTGTCGACGCTGGGTTCCAAGGGCAGGATCGCGCGCTCGCTCGACGACCTCGTCAAGGGGCTCGCGGGCAGTGCGGCGAGTGGCGACCAGGTGCTCATCATGAGCAACGGCGGATTCGGCGGACTGCATGGCAAACTACTCGAAGCGCTGGCCGGAAAGCCCTAGGCGAGGTGTGTGACGGACAGCAGCGTCATCGCCCTGTTTCCGCTGCATACCGTGCTCTTTCCCGGCGGCCCGCTGCCGCTGCGCATTTTCGAAACCCGCTACACCGACATGGTCGGACGCTGCATGCGTGAGCAGCAGCCGTTCGGCGTCGTGCTGATCGAAGACGGTGACGAAGCCGGCGTGGTGGCTACCACGGCGACCGTCGGCTGCACCGCTCGCATCGTCGATTTCCATACGCTTCACGATGGTTTGCTGGGCATCAGCTGCATCGGCGAACGCAAGTTTCGCGTGCAACGCGTATGGCGCGCCGGCGACGGGCTGAACATGGGCGAAGTCGCGTGGCTGCCGGCGGAGCCCGAACTGCCGTTGCCGCCGGAGTGCGCCCGGCTCGCGACGACTTTGCGCCGTGCCCTCGACGAACTCGCCGAACACTACGAAAAAGTGGAAAGAAAATTCGACGATGCCGCGTGGGTCAGTGCGCGGCTCGCGGAGCTTCTGCCGATCGAACTCGGCGACAAGCAGGCGCTGCTCGAACTCGACGACCCGATCGAACGTCTCAGGACTCTGATGACTGTGGTGAAGGAGTAAGCGAGGGCGGAGACTTGCCGCCGGCCAGACTCCGGGCGCGAGGGCGATACCACCAGGTGAGCGTCACGCCGATCACCAGTGTCCAGCCGAATACCAGCCATCCGATGAAGCCGTCGATTTGGCCGAGAAGCCAGGCCCAGGGCGCGTCCTGGCGCCGGTCGGAGTATTCACGCACGACGTAGATCACCGCGACACAGCCTGCGTGAAAACCGATGGGCGCCGCGATGTTGCCGGTGCGCACGCGCACCATGCCTAACAACACGCCGATCACGAGCAGGCACAGAAATGAATCGACGATGTGCGAGGGCTGGGCGAAAACGCCGAGCGTGTGCGTCAGCATGTCGATGCCGCTGCCGGCGTCCACGTGGGCGGGCTGCACGCGATAGCTGCCGAGAAAGTGCACGGTCGCGTAGAGCAGGGCCGTGAGCAGGATCGCGGCCTTTGCGCCGGACTCGCGCTGGATCGCCGTCAGCATGGCGCCGCGCAGGAACGTCTCTTCGATGACCGCAACCGTGAGCCCGGTGATGACGCCGCCCAATACGATGTGAATCCATCCCACGGTCGGTGGCTTCGCCGGCGGCTTGAGCAGGTCGAACGACAGCATCATGAAGACTGCCGGCATCATCAGCAGTGCGCCGAAGAACAACGTCTTGCCCACCTGGGCGGCGAATTCCTTCCAGGGAAGGTCGAACCCCATGCTTTTCCGGTCCGCGAGCTTCAGGTGCCGTGCGACGTAGATGAAGCCGACGATGAGCAGCGCCATGCCAACGCGGCTCGAGATCCGGTGGAACTTGGGGTTGTCGAGAAATGGCGAGATCACGAGCCACGCGGGATAGCCGAGGATCGCGATGCCTGCGAGTCCGAGCGCAATCAACCCGACGAAGATCGCAAAAGCGCGCATGGGCGAGGACTCAGTTCTTCTTCCTGGCTGCGGGTACTGACCGGGGCTTGTGGCCATCCGCGGCCAGCAGGGCGAGCAGCCCTTCCTTGCCCACGTAGTGCAGCGCGCCAACCACCACGAGGTAGTCGCGATCTTCCTGGAGCAGCGCCTCGATCTTCGGCAGCCACTTGCGGTTCCGGGCGCCTAACAAGGCATCGTAGAGTTCGGGAGACTTGGCTCGCTCTTCGACGAATGCCTTCTCGAGTGCGCGCAGGTTGCCGCTGCGCCAGGCATCGATGAGATCCTCGAGATCGTCGCCGAGCTTCGGCACGTCATCAGCCGAGTCGAGCAGGAACCGCGTCTGCTCTTCGAAGCTGCGCGCATCGAACACGCTCAGCTGGTCGATCACGGTCTCGAGGCCTTCGACGGATTTGCCGTCGGCCCGCGCGCGCTCGGTGATCTGCATGTCGATGCCGAGCGCCGGATCGAAGCCGGTTTTCGTCAGCGCGTACTGCGTGAGGATCAGCGCCGCGGACCAGGGTTCGAGTTTCGAGATCACGATCTCGGGCACGTCGAGCGAGGCGGCGAGCTTGCTGACGCGCGCATAGGGTTCGGCGCCCACGACATCCGCGAGGGACTGATTCGCCGGCAGCGTGCCGTTGCTGCTGATGAACTTGATCGCGTCGAGCGGGTTCATGTCATCGAGGTCCACCTCGAGCACGATGACATCCGCCGCCTTGTAGGCACGTTCCAGTTGTTCGGGAAACTGCGCGTGGTCTTTCGGGAGCGCGTGGACGGAACCCGCGAGGTAGACGGTGTTGCGCGCGCCTTTCATCGACCAGACGGAGGTATCGCCACGCGCGTTCGCGCCCTGCGCGCCAATCGCAAGCAGTAGCAGGCCCGCGAGGCCGCGAGCGAGGCCTCGGAGCACCGCTTCAGGGAAAATCATGCCGCGGATTCTGCGGCAGTCAGTGAGTGCACGCCAGTGTCGATGGCGCCGTTGGAGTGGAGCGTGAGCAGCCGATAGGCCGGCGGCTGGCTGTCGATGACGAATTGGTCGGAGCGCGGCTGGAACTGCGCGCACGTGGAGGGCGTGGCGAAGAGGCGCACGCCGCGGCGCACACCTTCGAAAGCCTGGTGCACATGGCCCCAAACCACCGCCTTGACCTGCGGATGACTGTCGATGACCGACCAGAACTCGTTGGCGTTCGAGAGGCCGACGTTGTCGAGCCAGCGGCTGTTCATGGCGATCGGATGGTGGTGCAGGCAGACCATGGCATGACGCTGGCGCGCGCGGCCCAGCTCTTCATCGAGCTTGGTCAGCATCTCGACGGAAATGCGGCCACCCGCCTGCTGCGGTACGACGCTGTCTAGAAGCACGATGCGCCACGCGCCGATATCGGCGGGGCCATCGAGATTGAAGGGACGGCCCGCGAGCGCTTCGCGCATCTGCGGGACGAAATCGTGGTTGCCCGGAATGCACAGCACGGGCTTGCCGAAGCGCGCGAAGATCCGGCGGAAATGTTCATAGCCGCCCGGGTCGTCCTGCACGAGGTCGCCGGTGACCAGGATGGCATCGCAAATAGCCAGGTGGCCCGACGCATCAGCGAGCGTACGTTCGAGCGTTTCGAAGGTATTCACACCACGCAGGGTGCCCGCGATGTCGCCGAACAGATGGGGATCCGTGAACTGGATGACTCTGATTGCACTCATTCATTCGAACTCTACAAATTCGCCGGGAATCGGCGGGTGACGCGCGTCACGGGCTGATTCAGAGCCCTGTAGCGAGGTGAACCAGGTCGCAATCTACCCACTGAAAAATGTGAAGCCGAGTCTGTATATAGCGACTTTCCGAAGCTGAAACCGCTATCAAAACAATGGTAAATCGCCGCCCCAATCTTGGACCGCGGAATCGCGCTTGCGTGCCCGACGCGACTGTTTAAAGTGTCGGCCCACATGAAGAAGCCCGGCAAGAGTGATCCGAGTCGTCCGCGGGATGGCGACTACGACTACAAGCGCGAGTTCTATCGCAGCTCTCAGGTCGCCGAGGACTATGACTTCCATCGCTTCAGTTCGCCCGAGCGGCAGAAGCGCAATCGTCGCAAGTGGGCCGCAATTTCCAAGGCGCTGCGCGAAGCGACCGGCGTGCGCACCATCCTCGACCTGCCGTGCGGCACGGGCCGGTTCACCGGCGCGCTTGCGCGCGAAGGCTTTGAAATAGTCGGCAGCGACATTTCCCACGAGATGCTGCAGAAGGCGGCGTCGATTCCCGACGGCCAGCAACAGGCCATCCGAGGTTACGTGCAGGCGAACGCCGAACATTTGCCGCTGCGCAACGATTCACTCGACTGCGTGGTATCGATCCGCTTCATGATGCATGTCGACCCCGTGTCGCGCGTGCGCATGCTCCGCGAGTTCCATCGCGTCTCGCGTCGCTGGGTCATCATCGATTACCGCCACTGCTATTCGTTTCGCTACGTGCTCACGCACACGTTCGGCCGGCTCGGCATCGGCCGGCCTCCGTTGTCGCGCGTGTCGCGCAAGGAGCTCGACCAGGAATTCACCGACGCGGGGTTTGCGATCCGCAAGGTGATCCGCGTGTCGGCGCCGCTGCTGTCGGACAAGTGGATAGTGCTGGCCGAGCGGGCCTGACGGCGATCGCGGTAGCGCTACGACTTTCGGCGAGCCGGCCAGCCGAAGTCCGGTGGAATCCTTTTGTCCTCCGAGACATTGCACCTTGACGCCGCAGGCGAGGGTTTCGGGCCACTGTCACGCAAGATTCAGGGGATTTGGCCCCGCTTTGGGTTGCCCCCGGCTCCCCCCGTATCGGACAATGCGCGCCCTTTATGGATACCCCAGCCACAACCCCCACCCGCCGCGCCCTGGCCAATGCCATCCGCGCGCTCTCCATGGATGCCGTGCAGGCCGCGAATTCGGGACATCCCGGCGCACCCATGGGCATGGCCGACATTGCGGAGGTGCTGTGGCGTGATGTGCTCAAGCACAACCCCGGCAACCCGAAATGGTGGAACCGCGACCGCTTCGTGCTCTCGAACGGCCACGGTTCGATGCTGCTGTATTCCCTGCTGCATCTCACGGGCTATCCGCTGCCCCTCGAGCAGCTCAAGAAATTCCGCCAGCTCGGCGCGGTGACCGCGGGTCATCCGGAGCGCGATCTCGAAATCGGCATCGAAACGACCACCGGTCCGCTCGGCCAGGGTTTCGCCAACGCCGTGGGCATGGCGCTCGCCGAGAAATTATTGAGCGCCCAGTACAACCGCGACGGTTTGTCGGTAGTCGATCACCACACCTATTGCTTCGTCGGCGACGGCTGCCTCATGGAAGGCATCTCGCACGAAGCCGCGTCGTTCGCCGGGCACCTGAAGCTCGGCAAGCTCATCGTGTTCTACGACGACAACGGCATCTCGATCGACGGCAAGGTCGCGGGCTGGTTCACCGAAGACACGCCGAAGCGTTTCGAAGCCTACGGCTGGCACGTCATCAAGAATGTCGACGGCCACGATGCCGAAGCCGTCGCCGCCGCGATCAAGAAAGCGCGCAATCGCAAGGACCAGCCTTCGATCATCTGCTGCAAGACCATCATCGGCTGGGGCGCTCCTAACAAGCAGGGCACGAAGTCCGCGCACGGCGAAGCACTGGGTCCGGACGAAGTCGCGAACGCACGCAAGACGCTCGGCTGGGAATCACCGCCGTTCGAGATTCCCGCGGACATCCGTGCCGCCTGGGATCACAAGGAAGAAGGCGCTGCGGCCGAGAAGAAGTGGCTGCGCGTATGGCGCCGCTACAAGCGCGAATTCCCGGCGGAAGGCGCCGAGTTCGAGCGCCGCATGAAGGGCGATCTGCCGGCCGACTGGTCCGAGATCGTGCAGGCGGCCATTACTGCCGGCGCCGCGGTCACGGGTTCGCAGGCGACGCGTGCGTCCTCGCAGGCCGTGCTCAACGTGCTCGGCCCCAGGATGCCCGAGATGCTCGGTGGCTCGGCCGACCTCACGGGCTCGGTGAATACCAAGCGCAAGGACTCAGTCGACCTCACGGTCGACAACTTCAAGGGCAACTACGTCTATTACGGTGTCCGTGAATTCGGCATGACGGCCATCATGAATGGCCTCACCGTGCACGGCGGCTATCGTCCCTACGGCGGTACGTTCCTCGTGTTCTCGGATTACGCGCGCAACGCCGTGCGTGTCGCGGCGATCATGCACGCGCCGGTCACGCTGGTGTACACGCACGACTCGATCGGCCTCGGTGAAGACGGCCCGACGCACCAGCCCATCGAACACCTCGCAAGCTTGCGCGCGATGCCCAACCTGCACCTCTGGCGTCCCTGCGATGCCGTGGAGTCGGCGGTGGCCTGGGCGGCGGCGCTCGAGCGCAAGAACGGTCCGACGGCGCTCATCTTCACGCGCCAAGGCCTGGCCCAGCAGGCGCGCTCGCCCGAGCAGTTAGTCGCGTTGCGCAAGGGCGGCTACGTGCTCTTGGACAGCAACGGCCCGCCCGAAGCCATCGTGATCGCCACGGGCTCGGAAGTCGGATTCGCGGCCGAGGCCGTGAAGGAACTGCAGGCCGCGGGCAAACGCGTGCGCCTCGTGTCCATGCCGTGCTGCGAGTCGTTCGATGCGCAGCCGGCACCGTATCGCGAGAGCGTTCTGCCTTCCTCGTGCACGCGCCGCCTCGCCGTCGAAGCGGGCTCCACGCAGTCGTGGTGGCGCTATGTCGGCTCGCAGGGCCGCGTCATGGGTATCGAGAGTTTCGGGGCTTCGGGCAAGGGCCCGGATCTCTTCAAGCATTTCGGTCTGACCGCCGCCGACCTCAAGGCGCAGGTCGAGCAATTGCTCGCGTAAAGACCACGCGATTTTTTTCCTGAGTAGTTTTAAACGTAAGGGGATTGGGACAGATGGCCATCAAAGTAGGTATCAACGGTTACGGACGTATCGGCCGCAACATCCTGCGCGCGCTGTATGAAGCGAAGCGCAACAACGAAATCCAGATCGTCGCGGTAAACGATCTCGGCGATGCGCAGACCAACGCGCACCTGACGCAGTACGACACCGCGCACGGCAAATTCCCCGGCACGGTGAGCGTCGAGGGCGATTCGATCGTCGTCAATGGCGACAAGATCAAAGTGTTCGCGCAGCGCGATCCCGCGAAGATCGACTGGGCCTCCGTGGGCGCTGAATACGTGTTCGAGTCCACCGGCTTCTTCACCACCAAGGCGGATGCGGGCAAGCACCTCGCCGGCGGCGCGAAGAAGGTCGTGATCTCGGCCCCGGGTGGCAAGGACGTCGATGCGACGGTCGTCTACGGCGTGAACCACAACGTGCTGAAGAAAGAGCACACCGTGATCTCCAACGCGTCGTGCACCACGAACTGCCTCGCGCCGCTCGCGAAGGTGCTCAACGACAAGATCGGCATCGTCAACGGCTTGATGACGACGATCCACGCGTACACGAACGACCAGCGTCTGACTGACGTCTATCACGAGGACATCCGCCGTGCGCGTTCCGCCACGCAGTCGATGATCCCGGCCAAAACAGGGGCGGCTGCGGCCGTGGGCCTCGTGCTGCCGGAACTCAAGGGCAAGCTCGACGGTTTCGCCGTGCGCATCCCGACGATCAACGTGTCGCTCGTGGACCTCGTGTTCACCGCCAAGCGCGCGACGTCGGTGGAAGAGATCAACAAGGTCGTGAAGGAAGCCGCCGAAGGCGCCATGAAGGGCGTGCTCGCGTACACCGAGAAGCAGCTCGTCTCGATCGACTACAACCATGACCCGGCGTCTTCGACCTACGATGCGACGATGACGCGCGTCAGCGAAGGCACGCTGGTCAAGGTCTGCTCGTGGTACGACAACGAGTGGGGCTTCTCCAACCGCATGCTGGACACCACGATCGCCTGGTCGAAAGCCTCCTGAGGACCCTGTTCGAAGGAGTAGGACCATGAATGTGTTGCGTATGGCGGACCAGGACTTAGCTGGCAAGCGGGTCCTGATTCGTGAAGATCTGAACGTTCCGGTGGATGACGGCAAGGTCACGAGCGACGCGCGCATCCGCGCGTCGCTGCCCACCATCAAGCTGGCACTCGAAAAAGGCGCGAAGGTGTTCATCACCTCGCACCTCGGCCGACCGGAAGAGGGCGTGTACGCCGAAGAGTTCTCGCTGGCGCCCGTGGCCGCGCGGCTCTCGGACTTGTTAGGCAAGCCCGTACCGCTCAAGAAAGACTGGCTCGCGGGCGTCGATTGCCCGCCGGGCACCGCGGTGCTGCTCGAGAACGTGCGCTTCAACAAGGGCGAGAAGAAGGACAAGGAAGACCTCGCGAAGCAGATGGCGTCGCTCTGCGACGTCTACGTCATGGATGCCTTCGGCACGTCGCATCGCGCCGAGGCGTCGACGCACGGCGTCGGCAAGTTCGCGAAGCTCGCGTGCGCGGGTCCGCTGCTCGTCGGTGAACTCGAGGCACTCGAGCGCGCACTCGCCAAGCCGGCGCGCCCGCTCGTGGCCATCGTGGCCGGCAGCAAGGTCTCGACCAAGCTCACGGTGCTCGAGTCGCTGCTGTCAAAGGTGGACAAGCTCATCGTCGGTGGCGGCATCGCCAACACCTTCCTCGCGGCCACCGGCGTCAACGTCGGCAAGTCGCTCCAGGAAGCGGAGATGCACGACATCGCGCGCAAGCTGCTCGCGCAGGCGAAGGCACGTGGCGCCGAGATCCCGCTGCCCACCGACGTGGTGGTGGCGAAGGAATTCGCGGCCACGGCGCATGCGGACGTCCGTTCGATCCACGACGTGCGTCCCGACGAGATGATCCTCGACATCGGCCCGGACACGGCCGAGCGTCTCGGCAAGCTGTTGCAGGGCGCCGGCACGATCGTCTGGAACGGCCCGGTCGGAGTGTTCGAGTTCGACCAGTTCGGCGAGGGCACCAAGGCGATCGCGCAGGCGATCGCGAAGTCGCCCGCGTTCTCACTGGCGGGCGGCGGTGACACGCTCGCGGCCATCGAGAAATACGGCGTCGAAGAAGGCATCTCGTACATCAGCACGGGTGGCGGCGCGTTCCTCGAGTTCGTCGAGGGCAAGACGCTGCCGGCGGTGGCGATGCTCGAGTCGCGCGCGAACGGTAAATAGTTAGAAGAAATGGGGTCAGACCCCAATTGCTAGAAAAAGGGGCCAGAGCTGAAAGCTCTGGCCTTTTTGCTTATCTAATGCTCGACTTGAGCTCGCGGAACCCTTCCGCTTTCGGCAGCGCCTCCATGGCGTTGCGCAACGCGTCGGGCGGCGCGATCAGCTTGCGCTGATTCAGGTCGAGCCAGCCGCCCGTGCTCGTGACCACGGCGCATCGCGTGCCATCGCCGTGCGCGAAGTCATTGCGGAACACGAAGCGGCTGCCGTCGGGCGCGAGACCCGCGCAGGTGAGGCCCACGCGAATCTCCTGCAGCAGCTTCACCTCGCGGTAGTACTCGATCTCGTCCTTCATGATCACCGGCCCGATGCCCAGGCGCATCATGTCCTCGACGGTGAAGCCGTTCTCCGAGAAATACATCATGCGCACGTCCGCGGCCCGGTCGAGGTACGACGTGTTGGCCATGTGCGAGTTGTAGTCCATGTCGCGCCAGCCGGCGACGAGGGTTTTCTCGAAGGTCATGGCCAGGTGTCCGCTACTTGATGGGCGAGTAGTCAGTCGCGTCCATGAAAACGGACTCGATGCGCTCGACGATCTTGCCGTCCTTCTGTGAATCTTCGGAGACCTTTTTCCACTCCGGGTCAGCGATGAATGCCGCCCAGTTCGCCTTGGCCTGTTCGCGGCTGGCGTGGGAGATCACATATATGAGTGTGGACTCGCGCGCCGGGCTGTCCTGCGGCACCCAGTACGCGACATTGGACATCCCGTGTTTCTCGAAGATCCTCATGGTGTGTTCGCGAAATCGCTTGTGGAGGGCTTCGAGACGGCCTGGATAGGTGTGATAAGTCCGGATTTCGTACACCTTGCCAGCAGAAACCGCATCCGCTGCGTGACTCCACTGCAGGCCTGCACCTAAAACGAGCCCTGCCACCAGGAACATCCAGGATCGCTTCGCCATCGGCTTCCCCTCGCATTTGTAATTACGTCTTTCGATTATGCGCCACGCCTCAAAACACGTGGCAGAATGCGCGCCCTATGCCAGAACGCCAGATGCATTCGCGCACCAAGATTGTCGCGACTTTAGGCCCGTCCACGGATTCCATCGAAGTGCTGACCGAGATGGTCCGCGCCGGACTCGACGTCGCGCGCGTGAATTTTTCGCACGGCAAGCATGAAGAGCACGGTCGTCGCATCGACCTGGTGCACGAAGCCGCCCGGCGCGCCGGGCGCTATGTCGGCATCCTCGCCGATCTCGCGGGCCCGAAGATCCGCATCGAGAGCTTCACTAACAAGAAGGTCGACCTGAAGGACGGCGCGGCATTTGCGCTCGATACCGCCCACGACATCAACGCGGGCAACGAACAGGTCGTCGGTTGCGCCTACACGGACCTGCCGAAGGACGTGAAGCCCGGCAACATCCTGCTGCTCAATGACGGCCTCATCGAACTCGAAGTCACGAAGGTCTCCGGCACGCGCATCGACACGAAGGTGATCGCGGGCGGAGAACTCTCGAACCGCAAGGGCGTGAACCTGAAGGGCGGTGGCATCTCCGCGCCCGCGCTCTCGGACAAGGACCGCGAGGACATCAAGTTCATCGCGACCAAGGGCTGCGACTACATCGCCGTGTCGTTCGCGCGCGATGCCGCGGACATGAATCTCGCGCGCAAGCTGTTGCGCGACGCGGGTGGCCACGGCCACGTCTGCGCGAAGATCGAGCGCCACGAGGCCATCCACAATCTCGCCGAGATCATCGATGCCTCCGACGTCGTCATGGTGGCGCGCGGCGACCTCGGTGTCGAAATGGGTTATGCCGCCATCACCGGCCTGCAGAAGACCATCATCCACGAAGCGCGCACGCGCAATAAGGTCGTCATCACGGCCACGCAGATGATGGAGTCGATGATCACGAGCCCCGTGCCGACGCGCGCCGAAGTCTCGGACGTCGCGAATGCGGTGATGGACGGCACGGACGCGGTGATGCTCTCGGCGGAAAGCGCCGTGGGCAAGCACCCGGTCAAGGCCATCCAGGCCATGGAAGACATCATCCAGGGCGCCGAGAAATACCAGATCACGCAGAAGGGCCTGCGTCATCGGGTCGAAAACATGGTCGATCGCACCGAAGAAGCGATCGCGATGGCGGTGATGTACACCGCGAACCACATGAAGGTGCGCGCCATCGTCGCATTGACGGAGTCGGGCACCACGCCGCTGTGGATGTCGCGCTCGCGCGCCGACATTCCCATCTACGCATTCACGCGCCACGAGTCCACGCGCCGCCGCGTCACGCTGTACCGCGGCGTGTTCCCGGTGCCTTTCGACATCCCCGAAGTGCGCACCAACGAGCTCTTCAAGGCCATCCTCACGATGCTCTTGCAGCTCGAGCTGGTGGAAAAGGGCGATCTCGTCATCGTCACCAAGGGTGAGCTCACCGGTATCACCGGCGGCACCAACGCGATGACCATCCTGCGCGTTCCCAAAGACTGAAGACTCCCGGATGAAGCGCGTGCTCCGCTGGCTGCGATGGACCTTGTTGGTCGTCGCAGTCCTCGCGGCGCTCGCGTTCGGACTCGGCTGGTGGGCGCTTCGGCAGAGCCTGCCGCAGATCGACGGTGATGTGATCGCGGCGACGCTCGGCGGCGATGCCACCATCGAGCGCGATGTGCGCGGTATTCCCGTGATCACCGCGACTACTCGCGCCGATCTCGCGTATGCCACCGGCTACGCGCACGCGCAGGATCGCTTCTTCCAGATGGACTTGTCGCGCCGGCTCGCCGCGGGCGAACTCTCGGAGCTCTTCGGCGGCCTGGCACTCAAGCAGGATCGTCGCGCGCGCCGTTTCGGTTTCCGCGCCGTTGCACAGCGGATCATCGAGGCCACCCCGGCGCCGGAGCTTGCCGTCGTCGAGGCGTATGCGCGCGGCGTGAACGCCGGGCTCCAGTCGTTGCACGCGCGTCCCTGGGAATACCTGCTGTTGCGCGCGCAGCCGCGCGAGTGGCGTCCGGAAGACTCCGTGCTGGTGGTGCACTCGATGTGGTGGCAGCTGCAGTACGGCGTGGTGCGCGACGAAATCACGCGGCGTCGACTCGAGCGCGCGGCCGCGAAGGGCGGCGACATCGAGGGGGCACACGATCTCATCACCTTCGTATATGCCGGCCATTCCGACTGGGATGCGCCTAACTATGGCCCCGATGCTCAGACTGTCGTCCCGCTCTTTGCCAACCTGCCCACAGGTTCGGTGCTCACGCGTTCGTTTCCGCCCGAGCTTCATTTCACCGGCGCCGCGGACGAACCCGCGGACGAGCCGGCCGCGCCCGGCAGCAACAACTGGGCGGTCTCGGGGATGTACACGCGTTCGGGCGTGGCGCTGGTCGCCAACGACATGCATCTCGATCTCGGTGTTCCGGCGGTGTGGTACTCGGCACGCCTCAAGGTGACGGGAAATCCTGCCATCGATATCACCGGCGTCACGTTGCCTGGTACGCCCGCGGTCGCGGCCGGATCCAACGGCCAGGTCGCCTGGGGATTCACCAACAGTTACGGCG
>Ga0315912_10004509_pt1 | contig 13186 bp, 11 predicted proteins | sample VfabasoilMG_FD_204469 | JGI IMG/M metagenome (GOLD analysis project Ga0315912, IMG submission 204469) | Garden soil microbial communities collected in Santa Monica, California, United States - V. faba soil | ecosystem: Environmental > Terrestrial > Soil > Garden | place: USA: California... | reverse complement strand
TACTGACGTTGAACCGGCCGCAGCACGGCAATCGCTTGACGACGGCGCTCGCCGCCGAGCTGGCAGCCGTGCTTCGCGCTGCGCGCGACGACGCCACGATCGGCGCGTGCGTGCTGACCGGCGCGGGCGACATCTTTTGCCTGGGCGGTGATTATCGCGGCGCCGGACCGACCGACGAAGGCCGCGCCGCTTATGCCGACGCGCTGCTCGACATGGACGAGGTGGCGCAGCTCGGCAAGCCGCTCGTCGCCGCGGTGAACGGCAACGCGCACGCGGGCGGCTTCGCGGTGATGGTCGCGTGCGACGTCGCGATCGCCGCGAATGACGCCACGTTCGGTTTGCCCGAAGCCGCGAACGGCTTGTTTCCGTTCATCGCGCTTGCGACGGTGCGCGATGCGCTGCCGAAGAAGGTGTTGTTCGAGGTGATCTACCGCGCCCGCCTAATGACAGCGGCGGAGGCGTCGTCGCTGCACCTGATCAACGAAGCAGTGGCGCGGCCGCAGGTAGTGGCGCGTGCCGTGGCGCTCGCGCGCGAAGCGGCGGCCCATAACCGTGCCGTAGTGGCGCTCGGGCGAGGGCTGTATTACGAAACGCGCGCGGCGCAACCGCGCGAGGCCATGCAGGCTGCGCGGCAAGCGTTGCTTGCTGCGCTCGCCGCAGCGGACCGTTAGTTATCGAGTTGTGAGCAGCGGGATGGGGAGGGGAGTGCGATGAGACCGTCGTTGCAAGCGTGGATTGGCGGCGCGTTGCTCGTGTGCGGGCCGGCGTACGCCGATGACCTCACGATCACATTGACCGGCCAGTCGATGATTCGATCGGACCTGCGCGCGACGGCACCCGACGCTGTCGCGAAAATCCGGCCGCTGCTCCGCGGCGACGTCGTGTTCACGAACTTCGAGGGTGCGATCGCCGCACCGGGACAATCGGTGACCGGCGGCGGGCGCGGCTTTCTCGCGCCGGCGGAGGCGCTGGACGCGCTCGCCGCGCTCGGTTTCAACCTGCTGGCGTTGTCGAACAACCACGCTTTCGATCTGGGAGAGCCGGGCATCGACAACACACTGCGCGAAGTCCAGCGCTTACGTCTGGCACATGCGGGCGTTGGCGCGACGCTCGCGGAGGCGGCGTCGCCGACCTACCTGCGTGTCGGAAACTTGAACGTCGCGCTCGTCGCGAGTGCCTCGGGCCTCATCGCCGAGGGCGGTGCCGCGCATGCGGATGGCCGCGGCGTGAACGAGCTGCGCGTGATGGCGGGCGATGTCGTCAACGAGGCGAGAGCGGACCTACCCGGTGCGCCGGCCAACGTTCCGAATCGCGAGGACGCGGCGCGCATTCTGGCGAGCATCCGCGAGGCGAAGGCGCGCGCCGATCTCGTCATCGTCTACCAGCACAACCACGTGTTCGGAAACAAGTCGTTCAGCACGATCTTTTCCGAGGGGATGGCCGAACGGCTCGCACCGAGCAAGTGGCTCACGGACTGGACGCACGCCGAGGTGGAAGCGGGCGCGGACGTCGTGGTCATGCACGGCGCTCCGTTGTTGCACGGCATCGAAGTTTTTCGCGGCAAGCCGATCTTCTACTGCCTTGGCAACTTCATCTACAACGTGCCGCCGGCGATCACCTACATCTCGGAGCCGATGAGCTGGGAAAGCGTCGTCGCGGATCTCGAGTTTCAGGACAAGACGCTCAAGTCGATCACGCTGCGGCCGATCGCGCTCAACTACGTCGGCAACGGCCAGGCCGATCTGCACAGCCAGTACACGAGCAACGAGTTCCTCCACACACGCGGGCTGCCGACGGCCGCGGAGGGCGCGCAAGCCCGGTATATCCTCGAGCGCGTCGCGGAGTTTTCGAAGCCGTTCGGAACGCGGCTCGCGATCGGTGACGGGAGCGCGACTATCGAGCTCCGCCGCCGTTAGCGAGCTCACCGCGGATAGAGCAGCGTGAAAACGAACCGCAGCCCCCACTCGGGCCCCGAGTCCGGTGCCTCGAAGTAGTAGCGTGCGCCAGCGGCCCAGCTGACGAGCTGGTCTCCGACGCGCGTGACCTTGCTGTAAGTGAAGTTCGCCGGCACGGTCCACTGCGAGCCCTTCCAATCGTACGTCGATTCGAGGTTCACGGTGAGCGTGCGGCCTTCGCCGATTCCTTTCGCGGCAAACGGTTGCAGGAACGTCGTGCTTACGTCCGCACGCGAGTCGTCGCCCGCGAACGAGGCCACGTGGTTCACGAGCGCACCGTACGTCCAGCCATCGGCCGTCTGTTTTAGTGCGACCGCGGTCGGTCCTGCGCCCCACTTCTCGCTGCCGAGCGCGTCGTCGGTCGCCGTCGGTAACGAGAGCACAGGCCCGACGCCCCACGTCCAGCCGCTGGCCGTTGGCGCCTTCGGCGAGAAGAAGAGACTCTGCAGCACGTCGCCGATGCCCGATTGGCTGCCCCCGGTCGCGATGGCGTCGTCCTGCGTGACGACCGGCAGGATCGTTCGCGAGATCATGTTCCAGCTCGCGCCGATCGAGACTGGGATGACGGGCTGCACGTTCAACAGCGTGCGGCTGCCGTTTTCGGGCCCGATGTCGAAGTCGTGATTGAGCTGAAACGGAACGCTCGTCAGGCTCGCGACTGGATTCGAGAGTTGCTTCGCGAGCTCGTCCTCGCTTTGCGAGTAAGCGGCGCCGGCGAAGAGCGGCGACGCCGCGAGCAACACACGTGAGGGGCGCATATCTCGTCCGGTAACTTGCTACTCGCTAGCTTACCGTCGGAGACGTCCGCGATCAGCAGCTCAACTCGAACGAGACGGAGCCTCGGCCGTAGCTCCGGCTCCGTCTGTCCGCTATCCCCTGGCGTTCGAGCTGGGCGTCGGCGCCTGCAGCGGACCGCCCGATAGGACGATCTCCACGCGGCGATTCCGTGCGCGGCCGTCGGCGGTCGTGTTGTCGGCGACCGGCCGCGACGAGCCCAAGCCGGCCACGTCGATGCTTGACGCCGCAACGCCCTGGCCGATCAGGTAATCGCGGACGGCGATAGCGCGCCGCAACGAAAGCTCGTTGTTCGTCGCGACGCTTCCCTGATTGTCCGTGTGGCCTTCGACCGTGAAACGGAGCCCGGGATACGACGCCACGATTCCCGAGAACTTGGCGAGCCCCTCGCGAGCTGCGGCGCTCAGGTTCGCGGTACCCGTCGCGAACTGCACACCCCCAATCTCCGAGACGAGGCCGCGTTCCGTGACCGTAGTCGGCAGGGCCGCATTGAGGCGGTTGAGGAGCTCGTTGCGCATCCTTGCCGCATTCTCCGTGGCCGCGCGCGCGCGCTCCGCATCAGCGGCGGCGGTGACGGCCGCGAGGCGTTCCGCGTCGGCTTTGGCATCGGCCGCTCCAATCATCGCCGCTCGGCGGGCATCCTCTCCGGCGATGACCGCCTCGCGCGCGAGATTGGGTGCGGCTTTCTGCTCTGAGCCCTTCTTCGAGCTCATCGCGAGTTGCGCGGCACCGAGCTTGTCGGAGGCGATCTTGTACTTGTCCGGCGCATACAGCTCTGCGCCGGCCGCGTCGGCGATCGAGACGGCGTAGCGCGCTTGCACGAGCTCTGTGGGACTTTCCTTCTTGTCGATCGCGATCGGCTGCAGCTTCGAGTAATCGGAGCGCTCAGTCAGCGTCGTCACTTTCGACTCGCTGCCTCGCACGTCGTCGGCGACGTTATACAGCGCGATCATCGTGCTCGGCGCGCTCACCGCGAAGTGCGGCTCGGCCGTTACGATCAAAGCAAATTGCGGCGCGCCATACTCGGTCTTGAGGTCGCCTTTGCCGCCCTCCGTCCCCGCGAGGGTCCCCTGGTTCACGGCGCGGCCGTCGGGCGTCAACGCCCAAAGCACATAAGTCGTATAGGGACCAAGGGACGTCGGTTTCGGCAAGTCTTCGACCTCGGCCGAAATGCGCGCATTGCCATTGTCGTACTCGACTCTCGCTGTGCCGTACGCGTTCGCGGCGATAGGTGTGCCGCGGAAGTTGAGATCGGATTTCCGGCCTTCCTCGTACGAGAACATCGATATTTGGCTCAGGACGTCGGAGCTCGCGATCGCTTGCGATTGCGTGAAGTTCTGTGCGAGCGCCTGCGTGGCGACGAGAGAAATGAAGGATGAAAGAACAGCGACGAATAGTCGGTTCATGGGGCAGCCCTCCGTTGGCCTATGCAAGCGACTCTCGACCCGGCCGTAGAGCGCCGCCATCGGACCAAGGTCGCACCTATGACGATCGGCTTGAGGTGGTAGCGCGTCGTTTGCGCCGCGGCAGCATGGCCGCCAGCAGCAACGCTAGCGTGCCGAGCCCCAGTGCACCGCCACCGCCGCCTTCGGCTCCGGGTTGCGGCTGCACGTTTACCGTGCGGGTGACGGGGACCGCTGCATTACCGGCACGGTCGGAGACTGCGTACGTGATCGTGTAGCTGCCGAGGACCGTCGTGTCGACGGGATTCGTGACGACGATTCGCGAGCTGATGTCGCCTTCTTCGGCGTCGCTAGCCGTGGCGCCGGCGTCGGAGTAGGGGGTGTCGATCGTGAGGTTGATGGTGGCGTCACCGCGTAGCCGAATCACGGGGGGCGTCGAGTCGGCAGCCCCGAAGTTGCCACTGCCGTCGTTGACGAAGATCGCGACCGCGTCGCCGATCGCGGCCAAATCGACGCGGTCGTCATTGTTGAACTTGCCCATTGCCACGCCGCTCGCGCGGGCGCTTGCCAGCTGTTGAGGGTGCAGCACGAAGGTTCCGTTCGCCGCGCCGGCGTTCGTGAAGACGCGCGCGCCGTCGCCGCTTGCGGCAAGCACGTCGGACCGTGAGTCGAGATCGAAGTCGTTGACGAGCAGATCGGTTGTCGCGGCCGCGCCGAGCTCGTCGGCGACGAAGAACGGGTTGCCCGGGTTCGCCGTCGTCAGCCAGACGCGCGCGCTCGGGACGGTCGGCGGCTCGGCCGTGGCGCGTGCGAGTACGAGGTCGGCCCTACCGTCGCTGTTGAAGTCGCCGGCCGCGACAGCGCTCGTCGGGCCTCCGGGGAGCTTGGTCGCGAGTGTGAAAGCGCCTCCGGTGTTGGAGTAGACGGCGGCGTCGCCGGCGGCGTCGGCGAGCACGAGCTCCGGTAGGGAGTCCGCCAGCAGGTCGACGAGCAGGGCGTCGCGCGCAGCGTGCGGCCCTACGGATGCGCCGCGCCTGAACACCGCACCGGCGCCGCTATTGATCAGCACCGTGCTCGCGCCGGAGCTCGCGAACACGAGATCGACGAACCCATCGCCGTTGATGTCGCCAGCCGCGACAGCCTGACTGTCGACGCCCTCGTCGCCAAGCGAAATGCTCGTGAATCCGCCGTTCGCGTTCAAGAAAGCGCGGTTCGGTGCCCCGCTGCGGGCCGCGGTCACGATATCGAGATCGCCGTCGCGATCGAGATCGGTAACGGCGAGGTCGCTGGTGAGCGCTTCGCCACCTAGCGCCAAGGGCGGCGTCGCAAACAGGCGCCGGCTCGGGTTTGCCGGGTCGGCAGTGTTCATGAAGACCACGAGACCTTGCGCCGTGTTCGTTGCGACGGCGAGGTCGTCGAAACCGTCGCCGTCGAAGTCGCCGGCCGTGATTGCCCTCGCACCTGCGAACGCAATGCTCTGCGCCGGCGTTGCAGCGATACGCTGAGCGATGCTCAAGGACGCCTCCGCGCGATCGTTGCTGGATACGTCGTCGAGTGCTCCACCCGGCGCAACCGCCACGGTGACCACGGCAAAGACATCGCCCGCAAAGCTGCCTCGGCCGGTCAACGTAACCGACGAGGAAGCGTTGCCGGCGATCGGGCCAAGCGTGCACGACAGGCGATTCCCGTTGCCGGAAGGCGTCATTGTGCAGCCCGGTGTCGCGGGTGCATCGAAACGAAACGGCACATCGCCCACGAACACTGCTTCGAGCGACACGCCGTTCGCGTCGACTTGCGCTGCGCGGTTCTGAATCGTCAGCGTCCAGGTTGCAGGCGTCTCCAGCGTCACGGGGGTTGGCGCGACACTGATCGTGGCCGCCAAGTCGACGCGGCCCGCGGCCAGCACGACGACGCTCACTTGGCCCGGGACAGTGGTCGCCTTATCGGCCACCGTGAACGCGATGGTGTGCGTACCGACGCTCGAGCCCACTGCAGGAGTCCCCGTCAGGCGGCCGGCCGCGCTGAGAGTGAGACCTGGCGGCAAGCCGCGCGTGGCGGCGTACTTCAGCTCTGCCGCAGACGTGTCACTGTCGGTCACGAACGCAGCGAGATCGAAATCGAACGGGCTGTTCTCGGTCGCGCTCTGCTCGGGAATGGGCTTGATGGACGGCGCATTGTCGACCGCCGTTACCGCGATGCTGAACCTGAGCTCGACGGGGGGAGCCGTGCCGTCCGACACCGTCATCGTGACGTCATGGTTTCCCACGTCGGCGTCGTGGGGTGTGCCGGAGATGGTCGCGGGTGGAGTGAAGGCGAGCCACCTCGGCAGCGTCGGCGCAGCAATCGTCAGCGCGTCGCGGTCGGGATCCGAGGCTGCCAGCGTGTAGCGGTAGGTGACACCTTCGGTCGCCGTTCTGGCCGGCACGTTTGCGATGAATGGCCCGTCGTTGACGGGTGATACCGTGATGGTGACCGTAGCCGGGTCGCTCGCAATGGAGCCGTCGCGTGCGCGATAGGTAAAGCTTGTGTTGCCACTGAAGTTCGCGGCTGGCGTGTAGCTGAACGTGCCGTCAGCGTTGAGCTGCAACGTGCCGTTTGCCACGTTCGTAACGCGCTCCGCCGTCAGCGGGTCCCCGTCGGGGTCCGTGTCGTTGCCGAGCACTCCACTTCCGCCGACGGTCAGCGGCGTATCTTCTGCCGTCGTGAAGCTGTCCGGCTGCGCTGTGGGCGTCGCGTTGACCGCAGTCACGGTGATCGTGACGGTAGCCGCGTTGCTGCGTGCCGTGCCGTCGTCCGCCGCGTACGTAAAAGTGGCGCTACCGGCGAAGCCTGCGGCGGGAACGTACCTAAACGAGCCGTTCGCGTTCAGCGTCAGCGTGCCGCTCGACGCGCCGCTTATGAGGACGGCTGTCAAATCGTCATTGTCTCCGTCTGCGTCGTTTGCGAGCACGCCTCTGCTCGCGTTGACGTTCAGAGTTTGCCCTTCGTTGGTCGCGTAGCTATCGCCTTGCGCCGTCGGCGCAACGTTGACTGCGCTGACCGTGATCGTAACGGTGGCCGTGTTGCTCCTGGCGGTGCCGTCGCTGGCTTGATAGGTGAACGTGGCGCTGCCGGCGAAGCCAGGAGGTGGGACGTAGCTGAACGAGCCGTTCGCGCTCAGCGTCGCGGTGCCGTTCGATGCGCCGTTTACAAGAACGGCCGTCAAATTGTCGTTGTCTGGGTCTGTATCGTTTGCGAGCACGCCGTTGCTCGCGTTGACGTTCAGCGTTTGCCCCTCGTCGGTCGCGTAGCTATCGCCGTGTGCCGTCGGCGCAACGTTGACGGCGCTGACCGTGATGGTGACCGTGGCCGTGTTGCTACTCGCACTGCCGTCATTGGCTTGATAGGTGAACGTCGCGGTGCCGGCGAAGCCCATTGCTGGCACGTAGGTGAACGAGCCGTTCGGGTTCAGCGTCACCGTGCCGCTCGATGCGGCGTTCACGAGAACGGCCGTCAAATCGTCATTGTCTGGGTCCGTGTCGTTGTCGAGCACGCCGTTGGCTGCGCCTACCGTCAGCGTTGCGTTCTGCGTGGTCGTGTAGCTATCCGCGACGGCCGTGGGGGGGTCGTTCGTTTCGGCGACGGTTATCGTCACCGTGGCCGGCTTGCTCGAGGCGCTGCCATCGCGCGCTTCATAACGGAACCGATCCGTGCCGGTGAATCCGGAACGCGGGGTATAGCGGAACGATCCGTCCGCATTCAACGTGAGCGTACCTTCTTTGACATCCTCGATGAGCACCGCCATGAGGGGAGCGCCCTCAGGGTCCGTGTCGTTCGCAAGGACGCCGGGTGCGGCCACTAAGCGCTCCGTGCCTTCGGCGGTCGAGTAGGAGTCGGCGACCGCGACCGGCGGAGCATTGGCCGGGCTCGAGGCGACCGTGATCCTTACTGTGGCGACGTTACTGAGATCCGATCCGCTCGCGGCTCGGTACGTGAAGGTGTCGGTGCCGCTGAAGCCCGTGTTGGGCAGGTAGAAGAAACCGCCGTCTGCATTGAGCAACAGCGTCCCGTCAGCCGTCGTGGCGACGAGCACGGCCTCGAGCGCATCTTCGCTGCCTGCGCCGGTGTCGTTTGCGAGCACGCCGTCGGTGGTGTCGACGGTCAAGCCCTGCAGCGCCTCCGTCGCATAGGAATCGTCGACAGCTACCGGTTGTGCGCGCGCAGAGAGCGGGGCGCATACGACCAAGCACCCAACCCAGAACCCAAGCCACTCCGATCGCGCCGCCGGCATCTCGACGTTCCCACCAGGCCTCGCGCGGGATGCACTATTTGTGCCGAGCGGTGAGCGCGCTTGCGGCGCGCAATCGCGCGGTCGCCGTTGTCAGACTTTTGCGCAGCGTTCCAATACGTGCGAAGCGGTGGGAAGCGCTAGCGGTCCCTGCGAAGGAGGCCCGTTGAGCGAAATGCGCCCCAGCCTAGCCCGCCGCGCTCGCGTCGGCAGATGGAAGGATCGGCGCGCGGCCCATCTCCCGCAGCCAGTTGCAGTGCGATCGCACCGCACCCAGAAACGTTGCGTTGTGCTTGTAGGGGATGCCGAAGTCGCGGCAAGTCCGTTCGACGACTGGAGCGATCACGGGGTAGTTCACGTGGCAGATGCGCGAGAAGAGATGGTGCTCGATCTGGAAATTCAGCCCGCCGAGCAACCAGCACGCGATTCGGTTCCCGCGCGCGAAGTCCACACTCGTCTCCACTTGATGAACCGCCCACGCCGTGTCCATGCGGCCCGGCTCCGCGGTGATCGGGAAGCCCGCCTCCTCCACGCAATGGGCGAGCTGGAACACGACTGCCAGCACGATGCCGAGCACGACGGCAGTCACGACGTAGATGGCCGCAACAGCCCAGAGCGGGTGTAGGGCCAAGGGAATCGCGAACGCGAGCGAGAGAAAGACGAGCTTGCCGCCGAAGAAGACGACCCACTGCAATCCGCGCGGCCGCGGTACAGAGTGCTGTGCCATGCGCCCCGTGAACGCGAGTCGAAAGTCGTCGTAAAGCTGCCACTTCAACGCGAGCGCGCCGTACAGGAGCCAGACGTACAGATGTTGCCAGCGATGGAACCACGCATGGGGCTGATGCGGGCTCAGCCTGCCAAGACCGATGAGGTTGATGTCAGTGTCGTAGCCGACGACGTTGACGAACGTGTGATGGAAGACATTGTGCTTCCATCGCCAAAAATGCGAGCTGCCGCCAACGAGGTCGAGGGTCATCATCATGGCTCGGTTGACCCACTGTCGTTCCGAAAACGCCTCGTGATTGGCGTCGTGCATGATGTTGAAGCCGATCGCCACGATCGTCAGCCCCAGCGCAACCGCCAGGGGCAGTGCCTGCCACCACGCCGTGGCAACGAACACCAGCAAGACGTAGACCAACGCGAAGGTCGCGAGGATCACGGCAGTTTTTGCGTACATCGCGCTGCCGCCGCGCTCCGGGCGGCCCGTGGCGCGCAAGTGTGCGGTGACCCGGCGCCTCACTTCGAGCTGAAACTCGTTGTGGCCAGTGAATCGGAGCCGGCGCTTCGTCGAACCGGCCGACGAGGGCTCGTCTGCCTCGGTAGCAGTTGCGTCGTGCAGGGGGGGGCCTTCAGGTTCGCGGATGGGAATCCGCGTTGCGTCCTAGGGTACACGGTACGGACGCGTCGCGCGGCGTTTTGTTGTCGCTGCTGGTCAATCTAGGTTGATCAGCGGCTGAAACAGCCGGGCTTGCGCGCGTTCATCGCTCAGCGTCGAGCAGCTTCCGCAAGCGTGCGGCTCCTAGCTCGCGCAGCGTGGCGATGTTGCGGTCGCCGATCTCGTTCGCTCCGGGGACCGCGGCGGCTCGTCTAACACTCGATTCACGAAGAAGGTGCAGCATCGGATACGGCGAACGATTGCTGCAGTTCTCGACGTCGTTCGACGCGCTTCCTGCGAACTGGTACGCGGGGTGGAAGCTGGCGATCTGCAACTCGCCCTCGAGGCCGAGAGCCGCAACGGCAGCGTCTGCCTGATCCAGGAATTGGTTGTAATCGAGGAAATCGCCGAGCACGTGCGGATGAATCAGAAGGCTGGTCTCGCAATGAAGCGGATCGGCTGCGGCAAGAAACCTCAGTTCCTGCGTCAACTCTTCGGCGAGCCCTTCGGGCGACTGCTGCTCGCTGACCCTGTAGCGAATCAGCCCAAGCAGGTACGGGCTCGCCGCAAACGGGCACAAGCGCAGCCCGATCACGGCCTTTTCCACCCAATTTCGCGTTGCGGCTATGACACGATCGGCGGACTGATTGCTCGATTCCGGGTCGGCGGCCTGGATCTGCTCCATCACTGAGGGGGATCGGCGGGCAGACCTTTCTTGCGCGCCGCCTGCCGCTCTTGTTCCTCTGCGTTCCTCTTTTTCTGTGCGTCTTCGCGGCGCCTTTTGTCTTGTTTGTAGTTCGGCTTCTTGAACATGGCATTCTTCCTTCGTGTGGCAAATGAACAGCTTGGACCCTTTCGAGCCAGGTAGCGAATCGCCGTGATCGTATGGGTCGACGCCGACGCATGTCCCAAGCAGATCAAGGAAATCCTGTTCCGCGCTGCGGAACGCGTGCGGGTGCGAACCGTGCTCGTCGCGAACCACGTGCTCCGCGTGCCAAGATCGGCGTTCATCGAAGCCAGGCAGGTCGAATCGGGTTTCGACGTTGCCGATGCGCGCATCCTCGCCGGGTTGAGCCCAGGCGACCTCGTCGTGACGGCCGACGTGCCGTTGGCTGCGCAAGTCGTTGCCGCGAAAGCGCTCGCGCTGAATCCGCGCGGCACGTTGTATACGCCCGATAACGTGCAAGATCACCTGGCACGCCGCAATTTCATGGACTCATTGCGCTCATCGGGCGAGCTCACGCGTGGACCGCCGGCGCTCAACAAGACCGACATCCAAGCCTTCGCGAACGAGCTCGACAAGTTCCTTACGCACCGGCGCGCCTGACGAGCGCTCTGTGACGCGCGTCCCGCTATGCCGGCGGAATCTGCTACGCGGACGCGTGCAATCCGCGTGCAGTGCGCCCACGATGGACGTCTGTGTCGTTCACGGTCCGCTCAGGAGCCGCCCAATGAAATCGGACGAAGCCAAGCCCTTGCACGCCGCCGCAAAACACGCCGCGAGCTGGTGTCTGGAAAAGCTCGAGATGAAAGAAGGCGGCTACGGCAAGAATCACGAGCATTCGGATTCCGAGCGCGCGGCCTTGCATGTCGCACACTCGATCGCCGTCTGCGAGATCGCGCGTCTTCAACCGATCGTCGACGGCCGTTAGGCGAAACAACAATCTCGGCTGCCGTCACGGTTCATACTGTCAGTGACGCTTCGCAGAACCGATCCAACGCCTTGGGCAATACCACGATGAAGTGTGCCGACTGTCGATTCTACGAGCCGCCGAAGGGCGGCTACGAACAGCATGCTCGGGGGTCGTGTCGACGCCATGCCCCCATTCCGAGGGCAGTCGACGAGAAGATCGTGACGGCTTGGCCGCTCGTGCTTCCGGGCGACTGGTGCGGGGAATTCGCCCGTCGAAGTGAACATCAGTAGGACGCGGTTGCGCCACGACTCCGAACGGCCACGCGCCTTGCAAGAACCCATAGACAGAACCCAGCACGCAGCCGAACGTGAAGCCGAGCATGTACCAGTGGCTTCGATCCTCCAGCGCGTAACAGATGAGCATTCCGGTGAGGGACAGGAAGCCGAACCAAGTGAGAGCGTCCATTGGGCCGGCTGCCTACAGAAAAAAACAGCTCGGCTTGAGATCAGCTCGCGCCAATTTCCTTTAGGCGCTGGATACGGCTAGCGAGGGCTTCGTACTTCGCTGCGGTGGACGTGAACGTCTCTATCGAGCTTGGCGTCGTCTCACGCTTGGCGTCACTGCGCGCGCGTTGCGCCTTCTCCCGGCACGACCATTCGATGAGCTGCAGATCTTCGAACGTGAAGTGGCAGGGGACGAGCCTTGGTTTCGCAGATGAGGTTGGCATTTGTCCAGTATGCCAAGTGTTGCCAATCCAACCTAGCGCACCTAGTAGCGCTTGCGGCAGCTGACTCCGAGAAACGGGCTGATCTGCGGCCCCCACGGCTCGCCATGGTCTACATCCAATCTGGTGACGAACGGCAAGTCTGATCTCGCCGCTCGCGCGACGGTTCGGCGTGCTTGGCGAGTCCGCGCGCTACATCGCGCCCGAGGGAAAGTAACCGTACGGGGCCTGTGGATACGGAGTAGTGTGGTTCTTTGCCGGAAGAACAACATGGCCGATGACCTGACTTGGGTTTCGATTCCCGCGCACAGGCCACGCGATCGCCAACTGGTCTACGCTCGCGTGAAGGACGGCCCAGCGAGGACGGTTACGTTCTACGCTTACCCCTCGCCACGATGGGAGGGCTCGAAAATCGTCTACGACTTCCGACATTTCGCGGAATGGGCGGCGCTGGGACTGGCGCAGAGAAAGTCGGCGTAGTGCCGATCGGGGAAGACGCGCTGCGCGGGCTGCGACTAAAGCACCGCGCCGCGTATGAAGCTCACCGGGGTTGTGTACGGGCAGTGGCCAACATCAAGACGACGGGTAAGCGGCCGCCGATCGAACTCCTCGCGGCCGAATCGAAGGCTCTGCGAGAACTCACCAAAGCGCGAGAACGCTATCGCGACGCGCTCAGGCAGCTCGACTAGAAACCGCATAGAGGACATCAAGCGCGTCAACGCGAACGCGGCTACGAGCCCGACGACGACGCCGATCGCCACCCGCGCGGATCGGACGTTGGTATCCGAGTCCGTGCTAACGTCTTCTCTCAGTCCGTGTACAGCGCTGACAACAGCCGCGGGAGCGGAAGTCATGCCATTGGGATTCATGCGCACACTCGCTACGGTCGTCGTTCTGAGTCTTGTCGGGCCGTTCGTGCGAAACGCGCTGGCCGACAAGATCGTCGTCTACGGCGCGAGCGGCAGTGTCGGCCGCGTGATCGTCGAGGAGGCGCTTAGCCGGGGGCACGAGGTCATCGGCGTTTCGCGCAATC
>Ga0315912_10004508_pt1 | contig 13188 bp, 9 predicted proteins | sample VfabasoilMG_FD_204469 | JGI IMG/M metagenome (GOLD analysis project Ga0315912, IMG submission 204469) | Garden soil microbial communities collected in Santa Monica, California, United States - V. faba soil | ecosystem: Environmental > Terrestrial > Soil > Garden | place: USA: California... | reverse complement strand
CGCGCGTACCGCAGCGCATTGGCGAGGAGATTGCTGAGCGCGAGCTCCATGAGTCGCGGCTCCATCCACGCGCTCTCGAGACCCTCCTGCAGGACGGTATTCACCGACTTCTGATGCGGAGGGCAGGACGACACCGCCTGCCGCAGCCATGGCGCGAGCGGCACCTCCTGCACGTTCATGCGCAGACCGGGATGATCGAGCCGCGCGTAGTCGAGCATGTCCGAGATGAGATCGTCGATCTGCTGCACGTCGGCGTTCAGCGCGCGCAGTTGCCCGCGAAGGTGTTCGTCCACTTCACCTTCGAGCACCGCGGCGGCGAAACGCACGCGCGCGAGCGGCGTGCGCATTTCATGGGACAGCGCGGCAGTCATCTCTTTCTGCGACTGGATGAGCTGGCTCACACGCGCCGACATGTCGTCGAGGTTGGTCGCAAGGCTCGTGAGCTGCGTCGTATGCGCGGCGGTGTCGAGCGGTTCGCGGTAGTCCGTCGCGAACTTCTGCGACGCGGTCGTGAGGATGTGCAGATCGCGGAGCAGCGGCCGCAGCCAGATTCCCACGACCAGGAGGATGGACGCGTAGAACAGCACCGGCAGGAATCGCACGACGGCGCTTTCGCGCACCGGCTCGAAGGGCCCGAGGCGAATCGCACCCTCGAGCGCGGGCGAACTCCACAGGTAGAAGATCCGGCCCTCGTCGTCCTCGAGTTCATGCGGCGTCGAGGCCATGGGTGCGGCGCTCGAGATATCGGCCGCGTCGAGCACGCTGATTTCGAGATGGAGTTTTTCCGCCAGCGTTTCGGCGAGCGCGGCGCGGTCGGCCGCCGGCACGGCCGCGAGTTCCGACTCCATGAGCCTGAACGTGGACTCGAGCCACGGATCCGCGGTGCGCTCCTGGCGCGACTGGAGCGCGTCGAAGCCGAGGTCGAGCAGGATGGCGGCGATGAGCAGTCCGCCGGCCAGGACGGCGTAGGAACGGATGAACAACCCGCGATTGCGGGCTGCCAGCCACTCCTTCAAACCGCGATCTCCCAGGCGTCGGGGACTAACAAGTATCCCTTGCCCCACACCGTCTTGATGCGCGTCGGCGCCGTGGCGTCGTCACCGAGTTTGCGGCGCAGCTTGGAGACTCGACCGTCGATCGAGCGGTCGAGGCCGTCGTAGTCGATGCCGCGCATGGAGCGGAACACTTCGTCGCGGCTCACGAGTTCACCGGCGCGGTGAGCCAAAAGGCTCAGCAGTTCGAACTCCTGGGTGGTCAGCGACACGGGCTGGCCATGCAGCCACACTTCGCGCGACGTCTCGCTGATGCGCAGCGCGCCCAGCGTGAGATCCGGCTTGCGTTCGCCCGAGCCCGCGTTGCCCGGGCGCTCCGCGCGCCGGAGCAGCGCGCGCACGCGCGCCAGCAGCACCATGGGATCGACCGGCTTCATGACGTAGTCGTCGGCACCGGCTTCGAGTCCGATGACGTGGTCGAGGTCGGTGTCGCGTGCCGTCAGGATGAGGATGGGGACGTCGTGCACGCGGCGCAGTTCGCGGCAGATGGAAAGACCGTCTTTGCCCGGCAGCAGGAGATCGAGCAGGACCAGCCGCGGCTTTTCGCGCGCGAAGCGCTCGAGCGCGCGATCGCCCCGTTCTTCCACCGCGACGCGCAAACCATTCTGGCCGAGGTAGGTAGCCGTGAGCTCGGCCAGTCGATTGTCATCCTCGATGAGCAGGATATCGACGTTGAAGGCGTTCATAAGACGTCCCACACATGCCGTGAGCGCCGCTCCCGCCGCCGATCGGCGGAGCCTACGCGCAACACCTCGATTTTGGCCTCGGCGACCCGCTCGGTACCAGAGGGGGGCGACAGCCAGAAGAGGAAGTCCTGGGTCACCTGCTTTTCGTGGCGGGTCTCGCCTGACACGGCGCTCGGCCAGCATTTCAGCGGCGCCGCAGGCTGCGTTTCGTCGATGAGACAGTATTCGGCCGCGAGCACGCTCTTCCAGCGGATGTCGAACGTGACCGCGCAGGCGGTGGCGTTCTTGTCGAGCACGCACAGGAGCGGCTTGATGTTCAGCCGGACCGGCGGTTCGGCTGCCGTGGCCTGCAGCGCCATGAAAAGTCCCAGGGCCAGCGCGAGGCGCGTGCGCATCAGAACTGCCACGCGAGGCCGGCGAAGTAGCCGATGACCTCGGGCTCGGCCACGATCGGGCTCAGCGAGATGCTGTCGGACAGCTTCTCGTAGTTTGCCGAGACCGCGATGCGGACGTTCTTCGTGACGTAGTAGCTGGTGCGCAGGCCGGCCTCCCAGCCGAAACCGCCTTCGACCTCGTAACCCTGCAACGTCGGCAACACTTCATCCGCGTGCACGCCCCAGTAGTAATCGCTGAGCGCGGTGCTCTTGTAGGAAACGCCGATAGAGGGCGCGATCGAAAAGCGGCCGCGGATCCAGCGGTAGCCGTAGTCGGCCGAGATTTCGTAGCCTCCGTGCGTGCCGCTGACGTCGTGGAACGCGCGCAACGTGGCCTCGCCCCATTCGCCGTCTAACAACATCTCGAGTCCGAGTTCCACCGCGTAGTCGCGGTCGGGAACCTCGAGCTCGACGGGTGGGACCACGCCAGCGCCCGGGCCGCCACCGGGCGACGGAGGGCCGACGATCGGAACCTGCCCGCCACCCGATGTCATCTGGAAGTTCACGTAGCGTGTGTTCGTCTTGCCGAAGAAGGCGCGGTCGCTGTTGAGGCGCGCCACCAGGTTCGTCGTGAAGTACGCGTTGTCCACGAGCGCATACCCGAGATCGAAATTGTCGAAGAACCAGCGCTCGCCGAACCAGGCGATGTCGAGGTCGACGACCACGGGGATGTCTTCGGACTGGATGAGCGGATTGGTGCGCTGGCCGTAGCCGAGTCCGACACCGAAGCGCCAGCTCTTCTCCGCGGGCGCGGGGTGCGGCGCGTTCGGCACCGGAGTCGCCGGTTCCGGCGCGGATTGCGCGTGCGCCGGCGGCACCGCGGCCCAGATCGCCGACACCGCGGCGAGGGTGCGAAGAGTCGGAATTTTCATGGCGTCATTCTAACTTCGGCGGTGTCCCGGGCATTGGCCAGCATCGCCGAAAGCTGTGTGGAAACTGTGAAAAAGTGTCGCCTGCCGGGTGAACACAATTTGACGATTCTCCTCAAGTGTCGCGACAGACTGGGCTAGCAAGCGCGCATAGCCTCATGCAGGTCATTTCGCCGGGGAGTCACGTCATGCGCCGTCCGATCAGCTGGATCATGTTTTCGACCGCCATCCTGGCCATTTTCGGCACCTCGATGCTGGCCGGTTGCGGTGGTACCGGTGATGACGGCGGCGGCGATGGTCCACCCGAGGTCTCGGGGATGCTGCGCAAGGTGAGCTCGGCTTCGGAGCTCGAGAACTCACTCAAGTCGTCGCTCCCCGCGGTGCTCAGCGTGGCGCCGCCGTTGCCGACCGTCCCGGCGGCCGGTGGCGTGGGCGGCGTCCTCGACTACACGAGCACCTACACCGCGGAAGCGGGAGTCGACGAATTCGACCACGTGCGTTACGACGGCTCGTATCTCTACGTCGGGCCCTATGCGTGGGCCGATACGCAGGTCGCGCGGACGATCCGCATCCTGCGCACCAATCCGGCGGCGGGCACCGCGACCCAGGTGAGCTCGATCCCCGTCGAGGCGCGCCGGCAACTCCACGGGTTCTACGTGTCCGATGGCCGGCTGGTCATGTTCACGAGCGCCATCAACTATCTTCCCTACTTCGATTTCGGATTCGCGCCGTTCCCGTGGGGTCCGACCGAACTCGAAGTACACGTCTACGACGTCGCCGACCCCGCGCACCCGTCACGAATCCTGCACGCGAAACTCGATGGCGCGCTGGTCGCGACGCGGCGTCTCGATGACCGCATCTATCTAGTCAGCCGCTACTCGCCATTCATCCCGGTCGACGCGTCGGGCAGATCGCTGCTCGCGAGCATGTCGCTCGCCGAGCTGCTGCCGAAGCGCACCGTGGGCAGCGACCGACAGCCGCTGGTCGCACCGTCGGATTGCTACGTCACCAACACCGGTGACGCCCAGGGCTATCCCGTGCTGACGACGATCACGTCGTTCTCGATGCAGAACCCGACGTCGTTCGTCAGCACCTGCTACAACGAACAGGTCAATGGCATTTACGTATCGCCCACCGCGCTCTATGTGTCGCAACCGATCCTGGCCGCGTCGGCGTCCGGCGGCTCCACGCGCATCCACAAGTTCTCGTTGACCTCGGCCACGCCGGCCTACGCCGGCTCGGTGGAAGTGCAGGGCCAGCTGTGGTTAGGCGGCAATGAAGACTTCCGCATGAATGAATACCAGGGAATGCTTCGCGTGGTGACGACCGAGCACACGAACAATCTCGCCGACCAGGAAGATCATCACCTGTTCATCGTGCGGCCGAAGTCCGGCGCGCTCGCGCTCGAAGTCGTGTCGAGACTGCCGAACGATGCGCGACCCGAAGAACTGGGCAAGCCCAACGAAGCGCTCTACGGCGTGCGCTTCGCGAACGATCGCGCCTACCTCGTCACGTTCCGGCGCGTGGATCCGCTCTACGTGCTCGACCTGTCGCGTCCCACCGATCCGCGCATCGCGGGCACGCTCGAGATACCGGGCTTCTCGGATTTCCTGCATCCGGTCACGCGCGATCTGCTGTTGGGCCTCGGCATCGATGGCGGCGCCGTCAAGCTCGAGCTCTTCGACGTATCGTCGCTCGAACATCCGCAGTCGCGCGGATTGATCACGCTCGGGCAGATGGGCTCGTACTCCGAAGCGATGTGGGAACGCCACGCGTTTACGTGGCTGCCGTCGGACTCCGTCGATCGCGTGGCGATTCCTTTGACCACCTACCCGCAGGTGTCGTTCGGATTTCCGCAGACGGCGCTTCACCAGTTCGAAATCCTCGGCAAGCAGACCGCGGGCAGTGCGTCCTTGCAGGCGGCCGGCATCGTCGCTCTCCCGACGCGCGAGGATGCATCCAGCTACGACTCGGCTGCGCGCTCGTACCTCCACGGAGACACCGTGTACTTCGTGCGCGGCGATGAAGTGTGGTCGACGTCCTGGTTTGCACCGTCCCAGGTCCAGGGACCCTTCTGATGGCCGCTACCCTGCCGCGTATCGCGTAGAAGCTGGCGACCGGCCGCTCGAAACCCTATTCTCCGGGACGGAACCTGGGGATAGGCAGTTGGATCCGGCGAAGACGACAACAACAAGAACAGGCGGATTCCGGCTTGCGGTCCTGTGTGCAGCTTTCCTCACGGCCTGTTCGTCCGGGCATCGCGCGGAAGTCGACGGCGTTCTCATCGTCGACGAAGAAGTCACGCTCGAACGAAAAGCTCAAACCGATATCGCGCATCGTGAATTTCCGGTGGAGGCCGACGCGACGTACGTCGCGTGGGTCGAAGAGGATGGTCCCGATGTAAAGATGCGCCTGTCACACGAGGACGCACAGGCCGTCGCGGCGGAAACCATCGAGGTCGATTCGAGGCTGGTCGGCAGCGGAATCGAGCTGGCGGTGCTCGCCGTGCCGCGTGGTGCGCGCCTCGCGATCTCGATCGAAAGCGCGCCGGAATTCGAACAGCCTGGCGCGGTGAGACTGAAAGTTTTTCGCTACAGCCCGGAAATGGCGTCGTACCCCGAGGTGCGTGCACGACTCGCGGCCATCGGCGCGTGGTCCAGGGCCACGAACACGAAAGTCGATAGTGAGTCCGGGGACGGACTTCGCGACATCGACCTGGCGCTTTCGCATCTTGAATCCAGCGACGGCAGCCCGGTACTGGCGGCCTGGGGGCGCATGGTGCGGTCGCGAATCAACGGCCGGAAATTAGGCGACCTCAAGAGCGCGTTGCTGGATGCGCGAAGCGCCACGCGCAGGTTCGCGGCACTTGGCGCGAAACGCAATGCCGGGCGGGCGCAACTCGCGCAAGTGGCCTTGCTGCAGGATTTCGCGATGGATGCCCGCGCACGAGATCCAACGCGAGAGGAGGCTGCGCGCGAGGCGAGAGACTTGTCGATCTCCCTCAGTTCCGACGAATCACTGGGTGCCAGTGAACGAGCGCGGGCGGTGAATCAACAGGGAGTGCTTGCCTACAACCTCTATGACTGGCCATTGGCGCGAAGCAAATGGCAGGAGGTTATCCCGATGTATGAGGCGATCGGGGATCGCCGTGGCCGCGTGCAGGCGTTGTCAAACCTGGGAGTGCTCGCCTCCAAGGAGGGCGACTATCGGACCGCAAAGAAATATTTCGACCGCGTGCTCGCCTCATTCGAGCACGTCGGATCACCGGGTCGACGAGCGTCGATGCTGCTCAACGCCGCCAATGCGGAAATCAATGCGGGACACATCGATCTCGCAACCGAACACCTGCTTCGCGCCACGGAGCTGGCGCGAAAGCACAAGATGAAACTCAACGAGGCGCGCGCTCTGCATGGCCTCGGTCGCGCGTACCAGGCGCGCGGTGACACCGCGCAGGCGACCACGTTCCACGCGGCAGCGCTGAAAATGTATCGCTTGACCAAGGATCCCGGCGGCCTGGTCTTCAGCCTGATCGACAATGGAGGACTCGAGCGAGAGGCGGGCGATTTCGCGCGGGCCGTGGCGCTGCATAAAGAGGCGGATTCTGTCGCGGCCGCCGCGAACTTGCACTTGTACGCGCGCCTGGAACTGGCGAAAGACTACTTCGCGGCGCTCGACTTCGAGCGTGCCATCGCCACGTGTCGCCAGATCATTGCGATGCCCGAGCTCGATCCCAACTACTACATGCTTCACGAGGTACAGCTCGCACTCGCCGAATCCCTGCTGGCCCAGCCACGTCGAACGCCACAGGCAGTGTCCGAGGCGACAGCGCTCGCGCAGACAGTACTGAATGCCGGCATCCTCCGTGCGGACACGAAGATCGAACTCGGCAGCCGCCGGCTCCTGGCGCAATCGCACGTCGTGCGCGGCGAGACGTACAAGGCACGAGAAGAGTACCAACGGGCCATCGCGCTGATCTTCAAGTACCGAAGCAACCTCGGAAGCGCCGAACTGCAGGCTGCGAGTGCGGTGCAGGAACAGCAGACTCTTCGTGGCTATGTGGACCTGCTGATGCGCGATGCCGTGGCGCGTGGACCTGGCAAGCTCTCGCCCGTGTCAGCCACGGAAGATGAAGCGCTGCGCGTGCTCGAATGGGCGCGCGCGAACAACTTCGATCCTGCGCGTGTTTCGCAACTCGATGCGGTGACGCAAGAACGAATCGATGAGCTGCTGGCGGCCATGGCAGGCAAACGCGTGGGCATAGCGGCGCTTCGCGAGAGTTCCGACGATGCCGCGCGCCAGCTCGAGATCCTGCAGCTCGACATCGCGCAATTGCGCGCGCAAGTCGATCAACTGCGGGCTGCATCGGCACACCCCGCGAGAGCAACACACATCTCCTCAGTCGGTGCGGCGTGGCCCGCGGTCGGCAAGGAAGTAGCCCAGCTTTCATACATGCTCGACACCGAGCACGCGTATTTGTGGGTGCGCAATTCCGCGGGGATTCGCTCGACGGTACTCGCCGCCAGCCCCGCGGCCGTCGCTCGCGACCTGTCTCTCTTGGCCTCAGCCATCCGATCGCGATCGCCGCAACAGGTCGACTCGACGCTGGCACGACTCTCTGCTGTCCTGATTCCGCCAGATGCGATAGCCGCCGATTCGACGACGATCCAGATCGTCGCGGACGGAAGGATCGACAGCATTCCCTTCGCGGCACTGAGTCGGCCGCGAAGCGCGAGCCGCCTGACCGACGGGCAGTCCGTGGTGATGATCACGTCGCTGTTCGAGCCGCGGGCGCTGCCTGTCTCCCGGGAGGATCGCTCAGTCGATCTCGTTGCGCTGGCGAGCGATGCGCGGTCGATCGCCGACCAGCCGGAGGGTGCGGTCTTTTCAAACTTGCAGAATACGAATTCGGAAGTGCGCGCGATCGCGGCGCTATTCAGGACCAGCAAACCGGACTCGACCATCAAACTACTGTCCGGAGCGGATGGCAGTGCGGACAATCTGGAGAAGTACTGGCAGTCGGGTGTCGATGTGATCCATTTCGCCACCCACGGCCTCTCCGATCTTCGTCAGCCGCTGATGTCGCTGCTGTTGCTGCCTGCACGTGATGCGACCGGGAAAGCGGCCTACCTGACCGCCGGGCAAGTGCTGGAATGGCGTGGCGATGTCGACCTGGTATTCCTCGGCGCCTGCGATACGGCGGTGGGTCCCGTGAGGTTCGCGGAAGGCATGTCGGGCCTGCAGGGAGCCTTCCTGCGCGCAGGTGCCCGCGGCGTGATCGGCACCTTGTGGCCCGTGGAAGATGTTTATGCCAGCCAGTTCGCGGCGGATTTCTATCGTCGCTACACCGAAGGCAAGTCCGCGGCGGAGTCGCTCAGCGAAACTCAGCGCGCGTGGTTCAATTCTTCGCCCGGTGTTCGCGGGAGCGAGCAGGCGTATCGTCGCATGACGGCCTCGGCACACGTCCTCTACGCGCGATGAAACACGGAGCGAGGCCCGCCCGGCACCGACTGGGAGGAATCGGGCGGCCGAGGGGGCATCACTATCGACCTCAGGAAATCTTGTAGTAAGACTTCGCGCTTTGGCTGTACGCCGCCGCGCCGTCGGCACGAGTCAGCTTCTCGAGCGAATCGGCCGGGGCGGCCTTCAACTCGTCCTTGGTGAACGGCACGACGTAGCTGTCTTCGCTTTCCACGTAGTCGAGTGCCGACCACGGAACCGGGTGGTACTTCTCGTTCATGCCGAGGAAGCCGCCGAACCCGACCACGGCGTAGACGATGTTGTTAGACAGCTTGTCCAACACGATGTCTTCCACCTGGCCGATCTTCTCACCGGCTGAGTTCTTGACGCTGGTGCCAATGACCTTCTTGGCGCGAATGACCTGGGTATGGCCGGATGCGGTCGTCATGGGGATGCCTCCATCGGGTATCTGGGCAGGGGAGGCGATGGTAGGAAGCGCCGGGAATCGGCCCCATCAGTGCATGGAGCGGCCTCGTGTCAGATGAGCCGCAACCGGCGTAGGTGTTTCCGCGTATAAAGTACAAACGGAGGCGCCCTGCGTGAACACCCTAGCTACGCCCGACACGCACGCCGCGCCAACGCTGACGGCGCTCAATGGCATACGGTTCTTTGCCGTGTTCCTGATCTTCCTGCACCACGTGTGGGGCATCCGCTTCGAATCGCCGCGCGGCGAGGGGCCCTGGGCCAATGCCTATTCCACTCTCGACCGCTTTCCGGAGTGGTTCATCAACCTGTTGTCGCACGGCTACGTGGCCACCAGCTTCTTTTTCCTGCTCTCGGGTTTCATCCTTTCGTATCTCTACTGGACGCCGGGCGGCGAACTGTCGACGACGCGGGAGCGCTTCTGGTGGCAACGATTGACGCGTATCTATCCGGCGCATCTGATCGCGTTCGGCATCACGCTTCTCCTTGGCATCCTGCGCTTCCTGTTCGATCCGAATGCGCCGTCGGCAGGACTTGCCGTGGCGAGCGCGGTGACAACTGCGACCCTGACCCAATCCTGGTTCGCGCCGCTCGTGCCCATCTGGAGCTGGCCCACGTGGGCGTTGTCCGCGATCGTGTTTCTCTACCTGATCATGCCGTGGCTGATGGGTACGCTCGCGAAGCTGTCCCGGGCGACGCAGATCGCGCTTCTCGCAGCGAGCCCGTTGATCTCGCTGCTGCCCACGCTCATTTTTCTGCATTACTTCCCCGATGGGGCCAAGGGCCAGCAGAACTGGCAGATCTTCATCGCCGCGACGCCGCTTTTCTGGGTCGCGCAGTTCGTGGCCGGCATGCTGATGTCACGCATCTTCGGCATCAGCCGGTTCGAGCAGGCGTGGCGCATGAAATCAAAGCCCTGGGTTTCGTTCGGCGACCTGGCGCTCGCCGTGGTGATCGCAATCGCCGTCCTGGCGCCGCAGGATGAGGTGTGGCGCCTGATCATGCGACACGGTGCACTGATGCCGCTCTACATGCTCGCGATCCACGATCTCGCGCTGGGCCGCGGCCTCGCCGCGCGCGTGTTCGCGCTGCCCGGCATGGATTTCCTCGGACAGCTGTCGTTCTCGATCTTCATCTGGCAGAACCTGTTCATGATGTTCGGCTTCATGATTATCATGGCGGCGCCGGACGTTCCGGATGCTTCGTTCCTGTTCGCCGTCTTCGGCCTGCTGGGAATGTCGATGATCAGCACCTTCTTCATCGAGAAGCCGCTGGCGCGCCGACTGCGCAAGAGATACCCGGCGGTCAGGGAATCGGCAGGAGTGCCTGCGGCGGACGGCCGCGAAGCGAGCTGAACATCCCGGGCGGCAAGAGCTGCGTCCACGCGAGCTCGGGCACGGCTGAGTCGGCCACGCCGTCGCCGTTCGTGTCGACCGACACGAGCACCGTCGCGCTGTTGCTCGCGGCCGCACCTTCCTCGGAGAGGCGCGCCGCGGAATTCGATGCGCCGGCGAGCCCCAATCGCCCCGCGCTCGGATTCGAACCGATGACGCCGGTGAACGAGAGCGGCGTGCTCACGCGAAATTCTCCGTTCGCGCCGGCGCCCAGCGTTCCCTGCACCAGGTACTCGTAACGCAGCGTGTCGTAGTGCTGAAGATAGTCGACGACGAGGTTCGCGACGCTCTGCGTTTGCCCCGCCTGCGTGTGGCGATACACGCCGAAGGTGAGCACGTAGTGATCGAAGTCGGAGGTCCAGGAGAAGTCGAGACTGCCGGTGAAGTTGATGGTCACGGGCTCGGTGCCCGCGGCGAGCGGCGTCAGCGTGAGATCGATGAGTTGCACCAGCAACTCGTATTCGCGGCCATTGCCGAGAGGACCTGCGGACGTGACTTCGATGCGCACTACGCCGGTGACATTGACCGTGTCGGTGATGCAGCGATCCAGGAAGAGGCTGAGCGTGTCGCCCTCGTTGAGCACGCCGTTGCGATTGCGATCCGTGAGCGTGATCGTCGCGACACCCGATACGGGGCAGCGGAAAATCGGCACGAGCGCGACCGGTGAATTCACGAGGCGATCGGCGACGTCCGCGCCGAGCTTGGCGTACTGGAACGCGGAATCGCTCCACTCGAGCGCATTCTTCATGGCGCCCTGGTAATTGGTCGCATCGAGCGCGAGCTCAACCGGAGCAGACGGGGGAGGCGTCGCAACCGGCGCGGGATCACTGCCGCCGCCGCACGCGCCGAGCGATGCGAGACCGGCCAGCACCAGCATTCGTGAGGTTCGTGACATGTGCCGAGCCTAGACCCGGCGCGCCCGGGGGTGCAATTGTCGCCATTCCAGAACCGGCAATTGGACAGAACGCGCACGCCGCGCGGCTCAATCGATCGTCAGTTCCACTTCCCCGGAATGAAAATTCGACTCGCGGCACTGAAGCCGCAAGGTTCCCGTCGACCGGCGCAGCTCCTTCGCGGGAATGACCATCTTCAACGCGGAGGAGCGCGCGGTCGCGAGCTCACGCCAGTGTTCGTCGCCATGCGGGCGATACAACGCGACGGCATTGGCACACAACGCCGCGCGGTAACGCAGCCGCCATTCGAGCATGGCGTCATTGAGCGAAGACCAGCGCAGCGCATTCGTATCGAGCACGAGTTCGAGGGGGCCGAGCACGGCATGCGCGATGTTGAGCAGGTTGCCCGTGTGGCATTTGCCGACGAGCTCCGCGCGCGGAGTGCCGCTCGAGAGCAGGTGGTCCTTGAGCTCGTGATATCCCCAGCCGGGGTTCAACGACTTCAGCAACGCGGCGCAGCCGCTCACGTAGGGAGCACCGATGCCGGAACCCACGAGCACGCTGTGTCCGCTGCCGCGCCACTGCGGGACGCGCGCGATTCCGGGCGCGGCCAGGTGCGCCGATTCTCGCGGGCATTCGACGAGCGGCTGGTATTCCTCGTCGACGGCCAGCACGTTCAGCTGGTTCGGAGAATGGCGCTCCGCATCGGCGGCGGAACACACCACGAGGACATTTCGTGCGGCCGCATACTGGATGGCGCGCTGGACGGCACTCGATGACACGTTGCCGACGTGGGAAACATTGATGATGTTGGCGCCCATCTCCACGGCGTATTCGATGGCGTGGGCCAGGTCGAGCGCCTGCGGGCCCCGCCCGGTGCTGAAACGGATGGGCAACAGGCGCGATTCCGGCGCGACGCCGGAAAAGCGTTCCACCTCGCTCTGCCGGCCGGCGGCGACACCCGCTGCGTGCGTGCCGGGTATTTCATGGCTGCCTGTCGTCGACGCGTGCTGCGTGGCGTCCTTCCGGATGTTAGGTCCGAGCAACGGGTGGTCGAGCTGAACGCCCTCGTCGACGATGGCGATGACGACCTCGGGACTGCCACGCGTGCGGGTCCATGCTCGCTCGACGCCGAGCCACTCGAAAGCGGCACCGTAGCGGCCCTGGGTGGCCGCGCCAGACATCATGAGGGATTCCCTGCCTGTCAGCCTTGTTAGGAGGGCTGCAGGAAACTCTCTGCGACGAGAGGCCCGGCTATGACACCGGCATCAGGGCTTTACGAAGCTGAAATCCAGGGGCTCTTCGCCCGATGCCTGTTTGCGCACCTGCAGCGTATAGGTGCCGGCCCGCAGCTGATCGCTCTCGATCATGACTTCCAGCGAAACAGGCGAGGTCGGGTGCTGGCTGTAGAGCGTGGCGACCGTTTCGACTTCCTTGTTCTGCTCGAGCCGGTCGAGCGCGATGCTGTAGTGGGAGCCGAGATCGAACAATCCGACGATTTCGACGTGTACGCTGCCGCTTTTCAGGACGGGTTCGCTTTCGTCGCCGCGCACGAGCGCAAGCCGCAGCGTCGAGCCGCTGCGCTGTTCGTCACGGGTGACCGCCGCCATGACGGGTTTCATGGCGTGTGGCACGAAATAGGTCCACGCGTAGTAGAGGCCGAAGAGGGACAAGAGGAATGCCGCCGCCGCGGCCATGCGGAACGGCAGGGGATGCGAGCCCGAACGCACGAATTCGGCCGTGGATCCGCGTGCCACGAGCGCGATGCCCGCCTTCAGGCGCTGCTCGTATTCGACCTGCTTCGCGAACTCGGTATTCACGAGGCAATACTCTTCGAACGCGCAGGCCTCGGCCTCGCCCATGCGACCCGCGACGTACTGCTCGAGGAGGTGCTGATTCACAGGCCGGAACTCAGGAGGT
>Ga0315912_10004507_pt1 | contig 13188 bp, 8 predicted proteins | sample VfabasoilMG_FD_204469 | JGI IMG/M metagenome (GOLD analysis project Ga0315912, IMG submission 204469) | Garden soil microbial communities collected in Santa Monica, California, United States - V. faba soil | ecosystem: Environmental > Terrestrial > Soil > Garden | place: USA: California... | reverse complement strand
ATGAAGATGCGCATCTCCCCCCGCCTCGCTTCTGTAATACTCCTTGGCTTGCTCGTTGCCATCGGGATTTTTCTTATCCTAAAGTCGACACCAGAAGGGCTGGGGCTATCCGACGACTCGATCGCATACATTGCGGGGGCGCGCAGTTTGCTCGCCGGGCACGGATATCGTGAAGCCTGGCTCGCAAGCAACGAACCCGTTACACATTTCCCTCCCGGCTTTTCATCCATTCTTGCATTTCTCGGCTTGTTCGGACTCGACCCATTGCGCGGCGCACGTCTTGTCAACGCGCTATTGTTTGGGTTCAATGCAGGCTTGCTTGGCATCCTCATCTGGCGCATGACTCCCTCGTTGACTGCCGGATTAGTCATCGCCGCATTGTTCATTATGAACGGGGAAATGTTGCAAGTGCACGCGGTCGCCATGAGCGAACCGCTGTTCATCTTCCTCTCGTTATTATCCTTTTGGATGTTCGATCTTTATTTTGAACGTCCGCCTTCCTCTGTGGGCAAAGGACACGCTGGCGAATGGTGGTGGCTGGTCGCCTGCGGAGTCTTTGCCGGGTTGGCATACCTCACACGGTACGCAGGTCTCGCACTTGCTGCGACATTTGTTGTTGCTTTGCTAATACTAAGAGGTAATTGGCGGAAACGATTTACCAGTATCGGAATTTTCATGGCAGGGTTTCTTCCCTGGGCGGTGGGATGGGCGATCCGCAATCGGATCGTGGCAGGTAATGCGACCAATCGCACACTGGCATGGCATCCCATCAGCGCGGAGAATCTTGCCACGGGAAGATATGTGGTATCCGAGTTTCTGATTCCTGTTGAATCATGGCGCAGGGAAGTCTTCAAACAGGCAGGACTCATCGAGGGGCTCATCGTCCTTATTCTGGGAACGGTTTTGGTGTGGCTCGCTGTCAATGCATGGAAATACTTTTTGAGGAATCCGCAGGTTCCCATCGGGCATGGAGGCGGGCGGGAGGCGCGTGAAGTCATATCGTTCACCACAGGCTTGTACATCTTTGCGTATCTCGCATCCATTGTTTCATCCATGTTACTGTTCGATGCCGCGACCAAATTCAAACTTCGCATCCTTGCACCTGTGTTCGTCGGTTTGCTGATTTTGTTGGTTGCTTTCGGTATTTGGATGAAGAACAAACGTCGCTGGCTTGTGGTAATCGCAACGATCCTTGCTCTCACTCTTTCTGTGTACAAGCAGAACATCACGATACAGAACTGGTCAAAAAGCGGACTTGGTTATGCATCCTTCCAATGGTACGATTCGGAAGCGATGGATTATCTTAAAACACTACCCAACAATGTTGCCATTTACACCAATGAACCGGGAGCCGTTTACTTATATGCCGGGCGAGGTGCGCGCGTTCTCCCCTATCGCTTTGACGCGGTCACTACACAACAACGCACAGGCTTCGATGAAAGTGTTGCCGCCATGCAGGCTGAAGTTAATGCGGGCAAGGCTGTGGTAGCCATCTTCGACAACGGTGATAATGTCTCCAAAAAAGATTTGGAGATCATCGTCAACGGCTTGCATCTCAAACACCGTTCTCAGAACGATTCGATCTATACTTCAAACCCATAAAAGAGAAAAATGACCATACAAGAAAAATTTGATCTAACCGGACGTGTCGCAGTGATCACAGGTGGGGTGGGATTGCTCGGTGCGGAATTTTGCAAGACATTGGCAGAGGCAGGCGCCGCGGTTGCTGTGGTGGACATGAACGCTTCCGCTTCACAAGGGATGGCGGATACGCTTACGAAAAGCGGATACAAAGCCCTGGCAGTTCCCACCGATATCACCCAACCCGATTCCGTCAATGCGATGGTGGAAAAAGTTCTGTCTGCATTTGGCAGACTTGATATTCTCGTCAACAGCGCCGCGCTCGACCCCAAGTTCGACCCCGACGCGATGAAAAAAGGGATTACACCGGGCGCGTTCGAAGACTATCCGCTTGAGCAATGGAATGCCGCGATGAGTGTGAATCTCACAGGCATGTTCCTCGTCACACAGGCATGTGTCAAGCAAATGATCGCGCAGGGGAAAAAGGGTAGCATCATCAACATCTGCTCCACCTATGGGTTGAACGGACCTGACCAGAGAATTTACATCAAGGATGGCGAACGTGTAGCGTTCAAGCCTGTTTATTACACGGTGAGCAAAGCAGGTGTGATGGGCTTCACCAAATATCTCGCCGCATACTATGCCGGCACAGAGATCCGTGTCAATGCGTTGACGCCCGGCGGTGTGTACAACAATCACGAGGAATACTTCGTCAAGAATTACTCCGCCAAGACGATTGTTGGACGCATGGCAAACAAGGATGAAATGAACGGCGCCTTGCTATTCCTTGCATCGGATGCATCCTCCTATATGACAGGCAATAACGTTGTTGTGGACGGTGGCTGGACGGCATGGTAACGACAGAGCAGAAGCCACATTGGTGGCGCTGGTTCGAATTGGGGTTGCTGATCGTTGGGTTGGGGGCACATTTATACATTGCGCTCAGCCCTGCCAACAGCCTGATGAACTGGTATAACACCGATGATGCTTTTTACTATTACAAGGTCGCCATCAATATCACATCGGGTCATGGGGTAACGTTCGATGGTATCAACCCGACGAACGGCTTCCATCCTTTATGGATGTTGGTCTGTATTCCCGTTTTCTGGTTGGCACAATTCGATTTGATCCTACCTCTGCGCGTACTGGTAGTAGTCTCTGCCTTATTTAGCATTGGCTCGGGGATATTTTTATTCCGGCTGTTGAAAAAATTCGTTTCCATCGAAATCGCCGCACTCCTTGCAGTGATCTGGATGTTCCAGCCTTCCATTCATCTTGTGGTCGTATATCACGGCATGGAATCCACCATCAGCGCGTTCTTTCTGATCGCGTATCTTTATTTCCTTGTTCACTGGCAGGATGAGAAAACAAGCAGAAACAAATTAATCACATTGGGTCTGCTAGGCGGGCTTGCCATCCTTTCACGTCTGGATAACGTCTTTATCGTCATATTGATGGCGGGTTGGTTCGCGCTGAAACCGCTCGGCTCCTACGTCCGCAACCTAATCGTCAGTGACCTGACCTTGATATTCATCTCAGGCTTATTGAGTTACTACATCCGTCTGCGCTCCGGTCCTTTTTATCAGGAATATTCCGTATCGTTATCCGCCTTTCTTGTGCTGGCTTTCTTGTCCAAGCCCATCCTGTTCTTTTTGTTTGATCGCTACCAGCTGGATGAAAAGCCATCTTTGGTCAAATCGTTTTGTCAAAGCTTGTTAGCCGTGACCGCCTCCTCAGCCGTGCTTGCGCTGGGACTCTTTCTCCTCCATCTTTTCAACGTCATTCCTATCCTGCCACGTTCCGCTGTGATCGTCGGGCAGATCGTCCTCATTGATTGGGCAGGGACATTGTTGTGGGCATTAGGGTTGCAACTGTTCATGGAATGGCTCGCTTCGACTTCTACCGAAGAGTTGGTTCCTTCCTTGAAACTGCAATCTCGAAGCGATTCGATGATCCTCATCCAACGCGGGTTCTGGTTATGCCTTCCCATCGGCGCGTTGCTGGGAGGCTTCATGCTATGGAGTTATGCACACGTTGGAACCTTTATGCCGGTCAGCGGGCAGATTAAACACTGGTGGGCGGGCTTCTCGAATACAGTCTATGGTTCTCCAACCGCAACCACTCGTCAGTTGTTGGGTGTCGTTGACGATGCACGTTCATGGGAACTGGCTTCCTCCTATTTCAATGCCCCGGCTGAGGTGGTCGTGCCTTATTTCAAGCCGCGAATGCGCGCGACTGTGGCTCTGGTGGTCAATGTATTGGTCCTGACCCTGACCGCAGGTCTTATGAAATCGCGCCGCAAGTGGCTCCCCAGCCTTTTGGATCGTTTCGGGTTGTTCGTTTTATTCTTGGGTTTGTATGCCCACATTTTTTATTACACCAGTACATCCTATATTCATATGCGTTCGTGGTATTGGGTCGGAGAGATGTTCTTTACCATGCTAATTCTTGGTGTGGTTTTGGAATCTTTACGGTTAACGCTCGAAAGATGGCAGGTTATCAATTGGGGCTGGAACCTTGCCATGCTGGGCATCGGGGCATCCGTGCTATTTTCCTTCACCCAGTACACAAAGTGGAATTTTCCATATCAAGCCCCGTCGGAAAAAAGAGAAGCATACCTCGACGAAGCCCGCTTCCTGGAAAAGAGAACCAGCCCCGGCTCTATGATCGGAATGACAGGCGGGGGGACGTTCGCCTATTTCGTCAATGACCGGATAGTGGTAAACCTGGATGGTTTGATCAACAGCAACGAGTATTTTGAAGCGATGCAAAATGGCAAAGCCGCCCAATTTTGGGATAAGATGGGGCTTGACTACGTTTTCGGCAATGCGTATATGCTGGAGCAGGCGGATCCCTTTTATGAGATGCTGGCAGGTCGTCTACAGCCTCTGGTCAGCAACAGTGGAAGAAGACTCTATCGATATGAATCCATGGACAGCAACGATGAATAAAGGAAGGATGGTGCATCATGACTGAAATACTCGCTCTCATCCCCGCACGTGGCGGCTCGAAAGGGATACCGCGCAAGAACATCCGTGATTTTGCAGGTTATCCGCTCATCGCGTGGAGCATTGCGGCGGGTTTGCAGGCGCACAGTGTCTCACGCGTCATTGTTTCGACCGACGATGAAGAGATCGCTTCTGTTGCGCGCTCCTATGGAGCCGACGCGCCCTTCCTGCGTCCATCGGAACTTTCGCAGGACCGCACCACCGATCTGCCGGTCTTTGAACACGTTTTGAAATGGCTTGAGGACATCGAAGGCTACAAACCGGAGATGGTCATCCAGTTGCGCCCCACCTCGCCGATCCGTCCCATTGACTGCATTGACAGCGCCGTTCGAATCCTGGTCGAACACCCTGAAGCGGATTGTGTGCGCGGCGTTGTCCCTACCGCACAAAACCCGTATAAGATGTGGCGATTCAACGGCTATGACAAGCCGATGAATCCGTTATTGAACGTGGATGGGATCAAGGAACCGTATAACGCGCCGCGACAGATCCTTCCGCCCACGTATTGGCAGACCGGGCATATTGACGCCATCCGCACGAAAACGATCAGCCGCAAAGCTTCACTGACCGGGGATGTCATCTATCCGTTGGTGATTGACTCGCGCTACACGGTGGACATCGATACACTTGCCGATTGGGAAAAATATGAAAGGCTGGTCTATCAAGGTGGCTTGGAGATGGTAACGCCTGATAAAAGAATACGCCGCTCCATGCCGGAGAAGATCGAGCTGGTCATCTTCGATTTCGATGGTGTCTTCACAGATAACCGCGTGTGGACGGGACAGGACGGCAAGGAAACCGTCGCATCCCATCGAAGCGACAGTGTGCGGTTCAGCGAGTTACGCGAGAAGGGCATCGAGCTTATGATCATGTCCTCGGAGCCGAATCCGGTCGTGGAGGCGCGCGCGAAGAAGGTCAAGGTGGAGGCAATTCATGGGATCGGCTGGCAGGACAAGGGGCGCGTGATGCGGGAAGTCCTCGAGAAGAAAAATATCAAGGCGGAGAATGTCGTCTTTGTGGGCAACGATATCAACGATCTCGATTGTTTCAAGATCGCAGGTTGGGCGGTGGCGGTGGCGGATGCGTATCCCGAAGTCCTTCAAGTGGCTGACTTCGTGTTGAGCAAGCCCGGGGGGCATGGCGCAGTGCGTGAGCTGTGTGAATTGATTTTGAAAAACCTGTAGGTCATGTTTGAAACGTGACCTACTTACAAGGAGAACAAATGACTCGTGAAATAAAATTTGGGAATCGAATGATGGGGGATGGGCATCCCGCGTATGTGATCGCAGAGGTGGGGATCAACCATAACGGCGATCTGGAGATCGCAAAGAAGATCATCGACGCGGCGGTACATGCCGGGGCGGACGCGGTGAAGTTCCAGAAGCGCACGCCGGAAGTATGCACGCCGCTCGACCAACAAACGCAAATGCGTGAGACGCCGTGGGGATACATCACGTATCTCGATTATCGCTACAAGGTCGAATTCAACGAAGAGCAGTATCGTGAGATCGACCGCTATTGCAAGGAAAAGAAAATTGACTGGATGGTCTCGGTGTGGGATGAGCCTTCGGTGGATTTCATGGAGAAGTTCGATACGCCCGCGTATAAAGTGCCATCGGCTTCGTTGACCGATCACAACTTGTTGAAGTATGTCCGCAAGACAGGCAAGCCTCTCATCATCTCGACGGGCATGTCCACGATGGAGCAGATACACAAAGCAGTGAGTGTGATCGGCGAGAAAGATCTTGTCATCATGCACTGCACAAGCACATATCCCTGCGAACCCGAAGAGTTGAACCTCAATATGATTGGAACGCTTCGCAAGGAATTTCCGAACAATCCCATCGGTTATTCCGGTCACGAAACGGGACTTGTCCCTTCCTCTGTTGCCATTGCGTTGGGCGCAACCTCCATCGAACGTCACATCACATTGGATCGTGCCATGTGGGGCAGTGATCAGGCGGCATCCGTTGAACCCGGCGGCTTCGAGAAACTGGTGAAGTACATCCGTGTGACCGAGGCTTCGTTGGGTGATGGCGTGAAGAAGGTGTACGAATCTGAAAAGGGTTCGATGAAGAAGTTGCGAAGGGTTGTGAACGAGTAAATATTTACCGCGAAGCACGCTAAGAGCGCAAAGAGAAAACCTTTTTCTTTGCGACCTTTGCGGTCTTCGCGGTTAAAATGTCTTATGGGTATCGCTAAAAATATCCGGCGCACAATACGTCCTTATGGAAAAACCGCTCAAGCCATCGTTCGATGGAAGCGGTTTTCTTTTGATGAGGCGCCGCCCATCTTCGGCAACTCCAAGCCCAAGAGCGGGTCGCATCTGTTGTCCCAGATCCTCAACGGCTTTACAAAAATCATGCCATACAAGTATGTGGATGCGGAACCGATTCGAACGATCACGAAAGAGGGCAGAAGAAAAGCGAAAGAAGAAATCCTTGCAGACTTGAAGCGTGTGCCGGATGGTGTGATCGGTTGGGGATATGTGGAAGCGACGGAAGAGAACGCCTCTTTCTTAACCGGTAGTGGGCGCGTGAACTATTTCATTTATCGCGATCCCAGAGACATGCTTGTCTCGCAAGTCTTCTTCGCAACCGATATGCAGGAAGACCATGGAATGCATGAGCACTACAACTCCCTGCCCGATTTTGGAGAGAGACTCAAAGTCGCCATCACCGGCATTGACCGGGGCGGATTGTACATGGTCAGCGTGAAGCAACGTTATGAAGGTGTCTTCCAATGGCTGGAACAAAAGAATGTGCTGTGTATCCGCTTTGAGGATCTGATCAACAACCGCGACGCCGCACTGATCGCCATGCTCGATGAAGTGGAGAAGACAGGATACCAAATCCCCACAGAGCGCGAGCAAGCACTGTCCGTTCTGGCGGATGCGATCCAGCCGAAGAAGAGTCACACCTTCCGCTCGGGGAAGACCGGCGGCTGGAAGGATTTGTTCACCGAGGAACATAAGCTATTATTCAAAGATGTGGCGGGGGATTTGTTGGTGCAATTGGGATATGAAAAAGATAACGATTGGTAGGAGATAACCATGCCTGTACACGGAACCCATAATGCAGTCGAAGATGCCCGCAACGAAAAGATCCTGATCTACGTCAACGGTGAACTCTTTCCACGTAACGAAGCCAAAATATCCGTCTTCGATAGCGGTTATCTCGTCGGCGATGGGATCTGGGAGGCGCTTCGTTTGCACGACGATGTGCTGGTCTTTCTCGATGAGCATTTGGATCGTCTCTGGCAGGCGGCGGCAACCGTGGGCATGGATCTGAAAATGACCCGCCAGGAACTGACCGATAAGCTCTGGCAGACCCTGAAAGCGAATGACATGCACGACGGTGTACATGTCCGTTTTATGGTCACACGCGGGACGAAGAAGACCCCGTCGCAAGACCCGCGCATGGTTCTGACGGGACCCAACCTCGTCATCATCCCTGAATACAAACTTGCCAGCCCCGATTCCCATCACCGCGGTGTGACCTTGTTCACCAGCACCATCCGCCGCGGTTCACCGGATTATCTCGACCCGCGTTTGAACTGTCACAGCAAATTGCATGAGGTGATGGCGCTGGTCCAAGCGTTGGAGGCAGGCGCGGATGAAGCGCTCATGCTCGATATCCACGGTTTTGTAGCAACCTGCAATGCCACGAATTTCTTCATCGTCAAAAACGGCGAGGTCTGGACTTCAACAGGTCAATACTGCATGAACGGCATCACGCGCGGCAAGGTCATCAAGGTTTCCAATGACAACGGCATCCCCTGTCATCAAAAGAACTTTTCGTTGTTCGATGTCTACGGCGCGGACGAGGCATTTGTCACAGGTACGTTTGGCGGGCTGACTCCCGTTGTCAAAGTGGATGGACGCGTCATTGGCGATGGCAGTCTCGGGGCGATGACGAAAAAGCTGACAGTGTTGTATCATGCCGAGGTTCAGCGGGCAGTTCAAAAGGCGAAAGAGGCGTAGCATGTCCGACATCAAACGAATTTGTTTGTGGAGCGGTCCGCGCAATGTATCCACTGCGTTGATGTATTCATTCGCACAACGAAGCGATTGCAAAGTGTACGATGAACCGTTATACGCGCATTATCTTTCCAGGACGCCCGCGCGTGCCTATCACCCGGGCGCGGAGGAAGTGATCGAGACGATGGAAAACGACGGCGAGAAGGTCGTACGTGATTTGATCCTGGGCGACTGCGACAAGCCTGTGGTCTTTTTCAAACACATGACGCATCATCTCTTTGACCTGGACCTGGGTTTTCTTTCCAGGACGGTGAATGTTCTGCTGACGCGTGATCCGTTTGACATGTTGCCGAGTTATGCCGCGCGGGTGGAGAAGCCAACCCTGCTGGATGTTGGTTATAAACAACATATCGAATTGTTGAAGCATTTGCAGTCACTCGGGCAAAACCCGCCTGTGCTGGATTCAAAGCAGATCCTGCTAAACCCGAAAAAAGTTTTGATGGCATTATGCGAACAGATCGGGATCGACTTTCAAGAAACGATGTTAAGTTGGAAGGCTGGCGCACGCCCCGAAGATGGTACTTGGGCGAAGTATTGGTATAAATCGGTGCATGAATCGACGGGCTTTGGAAAGTACAGTCAAAAGACGGACACATTTCCGGAATCATTGAAGCCCTTGCTGGAAGAATGTACGCCATATTATGAACAATTGAATGCCCTGGCGATCCAAGCGTAAATGTTCAAGGATTTTTTCACCCAACGCATCCGGATCAATAACCTCAAAAGTGTATAAAGAATCCAGCAAGACCTTTCGATCTCAATAATTCCTCTGGAAGTAAATGCAAAAATAGTCATATGGAAGCCATTCTCCCATTCTGCGGGAGGATTACACACGCAGGCGGGAATTGTATACTTTTCGGATGGCTCATGCGAGCACTTCCATCGTTCCAGCGCCAAGTCGTTTACGTTTGTTCACCAGCGCGGCGAAGTATCTCGTTGGCAAAGCGCTGACGATCCTTATCACCATCTTTGTGGGGGTCTTTGTGACGGTTCTCGTGGCGAACTATCCAACCGGCAAAGGTGATGCCCCGTTAGCTTCGCCTTTCGAGCAAAGGCTTGAAGAACAGATCGCATTTGTTGTACGCATGAGCTTGTATAGCGGCAACTTTTTCTTTGCCCCCGCGCCCGGGACATATGAGCAACAGGAAGCTGAACTCACGGAGAGATTGCGTGCCGAAGCGGGGTTGAATCTGCCTTTCCTGCCGCGCAATTTGCTGTGGACATTCAAAGCGCTCACGTTCAATTGGGGAGAACTGGACACAACATACTTTGAGTTTTCATTTGGGCGTGCGCCAGACATTCCGTCTGGCAATATCGTCCTCCAACACTTCCCCAACACTTTATTGTTGACAGGAACAGCCTATCTGCTCGTGTTTCTGCTGGGGATGCCCATGGCATTGTATCTGGCAAGAAATCATGGCACGTGGCTGGATCGCCTGTTGACCACCCTGTCACCCATTTCCTCCGTGCCCAGTTGGGTGTTCGCCATCCTATTGGTTGCCCTCTTCGCAGTTCAATTACGCTGGCTTCCTGTCACCGGGATGGACGATCTGTTCTTCAGACCCAAAACACCCATTGAGCAATTCATCACCTTACTTGAACATATGATTTTGCCGGTCAGCGCGCTGGTGTTGAGTCTCCTGTTCCAGCTTGTCTATGCCTGGCGGACTTTCTTCATCATTTATTCGGAGGAGGATTATGTTGACCTGGCGCGTGCAAAAGGATTGAGCAACAGAATCCTTGAACAGCAATATATTCTCAGACCCGCCCTGCCTTATATCATTACCAGTTTCACGACCAGCTTGATCGGTTTCTGGCAGTTGACCGTGGCGCTTGAAAGAGTCTTTCATTGGCCCGGCATCGGATCGTTGTACATCGAAGCTTTGCCGAACTATTGGAGCGAACACGTTTCCATCGGCGACCTCATGATCGTGATTCAGATCGTGGTGATCTTTGCCTATTTGCTGGGCATCCTCGTATTCATCCTTGACCTGGTCTATGTGCTCGTTGACCCGCGCATCCATCTGGCTCCGACTGGCAACCTCGTGCAGAATCCTGCGCGGGTAAAACATGAGAACAAGGCACGGGTGAAACACAAAAGCCCGGTTTATGTCGCGGCAGGCAAGGGTCCGCGCGTGAGGCGGGAATTTTCTCCAGCCGTTTTCTTTGGCTCTCTGCGTGAATCCATGCGTGAAACACGAACCCGTAATCGTTTCTTTTTTCAGGAACTCAGTAGATATCCTTCCGCCATCTTCGGTTTGGTCGTCATCTCTGTTTTGCTGGCAGGGTCACTGTATGCGGTGCTTGCCCTACCTTATGAAGAGTTCGGGGAAAGCTATGATGCCAACCGTATTACCGGACGCAATTTGCGACCCAGAGTGGCGGCTCCGGTTTGGCTCAATTACTTTAGAAAAACGCCGCAACTTTCGACCTTGATCCTCGATGAAAACAGCGCGAACGCAACCGTATCGACGCGCTCTCTTGAGAATAGCCTGGAGGAAAAAACAGTCACATTCGAATTTGATTATGAATATGAGGAAATGCCTGATGAAATGTTTTTATATCTCGATCCAACCTACCATGAAAAATTTCCTTTTGTCTCGATGACATGGACAATGCCTGACGGCAGGCAAATGGATTTGAAGTCCATCGCTGTCAACGGTGATGTTAACTACGATTTTGTGACCGGCATTTCGATACGCAAGTTGCTCGTTCAGAATCCGGAATGGAAGAACTGGTTTATACAGGATGTGCAGTTCCCCACGCCTGCTTTCAAACTTCTGTTTGCGGAGCCAAACGCGGCGCAGGAAACATTGCAACGCGGCAAATATCAATTGAAGATCACGAGTCTGCTCTTCGAGAATGACAGTGACCTGCATCCTCAACTCGTTCTTTTCGGACAGGTCTATGGGATGGCAGGGACGGATTACTGGCGGCGTGACTTGGTTTTGCCGTTGTTTTGGGGCATGCCATTTGCGTTGTTTGTTGGTCTTTTGGGAACGGTGACCACCATCTTGATCGCCATGATCCTGCCAGCCATCGGCGTGTGGTATGGAGGCTGGCTGGATAACTTCATACAACGCTTGAGTGAAGTCAATATGGTTCTACCCGGGTTGGCGCTGGCTGTTCTTATCAACCTGCTTTTTGGGGTGAGTGTATGGGTTGTGCTTGGCATTGTCGTGTTGTTGAACGCGTTCGGCTCGCCGGTCAAATCCTTCCGGTCTGCGTTTCTACAAGCAAGGGAAGCGCCTTACATGGAAAGCGCCCGCTCCTATGGCGCGAGCAATTTCAGGATCATCGGTCATTATCTCGTGCCGCGCATCATGCCCATGTTCATTCCTCAGTTGATCACTCAAATACCCAGTTTCATTTTTCTCGAAGCCACGCTCGGATTTTTCAACATCAACTCGGATTATCCATCCTGGGGGCGTATTATCTACGACGGTCTTTCGCACGGCGCCTTGTATGGATCTCCGTTCTGGGTGCTCGAACCGATCTTTTTGCTTTTATTGACGGGTCTCGCGTTCGCCATGCTTGGCTCTGCCCTCGAACGCATCCTCAATCCGCGCATTGTGGAGGATGTACCAGCCCTGCCAAATGTGAAATAAGATTTGCTGATAAGATTGGGGACTGTCAAACATGTTCAAAGAATATTTCACTCAACGAATCAAACGCGGACTTGTCCGCAGGCTCAACAATTTGAAGATTGCCAGTATGGCGAAACAGGTGGCTAAGAATGAACCTGCCTCTAGTGGCGCGCCTGTTGTCTTCTTCAAAGCCTCCACTGGGATTGACGATCTCTCGTGGAACAGTGGATTTCATCTTCTCGCTTCATGGGCATTACGCTTGAAGGGAGTCCCCGTTGTATATTTTGCGTGCAATTCTGGCATGAGCAAGTGTGTGCTGGGGACGAACAGGGACAATCCACACAAGGGGATGCCGTGCAAGACGTGTGTGGCGCAGTCGAGAACTCTGTATAAAGATGTGCAGATGTTCAAAGGCGCAGAGGGGCAAAGGTCAGCGGTACATTGGTTTGAATTTCAGCGTGATGATGGGATCGTAAAAGCAACAGAGAATCTTTCTTTGCAAGAACTGATGGCTTTTGAATGGGAAAACATTCCACTTGGCGCGTTATGTCTCCCTGGCTTGCGCTGGATTTTGCGAATTCATCATTTGGAGGATGACGCGAACACACGTTATCTTTTGCGGGAATATATTTCCTCCGCGTGGAATGTTGCGCGGGAGTTTGACTCAATGCTCGCTCAGACTCAGCCGCGGGCTGTGGTCGTGTTCAATGGGCAGTTCTTCCCCGAAGCGACCGCGCGCTACGTGGCGCAGAAGCGCGGCATACGGGTGATTACGCATGAAGTGGGACTGCAACCTGCCACCGCGTATTTCACCGAGGGCGAAGCGACGGCATACCCAATTCATATCCCTGACGAATTCGAATTAAACGATGAGCAAAACGCTAAACTCGATGCCTATCTCGCCAAACGCTTTCAAGGCGATTTCACAATGGCAGGCATCAAGTTTTGGGCGGACATGAAGGGTCTCGACGAG
>Ga0315912_10004506_pt1 | contig 13189 bp, 15 predicted proteins | sample VfabasoilMG_FD_204469 | JGI IMG/M metagenome (GOLD analysis project Ga0315912, IMG submission 204469) | Garden soil microbial communities collected in Santa Monica, California, United States - V. faba soil | ecosystem: Environmental > Terrestrial > Soil > Garden | place: USA: California... | reverse complement strand
CGCCGGCCAGCGCCTCGTCGTTGCGCCAGTCGTCGGCGGTCTTCAAGCGGTGCGCGATGGTCGTGAAGGATCCGAAGACGAGATCCCCGATCACGCCTTCCGCCAGCTGCCGTCGCAGGTAGACGGCGAGCGGCTTGTAGTGATCGTTCTCCCCCACCAGGACCACGCGGCCGGCGCCGTCGCGGGCCGCCGCCACCGTGCCGTAGTCCGCGAGTTCGGGAAACGCCGGCTTCTCCACCAGCACGTGCTTGCCCGCCGCGAGCGCCTGGAGCGTGAGCTCGAGGTGCCACTTCGGCGGCACGGCCACCACGACGGCGTCGACCGCGGGATCGGCGATGGCCGACGCGTAGTCGCCGTAGACACCCTGGCCGCCGTACTGCCGCGCGAATGCCTCGGCCTTGCCGCGGTCACGGCTGGCGTAACCGGGCAGGAAGAGGGACCGCAGGCGGCGAAGGTGACGGCTATGAACGCCGGTAATGAAGCCGCAGCCGAGGAAGACGATCCGGAGCGGCGCCTTCACAGGCCGCGGAAGAGCGACCGGGCGCCGGGCCCGATCGGCCACGGGATCGACAGCAGCAGCACGAGCAGCGACAGGCCGTAGAACACGAGCGCCGTCTTGTGCCGCGCCGCCGAATCGGCGGCCTTGCGCACCCGCACCCGGCCGACGTGCGCCAGCGCAAGCGCGACGATCATGCCGACCGGATGTTCGACCGCGAAGAAGCGGATGGGCGCGTCCCGCATCGCCGCGGCCATGTCCACGAACGCCGACTTCGTCACCGGGCTCAGGAAGATGTAGAGCACCAGCCCGAGCAGCATCTGCAGGTCGAGCGCCGCGGTCATCCACAGGCCGGCGCGATCGTCCACCGGCGTCCACGGGCGCCGGCTGCTCACGCCGCCGATCGCGCGCGCCACGGCCGCCAGCGCCGCAAGGAGGACCAGCCAACGAAGCCAGGAGTGCGCGACGAGAGCGAGCTCGTACATGGGCCCTATTGTGCCTCGTTGTAGGCGGCCCGCACGGCGCTGGCCATCTGATTGCGGTTATAGCGCCTCTGGAGTTCGTCCTGCAGCGTGCGCACGGCCTCGTCGGCCGTCTTGCCGTCCTTCTTCAGGGCGGCGGCACGGTCCCGGACCGTCGTGAGAAAGGCCCGGTAGGTCGCGATCATCGACGCGTCGCCCATCGCGCCGTGGCTCGGCACGATGCGCACCGGCTTGAGCGCGTCGAAGCGATCGAGGCTCGCAAGCCAGGTGGCGAACCGCGCGGACGGCGCCGTGAACTGCGGCAGCCCCATCATCACCAGGTCTCCCGCCACCAGTACGCGGTCTGGCTCGATGGCCACCGCGATGTCGCTCTTCGTGTGGTTGGCGCCCATCGCCAGCACACGCGCGCGCACCCCGCCCAGGTCCACCACGTGCTCGCGCTCGAAGCTGATGTCGGCCTTGCGGAACTCCGCCCCCTGCAACAGTTCACCGATGACCGGTGAGAAGTTGGCGAAAATCTTGGCCGTGGAGAGCCCCGTCTCCTGGATGTCGGCTTCCTGTTCTTTGGACCGCACCATCTTGGTCCGCGCCGGGAAGCCGCCCGCGCCGAGGTCGTGTTCGGGATGGATGTGCGTGGCCACGAGATAGAGCTCCGGGCCCCTACTCACCTTCTCCACTTCCCGCATGATCGCCTGGCCGTTCCTGGCGCCCATCCCGGTGTCCACGACGAGGGCGCCGCGGCTGCCGACGACGATCGTGACGTTCGGGACGAGCACCACGTCGAAGTCCGGGATCACGTAGACGTGCTCGGCAATCTTCTGGGTGACGCCTTCCTTGATCATCGGCGCCGGCAGCGGCCCCCGCTGCGCGCGCAGAGCGCCTCCGGCCGCCATCACGGCGGCCACGAGGACAGCAGATACGAGTCGCTTCACCCGGCAATATTACTGTGAGGCCGGTTCTAAAGACCGGCGGCCACGGCGGCGTCACGCTGCGGCGCGCTCGAGCCAGCGCTGCATCTCCTGCGCGGGTACGACGCCGGCCTGCTGGAACACGGCGCGTCCCGCCTTCAGCACGACGAAGTTCGGAATGCCCTGCACACCATAACGTGCGGCAATCTCCGGGTGCTGCTCGGTGTCCACCTTGAGCACCAGGGCGCGGCCGGCCATCGCGGCCGCCACCTTCTTCACCTCGGGCGCGGCCATCCGGCACGGCGCGCACCACGCGGCCCAGAAGTCGACGAGTACCGGCAGCGGCGACGCGCGCACGACGTCTTCGAAGACGGCCGCATCGGCGTCGATCGGTTCCGACACCGGCGGCAGCATCGTCTTGCACGACGCGCACCGCACCTTGCCAAGATTAGCGATCGCCAGCCGGTTCTTCTGACCACACGCGGTACATGTTGCAATCACGGCCTCACCCTTTGCGGCGCCCGTAGGCGCCTGACATCCCGTCGCGTTCGAGCAGGCGGCGCACGGCGGCGCGCGCGCGCTCCCGCACGGCCACCGGCAGCGGCTCACGCCCTGCGTCCCGGCACGTCCCGATCGTACGACGCAACCGCTCCAGGTCGCCCGCGCACGACGCGCACGCGGCGGCGTGATCCTCGAGACGGCGGCACGCGCTCTCGTCAAGATCGCCGTCGAGATAGGCTTCGACATCCGAGAGAACACGACGGCAGTTCTCGTTCATCGGCCGTCCTCCCTGCTCAACTGCTCGCGCAGCCGCATCCGGGCCCGGTGGAGACGGGTCTTCACGTTCGATTCGGACAACTTCAGGATGTGCGCCACCTCGCGCGTCGGCAGACCTTCGATCTCCCGCAGGACCACGATGGCCCGCAGCGGCGGATCGAGTGAGGCCAGCGCGCGGCGCAGCCGGGAGCCCAGCCACGAGTCGATGAGCTGTTGATCCGCGGGCCGGGCGGTGTCGGGAACCTCCAGCGGCTGCGCGGCGGAGTGCGCGCCGTCGAGCGGGACGTGCGACGCGGGCTCGTGCACCCGCTTTCGCCGCTTCATGAGGCACGCGTTGCGCACCGTCCGGTACAGCCAGGTACGAAACGCCTCCGGCTGCTCGATGTCACCCACATGGCGGTACGTCTTGACGAGTGCGTCCTGCATCACGTCTTCCGCGTCCTCTTGGTGGCCGCAGACAATCAGGCTGAAGCGATAGGCCGCCTCCTGGGCCTTCATGAGCAGCTCTTCCATCGCGTCCGGCTCCCCCGCGGCCGCTCGCCGCACCAGACCGGCATAGAGCGCCCGCGCGGCGTCGCTCTCTGATGGATGCAGATTGTCGGAATCCGTCACACGAAGGCCCGCTCAAATCTTACGGTGTCACCAATCGTCGATTTTTGCATCTCTCGAGCGGTATGGCCCACCCTTCCCGGTTCACAGGCCCGGCGCTCGCGGTATGTCTGGCAATCGCGACGGCCGTTCCGGCGCGTGCGCAATCGGTTTTGCCCCTCAGCGACGCGCTCGCGGCCGCCCGCGACCAGAACCCGTCGGTGCGCGCCGCCCGCCTCGACACGGAGGCGGCCGCCGCGGCGGTCACCGAGGCGGGCGCGGGATTCTTCCCGCGAGTGACCGTGGCCGAGCGGTGGCAGCGCGGCAACGAGCCGGTGTTCGTCTTCGGTTCGCAACTGGCCGCGCGACAGTTCACCGCCGCCAGCTTCGCGCTCGATGCGCTCAACCATCCCGAGCCGACCGGGGCTTTTCACACCACCGTCGGCGTCGACCAGATGCTCTTCGACGGAGGGCGCACGGCGGCGGCGCGCCAGGCGGCGGCGCTGCAGCGCGACATTGCGCGGCATGAAGCTGACGCCGTGGCTGCCGACGTAGCCGTACGGGTAACACAGACCTACGGCCGCGCGCTGGTCGCGCGCGCCGCGAGCGCCGCGGCCGCGCGAGCCGTGGAGGCGGCGCGCGAGGACGTCGCGACCGCCGAGCGACGGCGCGATGCGGGGACGGCGACCGACGCGGACGTCCTGGCGCTGCAGGTTCAGGCCGCTGACTACGAGCAGCGCGGCATCGAAGCCGAGGGCGACTACGCCAGCGCCCTGGCGCAGCTGCGCTACCTGACCGGACTCCCGGGGACGCGACTGTTCGACGTTGTCGAGCCGGCGCTGCCGCCGGAACCGTTCGATGGCCCCAACCCCGATCGGCTGGCCGACGCGGCAGTGTCCGGCCGCCCGGAGCTGCTCGGAGCCGAAGCAGCCGTGCAACTGGGCGATGCGATGCGCCGCCAGGCGCGATCCGCGCTGGTGCCGCAGGTCGCCGTGCAGTCGCTCATCGACGTCGCCGGCACGCGCTTCGCCGATCGCGCCTCCTCCTGGATCGTCGGCGGTGAGGTGCGATGGACCTTTTCGACCGGCGGCGCCGAACTCGCACGGCGCTCGGCCGCGGCTGCCGCCGCGGCCGGCGCTGTGGCCCGGCGCGACGAAACAACCGCGCGCACGCGGGCCGAGGTGACGTCGGCCGTGCAGCGCCTGCGGGCCGCGCGGGCGCGCCGGCGCGTCGGCGACGCGGCCGTGGCGCAGGCGCGCGAGAGCGAACGAATCGTCCGCGACCGATTCGACGCCGGCCTCGCCACGCCCGCGGATGTCCTGCGTGCGGCGGCGGCCTCGTTCGACGCAGAGCAACGGCGAGTGGCCGTCATCGCCGATCTCCTGGTGCGCGAGGCCGAACTCGATCGGGTGGCCGGGCGATCTGTCGAAGGAGCACGACCATGAGATGGCTGATGCCGGCACTGGGTCTGGCCGCAGCGGTTATGACGGGGGCGTGCAGCGCTCCCGCGGAGCGCCCACGCCCGGACGCGGGCGACGACCTCGTGCGGCTGCCGCTGACGCGGGTCGCCGAGACACCCCTGAGCGCAGCCATCGAGGCAGGAGGCGTCGTGCGTGCACGAGCGACAGCCACGGTGGCCAGCCGCGTGCTCGCCCCTGTCACCGAGGTGCGCGTCAGGGCCGGGGATCAGGTGCGCCAGGGTCAGGTGCTCGTCGTCCTCGACGCCCGCGAGTTCGAGGCGCGAGCCGAGGCAGCGCGGGCCACCTTGCGGTCGGCCGAGGATGCCACGCGCGCCGCGGATGCCGGCATCGAGACGGCCGCCGCCGACCAGAAGCTCGCGGCGGCCACGTTCACCCGCGTCAGCGGATTGCAGGCCCGGCGCTCGGCTACGACGCAGGAGCTCGACCAGGCAATGGCCGCCTTGACCGCCGCCGACGCGCGGCTGGCCGGCACGCGCGCCACGGCTTCTTCGGCTGCGGCGGGTCGAGACGCGGCGCGGGCCGCGGCAGAGGCGGCCAGCGTCACGACCTCGTACGCCTCGCTCGTCGCCCCGTTCGGCGGAACGGTCTCGACGCGGCTGGTCGAACCCGGCTCGATGGCGACGCCGGGAACACCGCTCCTGACGCTGGAAGACACCTCGGCACTGCACCTCGAGGCCACGCTGGACGAGGCGCGGGCCAGCCTGGTGACGCTGGGAGGACTCGTCGAGGTCCAGGTCGGCCCCCAGACCAGCTCTTGGAGCCAGGCTCGGATCGTCGAGATCGCACGGCTCGATCCCGCGTCGCACCAGTTCCTCGTGAAGGCCGCGCTGCCGGAGAGCACCAGCGCGCGAACTGGGGCCTTCGGCCGGCTGCGGATCCAGGGCCCGGTACGACCAGCCCTGACAGTGCCGGCCACGAGCCTCGTGCAGCGGGGACAGCTCTCGTTCGTCTTCGTGCCCGATGCGACCGGCCGCGTGCGCCTGCGGGCGATCTCCGTCGGCCGCCGCGGCGCGGACCGCATCGAAGTCCTGGCTGGGCTGTCGGCCGGCGAGTCCGTGGTTGAAGCCCCTCCCGCAGATCTCATCGACGGACGTCGGGTCGGAGCCGGCCAATGACCCCGCTCGGCATCGCCGGCCGCATCGCGCGCGCCTTCGTGCACTCGAAACTGACGCCGCTTGCCATCGTGTCGTCGGTGCTGCTCGGGGTGTACGCCGTCCTGGCGCTGCCGCGCGAAGAAGAGCCGCAGATCGTCGTCCCGATGGTCGACGTCTTCCTCGGCCTGCCCGGCGCGTCGCCCGCGGAAGTGGAACAACGCCTGACACGCCCGGTCGAGAAGCGGCTGGCAGAGGTGACTGGCGTCGAGTACATCTACTCCACCTCGAGCGCCGGCCAGTCGACCATCATCGTCCGATTCCTGGTCGGGCAGCCGGTGGAAACCGCGCTGGTGCGGCTGCGCGAGAAGCTCGCCACGGCCGCCGACCTGCTGCCGCCGGGCGCCACGGCGCCGGTCGTCCGGGCGCGTTCGATCGACGACGTGCCGATCATGGCGCTCACGCTCTGGGGTGCCGGCTACGACGACGCCCGCCTCCGGGAGGTGGGAGCCCAGCTTGCCGAGGCGCTCAAGCAGATTCCCAACGTCGCCGAGGTGACGCTGATCGGCGGCCGTTCGCGACAGGTGTCGGTGGAGCTCGATCCGGCCGCCCTCGAGGCCCGCGGTCTCACCGCGCTCGACGTGAGCCGCCATCTGTCGGCAGCCGATGCCGCGGGAGGCGGCCTGCAGATCGTGTCGGGGGATCGGGCCACGCGCGTCGAAGCGGGGCGCTGGCTCGAAACGGCCGACGACGTGCGGAATACACCCGTCGCGGCCGCGGTCACCGGCACGGTCTACGTTGGCGACGTGGCCATCGTGAGCGACGGGCCCGCCGAGCCGACCTCGTACGTGCAGCAGCACCCCCGAAAGGGGGAGTCCTTCCCCGCCGTGACGCTGGCGATCGCGAAGCGGCAGGGCACCAACGCCATCACGGTCACCGACGCGATCGGCCGGACGGTCGACACGATGCGCGGCGTGCTGCTGCCACGCGACCTGCAGGTCAGCGTCACGCGCAACTACGGCGAGACGGCGGCGGCGAAGAGCAACGAGCTGCTGTGGCACATGCTCATCGCCGTCGTCTCCGTGTCGGCGCTCATCTGGCTGACGCTGGGGAGGCGCGAGTCGGCGGTGGTGCTGATTGCCATTCCGGTCACGCTGGCGCTGACGCTGTTCGTCTTTCAGCTCTACGGCTACACGCTGAATCGCATCACGCTCTTCGCCCTCATCTTCTCGATCGGCATTCTGGTGGACGACGCGATCGTCATCGTGGAGAACATCGCGAGACATCTGCGGCTGTCGCCCTCCGCGGATCTCGCCGATGTCGCCGTCCGCGCGGTGGACGAGGTGGGCAACCCGACCATCCTCGCCACGCTGACGGTCGTGGCGGCCATTCTGCCGATGGCGTTCGTGGGCGGCCTCATGGGCCCCTACATGCGGCCGATTCCGGTCGGCGCGTCTGCCGCGATGCTGTTCTCGCTGGCCGTCGCCTTCGTGGTGACGCCGTGGGCGGCGGCGCGACTGCTTCGCCGCGGGACGACGCACGGCAGCGACGGGGACGACCGGCTGACCGCGGTGTATCGCACGGTCGCAAACGCGCTGCTCCGCACGCCAAGGGCGCGTGTCGCGTTCCTCGCCGGCGTGGTGCTGCTGCTCGTGGCGGCGGCCGCGCTCGTGCCGCTGCAGCTCGTGACGGTCAAGATGCTGCCGTTCGACAACAAGAGCGACCTGCAGGTCGTCGTCCGCATGCCCGACGACTCGCCGCTCGAGCGGACGGCGGCGGTGGTCGACGCGCTGGCCGACAGCGCGCTCGACGACCCGAACGTGACCAGCGTGCAGAGCTATGCGGGCACGGCGGCGCCCTACACGTTCAACGGGCTGGTCCGGCACTACTTCCTGCGGCAGGCATCGAGCCAGGGCGACCTGCAGATCACGTTGACGGCGGCCGAAGAGCGGTCCGCGCAGAGCCACGAGATCGCCGGCCGCCTGCGGGCCCGCCTGCGGCCGGTGGCCGACGCGCTCGGTGCCGTGATCCAGGTGGTGGAGGTGCCGCCCGGACCGCCGGTGCTGCAAACGCTCGTCGCCGAAATCTACGGCCCCGACGCCGAACGCCGGCAAGCACTCGCGCAGCAGGTGCGCGACCGCCTCGCCGCCACCCCAGGCGTCGTGGACGTGGACTGGTACGTGGACACCTCACGGCCGCTGCACCGCCTCGAACTCGACGTCGAGCATGCAGGTGCGGGCATCGCCAGCACCGAGCTCGCCCAGGCGATTGCGGTGGCGGGCGCGGGCACGGCATCGGGACGGCTGCACGATCCAATCGCCCGCGAGACCGTGCCGATCGTCGTGCGGCTGCCGCGCGCGCAGCGCGGCGGCCTCGACGACATCGACGCGCTGCCGCTCGCCGCAGGTGTGGCCGTTCGTGACGCGACGCGCCTTCGCGTCTCGCCGGAACCGCAGACCATCTATCACAAGAACCTGATGGCGGTGACGTACGTCACGGCCGATGTCGCCGGGGACATCGAGAGTCCCGTATACGCCATCCTGCAGCTGACGCGAGCGCTCGAGGGCAGCCCGCTGCCGGAAGGTTACGGTCTCCAGGTCTTCCACGCCACCCAGCCGGCCGACAGCAACCGGTACGCGATGAAGTGGGACGGCGAATGGCACATCACCATTGAGGTGTTCCGCGATCTCGGGCTGGCGTTTGCGGCGGTGCTGGTGCTCATCTACGTGCTGGTGGTCGCGTGGTTCCAGTCGTTCACGACGCCGCTCACCATCATGCTGGCGATCCCGTTCTCACTGGTGGGCATCCTCCCGGCGCACGCCGCGCTGGGGGCCTTCTTCACCGCCACGTCGATGATCGGCTTCATCGCCGGCGCCGGGATCGTCGTGCGCAATTCGATCATCCTGATCGACTTCATCGAGTTGCGCGTCCGCGACGGGATGCCGCTGGCCGAGGCGGTCGTGGACGCCGGGGCGGTGCGTTTCCGCCCGATGGCGTTGACGGCCGCCGCGGTCATCGCGGGCTCGGCCGTGATCCTCTTCGACCCCATCTTCCAAGGGCTGGCGATCTCGCTGATGGCGGGTGAGGTCGCGTCGCTGCTGCTGTCGAGGATGACCGTGCCCCTCACGTACTACATGACCCACCGCACGACCGGGAGGACACCATGACTGTTGAGAAAATGCTCAGGCTGATCGCGGGAATTTTCGTGCTGGCGAGCACGCTGCTCGGGATCTTCGTTCACCCCTACTTCCTGTGGTTCACGGTGTTCGTCGGGGCAAACCTGCTGCAATCCGGGCTGACGAACTGGTGCCCGATGATGGCAATCTTGCGCCTGGCCGGCATCCCGGAGGCGGAACGCGCCTCCGGAAGCCGCGCTTCGAGTTCCCTTCTAGCGGGACCCGTTTGACTGGCTACATCGACTGGCCGCGGTCGGCCGCGCCGTTCACCGCGTCCGTCGCGGTGCCCTTGGCGGTTTCGTAGCCGCGCTTCACAGCGGTGGTGATGCGGTCGCCGTGCTCGTCCCACAGCTTCTTGCCCCGATTCGCCACGTCGTCGGCGAACTCGCGCCCGCGGCGGTTGAGGAACGCGCGCGTGTCGCGGCCCGTCGCGGGGGCCAGGATCAACGCCGCCGCGGCGCCTACCACCGCGCCCGCAATGAACATCATGATGCCCGCGCCTCCGCGGCTGTCGAGCTCGAATGACCGTCGATTGAGTTCATCCATTTCCTGTCCCTCCGGCGCAAAGGGCAACGCCCTTAGAAACGCGCTGTGCACAGCTCGAGAAATACTGTCCAACTCAAGGAGCAGGATGCGTGCCAGTCGAGCGATCGCCGGAAGCACGCCTGTTTTGCGAAACGGAGCGAGAATGCGGAACGGAAAGATGCAGTCGCATCGGAGCACGTGTTGTAAGAACGTCGTGGCACAGCGGTTGCTCGATCGAACTCAGCGACCGGAGGGAGCGCCATATGCCTAGCCTGGAAACGACGAACTGGATTCTTGCCATCATCGCCGCCGCCACTGCGGCTCAGTTCCTGATGTTCTTCATCGGCGCGCTGCTGATTAGCCGCCGCGTCTCTGCGTTACAGGAGAAGGTGACGAAGACGCTCACGCAGTTCGAGGCCACGCACCTGCCAGAGCTCTCGGCAAAGGTCAGCGGGCTCGTGGACGACCTCCACAAGGTGGCTGTGAGGATGGACCGCATCGGCCTAGAGGTGGAACGAACCACACGCATCGCGCAGGGCGCCCTGAACCTGGCGGGCAACGAAGTGGAGCGCGCCACGCGTGGCGTGCGCCTGGCGTTGGACGTTGTCGAAGGTGGCGTGCGTCAGGCGGCCCGCGTCAGCGCGGGCGTCAGGGCGGGTTTACAAGAGCTGTTCACGCGTCGCGTCAACGGCGGCTACGAGCCGCTCGAGGAAGCCGACGCGATCGCGCGCTTCGACGCCAAGGCGTAAGGGAACAGTCAGGCAGTCCGTGGGGCGGGGCTCAAAGCCCCGCCCTACGATCACCTGACCATCGTCAGACTGCTCGGCGTCCCTGAATCAGCTGGATGAGCACCGTCACGATGGCGAGCACCAGCAGGATGTGGATGAAGCCGCCCAGCGTGTACGAACTCACCACGCCGACCAGCCACAACACGAGCAGCACCATGAATATCGTCCACAGCATGAGCGTTCTCCTGATGCGTCAGGGCGTCGTCGTGCCGTAGCGCGCGAGGAACGAATCCACTTCGTCTTCGGCCCGCTGCTTCGCGTAGCCGTAGCGTTCCTGGATCAATCCGACGAGCCGCTCGGCGCTCCCGCCCACCTTGTCCACGTCGTCATCGGTGAGCTGACCCCACTTCTCGCGAACACTGCCCTTCAGCTGAAGCCACTTGCCCTTGAGGATGTTTGCGTCCATGAAAAACCTCCCAGAGTCACGTTGCGGACGAGGCACAACATGCCGCGACCGCGTCTGGGAGAGTTTGAGCACGGCGCGTACCAGCGGCGATTTCGCCGAAACGACGCGTGATCGAAGGCTTCCCGACTCGGCCACGACGGCCGGCGTGCTGTAAGGCTTACAGGCTCATCGCACGCCGCATTACAAGCCGAACCTCGCCGCGCACGCGGGACCTTGCCGAGACAAGCAGAGCCTCGGTACGAATCGTGCTCGAACCAGGAGCAGGGGGCGCACATGCGAGGAATGAAGCTGCTCGGGGTGATCCTGCTCGTGGCGGGGCTTGCCGGCCTGGCGTGGCCAGTTATCAGCTATACCAAGACGGAGAAAGTGGTAGACCTCGGGCCGATCGAAGTGACGGCCGAACGCGAAAAGCACGTGCCGGTGCCCCCGATTGTGGGCGGCTTCGCCGCCGTGGCGGGTCTCGTAATCATCGTCGCCAGCAGCCGGAAACCGTAAAATCCCGAGCCGTTAGCCATGCGTGTGCGCCCAGGACGTATCGTTGCGGGCATCGGGCTCGCGGTTGCGCTGACCGCAGGCAGCGGCATGGCCCTGCTGCACACCGACTGGGCCTCGCGCCGCGTCGCGCGCGAAGCCAAGGCCATGCTTGAGGCCCGCTTCGAGGGACGCGTCCAGGTGGAGTCGCTCTCGATGTCGCTCTACCCGCGCGTGATGGTGTCCGGCACGAATCTGCGGCTCACGCGGGCCGATGGGCAGGCGCCGATGCTCGAAGTGGCGCGCTTTACGGTGTCTGGCACGCCCATGGAGCTCTTCAAACGCGCGTTCACGCGCGTGGAGCTCGAGGGCCTGCAGCTGTACATCACGAAGGGACGGGGACAAGCCACCGCGCTGCGAGGACGCGTGCGCGACGTACTCGTGGACGAAGTCGTCGTCCGCAACGGCCGTCTGGTCATCCTGCCAGACGATCCGCAGAAGCTGCCGCTCGAGTTCGGGCTGCAGGATCTCACGCTCAAAGACTTCGGCTTCGATCGTTCCACGGTGTTTGCCGCGAAGCTGGTCAACCCGAAACCGCGCGCGCTCATTCAGACCGAAGGACGCTTCGGGCCGTGGAAGGCCGATGCGCCGCGAGCGACACCCGTGTCGGGCGTGTATCTCTTCCACGACGGTGAGCTCGACGCCATCAAGGGGATCGGCGGCCACCTGACATCGAGCGGCAAGTTCGCCGGCGTGCTCGAACGGCTCAACGTCGAGGGCACGACCACGAGCACCGACTTCCAGCTCGATCTCGCCGGCCAGGCCATGCCGCTGCGCACCGCGTTCAAGGCGACAGTGGACGGCACGCGCGGCGACACGTTCCTCGACGACGTGGACGCCACGCTGGGCCAATCGCGCATCCGCGCTCACGGGTCTGTGGCCTCGACGCCGGGCGCCAAGGGGCGCACCGTTACGCTGACGGTGACGATGAAGGACGCGCGATTCGAGGATCTGCTGCGGCTGTCCGTGAAGGCGCAGGAACCGCCAATGCGCGGGCGGCTCGACATCGATACCGGGTTCGAGCTGCCGCCCGGCAGCGAGGACGTGCCGCAGCGCCTGCGGCTGAAGGGGCGCTTCGCGATCCGCAACGGCCACTTCGCGAGCGACACGGCGCAGAACAAGATCGACGAGTTGAGCCGCCGGGGACGCGGCGAGCCGGGGAACATGGAGGTGTCCGACGTCATCTCCGCGTTCGGCGGCGGCTTCACGCTGCAGGACGGCGTGCTGCGGCTGCCGGGACTGCGGTTCAGCGTCAGGGGTGCGCGTGTGGATCTCGATGGCCGCTACACGCTGCGCGACCAGGCGCTCGACTTCACGGGCGCGCTCCGGCTCGACGCGCCGGTGTCGCGCACCGTCACCGGCTTCAAGTCGATCCTGCTCAAGCCGATCGATCCACTGTTCCGCCGCAACGGCGCCGGCGCGCTGCTGCCGATCAAGATCTCGGGGACAGTCGGCCAGCCCGCCTTCGGCGTGGACATGGGCCGCGTACTGAAAAGAAATTGATGGGCCACCTGTAGGCGGCCCCTAGGAAGTCAGCGCGGGTCCTCGTTCTTCGTCGCTCGCTGCCGCCGCCTCACCCGACTGTTCGTCCTTCTCGTAGGCGTGGAGGCGGTTGTAGAGCGTCTTCAAGCTGATGCCGAGCGATTCGGCGGCGCGCGTCTTGTCGTTGCCGAACTGGCGCAGCGTGGCGAAGATCAGCATGCGTTCGGCGTCGGCGATCGTCGTGCCCGGTCGCACGGTGACCACGCCTTCGGCCGCCGCCGCGGGGCGCGACTCGGGGGCCTTGCCGCGCAGTTCCGCCGGCAGGCAGTCAGCGGTAATGATGTCGCTCGCCAGGATGTATCCCGACTGCACGACGTTCCGCAGTTCGCGCACGTTGCCCGGCCACCGGTAGGCGCGCATGAGCGCGAGCGCGTCGTCGCCGAGCCGCTTCTTTTCCC
>Ga0315912_10004505_pt1 | contig 13190 bp, 13 predicted proteins | sample VfabasoilMG_FD_204469 | JGI IMG/M metagenome (GOLD analysis project Ga0315912, IMG submission 204469) | Garden soil microbial communities collected in Santa Monica, California, United States - V. faba soil | ecosystem: Environmental > Terrestrial > Soil > Garden | place: USA: California... | reverse complement strand
TGGTCGCCGTCGGCAGCACGCGCGAGGAATTCGCGAGCCACGTCCGCGTCGAGATCGCCAAGTGGGCCAAGGTGATCCAGCGTTCCGGCGCGCGCGTGGATTGATGCTCAGAAGTAACTGGAATATTATTAATTAACTAATTGATTTAATTATAATTATGAAAATATCAGCAAACCGGAAATTGGTCGTCGCCAGCCTTGCCCTCGCCGCGCTGCCCCTGTCCTCCCAGCCCGCCGCCCAATCCTATCCCTCGCGACCGGTCCGCATGATCGTGCCGCAAAGCGCCGGCGGTTCCACCGACGTCGTCGCGCGCATGATCGCGCAGCGCATGAGCGACTTCCTGGGCCAGCCCATCGTCGTGGACAACCGTCCCGGCGCAGGCAGCCTGAACGGCATCGAGATCGTCGCCAACGCGGCGCCCGACGGCTACACGCTGCTCGCGGTCGCGGCCTCGTTCACGATCAACCCGGCGCTACACCGCAAGCTGCCGTTCGACCCGGTAAACGGCTTCACGCCGATCTCGCAGCTGGTGACGCTGCCGCACGTGCTCGTGGTGCATCCGTCCGTTCCCGCCGACTCGGTGAAATCGCTGGTCGCGCTGGCAAAGGCGAAACCCGACGCGCTCAACTACGCCTCGAGCGGCATCGCCACCAGCACGCACATGGCCGCGGAGCTGTTTCTCTATCTCACGAAGACCCGCATGGTGAACGTGCCGTTCAAGGGCGGCGCCCCGGCGATGGTCGGCATGCTGAGCGGCCAGTGCCAGGTCAACTTCGCCACCATCTCCACGGCGCTGCCTCACATCCGCACCGGCAAGCTGCGCGCGCTGGCGGTTACTACGGCGAAGCGGTCGGTCGCGGCGCCCGAATTTCCGACCATCGCCGAAGCGGGCGTCCCCGGCTACGAGCACGGCTCATGGGTGGGCATGCTCGCGACGGCGAAAGTGCCCGGGACGGTCATCACCCGCCTGAACGACGCCGCGGTCAAAGCCACCCACGCCCCCGACGTGAAGAACATGCTCCTGCGCGACGGCCTGGAAGCGACCGGGACGACGCCCGCCGAATACGCGGCGATCATCCGCACCGAGGTCGCCAAGTGGCAGAAAGTCGTGAAGGCTGCCGGCATCCAGCCGCGGTGACCGGTGGCCTGGCCCGGCTGCTGAAATCCCTTGGATCCGCTGGAAACGCTGCATGACCTCGTGCGCATGGCGCGCAGCGGCGTCGCCTTCACCGGCGCCGGCATCAGCACGGAGAGCGGCATACCCGACTACCGCGGTCCGCAGGGCGTGTGGAACACCGAGACGCCGGTCTATTACCAGGACTTCATGGCGAGCCGCGAGGCGCGCGTGCGGGCCTGGCAGCGCGGCGTGCGCATGCACCAGCGCTGCGGTGACGCGAAACCCAATGACGGGCACCTGACGCTCGCCGAGCTGGAGCGCCGCGGTCACATCACGACCGTCATCACCCAGAACATCGACGGCCTGCACCGCGACGCCGGCAGCGGGAACGTGATCGAGCTGCACGGCACCAATCGCCGCGCGGCGTGCCAGCATTGCTGGAAGGAGTGGCCCGCGGCCGAGATCATCACCCGCGTTGTGAAAGGCGACGAAGCGCCGGACTGTGACGCCTGCGGCGGCCCGATCAAGGCGCGCACCATCTCCTTCGGCCAGGCCATGCCGGAGCAGGAGATGCGCCAGGCGACGGAAGCCACGCTGAAAGCGGATCTCTTCCTCGCCATCGGGTCGTCGCTGGTGGTCGAACCCGCGGCGTCGTTCCCCGTGCTCGCCAAGCGGAACGGCGCGAGCCTCGTCATCATCAACGGCGATCCCACTCCGCTCGATGACATCGCCGACCTGGTGATCCGCGAGCGGATCGGGCCGACGATGATGCAGTTGCTGAGGCAACTGCCTGGATGAGGCGTGATGACTGATGACTGACGGCAGAAAGCCTTGCCCCATCAGTCGTCAGTGGCCAGTCGTCACTCCTTGCCGGGCCGGACGCGCGTCTCCGGCTTCAACCCCTTGCGCTGCTTTTTCGCGCTCTGCAGCCCGTTCTCGAGGTAGCGTCCCTGCGCGGCGCGCTTCGCAGCCTCGTCCCACTGCCGCGGCCAGTCCCCGGAAGCCGGATCGCCGAACCAGGGCGATTGCGGACGCAGCTTGGGCAATTTGAGTTCCTCCCATACCTTGCGCGCCCGCTCCATGTACTCCTGCTGGGGCAGCGCGAGCGGCGGCAGGTCCTCCTTCATGGTGGCGTCCATCAGCAGCGTCGCATCCTCGCGGTCGGCCTCGTGCTCGCGCTCCGGCCCGTGGCCCGGGCTGCGGTAGTTGAGCACCTGCAGGTCGCGCGAGGGGTCCATGCGGAAAGCGATCGCCCACAGCAGCGCGTCGGAATTGTCCGGGTCGATGTCCTCGTTCACGGCGACGCAGATCTTGCCGCAGTCGGCCCTGAAGCTCGCCGCGCCGGCGAGCGCGCGCCAGATCTCGGTGCGCGGCGTGCCCTTCTCCACCGTGACGATGGCGATGCGCCGCAACGCGGTCATCCGCTCGTGCAGCGTCACGCGCTTCACGCCGCGCACGCCCAGCGTGTTGCGCAGGTGCGAGAGAAACATCGGCTCGTACGAGACGCGCTTGATCGCGCTCGATTCCGAGGGCGTCACCTGGCTCAGGTACGAGGCGACGATCGCGCCGCGGCGGTGGGTGATCGCCGTCACGCGCATCGGCATGTTGAATTCCTCCGGGGCGACGTGGCCGTGCGATTCACCGAACGGACCCTCCGGCTCGAGGTTGCGGGTGTCGATCAGCCCCTCGATCACGATCTCGGCTTCCGCCGGCACCAGCAGGTCCACCGTCTTCGCGCGCACGACGTTGATCGGCTCGCCCGCGACCGCCCCCGCCACGCCGATTTCATCCAGGTCGAGCGGCAGCTTCATCGGCGCCACGAAAGCCACGCACGGCGGCGCGCCGAGCACGATCGCGCACGGCATCACCCGGTCCCCGCGCTGCTGGTGCTTGAGATAGTGGCGGTAACCGCCGGCGCCGCCGACGCGCGTCGCCATGCGAATGACGCAGCGGTCCGGCGCCTTGAGTCCCGCCCGGTAGGTGCCGTGGTTCTGCACGCCGCTCTCGGGATCCTTCGTGATGACATTGGTCGCGGTGAGCGTCGGCGCGCCGTCGAAGCCCGGCGTGGAAATCGGGACCGGCAGCGAATCGAGCCCCTTGCCGGCCCCTTTGAGCGCGGCGCCCGTCAGCACCACCTCCTGGCAGGCAGCGTCCCGCACGACGCGGGGCGGCAACGGGTTGGCGATGGCCTGGTCCCACTTGCGCTGCACCTCCTCCGGCTTCGCGTTCATGCCGACGCAGTAGATCTCGCGGTTGCCCGCGTAAGCGCCGACCACGACCGGGAAGCGGTACTTGCGCCCGCGGCCGTCCACCACGTTGGTGAACAGGAACGCGCGGCGCTCGTGCTCCTCGATGCCGCCGACGTACTGCCACCGCACCAGCGGGTGCAGCACCGCGTCCTTGTCGATGCGCCGGCTCACGGTCCTCAGCAGGCCGCGCTTCTTCAGCTCCGCGAGATGCTCGTGCAGGTCGGCGTAACCGCGCCCGCTCCTGGCTACTTTTTTCATATATCCTTGTCGCCTTCCTCCCGCAGCGTTTATCCAATTATATGATTATTTTGCGAATTTCATCTCCCCTTGCAAAGCTCGCCGCTGCCGCATTCTGCTGCCTGCTCCTGGCCCCAGCGGCGCTGGCGCAGCGCGCTCCCTCACCCGAGGAAATCCAGGGCTACTCGGGACTGCTCGCGGCCGCAGCCCGCGGCGACGCGGCGCAGGTCAAGGCGCTGACCGCAAAGGGCGCGCGGCCCGACGTGCGCGACGGCTACGATCGCACGCCGCTGCACGTCGCGGCCTACGGTCGCCGCCACGAAGCGATGCGGGCGCTCGCGGCGGCGGGCGCCAACCCCAATGCGCTGGAGCGAGACCGCTACGACATCGTCACCATCGCGGCGGTTGCCAACGACCTGCCGACGCTCAAGCTCGCGCTCGAGCTGGGCTGCAGCGCGAAGAACATCACCAGCCGCTATGACGGCACCGCGCTCATCGCCGCCGCGCACCTCGGGCACGCCGAAGTGGTGCGCATGCTGATCAAGGCCGGCGCGCCGCTCGACCACGTCAACAACCTGGGATGGACCGCGTTGATCGAGTCTATCGTGCTCGGTGACGGCGGGGCGCGCCACACTGCGACTCTGAAGGCGCTCGTCGAGGCCGGTGCGAACGTCAATCTCGCCGACCGGGACCGGCGCACGCCTCTCGCGCTCGCGAAGAGCCGCCGTTACACGGAAATGGTGAAGATCCTCGAGGCTGCCGGCGCGAGGTAACGCCGCGCGCAACTTCGGCGACCGTCAGCATTGTCCGGAGCGCGCCGGACACACTTTGTAACACTTTGTTACCGGAACGCCATGCGGGTTTTGCTAGTCTGTTCAACAGGATCAGTCAGCAAACAACATGATCGTGAACAAGGCCGAAAAAATCGTGATGGTCGCCGCCCTGGCGTTCGCCACGGTGACGAGCATTCCCGCCCTGGCGCACGGCGGCCGCTATTACCACGGCTATGGCTATGGCCCGCGCGTGAGCGTGGGCTTCGCCTTCGGCAGCCCGTGGTACTACCCTTACTATCCCGCCTACTCGTATTACCCGCCTGCCTATTACTACCCGCCGGTGGCGTACTCGTCTCCCCCGGTCTATGTCGAGCGTGGTGATGCCTATACGCCATCCGACCAGTCGACCGGCTACTGGTATTACTGTCCGGGCGCCCAGGCCTACTATCCCTACGTCAAGCAATGCGCGGGCGGCTGGCAGCGGGTACCACCCCGGCCCCAGGAATGATGAACGGCGCCCGCCTGTCCGGACCCATCGTCGCGCTGGCAGCGCTGGCCGGCTGCGTTTCGGTGCCGAGCGGGCCGAGCCAGATGTCGCTGCCCGGCTCGGGCAAGAGCTTCAACCAGTTCCGCGGTGACGATTTCCAGTGCAGGCAGTACGCGAGCTCCCAGGTCGGCGGGCAATCGCCCAACCAGGCCGCGGCGGACAGCGGCGTCGCGAGCGCGGCGGTTGGCACGGTGCTGGGTGCCGCGGCCGGCGCGCTGATCGACGGCAGCAGCGGCGCGGCCGCCGGGGCCGGCGTCGGCCTTCTCACCGGCGCCCTGATCGGCACGGGCACATCGAGCGCTTCGGCCTATGGCCTTCAGCATCGCTACGACATGGCCTATACGCAATGCATGTACGCGAGCGGCCACAAGGTGCCGGTATCCGGCCACTTTGCCTCGGCGCACGATCGTCGCGCGCCGCGCAACGGAACCCCGCCACCGCCGCCACCCGGCTACGGGACGCCACCACCGCCCGACTACGGGACGCCGCCGCCTCCGCCGCCGACGCCCCAGTGACGGGGCGACGAATAGCACCCCCGCCATCCGCCATCCGCCATCCGCCATCCGCCATCCGCCATCCGCCATAAAAAAAGACCCGCGAGCCGCGGGTCTTTTCGCATGCGCGACCGGGCGAACGATCAAACCGGCGTGGCGCGCAACTCCTCGGTCTCGTGATCCCCGCCCTGCGCGGCCGGATCGCGCTGCCCGCGCGACGGGCCCGATGAACGGATCCGGATCACGACCCGCAGTCCCGGCGAGTTGCTTTCGAGCTCGAGCGCCGCGCCGTGGAGATCCGCCACCGCCTTCACCAGCGCCAGGCCGAGACCACTGCCCGGCGTCGTGCGGCTCGCTTCCAGGCGATAGAAACGCTTCAGCACCTTGTCCCGCTCGGCGATCGGGATGCCCGGCCCGGTATCGGCGACGCACAGGACCGCGTCGCCACCTTCGCGCGTGAGGCTCACCGTGATCGCAGTGCCTGAAGGGCAGTGCCGGATGGCGTTCTCGAACAGGTTGGCGATCATCTGCACCAGCAGCTCGCGGTCGCCCTGGACCACTGCCGCGCGGTCGATGTCGGCGAGCACCCGCTGCTCGCGGTCCTCGGCGACGGCCGAGTAGGTCTCGACCGCCTCGGAGACGACCTGCCCCAGCTTGACGCTCGCAAACGCCGAGCGTCGCGTCCCCGATTCGATCTGCGCGATGCGCAGCAGCGCGGCAAACGTCTCCAGGATCGCATCCACCTCCGCGACGGCATCCTCGATCGCCGGACCGCAATCCTGTCCCGCGCGCTTTTGCTCGAGCGCGATCTCGAGGCGGCGCCTCAGGCGGGACAGCGGCGTGCGCAGGTCGTGCGCGATGTCGTCCGACACGCGCTTCAGGCTTTCCATCAGCGACTGGATGCGATCGAGCATCGCGTTCAGGTTCACTGCCAGCCGGTCCATTTCGTCGCTGCTGCCGCGAGTGGGCACGCGGTCGGACAGCCGCCCGTCGATAATCGAGCGGCTCGTGCGGTTGATGTCCTCGATACGGCGCAGGAAGCTGTCGCCGATCAGTATCCCGCCGCCGATGGCGAACAGGAGCGAAATGGCGATGCCCCAGCCTGCGGCGACAAGGATGGCCTCGCGCGCCTTGATGGTCCGGTACTGGTTCTCCGCCACCAGCAGGAAATTCCCGTCGGGCAGGCGGCGTCCGAGCGCGAGCAGCGATTCACCGGCTTCGGGCTTGCTCCCCGGCGCAATCCCCGGATCCTCCGCCGGTATCGGCAAGTCCCTCCAGCCGCTGAACGGGCTCATCGCCGGGAGGTTGCCCCCGATCTTCTCGCCGGTTCCTGACTGCAGCAGAAAGTAGCGGCGCGGCGGCTTCAGGTCGGCGATGCGCCGCTGCAGCCCGCGCGTGATGCTCTCCATCCCGCGCACGCGGTGGATCTCGGTCAGGACGCTCATCTCCCGCTCGACCGAGTCGGTGAGTTGCTGGTCGAGCGCCGCGCGGGTGATCCAGTAAACGACCGTGAGCAGGATCGCCACCGACACGGCGAACACGGCGACGTACCAGGCGATCAGGCGAAAGCTCGTGCTGTGCAGCAGGTTACCGAGGTTCACGGATGCAGTACCCCGACCCGCGCAGCGTCTGGATCAGCTCCGCGCCGAAGCCGCGGTCGACCTTGGCGCGCAGCCGGCTGATATGCGTCTCGACCACGCTGGTGCGCGGGTCGAAATGGAAATCCCACACGTTCTCGAGCAGCATGGTGCGCGTCACCAGCTGGCCCGCATTGCGCATCAGGTACTCGAGCAGCTTGAACTCCTGCGGCTGCAGCTCGATCGCCTTGCCGCCCCGCGTCACCGCGCGCTTGAGGCGGTCGAGCTCGAGGTCGGCCACCTTCAGCACCGCGACCGTCGGCGCGATCGGCGGCCGACGGGCGAGCGCGTTGACCCGCGCCAGCAGCTCGGCGAAGGCGAACGGCTTGACGAGGTAGTCGTCGGCGCCGGCCTCCAGCCCTTCCACCCGGTCGTTGATGCCGCCGAGGTTGGTCAGCATCAGCACCGGAGCTTTCAGTCCCGCGCCGCGTATGGTCTTGACGATCGCGAGCCCGTCCAGGCCGGGCAGCATGCGGTCGATCACCATCAGGTCGTGGTTGCCGCCGGACGCGACGAAGAGGCCGTCGCGGCCGTCGGGCACGTGTTCGACCACGTGGTTGTTCTCGCGCAGGCCGCCCGCGACGTAGCTGGCGGTATCCGGGTCGTCCTCGATCAACAGGATTTTCATGCTCATGGGTATTTTAAGACCGGTGCTGCGCGTCGGAGTGCCGTCAGTCGCCTCCCGATGCGATATTACCAATTGGTAATCTCCCGTCGTCAATAATTTCCACCGCGGACGAACCGCCCCACGCCGGCCGCGACCTCGGCGTCCTGCCCGGCGAAACCGTGCGGCGCGCGTCCGATGCAGGCTTCGATCCCGACCGGCCCATCGTAGCCCGGACCACCGCTAACCGTGAAAACCTGCTTGCGGCTGCTGCCGATGCGGGCGGCTACGCGCTCCATGAATCGTGCCGGCGAGCGCAGGCACCGGTCGTCCGCATGCCCCACCACCAGGACCGGCACACGGATGTCCTCGAGCCGCGCCTCGAAGACCGTCTGGTAGAGCCAGGGCCGGACGTTGCTCGCGCTGCCCACCATCAGCGCCGAGGTGAGCACGATGCCATCCGGCGCAGACGCGCCGGCAAGCCGCGCCGCGGCATTCACCGCGGAGATCGATCCGCGGCTCGTGCCGACGACCCAGACCGGTGCCTTCGTTCGCGCGCGCAGATCGGCGATGACCTTGCCGAGATCATCGGCGTGCTCGCGCGCGAGCCGGAAACCGGCCAGGCCCTCGTCGCCGGGATGATCCGATGGCGCATCGACCAGCGCCGTGGTGAAACCCAGCGCGTTGAACAGGGGAATCGACCGGATGAGCGAGTTGCCGGTCAGCGCGCGTGGGCAACCCTGGTCGTCGAGATCGGCGTGGCCGCCGCCGCCGGGCAACAACACCAGGACAATCCGTTCGCCCGGCACGTCGGACTTCGGCTGCGAAATCGCGTAACGCGTCGTCGTGTCGCCGTGGCCCCTCAGCGTTGCCACTTCCCCGCAGGATTGCGCCCAAGCCGCGGCAATCCCCAGAAAGAATATCGTAACTATTTGAATAAATAACATATTTTTCAAGGAACAGGCGCTCGATCGCTGAACGCCGGCGCGATCTCCCGCGCAAAGCGTCGCAGACTGTCGCGCGAGCCGGCGAAGCTCGCCAGCACATAACGCACCCCAACCGCGTGCAGCGCTTCGAGCTTGCCGTGGATTTCGTCCGGCGTCCCGACGAGCGAGACGGCCTCGCCGCTTTCGGCGGTATGCCGGTATCCCAGCACGTGCGAACCGCCCTGCTGCCCCGGCGCCTGCGACACCGCGACCGTACGCTGGCGCGATTTCGCATTGCGCGCGAGCGCGGTGAGCTTGTCGGCATGGTCCCGCGCAACGTGGGCATCCCGCGCCACCGCCACCGTCATGGGATCGAACATCCGTCCGCGCGCCTCGACTTCCTTGCGAAACAGCGCAATGCGTTCGCCGATCACCTCGACCGGCGCGAACTGGTCGAGCAGCAGGTTGCAGCCGCGCTCGGCGACGCGCCGGATCGACGCGGCGCTGCCGGCCGCCATCCAGACCGGCGGGTGCGGCTTCTGCGCGGTCGGCGGCTCGACCACGATGTCATCGAATTGCCAGAATTTCCCCTGCCACGAGAAGCGCTCGCGCGTGGTCCACGCCTTCACGAGGAAATCGAGCGTCTCCTCGAAACGCGCCTCGGCCTCTTCCATCGGAATGCGGAAGCCGCGGAACTCGTTGTAGCGATAGCCGCGACCGACGCCAAGGTCGAGCCGCCCTCCCGACAGCAGGTCGAGCGTCGCGGCCTGCTCGGCAAGCAGCGCCGGGTTGTGCCACGGCAGCACCATCACCGCGGTCCCCACGCGCAGTCGCGTCGTGCGCGCGGCGACCCAGGTGAGAAGGTTCAGCGTTGCCGAGACCTGGTTCCAGCCGGTGAAGTGGTGCTCGACCTGGAAGCTGCTCGCGTAGCCGAGCGCGTCGGCCTCGACGTTGAACTCGACGAAATCCCTGAAACCCTGCCCCGCCGCCGCCGCCGGATCGCCGCTGTTGGCCAGCGCACCGCCGAACAGTCCGAAATTCATGGACGCGAGCCTAGCACGCCGCGCGGGGACAGGCGGCGCGCGGCCTGGTCCCGGTGCTGGCCTTTCGATTGAATTTGGCGGGTTTCCCCGGCTCTAATCCCTGTCGCCCCGCCGGCCGGGGGTCAACCCGAGGGGAATCTCTTGAAAAATTTCATCAGGCAGGTGGGACGAAGGCTGTCCGGCACCTTCTTGCAGGGACTCGCCATCACGCTCCCGCTCGTGCTTACGCTGGCTCTCGTCTGCTGGCTCGCGACTGCGGCCGAGAATTTTTTCGGCGGGCTCATCCGCCGTACATTCCCGGATCTCGAATACTGGCCCGCCCTGGGAATACTGGCCGCGGTCGCCATCGTTTTCATTTCCGGCATCCTGATGAACGCCTGGCTCACGCGGCGACTGATGCAAATCGTCGACACGCTCCTCGAGCGCATTCCGCTGGTAAAGAGCATCTACGGCAGCCTGCGCGATGTCGCCATGTTGCTGTCCAAGAACAGCGCGGGAGCGAGATTCAAGAAAGTCGTCGCCATACATCTCGCCGGACAGATTCGTCTGATCGGCTTCGTGACCGTCGACGATTTCGCCGGCCTGTCGAAATCCGCCGAAGGCGCGGGCCAGGCGATCGTTGGCGTCTACCTGCCCATGAGCTACCAGATCGGCGGTTTTACCGTCTTCGTCCGGAGTTCCGCGCTGGAACCGCTGGACATGTCTATCGAGGACGCGATGCGATTCGCGCTGACCGCGGGCGTATCGCGAGGCAAGGCGCAATCCGCCTGACCCGGGCGCGCGCCGCCCCGTTTTCCGGTCATGCAATGCTATAATTCGCCTCGCTTTTTCGCGCCCGTAGCTCATCTGGATAGAGTGCTTGGCTACGAACCAAGAGGTAGGGGGTTCGAATCCCTCCGGGCGCGCCAGATTCGAAGAGAGCACTGGGGCCGATGCGTTCGGCCTCAGTTATTTTGGCGGTCAGGAAAACGGGCGAATTTCACAGCCATGGTTGAAACCTCCCGGCACACTCGGGTCTGCCCCGTGCTGTTCATCGATGTCGTCGGCTACTCCCGCAGGACGGTAGCCGAGCAGCTGGTGATGAAGCGCGCCTGCAATGACCTCATCGCCGAAGCGCTGGGCTCGACGGAGGATATCGACCGCGTCATTCTCGACACCGGGGACGGGGCTGCCGTCACGTTCCTCGGCGCCCCGGAAACCGCGCTGTTCGTGGGCCTGCGCACGCGCGACCTGGCCACCGGGCTGGTGGTCCGAATGGGCGTCAACCTCGGCCCGGTGCGGCTGGTGCACGACCTCAACGGCCAGGTCAACGTCGTCGGCGACGGCATCAACGTCGCGCAGCGCGTCATGAGCTTCTGCCAGGCCGGCCAGCTCCTGGTCTCGCGGTCGTTCTACGAAGTGGTATGCCGCCTGGCGACGGACTACGTGAACCTGTTCGTGCCGCACGGAGAGCACCTCGACAAGCACGATCGCAAGCACGAGGTCTATACCGTCGTCGAGGATGCGCGCGCGCGCCTGAAGCTGGCCGAAGCCGAATGGCTGCAGCGCACCCGGCCGCCGCGCGCGTTCAGGGCCACGGGTCCCGCGCCCTCTCCGAAACCGGAAACGGCCAACGAGCCGGCGAAAGTGTTCGATGCCGGCCAGAATCTCATCATTTCGGGCTATTCGAGGGCGAGCGTCGATAAAGCGCTCGTGGACCTCGGGCCGGTCAAGCTGATCTCGCCGGTGAGCCAGGTCGGCGACAAGTGGGTGGCGACCTGCGAACACCCGTCGCTGCCGATCAGTTCCTGCCGGGTGGAGGAACTCGGCTATACCCGCATCGTCACGGGTCCGACGCGCGAAGCCGTTTCCGCAAAGGTCGAAGAACTGAAAAGCGCCGGCGCCTTCCTGATCGGCAACATCGAGTCGGTCGGCGGGACCTGGACCGCCGTGTGCGAGCTGGGAACCGCCGCGCGTTAGCCCAAAGGGAGAAGGGAAAAGGGAAAAGGGAAAGGGGGAAAGTAGGCGAAGCCAACCTCCCTTTCCCTTCTCCCCTTTCCCTTTTCCCTTTTCCCTTGAAGCCGGATCGCCGTCAGGCGATCGGACTGACGTTCCCGTCCCAGTCGGCCGCGAACTCCCCGGAATCCGCGCCGCCAGCCTTGCCGCTACGTAGCCATTCTTCCGTGAGCGTGTGCACCATGTGCCGGCCGCGCTCGTAGTGCGCGAAGTGTGAGGCGGTCAGCTTCACGAATACCTTGCGCTCCGACGCGAGGCCCTTCCACGAATCGCGCCGGTTCTCGTAGTTGTCGAATTCGCCGAGCATCACCAGCGTCGGCGTGCGGATGCGGGCGCAGTTCGCGCGCCAGCCGTAGTTCATGCGGTTGGGCGCGCGCATCACGCCCACGCCGTCGGGCCCCCATTCCGCGCCCAGCCCGTCCTGAAACATCAGCTCGCGCCACATGACGTCGCGCACTTCCGGGTGCTCCACCTGCCCCGCCGCGCGCACGTCGTTCTCCCACCGGCGCTTCATCAGCATGTCGTAGCTCTGCAGGATCACCGGTGCGCCGGGCTCAGGCATGGGATCGGGCGGCGCATCCGAGGGGAAGAACGGCGCCGGCGCAAGCAGCACCATCCTCTCCACCTTTTCCGGGTGCAACGCTGCGTAGCCGCCTGCACGCGGCGTGCCGGTGGACCAGCCGACGAGGCTGATCTTTTTCACGCCGCGCAGCGCCATGATGAAATCCGCCGTGGTCTCGATCTCGTCCCACTCGGTCCGGCTGGAAATCAGCTTGAACGGGTAGCGCGGCGAGCACTTCGCCTTCAAGACTTTCGGAATCAGCTGGTCCTGGAATCCTGCGTCCACGTTGCAGGGATCGTCCATCATCGGCTTGGGCGAGGCGCCGTAGCCGGTATGGGTGAGCGCAAACACGTCGAAACCGGCGCGCGCGAGCTGTGCCATCCAGCTGTAATCGCGGTAATCGAAGTCATAGGCGACGGTCGAAGGCGAATAGCCGCCGTGCAGGAACAGCACGACCGGCGCCTTGCCCGCCGCCGGGGCCAGCACCTTCTCACGCAGGTGCAGCCCGACCGTGCGTCCCAGGTTTGCCGGCACCGTGGAAACATGCGGCACGAAGCGGTCCACCGTCAGCAGCCTGTCGCCGCCCGCGAGCACAGTTTCTGCTGTTTTCGCGGGCGCCACTGCGCCGATCGAGGCCCCATCACCCATCACTCATCACCCATCACCCGTCACCTTAGAGCAACAGCTCGATCAGATAGGGTCCCGCAACAGCCAACCCGCGCTTCAGCTCGCGCGCCAGCTCCTCCAGCGTCGTCGCCCTTCCCGCCTCGACGCCATGCCCCTTCGCCAACGCCACCCAGTCGAGATCGGGACGGTCCAGCGTGAGCATGTCGTTCGCGCGCCGGCCCGGCGCGGACGCCCCGACGCCGGCCAGCTCGCCGCGCAGAATCTGGTAAGAACGGTTTGCGAACACGACCACCGTGACGTCGAGCCCCTCGCGCGCCATGGTCCACAGTGCCTGCATCGTGTACATTGCGCTGCCGTCACCCTCGAGCGCGTCGACCTT
>Ga0315912_10004504_pt1 | contig 13190 bp, 11 predicted proteins | sample VfabasoilMG_FD_204469 | JGI IMG/M metagenome (GOLD analysis project Ga0315912, IMG submission 204469) | Garden soil microbial communities collected in Santa Monica, California, United States - V. faba soil | ecosystem: Environmental > Terrestrial > Soil > Garden | place: USA: California... | reverse complement strand
ATATACCGCCCCGAAAGGGGTAAGGGTGAAATGGTGCGGTAAGAGCGCACCGCTCGGCCGGCAACGGTCGTGGCAGGGCAAACCCCACCCGGAGCAAGGCCAAATAGGGGAACATTGGCGCGGCCCGCGCCGTTCCCGGGTAGGCCGCTCGAGGCGCGCGGTGACGCGCGTCCCAGATGAATGATTGTCCTCGACAGAACCCGGCTTACAGGCCGGCTCCCGCACTGCTTTCCTGTCCCGTCGATCTGAAGTTACAGTGGCTTATCAAGTGTCATTCTCAAGATAATGAATTAAAACAAGTAATTTTTTCAGATTTTTACGCTTTTGATGCATTTTCGCAACTTTTCTTACTTAAGTCCCTGTTAATTAAGGCAGATTTCTTCCAGAAATTTGCAAGATTTTCTTGACACACTACTTGGGCCCTTCCTATAGTTCGCGAGGTGGGGACTTGTGGGGGAAAGTGGATTTCCCCGTTAAAACAGGGGCTTTCAGGTGTTCCGGGGATTCAGTACCGTCAGTGTCGACAACAAGGGCCGGCTCGCCATTCCGAGCCGCTTCCGTGATCGGCTGACCGTCATCGCCGAAGGGCGGGTCGTCCTCACGCTCAATCCGCTCGATCGCGCGCTCTGGCTCTACCCGCTGCCCGAGTGGGAACTGATCGAGACCAAGCTCGCCGCGCTGTCCGATTTCGAGCGGCAGAGCCGCCGCGCGAAACAGATGATGCGCGGCTACGCCACCGATCTCCAGCTCGATGCGCAGGGCCGCATCCTCGTGCCGCAGGAACTCCGCGAGTTCGCCGAGCTGAAGCGCGAGGCCGTGATCCTCGGCCAGGGCAACAAGTTCGAGATCTGGGATTCCGCCGTCTGGGCCACGCAGCGCGATCACTGGCTGGCGCAGGCCGGCGATGAAGGCGATCCCTCCGACACGCTCAAGTCCCTCTCCCTGTGAACGAGTCCGCCACGGCGCCTTCCTTACGTTGAATGAGCCCGCGCATGTACCGGTTCTTCTCGAGGAGACCCTGCAGAGCCTCGGGTTGCGGCCGGACGGGATCTACATGGACTGCACCTTCGGCCGCGGCGGACACAGTTGCGCCATCCTCGCGCGGCTCGGCGATCGCGGCCGGCTGCTCGCCTTCGATCGGGATCCGGCGGCCGTCGCCGCGGCGCGCGCGCAGTTCGGCGGCGACGCACGCTTCGAGATCGTACACGCCTCGTTTACGACGCTGGCGAGCGTCGCGGCGCAGCGCGGCTGGTCCGGATCGATCGACGGCATCCTGTTCGACCTGGGTGTTTCCTCGCCGCAGCTCGACGAGGGCGCGCGCGGCTTCAGCTTTCTGCGCGACGGGGATCTGGACATGAGATTCGATCCGCGCTCGGGGCCGTCCGCGGCCGACTGGCTGAACGGCGCCGGGGAAGACGAGATCGCGGACGTCCTGAGACGCCTGGGCGAGGAACGCTATGCGCGGCGGATCGCCGGTGCGATTGTCCGCGCGCGGAGCGAGTCGCCGATCCGGCGCACGGGAGAACTCCGCGATCTGATCGCGCGCAGCGTGCCGACGCGCGAACGCGAGAAAGATCCGGCAACACGGTCCTTTCTCGCCATCCGCATGCATATGAATGGCGAACTCGACGAGTTGCAGCGCGCGCTGCCGCAGGCACTCGCGACCCTCAGGCCCGGCGGACGACTGGCGGTCATCAGCTTCCATTCGCTGGAGGATCGCCTCGTGAAGCGCTTCATGCGCCGCGAGGCGGCGGGCGGCGACCTGCCTCCGGACCTGCCGATCCGCCACGCGGACCTGCACCCGGCATTGCGGATCCTGGGGCGCGCGCAGCGCGCCACTGATGCCGAGACGGCGCGCAATCCGCGCGCACGCAGCGCCGTGTTGCGCGTCGCCGAGAAGCTCGCCGCATGAGATTCCTGTTCCAGGTCCTGCTGACCGGCTCGGTCATGACCTCCGCGATCATGGTGGTCGTATCGCAGCACGAGGCACGCAAGCTATTCGTGCAGTTGCAGGAACTCGAGGCTGTGCGCGACAACCTGAACGAGGAATGGGGTCGCCTGCAGCTCGAGCAGAGCACGTGGGCGACGGACGACCGCATCGAGCAGCTGGCGCGCGTCAACCTGCACATGCGCGAGCCCGAGGCGGGTTCGCTGGTGCTGCTCGCGCCATGATCGATCGGCCCGTGCAGAAGAATTATCCGCTGCGACGCTGGCTGCTGATCGCGGTGTTCAGCGTGGGTGGCGCGCTGCTGCTCGCGCGCGCGGTCGATCTGCAGATCGTGAACGGCGAATTCCTGCGCGAGCACGGCGACGCGCGCTCGCTGCGCGTGGTCAGCGTGCCGGCGCATCGCGGCCTGATCGCCGATCGCAACGGCGAGCCGCTGGCGATCAGCACGCCCGTCGACTCCGTGTGGGTACGACCCAGGGACGCGATGGCGGCCGAGGATCGGCTGGGCGAACTGGCGGCGCTGGTGGGCATGGACGCAGCCGGACTCCGCGAGATGCTCCGGGATCGTGTCGGCCGGGAGTTCGTCTACCTGAAGCGGCACCTGACGCCCGACGAGGCGCGGAAGGTGGAGGCGCTCGGCATGCCGGGCGTGCACCTGCAGCGCGAGTACCGCCGCTACTACCCGGCGGGCGAGATCGCCGCGCACCTGATCGGTTTCACGAACGTCGACGACCAGGGGCAGGAAGGAATCGAACTCGCCTACGACACCTGGTTGCGCGGCACGCCCGGCGAGAAGCGCGTGCTCAAGGATCGACTCGGCCGCACCGTGCGCAACATCGAGAGTCTCCGCTCGCCGGACCCGGGACGCCCGCTGTACCTCAGCATCGATCGGCGCGTTCAGTACCTCGCCTACCGCGAACTCAGGCTGGCGGTCGAGCATCACCACGCCCGCGGCGGTTCGCTGGTGATGATCGATCCGCGCACCGGGGAGATCGTCGCGATGGCGGTACAGCCGTCGTACAACCCGAACAACCGCGGCGGCCTGAAGAGCGCCAATTACCGCAACCGCGCGGCGACCGACGTGTTCGAGCCGGGCTCGACGGTGAAGCCGTTCACGATCGCCGCCGCACTCCAGTCGGGACGGTTCCAGCCGCACACCATCGTCGAGACGCGGCCGGGCTTCTTCCGCGTCAGCGATCACACCATCCGCGACATCCGGGATTTCGGGACGCTGGACGTGGCGGGCGTGATCCGCAAGTCGAGCAACGTCGGCGCCAGCAAGATTGCCCTCGCCCTCGGTCCGGAGCCGCTGTGGCAGATGTATTCCGCCGTCGGCATCGGGCGGGACACGGGCAGCGGTTTCCCCGGCGAGGCGTCGGGCGTGCTGCACCCCTACCGCAACTGGTCGGAAGTGGAACTCGCGACGATCGCCTTCGGCTACGGCGTCTCCGTCACGGCGTTGCAGCTCGCGGAGGCTTATACCGCGATTGCCGCGGACGGCGTGCAGCGGCCGGTATCGCTGCAGAGGCTGGAGTCCGCGCCGGAGGGCAGGCAGGTGATCCCGGCGGAGATCGCGCGCGAGGTGCGCACGATGATGGAAGCGGTGGCCGAGCCTGACGGCACCGCGCGGCAGGCGGCGATCCGCGGCTACCGGATCGCCGGAAAGACCGGCACGGCGCACAAGGCCGCGGTCGGCGGCTACGCCGAGGACCAGTACATGTCGCTGTTCGCCGGCATGGCGCCGGCGCGCGATCCGCGGCTCGTGCTCGTGATCGTGATCGACGAACCCCAGGGCGGCCAGTACTACGGTGGCCAGGTGGCGGCGCCCGTGTTCGCGGAAGTCATGCGCGGGGCGCTGCGCATCTTCGGCGTCGCGCCCGACGATCTGCCGGCGCTGGACGCGCGGCTGATCGCGGCGGCGCCCGCCGGACCGGCCGGCGAATGATGCGGATGATGACGGCGCACCGGGAACAGCAGGACGTCCGGTTGAGCGGTCTGCTTCGCGGGCTTGCTCCGCCGCCGCGATTCGACGCGGCCGTGACCGGGCTCTGCATGGACAGCCGCAAGGTGCGTCCCGGAGATCTCTTCCTCGCCTGCGCGGGCACCCGGATCCGGGGAGTCGATTTCATCGCGGATGCCGCGCGCGCCGGCGCCGTGGCGGCGCTCGCCGAGTCCCGGGATCTCGATCCCGCGGTTCGATGGACGATCCCCGTGGCCGCCGTGCCGGACCTGTCCGGCATCGCCGGCGCGATCGCCGCGCGCTTCTTCGGCGAGCCTTCGCGCGAGGTGCCGGTCATCGGCGTCACGGGCACGAACGGCAAGTCTTCCGTCAGCCATTTCATCGCCGCCGCTCTCGCGCGCATCGACGGCCGTCCCGCGGGCCTGATCGGCACGCTTGGCCACGGCGTCCCCGGCGAGCTTGCCCCGGGAAATCTCACCACGCCCGATCCGATCGAGCTGCAGGCGATTCTCGCCGGCATGCGCGAGCGCGGGTTCCGGCGTGCCGTGATGGAAGTGTCGTCGCACGCGCTGGATCAGCGGCGCGTGTCGGGTGTCAACTTCGAAGTCGGCGTTTTCACGAACCTGAGCCGCGATCATCTCGACTATCACCGTGACATGGAGAGCTACGGCCGGGCGAAGGAGCAGCTGTTCCTCCAGCCGGGGCTGCGTGCCGCGGTGGTCAACCTGGACGATTCCTTCGGCCGGGTGCTCCGCGAGCGGCATCGCGATCGCATCGAGATCATCGGCTGGCGGATCATCGACGGTGACGCGCCTGCCGATCCGGCGCGGGGCGAGCTCGCCGGCCGTGTCGTGCGCGAAGACATCGGCAATCTCGAGATCGATGTTCGGAGCGGCGCGGAACGGGCCGTGCTCCGCGCTCCGCTCACCGGCCGGTTCAACGCCGCCAACCTGCTGGCCGCGCTCGGTGCGCTGCTCGCGGAGCATGTGCCCTTCACGCGCGCCGTCGAGGCGCTCGCCGAATCCGCGCCGGTCCCGGGCCGGATGGAGACCTTCATGCGGCGCGGCGCGCCGATCGTCATCGTCGACTACGCGCACACGCCGGACGCGCTGGCCAAGGCGCTCTCGGCGCTGCGCGGCCGGCGGTCGGGCCGGCTGGTGTGCGTGTTCGGCTGCGGCGGCGATCGGGACGCCGGCAAGCGCCCACTCATGGGCGGCATCGCGGAAGCGCAGGCGGATGCCGTCTACGTCACCAGCGACAACCCGCGCGGCGAAGCGCCGCGGAAGATCATCGACGACATTCTCGCCGGCATGCACGGGTCTCGGCCCATCGTGATCGAACCCGATCGCGCCGTCGCGGTCGCGCGCGCGATCAGCGAGTCCGGTCCGGACGACGTCGTGCTGGTGGCGGGGAAGGGCCACGAGGATTACCAGGAGATCGCGGGACAGAGGCATCGATTCAGCGATCGCGAACTGGTCGCCGGGCTGCTGGAGGCGCGCAGGTGATCGCCATGCGATTGCTCGAAGCCGCAACGGTAATGGAAGGCAGGCTGGAAGGCGCCGATCGCGCCTTCCGCGGCTGCAGCACGGACACGCGCGCGATCCGGCCGGACGAACTGTTCATCGCGCTGCGCGGCGCGCAATTCGACGGCCACGACTTCGTCGCGGCCGCGGCCGCGGCGGGCGCGGGCGCGGCGCTCGTCGAGCGCGCCGTGCCGGCAGCGCCGCTGCCGCTGATCCGGGTCGGGAACACACTCGCGGCAATGGGCCGCCTCGCCGCGGACTGGCGCGCCCGCTTCCCGGTGCCGCTGGTCGCGGTGACCGGCAGCAACGGCAAGACGACCGTCAAGGAGATGCTCGCGGCGATTCTCTCGCGACGCGCGCCGGCGCTCGCGACGCGCGGCAATTTCAACAACGAGATCGGCGTGCCGCTCACGCTGTTCGGCCTGGGCGCGGAACACCGCTTCGCGGTGCTGGAGATGGGCGCCAACCATCCGGGGGAAATCCGGCGGCTGACGAACCTGGCGCGGCCGGACGTCGCCGTCATCACGCAGTGCGCGCCGGCGCACCTCGAGGGATTCGGCACGGTGGAGGGCGTGGCGCGCGCGAAGGCGGAGATCTACGAAGGACTGGGCGCGAACGGTACGGCGATCATCAACGCCGACGATGACTTCAGCGGCCTCTGGCGCGAGCTCAGCGCGGCGCGGCGGCAGATCCGCTTCGGCCTCCGCGCTTCCGCGGACGTGACGGCGGAAGATATCGCGCCGCTCGCCGCCGGCGGTTCCGGTTTCCGGTTGCAGACGCCGCGCGGCGGGGTTGCGGTCCGCCTGCCGTTGCCGGGGCGGCACAACGTGGCGAACGCGCTCGCCGCCGCCGCCTGCTGCGAGGCCCTCGACGTGCCGCTCGAGGACATCGCGGCGGGACTCGCGGGCGTGCATCCGGTCAAGGGCCGCCTCGAGCGCAAGCCGGGACTCGGCTCCGCCACGATCCTGGACGACACCTACAACGCCAATCCCGCCTCGCTCGGTGCCGCGCTCGCCGTGCTCGCCGGTATGCCCGGGCGCCACTGGCTGGTGCTCGGCGACATGGGCGAGCTGGGCGCGACGTCCGCGGCGCTGCATCGCGAGGGCGGCGGCCAGGCGCGTGCCTCGGGCGTCGAACGCCTGTTCGCGCTCGGCCCGCTGAGCCGGGAGGCGGCTGCGGAATTCGGCGCGGGCGCGCGGCACTTTCCCGGCGTCCCGGAACTGGTGGATGCCGTGAAGGCCGGGCTCGCGGCCGACGTGTGCGTGCTGGTCAAGGGATCGCGCGTCATGCAGATGGAGCGCGTCGTGCAGGCGCTGCTCGCCGGAGGAACCTGAGATGTTGCTCTGGCTCGCCGAATACCTCGCGCAGTACCACTCCGGGTTCAACGTGTTCCAGTACATCACGCTGCGGACGATCCTGGGCGCGCTGACCGCGCTGTTCATGGCGCTGATGGTCGGACCGGCGCTGATCCGCTACCTCGGCAAGTACCAGATCGGACAGGCCGTGCGCGATGACGGCCCCGAGACGCACCTCTCGAAGGCCGGCACGCCGACCATGGGCGGCCTCCTGATCCTGGTGGCCATGTCGGTCAGCACGCTGTGCTGGGCCGATCTCGACAACCGCTTCGTGTGGGTCGTGTTCCTCGTGACGCTCACCTTCGGCGCGATCGGCTTCATCGACGACTACCGCAAGGTGGTGCGCCGCGATCCGAAGGGCCTGCCGGCGCGCTGGAAGTACCTCTGGATGTCGCTCGCGGGTCTCGCCGCCGCTCTCTATCTCTACGGAACGGCGACGACGCCGGTGGAAACGCAGCTGATCGTGCCGTTCTTCAAGTCCGTGAACGTGGAGCTCGGCTGGATGTTCATCGTCCTCGCGTACTTCGTCGTGGTCGGCACGAGCAACGCGGTGAATCTCACCGACGGGCTGGACGGCCTCGCGATCCTGCCCACGGTCATGGTCGCCGGCGCGCTCGCGATCTTCGCCTACGCGGCCGGCAACGTCCGCTTCTCGGACTATCTCGGCATTCCCTACGTGGCGGGCGTCAGCGAGGTCTGCATCATCTGCGGCACGCTGGTCGGCGCCGGCCTCGGCTTCCTCTGGTTCAACACCTACCCGGCGCAGGTGTTCATGGGCGACATCGGCGCGCTCGCGCTGGGCGCCGCGCTCGGCATCATCGCCGTGCTGGTCCGCCAGGAACTCGCGCTGTTCATCATGGGCGGCGTGTTCGTGATCGAAACCGTGTCGGTGATCCTGCAGGTCGGCTCGTTCAAGCTCACCGGCCGGCGCATCTTCCACATGGCGCCTCTGCACCATCACTACGAGCTCAAGGGCTGGCCGGAGCCCAGGGTGATCGTCCGCTTCTGGATCATCACCTTCATTCTCGTGCTGGTCGGGCTTTCCAGCCTGAAGATCCGGTGAGGACGGGAACATGCACGCCATGCACCGGAACCCGTCGCCGATGACCGGCTCCGATCGGCGGTTCGACACCGTGATCGTGGGCCTCGGCAAGTCCGGCCTGTCCTGCGTCCGCCATCTCGCGCCGCGCGGCGCGGGCATCGCCATCGTCGACAGCCGGGAAGCGCCGCCCGAACTCGCAGCGCTGCGCCGCGAGTTCCCGGATGTGCCGGTGTTTGCCGGCGGCTTCGACGGGCGGCTCATGGCCCGCGCCCGGCTGCTGGTGGTCAGTCCCGGCGTGTCGCTGGACGAACCCGAGATCCGTGCCGCCGCCGCGGCCGGCGTGGAGATCGCCGGCGACATCGAGCTGTTCTGCCGCGAAGCACGCGCCCCGGTGATCGCGGTGACCGGCGCGAACGGAAAGAGCACGGTGGCCGCGCTCACGGCGAAGATGATCGAGGCCTGCGGCCGGCGCGTCGCACTCGGCGGCAACATCGGCGTCCCGGCGCTCTCGCTGCTCGCCGGCGCGGCTCCCGACTTCCATGTGCTGGAACTGTCCAGCTTCCAGCTCGAAACCGTGCGGTCGCTGGATGCGGCGGCTGCGACGGTGCTGAACCTCACGCCCGATCACATGGACCGCTACCGGTCATTCGACGATTACGCCGCGGCCAAGGCGCGCATCTATGCCGGCAGCGGCGCGATGATCCTGAACCTGGACGACCCGCGCGTGGCGGCGCAGCGTCGCGCGGAGCGGAAGACCGTCGCCTTCACGCTGTCGGAACCCGGGGCCGGCGACTTCGGGCTGCGCCGCGTCGACGGCGAAGACTGGCTGGCGCACGGGGCGCGCCCGCTGCTCCCGGTGTCGGCCATGCGCCTCCGCGGCCGGCACAATGCCGCGAACGCGCTGGCCGCGCTCGCGCTTGGCAACGCCGTCGGCCTGCCCGCCGGGCCCATGCTCGAGGCGCTGCGCGGTTTCGCCGGGCTGCCGCACCGCTGCCAGTGGGTGGCCGCCGGCAACGGTGTCGACTGGTTCGATGACTCGAAGGGCACGAACGTCGGCGCCACCTGCGCCGCGATCGCCGGCCTCGCGGAGGATCGCGGGCTCGTGCTGATCGCGGGCGGCGACGGCAAGGGCGCGGATTTCGCGCCGCTCGCGGAGGCCGCCCGTGGCCGCGTGCGGGCCGCGGTGCTCATCGGCCGCGACGCGAAGCGCGTCGCCGCGGCGCTCGCGCCGGCGGTCGAGATCTGCTTTGCGACCGACATGCAGGGCGCAGTGTCCGCGGCCGGGACGCTGGCGCGGGCGGGCGAGGCTGTGCTGTTGTCGCCGGCCTGTTCGAGCCTGGACATGTTCCGCAACTTCGAGGAACGCGGCGAGGTGTTCAGCGCCGCGGCGCGGCGGTTCTGCGGAGAGGCGGCATGAACCGCAACGACATGGCGGCGCTGATCGGGCAGCGGCGCGCGGGCCGGCGCTACGACCTCTGGCTGATCGGCGCGGCGGCGATCCTGCTGGCGCTCGGCCTGGTCATGGTCGCGTCGTCCTCGATCACGGTCTCCGAGCGCATACACGGCACGCCGCTCTTCTATTTCTGGCGCCAGTCCGCGGCCGCGCTGATCGGCCTGTGTCTGGCGTTCGCCGTGACGCAGACCCCGCTCGCGATCTGGGAGCGCTGCAGCGCGTTGCTGCTGATCCTTTCGGTCATCCTGCTGCTCGCCGTGCTACTGCCCGGCGTCGGCCGGGAAGTGAACGGCAGCATGCGCTGGATCGGCATCGGCCCGATCAACCTGCAGAGTTCGGAGCCGGCGAAGTTCTGCCTGATCGCCTACCTCGCCGGCTACCTCGTCCGCCACGGCGACAAGGTACGCACCAGCTTCTCGGGTTTCATCCGCCCGATCGGCGTCATGACGCTGGTCGCCGGCCTGCTACTGCTCGAACCCGACTACGGCGCGGCCGCGGTCATGTTCGCGACCGCGCTCGGCATGCTGTTCATCGGCGGCATCCCGCTGAGCCGCTTCATCGCCTGGATGACGGTGGCGAGCGCCGCGCTCGCGAGCCTCGCGCTGCTGTCGCCCTACCGCATGCAGCGGCTCGTGAGCTTCATGGATCCCTGGCAGGATCCCTTCAACAGCGGTTTCCAGCTGACGCAGGCGCTGATCGCGTTCGGCCGCGGCGAGTGGCTGGGCGTCGGTCTCGGCGGCAGCGTGCAGAAACTGTTCTACCTGCCGGAAGCGCACACCGACTTCCTGTTCGCGGTGCTGGCCGAGGAACTGGGGCTCGCCGGCACCGTGTTCGTCATCGTTCTCTATTCCTTCATTATCTGGCGGGCCTTCGTCATCGCCGGCATCGCCGAGCAGTCGGGGAAGATGTTCTCGGCCTACCTCGCCTACGGCATCGGCCTTCTGGTCGGGCTGCAGTCGTTCGTCAACATCGGCGTCAACATGGGCCTGTTGCCGACCAAGGGTCTGACGCTGCCGCTGATGAGCTACGGGAGCAACAGCATGGTGGTCAGCTGCGTGCTGATTGCCGTCCTGATCCGCGTCGAGTCCGAGAATCATGAAGTCCGCCGGCGGCAGTTGCCGGAGGTCGGCACACCCTATGCCGCATAAGCCGATCCTGATCATGGCCGGCGGCACCGGCGGCCACGTCTACCCGGCGCTGGCGGTCGCGGACTACCTGCGCGATCGCGGCGTGCCGCTGTACTGGCTCGGCACGCGCCATGGACTCGAGGCGCGCGTGGTGCCGGAGCGGCGCTTCCCGCTGCTGACGATCGACATCCGCGGGCTGCGCGGCAACGGCGTCATCGGCTGGCTGCTCGCGCCGTTTCGCCTCTGCATCGCGCTCGGCCAGGCGATCCGCCACCTGTTGCGCTGCCGCCCCGCGGTCGTGCTCGGCATGGGCGGCTTCGTCAGCGGTCCCGGCGGATTCGCGGCCTGGCTGTTGCGGATCCCGCTCGTGATCCACGAACAGAACGCGGTTGCCGGATTGACCAACCGGTTGCTGGCGCCGCTCGCCCGCGCCGTGCTGGAGGGTTTCCCGGGGTCATTCGCGCGGGGCGCGCGTACCACCGGCAACCCGGTGCGCGCGGACATCGGCCGGCTGCCGCCGCCCGCGGAACGGCTGGCCGGCCGATCCGGACCGGTGCGCCTGCTGGTGCTGGGCGGCAGCCAGGGCGCGCGCGCGCTGAACCAGCGCCTGCCGGCGGCATTGCGCGACGTGCGCGGCGTGGAACTCGAGGTCCTGCACCAGGCCGGGCCGCGGCACCTGGAGGAGGCGCGTCGGCTGTACGCGGACGCCGGATTGCGGAACGTGGAAGTCGTTGCGTACATCGAGAACATGGCCGGCGCCTACGCATGGGCGGACATCGTGCTGTGCCGTGCCGGGGCGCTCACGATCGCGGAGCTGTGCGTCGCGGGGATCGCCGCGATCCTCGTGCCGTATCCCTTCGCCGTGGACGATCACCAGACCGCCAACGCGCGGCACGTGTCGGGCGCGGGCGGCGCCGTGCTGCTGCCGGAACAGGAACTGGACGCGCCCGCGCTTGCATCCCTGCTCGCGGAACTCGCCGGTGATCGCGCGCGGCTGCTCGGCATGGCCGAACGCTGCCGCTCGCTCGGCCGGCCCGAAGCCGTGCAGACCGTGGGCGACGTCTGCCTGGAGGCCTGCCGTGGCTGAGCGGAACGGCGAACTCATGGGCCGCGTTCGTCACATCCACTTCGTCGGCATCGGCGGCGCCGGCATGAGCGGGATCGCGGAGGTGCTGCACACGCTGGGCTACGACGTGTCCGGATCGGATATGAAGGAGACCGGCACGACACGCCACCTGCGCGCACTCGGCATCCGTGTACTGACCGGCCACGATGCGAAGCAGGTGAACGGCAGCGACGTGATCGTCGTCTCCAGCGCAGTCGGCCGCGACAACCCGGAACTGGAAGCGGCGCGCAGCAGGCGCATTCCCGTCATCCCGCGTGCAGAGATGCTGGCCGAGCTCATGCGGTTCCGCCACGGAATCGCCGTCGCGGGCACGCACGGCAAGACGACGACCACCAGCCTGATCGCGAGCCTGCTCGCCGAGGGCGGTCTCGACCCGACCTACGTGATCGGTGGTCGCCTCAACAGCAGCGGCACGAACGCGCGGCTCGGCAGCGGCCGCTATCTCGTGGCGGAAGCCGATGAAAGCGATGCTTCATTCCTGCACCTCCAGCCGGTCATGGCCGTGGTCACGAACATCGACAACGACCACCTCGGCACCTACGGGAACGATTACGCCGCCCTCCAGAAGGCGTTCCTCGAATTCCTGCATCACCTGCCGTTCTACGGGCTCGCGGTGGTCTGCGCCGACGATCCGGGCGTGCGCGCAATCCTGCCGGAGATTTCGAAGCCGATCGTCACCTACGGCATCGACAACGGCGCGGATTTCATGGCGCGGAACATCAGGCCCGTCGGATCGCGCACGGAGTTTTCCGTCTCGCGCCGCGGCCGGGACGGCTGGCTGGAGGTGAGTCTCAACCTGCCGGGCCGGCACAACGTGCTCAATTCGCTCGCCGCGATCGCCATTGCGTCCGAACTCGGCGTCGATCCGGAGCGCATCCGCGCGGCGCTCGTCGCCTTCCAGGGCATCGGCCGCCGGCTGGAGGCGCTCGGCGCGATCTCGATCGGCGGCGCGAAGGCCGAACTCGTCGACGACTATGCGCACCATCCGAGCGAGATCGCGGCCGTGCTGGCGGCGATGCGTTCCGCCCGGCCGGGCGGTCGCATCGTGGTCGTGTTCCAGCCGCATCGCTTCACGCGGACGCGGGACCTGTTCGGGGAATTCTGCCGCGTGCTCGCGGAAGCGGACGCACTGGTGCTGCTCGAGGTCTATCCGGCGGGGGAAGCGCCGATCGCGGGGGCAGACGCGGCCAGCCTGTGCCGCGGCGTGCGCGCGCGGTGCGGCCGGGAACCGGCGCTCGCGGCGCGGCGCGCCGACGTTGCCGCGCTGCTGCCCGGAATGGTTCAGGACGGCGATCTGCTGCTGACGCTGGGCGCCGGCGACATCGGTCAGCTGGGGGCCGAGCTCGTGTCGGAATTCGGCGTTTGAGCGGCGGCGATGCACGCGGCAACGGCATTTGAATCGGGGCTCCGGGAAACGGGGATGGTAGTGGCGGGACATGAGAACAGGGAACTGCGCGGAACGATGACGCATCGCGAACCCATGGCGGAACACACTTCGTGGCGCGCCGGCGGCGCGGCCGAGCGGTTCTACGTGCCGGCCGACGCGGATGACCTGTCGCGATTCCTGGCGGCGCAGGAACCCGGCCAGCCGCTGACCTGGCTCGGCCTCGGCAGCAACCTGCTCGTGCGCGACGGCGGGATCGGCGGGACCGTGAT